>Ga0137379_10003308_pt1 | contig 15079 bp, 15 predicted proteins | sample SagtaG_18_FD_104812 | JGI IMG/M metagenome (GOLD analysis project Ga0137379, IMG submission 104812) | Vadose zone soil microbial communities from Sagehorn Ranch, Mendocino, California, USA - Sage2_L_80_16 metaG | ecosystem: Environmental > Terrestrial > Soil > Vadose zone | place: USA...
ATCCGCCCGCCCTCGCGCCACCACCGCAGGAGGAAGGGCGCATGAGAGACCAGCGGATAGGGCTGGACCTGTTTACCGACGTCCTAGACGTGCTGCACCGGCACGGGTTCGCCCGCGGCGACGACGAGCACGCCGGCCGGGCCATCTTCCTCATCGGCGACCTGGCCCGCATCTACGAAGGCTCCCAGGACCACCCGTTCGGGCCCTCCATCGGCCAGGCGCCATCCCCGCCGGCACCCGAACCGCCCGACCCGGAACCCGAACCCGGACCGTCCGTCCCCGAAGACGACCTCGACGCCGTCACGCTCACCCACGCGGAGGTCAGGACCGTCCTGACCTCGCTGGACCTAGCCGCCGACTGGAAACGCGACCACGCCGAGACGTGCGCGCACTGCCCGGACCAGTCCTGCTTCGCCTGCCAGCTCCGCCTCCAGGACGCCCGCAGATACGGCCAGCTGGCCCTCCAGCTACTGCACGACGAGCAAGCCGCCCGGGACGCACGCACTCAGCCCGGACTGGCCGGTTCGCCCATGCCGCCCATCCAGCCCAGTCCCGCCGCGGAGATGGAGGCGGGCCAGTGACCACCCACGCCAGGACACCGGACGAACCCGGAACCCGCCGCCACGCCAACGGTCCCGGTGTCCCTGCCCAACCGCCGGGGGACAAGGACACGCGCGAGATGCAGGACCCCTATGACCTCCCGTTCCCCGACCGCTGGCCGCCAGGCCGTCCCCAGTACGCGATCGTGATCGACCAGCTCCGCGGCTGGCAGCCAGGCCAGCCACCCTCACTCGCCGAGCTCCTGGAAACCGGACGCACCCGCGAACCAGAGCCAGACCTAGAAGCCGAACCATGACCCCGACCCGGAAGTGACCGCCATGACCCTGACCATCAACGACACCACGATGACCAGCGACCAGACCGCCCACACGGCCCGGCAAGCCCCCGGCCCCCAGCACCGATGGGAAGTGTCCTGGCTGCCCGGCCAGATCCTGGACCGCAACACCGCGATCACCGCGATGATCCTGGCCGACACCATCGCCGAAGGCGACATCCGCGAGGGGCACCGGCTCTGGCCGCACGTCCAGGGCTGGGCAGCAGAGCTCGGCCTGACCGGACCCGAGGCGATCGCGCAAGCCTCCCCGCCACCCCGCCACCTCGATCCTCAGCAGGAACCAGCCAGGGACGGCCAGATAGGGAGGCAGCTGATTGACCAGCCGGCCAGGCACAGCATCCAGATCGGCAAGCAGCAGCGCGGGACACGCCGGCCGACCGCCTGAGGACGGGCTGCTGCCCGACCTGTCCCTGTACGAGCGTCTCATCGGCGATGGCATCGCCGCCGCTGACGGCCGCGGCCGCAGCGTCGATCATGTCACCGCCAGGCGGCTGGCCATCTGGCTGGCCGCCCGGCCGCAAACGCCAGACTTCGCCCAGGGCCTGGTCCGCTTCGCCGGCACCGGAGCGATCAGCCGGGCGCTTAAGACACAGCTGCGTATCCACGCACGCTCCGGCACCTACCCGGACCATCCCCAAGCCGGCCGGCTCCTGCACTACTGCCCATCAGCCATCGTTCGTTATCTGGAGGAATGTGGGCAGTCATCAGAATCTGCCCGCAGGCGGCCACGGCGGCACGACAGCGGTCATCACGAAGGGTGAGCGGACTCCCCACTCGCAACGGCGCGGGGTTTGCGCCGATCGCTGACTATGTACCGTTTCTTGGCCATGGGCGGCACCATGTGGCCGCGCGCAGATCAGCTTGTTGTGGCGGGTCGGCCGGATAGGCGCTGTGGTTGCTGGGCTGCGCAGGTTTCCGGGGCTGGCCCAGATGGTGGCCTTCCCGTGCGGGGGGCTGTCATACTGTCCTGTGGACAAGCGGATCGGAGTGGGTCGTTTGTTTGGCGGGAAAGTCCGCTGGCAGGCGCTGGCCACTGGCGAGGTTCTTGCTGATGGAGATGACGTACTCCGCACGCGGCCCGAGGTGTTCTGAGGGGGGGCATTCGCCTGTGATGGCCCCTGCCGCGCTCGGGCGACACACGTTTCTAGCGGGTAGGTGCAATGGGAAATCGCGATGCTCTGCTCATTTGTGACACTGAGTACGCCGACGCTTCCCTGCGCGGGTTGCGCTCTCCGCTAGTAGATGCAGAAGAATTCGCGGCCGTGCTCGGAGATCCGGAGCTAGGGGCATTCAATGTCGTTTCCCTGGTCAATCAGGAAATTCAAACAGTTCGAATTGCCATCGCTCGTCTCTGCAGGGACAGCGGAAAGGATGACGTAAACCTAATTTACTACTCTGGACATGGCCTTAAGGACGAGATTGGTCGGCTATTCCTTGCGCTTAAGGATACTCAGGTAAATCTACTCTCAGCCACTGGCCTCAGTAGCCAGTTCCTTCTTGAGGAGCTTTCCGCCTGTCGGGCCAGATCCAATGTTGTCATACTGGACTGCCCGTTCGCTGGTGCTATTCTCGGAGGTGTCATTGTTCCGAGAGACATAGTGATATTGGCTTGCTCCACCGCTTTTGAATACGCTTTCGAAGGATCTCCTGCCGAGCGCGGATCGGGTGCTAGTCTGTTTAGTGCTGGTTTGATCGAGGGTCTGCGGACTGGCGATGCTGATTTGGACGGGGATGGGACGGTGACGTTTAACGAGTTGTTTCTCTATGCCAGACGAGCGGTGGAGATTGCCACCGAAGGAAAGCAGACCCCGAGGATCTACGATCTCACTGAAAGACCGGTCATTGCAGGCAAGGCAGCCCGTCCAATATTCCTAAGCTACGGTCGCACCGACTCGGAGTTTGCTTCGAAATTGAGTGAGGATCTGCGCAACTCCGGACACAGGGTTTGGATGGATACGACGGGGATCACTGGCGGAGATGATTGGCGGGAACGAATAAGCGCGGCTATCGGCGCGTCGAAGCTAGTATTGACGGTCCTGTCGCCGGAGGCTCTCAGTTCAACCTGGGTGCGTCGAGAGCTGGGCTACGCGGACGAAGTCGGAAAGCCGATTCTTCCTGTCTTCTATGAGGCTTGCGAGCTTCCCCCCTGGTACGAATTGCAATTTGGCCATGTACAGCGCTTGGACTTGACAGGACAAGTTGATGCTAAGAGTCGAGAATTGCTGCTGTCCTCAGTTAAGCGTTTGCTCCAATCAAGATCGCTCTGAAGGCGCAGTACTGAGAAGGCTCGGTGCAGAATTCTGCTTATATGCGTCCCGCGCGACAACGCTGGTTGAGCGCGGATCGTCCCTTACGGCGGCAATGCACGCGCTCGCTGAGCCGGGGACCGCTCACTCGGCGTGAGCGCGATCCGATGTCTCGACGGCTCCCAGGCGCCGCGTACGCGATCGTGCGTGCGAGCCACTCGCGCGGCCGGGGCCTGGGCATCGAACGACGACAATCGATCTCGGAGCCCGGTCATACACAGCAAGGTAACGTGCAGGGATGGACGCCGACAGGTGCGGCGGTTTGCGCTCAGCTTTCCCGGAGCCGAGGAATACGATCACGGCGGGCGGCCGTCCTTCCGTGTTCATGGTCGGCCGCGTTTCGCCAGCAGCCTGGATGATGAGGGATCAACATCGCCCTCAGCGAGGAGTCCATCGCAGAAGCCGTAGCCGAATGGCCTCATGCCTGCGCGGAAGACTGGCACGGCCCACGGCTGGTCTCCGTCCGCGTCGCCTACCCGCACTTGCCCGACGAAATCGTCAGGGAACTCATTATCGACGCCTGGACACGCCGGGCCCCGAGGCGACTCATCAGGGCTCACCAGGCCACAGCCGGGCCCCAGGCGATTGGTACCGAGCATCCTGATCTACGCGACATCCGAGCGTGACCATTCAGCGTCATTGCCAGTATAGATTGGCGGCAGTGTGCGCGTTGCTCCAGACGAGGGATGATCACGAAGCGTGACGACGGTCGCCCCGCCCCAGGGAGCCGATCGCCGAGTATGCGCTGCCTGTCGATGACGAGTTCGCCGCCGCTGGGCGGCACCGAACGGCCAGTTCTGGCGCCACCACCTTCGATGACCAGCTCGCGAATGATCGCTGCGAGACATGTGCCGAAGATAAAGGCCGTGTCCATGATCAGTTTGCGTCACTGTGCTAACAAGTGACCGGGTGAAGCGGTTCCTCCCCAGGCAGGGGAATTCGAAGCATCCTTCGCCGAACGCAAGCGGAAGCTCGCGAACGCGGACGCGCCGCCGCTGAATTTCGCTGAGCTCGGACGAGCCGGTTTCCAACCGCGAGGACTTCCGCTCACCTGCTCCCCGGCCTGCTGGTCAGGCTGGCGCGAGGGAAGCGGTGAACGGGGCATCCGCGGACAGTCACGGTGACCGTGGTCACACCAGCGAGCAACCCTTCTCTGATCTTTAGAGGTTAACCTGGTCAAGGCCGAGAAGTACGGCCTCAAGCCGGGTGGTGTCCGCCTGGATGCAGCGACGCTGGTAGTCGGCGAGGAGGTCGGCGACATTTTCCGGGCGGGAAAGGCCCACGACACGGTGGTCTGGAGTCCGGAGGGGACCAGGCACAGCTTCTCCGATATCGAGGACCTGCCGATCGACCTGCCGTCGGGTGGGCGGGTCAGGCTGGGCGAGGTCGCCACCGTCGCCTTGCAGCCGAACCCTAACGCCATCGACCGGCAGGGTGACTCCCGGTACCTCGATGTGAGGGCGAACGTGGCGGGCCGCGACCTCGGCTCGGTGGTCAGCGACATCCAGCAGAAGCTGGCCTCGGTGCGCCTGGACCGCGGTACCACGTAGAGCTCATGGGCGAATACCGGGAGCGGCACACGGCGCAGAGCCGGCTGCTCGAGTCGGCGATCATCGCCGGCCCGCTGATCCTGCTCCTGCTGCAAGCGTCGTTCCGCAGGTGGCGGCTCGCCGTACTCACCTTCCTCACGCTGCCGATGGTGCTGGTCGGAGGCGTGCTGGCGGCCTGGCTGGCCTGCGGGATCATTTCCCTGGGCTCGCTGGTCGCCGCCCGCAACGGAATCCTGCTGATCAACCATTGCCAGCACCCTGGAAGAGCAGGCGGGAATGACGTTCGGCCCGGACCCGGTGCTGCGCGGTGCCCGCCAGCGGCTGTCACCGATCTTGATGACGTCGCTGGCCACGGGACTGGCACTGGTCCCGCTGGTCGTGCTGGGCCTGCGGCCGGGAATTACCGGCTCTCCATCCGGAACCGCCCTCTTGACGCCCGCTCCACGGCGTTCCGGCGCGCGGGCAGCCACAGGCGGACCGCTAAACCGCCGTCCGAGTGACCCGCGCGCAGCCGGCCGCCCTTCAGCGCGGCCCGCTCGGCCATGCCGGTCAAGCCGAAACCGCTCGACGGCAAGCCGGCATCGACACCATCTCCGCCGCGGTCCACGATCGACACCTCCACGCCATCCGCGGCCCAGACCAGGCGCACGGTGACCCGGGCTCCCCGCCCCGCGTGCTTGGCCACGTTCGTCAGGGCCTCCTGCACGACGCGGTACAACATCAGCCCGGCGTCGGAGTCCAGCGCGTACCGGACGCCATCGACCTCCAGCGCGATGGGGATGCCCAGCGCGGCGGCGGTTGCCGAGACCAGGCCCGGCAGGCTGGCCAGCCCGGGTGGTTCGTCGTCGCGCAGCCTCGCCAGGACGCGCCGCGCATCGAGCACCCCGATGCAGGTCAGTTTGTGGGCGTACGTGATCTGACCCGCGAGATTGGCGCCCGCGGCGGTGGTGATGCGCCGTCAGTCGCGTGGCCTCCAGTTGCACGGCCAGGACGGAGAAACTATGGGCCAGGACGTCATGCAGGTCACGGGCCAGCCGCGAGCGCTCGGCCAGCGCCGCTGCTCGTTCCCGGGCCTCACCCGCGGCCGCCTCCTGAGCAAGCAGCGCCTCGGCCTGGTGGCGGGCATCCAGGCTGACGGCCGCGGACGCCGAGATCATGAACAGCGAACCGGAGGCGGACAAGACGGCCAGGCTGGTGGCTGGCGGGTTCGCGGAGTCGTACGCTTCTTCGGCGGCCACCGCTGCCAAGACAGGGTCCCGGCGAGCAGCGCAACCCGTCGCGGCGTCCGCAGCGCCAGGCCCGGGCGATGAGGTCACGAGGCCGTCAACGGCGTGAAGTCCGGGTGCAGGGCTGGGGATGCGCCGGAGGGTGGCGGTTCGGCTGCGCCGCGGCGGTAGCGGGCCCGATACTGGACCGGTGATCGGCGCCGCGTTCGGGGTCATCCTGGCCAGTGCCCAGGCCGGTGACGAGACGGCGTTTGCCCGCATCTTCCGGGACGTGCAGCCGCCGCTGCTGCGGTACCTGCGGGTGATCGCGCCGCAGGCCGAGGACGTGGCGGGTGATACCTGGCTGCACGTGGTGGCGGGGCTTGGCGGCTTCCGCGGTGGGGAGCAGGCGTTCCGGGCGTGGCTGTTCACCATCGCCCGGCACCGGGCAGCTGATGCCGGCCGGCACCGGGCCCGCCGTCCGGCCGTACCGCTCGAGCTGAGCGATGCGGCGGACCAGCTGGCATCCCCGGACGCCGCCGATGCGGCGCTGGAGGCGGTCTCCTCGCGGGCGGTGGTGGCGCTGGTCGCGTCGCTGCCCCGTGAGCAGGCGGAGATCATCATGCTGCGGGTGGTGGCCGGGCTGGAGTCCGGCGAGGTGGCGCGAATCGTCGGCAAGTCCCCGGGGGCGGTGCGAGTGGCCGCGCACCGCGGCCTGCGCCGACTCGCCCAGCAGGCCGAACGGGCGGGTGTAACGCGATGAGCGGGCCGGACGCTATGCATGGTGAGATGCCCGGGTCCCCCCTCCCAGGCCGGCCCGGCGGCGAGCCCGACGAGCCGCTGCTGGACATGCTCTTCGAGCGGCGCCCGCTGCCCCCCGGTGCGCCGCCGGAGATGCATGACCTGGCGCGGATGCTCGCCACCCTGGACGGCCCGGCGGAACCCGGCGAGCTGGCCGGGGAGGCCGAAGCGCTGGCTGCGTTCTGGCGGCTGGCCTCCCCGGCCGGGGGCCGGCCCGCTGCCGTGCGGCCAATGCGGCGCGGCCGGTCCCGGCCGCCGACCCGGATCAGGGCCGGGCTGGCCGCAGCGGTGACTGCCCTGGTTGCCGGGGTGGGCGGCACCGCCGCGGCTTACGCGGGCGCCCTGCCCGACCCGGTGCAGGAGGTGGCGCACGTGATGGTCGGCGCGCCGGCACCGCATCATGGGGGCCCGCATCATCCGGCCGTGCCCGCACCGCGGCCGGACACGCAGCCCGCGCTCCGTCCGGCCAGCCAGCCCGGACCCGGGCAGAACCATGCCGGGGGATCCGCCAAGGCCCCGGGCCAGACCCAGTCCCCCGGGTCGGGTCACGGGTCAGCCAAAGGCGACCACGGGACGGCCCGCTGCTGCGCTCACAACCCGCCGCCAGGCCAGAACAAGCCAGGCCGCAGACCGGAGGATCCAGGCAAGCCAACGTCGTCGGCGGCATGCTGCCCGGCCGCCTAGACCAGCGATCGGCAGGCCGGTTACTGAGGCGTGCACCGCGGCCTCGTTCCGGCTCAAAGATTCTTAATGATCGGGACGGGGCCGCGGTGCTACGGCCCCGGCCAGCTGCAAGCCCGCCGAGCCCGACGCGGGCGTAACAGCCACGGCCTCTCTGGCGCTATTACGACATCTACCACTTTGAGCTACTGACCCTTGCAGCGTGCGCGGCCGTCCACGGGCTCGTTCGCGGTGTTAGAGAGCGGGAGATTGATGTCGGCTGTGACAGGCGGACGGCGATCCATGCCGTCAGGTGCGATGGGCGAGACTGCTGGTACGGGGCCGGTGCGGGACCTAGCAATGCGGGGCTCGCCAACGGCATCGGATGTTGGCCATTGGCGCTCGCCAACGCTTGAGCAACATGCGTGGACACACCCTCGACGCCGTGTGGCGCCAAACGCCTTGGTCCTCCAAGGCAAAGGCCAGTTGTTTGGTGTTCCCGTGATCCCGGGGCGACAGCCGCACCCTCGTCGGCGGCCGTGCCGCTTTAGCGGACGGTGAAAAATTTGGAAGATCTTGCAGCTGGCGGACCGTACCTGCCGGGAGCGGATGTCCGTCGGCCGTCCCGTGACCGGCGTCGCCACACTGCGGCGAAGGACGGCCGCGGCGCTCACAAGAGCCGCCGCGCTCCAGCGGAGGGTGGTCGTGAGGTACGGCGGGAACAGCGCAACCTCGCGGCGCAGCGTGCTTATGCCCGCTGTGCCGACATTGCCGGACCGCTGGACTTCTCGTCCGATCCGCGGGTCTTTTTTCGCCGGGTCGCATCACCGGCCCAGCGTGCCGTGCTCACCACGCTTGCCCTGATCAACGCCCTGACCGCAGTGGCGTTCATCGCCTGGCTGCTGCTTCCCGCGCACGTTCCCGGGCCCGGTGTGGTGGGATTCGGCGGCTGGCGGCTGGGCGTCGCCAGGTTGAGCTTCTGCGTGGTCATCTGCGTGGAGAGCATTCGCCTGGTGCAGAACTTCGCCGTCTGGGTCTTCGCGTCCGCGATGAAGGATCCCGTGCCGAAGGCACCGCCGCGCGGCCTCCGGGTCGCGATGCTGACCACGATCGTCCCGTCCAAGGAGTCGATCTCCGTGGTCGGGCGCACGCTGCGGGCCATGCGGGAGGTCAGGTACCGCGGACAGGTCGACGTGTGGATCCTGGATGAGGGCGACGATCCCGCGGTGAAGGCGATGGCTGAGCGCCTGGGCGTTCACCACTTCAGCCGGAAGGGCATTGCCCGGTACAACCAGGCGACCGGCCCGTTCCGGGCGAAGACAAAGTCCGGCAACCACAATGCGTGGCGGGATCGCTACGAGCGCTTCTACGACGTGGTGGCGCAGATGGACCCCGACCACGTGCCGCTGTCATGCTTCCTCGAGCGGACGATCGGCTACTTCCGCGACCCGGACGTGGCTTTCGTGGTCGCGCCCCAGGTCTACGGCAACATGTACGGAAACTGGGTGGCGCACGGCGCTTCTGTCCAGCAGTACCTATTCAGCGGGGTCGTGGAGCGCGGTGGCAACGGGCTGGACGCGCCGCTGCTTATCGGCACCAATCACTTGTACCGCCCGGCGGCCTGGCGGGAGATCGGCGGGTACCAGGACTCGATCATCGAGGACCACCTGACGAGCATGCGGGTGCAGGGAACGATCAATCCCGTTACCGGCAACTCCTGGCGGGGCGTGTATACGCCGGACGTGCTCGCGATTGGCGAGGGCCCGGAGTCGTGGACGGACTACTTCAACCAGCAGAAGCGCTGGGCCTACGGCATCTGGGAGATCCTGCTGAAGCGTAACCTGCGGGCCGGCATCAGGCTGCGTCCCCGCCAGCGGCTTCTTTACGGGCTGGTGCAGTTCTATTACCCCAGCGTCGGGTTCACCGTGCTCCTCGGCACGATCGCCACCGCCGTTTACCTGTTTCTCGGCGTCACTGCCATCCGGCTCAACTCCCTGGAATGGCTTGCCTTGTGGTCAGCCTCCATGACGAGCTGGATGATTCTGTGGCTGTGGCTGCGGCGGTTCAACCTGGCCGTCCACGAGCGACGCGAGGTGGGAGTCCCCGGCATGCTGCTGGCGCTGTTCGCCGGACCCGTGTATGTCGCGGCTGGGGTGATGGCCCTGCTCCGCAGGCCGCTGACATACGCCGTAACTGCGAAGGGAAACCTGAAGAGCCCGGATTCCGTCCGCACTTTCCGGCTCCACCTCGCGTGGGCCGCGATCGCGACCGTCCTGCTTATCGTGAGTTTCCGGTTCCACCATGACTACACGGCGCTGCGGGTGTGGGGGACCCTTGCCGTCATCACCGGCCTCGCGCCGCCGCTGATCGTCCTGGCTAACAGGCTGGGCCGGGGCGGCCGTGTCGTGGCCGGGGCACCTTCGGCGTGGAGGCCCTATGACTGCGCCTATGACGTGCGCATCCAGCGCCAGGCCGCCCCAGCTTCCCCGATCCAGCGGGTCCAGCGCGGGATCCGGCCAGCCGAGAGGCTAGCGCCCCATGAGGCCAGGCGTCGGCTGACAGCCCCTGAGGCCGGGCGCGAGGGTGTCGTGCAGCCTAGCCAGCCGAAGCCTATGCTTCCGGCCCGGGGCGGAAGCATGGACGAGCGCCCAGCCTACCGAGGACGGGCCTATGAGCGTCCCGCCTACGGGGCACCCGTCCACGACCTCCCAAACCAGACTGCCCGGTCCTGGGACGCTCGGTGAGGGTCAGCATTCCGAAGCTCCTCGGCCTGGGCTTCAGCATGATGCTCGGGGGTTACGTGTTCGTAGTGGCGCCGCAGATGCCTGGCAAGATCGTCAGCCATATCGCGCACGCTGTCGGGGGCGGCCAGGCCCGCGCGTCGACCGCCCAGAGCGCTCCGCTGTTCCCGCCACCAGGAAAGAAATTCGTCGGCATCATGACGAACAGCGGGCCATATGATTTCACCCAGCTCGACCGGTTCACCAAAGCAGTGGGCCATCAGCCGTCGGTGTACGAGTTCGCGCAGGGCTGGGCCGTGAACCAGTTCGACCGGAGTGCCATCGACAAGGTGGCCAAGCGGGGAATGCTCCCGCTGATCTCCTGGGAGCCATGGGATTACACGCACCGATCGAAGATCGCGTCACTCGTCGGCGACCAGCCCGCCTACAACCTGTCCCATATCATCAACGGCGACTATGACGGCTACATCAGGTCATGGGCCGAGGGCGTAAAGAACCTGCCTTACACGATCGCGATCCGTTTCGCGCACGAGATGAACGGCTTCTGGTACCCGTGGGGCGTCTTCACCAACGGTAATAGCGTCGGCGAGTACGTAAGGGCATGGCGGCATGTGCACGATATCTTCACCCGGATCGGCGCGAAGAACGTGATCTGGGTATGGTCGCCGAACATCATCTGGAACGACTCCACCAACCTGGCGGAGCTGTATCCGGGCAATAGCTATGTTGACTGGATCGGGTTGTCCGGCTACTACGGGACGCCAGGCACGCTGCTCTATAAATCCTTCGACGCGACATTCGCCAAGACAATCGCTCAGCTGCGAAGATTTACTAGTAAGCCGCTTGTCATCACCGAGACAGGGGCGACGAACGTCAGCGGGCTGATGGCGCACTGGATTACCCAGATGTTCCGGCAACTGCCAACGCATACGGGCATTATCGGGGTCATCTGGTTCGAGGCGTTCAGAGTCATCGACTGGCAGGTGGCCGATTACCCGGCGGCCGCCGCCGCGTTCCGGGCCGGGTTCGGCAGCAGCCTGTACCGGATGGAGTGGCGGCCCGGGATGAGGCCGCTGCTCACCGTGCCGCTGCGGCCTAGCCATGCCGGCGGCCGGCTGGCAACGGCGCCAAGCGCAGCACCCACCGGCGCGGCCGCGCCGCCGTCGGCCACCACGACGAGCCCGGCGAAGCCGACGGAATCGGCGCCCACCGCATCGAGTTCACCGGCCCGGCCGGTGCCGTCCAAGAGCCCGACCCTCTCGCCGACGTCATCGGCTACACCCACGGCCACCACGCCTGGCCACCGGAAGCTGCCATAGGTCATGCGGACGCAGCCCGAACGGCCGCCGGGCCACGCCCGGCCGGACAGCCGTCGGCCAGCCGGGCCGGTCCCGAAGGTCAGGGAAATCTCTCCAGCGCACGACAGGCCGGACACCCCGGGAGCGCCGTGGCCGCAAGGACCGCCCGCCACGCCGCCGAGGGAGGCCGATACCGCGGTGCCGTACCGCCCTCCGCCAGACGATCACCGCCCCGGCCGGGATCCGCTCCAGCACGTCGTCAGGCAGGCATCTGGCGAGGACTGGCCTGCCGCTTACCCGGCCGATGTGCCGTCTCGCGGACTGGGGCGCGCGCTGGCAAGCCGCAGATGGCCGCTGCTCGCAGTCCTGGCCACCCAGACTGTGCTATCCGCCCGGCTGGTACTAAGCAACACGGCGTTCCAGGACGAAGGCTTGTACCTGTGGTCGGGACACCTGGAACTCGCGCATCTGCTGCACCACACGCAGATTCCCGACTTCACCTCCTACTTCTCCGGCGCTCCCGTCATCTATCCGGTCATTGCCGGCCTGGCCAGCCAGGCCGCGGGCCTTACCGGGGCGCGGCTGCTCAGCCTGGCGTTCATCCTGCTGACGACGGTCTTGCTGCACGGCATTACACGCCGGTTGTTCTCAAGCCGCGCGGCAGGGTTCTTCGCGGCCGCGCTGTTCGCCGGGACCGGATCAGCCCAGTTCCTGAGCGCATTCGCCACCTACGACGCGATGGCGCTGATGCTGCTGGCCACCGCGACCTGGCTGGGCGTGCTGGCGGCGGATCGGCGGCTACAGGCCCGGATCGCCCTGATGGTGATCGCGGCGCTGGCGCTAGCTGCCGCCAACGCGACGAAATACGCATCCGCACTGTTTGACCCCGTTGTCATCATCGTCGCCGCGCTTACAGTATGGCGACGACGCGGACGGGCGGCCGGGCTGACCGCTGGCCTCGGCATGGCGGCCGTCACCCTGGGCGCGCTCGCCGTCGCGTACCGGACAGCCGGCCCTTCTTATGCGGAGGGGATCAGCGTCTCCACGCTCAGCCGCGCGTCCGGCACAGACTCGAGCGGGTCCATCATGCTGATGAGCGCCAGGTGGGTGGGGATCAATGCCCTCCTGGGCATCGCCGGTGCGGCCGCCATCACCTACGCATGGCGCCACTGGCCGACGACGCTGCTGGCTTGGACCCTGGCGGGGGCCGACTTCCTTGCCCCCGCCGAGCAGGCACGCATCCATACCTACGTAAGCCTCTTCAAGCACGTCGGCTACGGCGCGTGGTTCGCCTCGGCGGCCGGCGGCTACCTGCTCGCGGCGCTCCCGCGCGCCGCGGGCCAGGCACAGTCCACAGGGGTATCCGCGCGTCGTTCGGCATCGTGGCTCCGCGCGGCCATCACGGCGGCTGTCCTCGCTGGTACTGTCGGTGTCCTCATCGTCGGCGCGCAGTATCGGGGCTGGCCTGACTCACGCGGGCTCACCGCTGCGCTGCAGCGCCTGGGCAAGCCCGGTGGCCGCTATCTCGCCGAGGACTACGACGTGCCGGCGTACTACCTGATGCACAGCGTGCGGTGGACACAGTGGTCGAACACGTTCAACTTCGGCTACACCGATCCCGCTACTGACCAGTACCTCCAGAACGCGCCGGCTTACGCCGACGCGATCCGCCATCGCTACTTCGCTGTAATCGCGCTCGCTTTCGGCGACACGGACCCAACCGACCAGGTGATCGTCCACGACATCAGCCGTTACGGCGGCTACCGGCTGGCTGCCGTGATTCCCTACGCCGACGCGTCCGGCCGTGGAGCCTACAAGGTATGGATCCTCGCTCCGGAGCCGAAACGCCCGACGGGCCGTCCGGTGCACGGTGGCTATCACGGGAGGGCCTAGGCGCAACATCGGCAACTGGCCCCTGAAGCTCAAGGGCTATGGCTACGCGGTCCGCTCGGATCTCGGCCTGGCCATGATCGTGGTCGCCGCCCTCGGCCCCTGGAGCGGGCGCGCTGCACAGCCTGCGCGGTGTACCGCTTGGCGCCTGTATGGGTGAACGCCAGCAACGCGCCGCCCTCGCCGGGCAGCGGGCCGTCCACAGCGGCATCGGCAGACTGCGCGGCCCCGGCGTCCAGCCCGGCCGCGCGCAGCAGCGCGGCGGCCTGGCTGGCCGCATGCCAGCTCGTCCCGGTGCCGATCGCCAGCACCCGCCGGCCGCGCAGCCGCTCCGCCACCGCGACCACGGGCGCCTCATCAGCCAGGATCCCTGCCAGCGCCTCGGCCTGGCCGTCCATCGTCTGCCGCATCACGCTGACCCCCGGCCCGGCTGCAGCCGTGACATCCCTCCAAATACTCCCGATCAGGCCACCGCCATCGGGTCTCCGGTGCCCACGGATGACTTAATCCGCGGCCCTTCACGCTGAACTTACTTAACGCCCTGGACCGAAAGCCCCCAGGCCCGGCAACGCGGCCGGACGCCGAGCAGTGCGACACCGCGACGCAAGTGCACAGAATGCCCGGATCTGGACGCCCAGGAACTTGATCGACATCCACCCGACACCCGCGCCTAACGGCGGTTATCTGGAGTCGTCTGCAGATAATGCCTGGTAGATAGGTGTTTCTGTCGGTGTAGACATGTCGTCGCCGGGGCCGTGGGGAGAGGTCGTGGCCGGGTCACCGCGGCTCGGCTGGGTTTGGTTGCCGGTTCGCTGCAGGCCGATGTGGCGGGCGATCTGCTCGCGGAGGGAGTGGTTCTCGGCTCGCAGGCGGGTGATCTCGGCGCGGGCGGCATCGAGCCGCTGGCGTAGCGATTCGGCGCTTGCCCGTTGGGCTGTGATCCTGGCGGCGGGTGGGTCCAGGCGACGTAGCCGGCCGATGATGTCCCGGATCTGGTCTTGCCGGTAGAGCCATCCTCGGGAGACCCCGGCTGATTGTGCTATAGCGCTGAAGTTCACTGGCTTCCCCTGGCGTTGCAGCTGCTCTATGGCGTGACGCGCGGCCGATAGGGCTGCCTGGTGACGCCGGGCGTTGGCCTGGGCGAGGAAGGAAGAGTTGTCAGTGTGAGTCATCGCGAGGGCCTTCACCATCGAGCGCTTCCAGGGCAGGGATGATCCGATCCAGGTTGGCCTGGACGCGGCGCAGGTTCTCGGCAAGACGGAGCTGTCCCCTGCCCTCGGCTTGCCCGATGAGACGGCTGTTGCTGGCGGCCTGCCGCCGGTGGATCTGCAGGAACTCGGGCGTGGTCTGGAAGTCCGGGCAGGTGAGGCAGGCGTTTGGGTGCGGGCAGTCCTGCTGGGCGGGGCGGCCGCAGTAGCCGTTCGGCAGGCTGTCGCGGACGCGGTTTAGGTTGTGCTTGACCCACTCGGCCGAGGCGGCCGGGGAGCCGGGGTCATAGCTGGCCGGCTCGCCGGCGATGTTCACCCGCTGGGACTGGTAGCGGTCGAACGCTTCCCGGATGGTGGCGTCGTGGATCTTGGCGTAATGGCTGGTCATGTGCGGGCTGCCGTGGCCGAGGAGCTTCTGGACCACATGCTGGGGGACGCCGGAGTTGATCAGCCGCGTTCCCAGAGTGTGTGGCGGAATTGGTGCCCGGTCACGGTGACCGGCTGCCCGGATTCGTCGTGCAGGCC
>Ga0137379_10003317_pt1 | contig 15050 bp, 10 predicted proteins | sample SagtaG_18_FD_104812 | JGI IMG/M metagenome (GOLD analysis project Ga0137379, IMG submission 104812) | Vadose zone soil microbial communities from Sagehorn Ranch, Mendocino, California, USA - Sage2_L_80_16 metaG | ecosystem: Environmental > Terrestrial > Soil > Vadose zone | place: USA...
AGCAAGATCATCCAGGCTGGCAGCAGAATGTCAGACCCAGATGTGAACATAGAGCCTGGTGAAGTGTGAATACCTCCTGGTGGTCAGGGGCGGGGTCGAACCGCCGACCTTCCGCTTTTCAGGAACAGGGATCGCTGTCCGGGCGCGGCCACGGGCGTCGTTCTAGCAGGTCCGCATCCGTCCGTGACCTCCTCTGGACCTCCACGTACGTGGATGTATGAGACTAGAAATGAGACTAGCCCGGGGTCCCCGGCGGATGGCTTCTTGCAAGGCGGAACCGCCGCGCGGCTTCCACAGAGCCGCGTCCAATGAGCATCGCGGTCATGAACTGGGTCTGGGCGAACTCGCCGACGTCGGGCAACGAGCGGCTGGTGCTTCTGGCGCTGGCCGATGCGTGCTCGCGTGACGACGGCACGGGCTGCTGGCCGTCGGCGGCCACGATCGCGCGCAAGTCCAACATCAGCGCCCGGACGGTACGGCGGGTGATCGCCCGGCTCGAGGCCGACGGGCATGTCGTGGTGCACCGCGGCGGCGGGCGAGCCGGGTCGACGAACTCCTACACCGTCGTGACCAGTATCCGCAGCCCCGGACAGAACGACACCTCTGACAAACTGTCCGGGGGTGTCACCGGTGACAGGCCGCCCCGGACACAGTGCTGTCAGGGGAGCCCGGACACAGCTGTGTCAGCCGATCCACCAGGGAACCATAAGGGAACCGCCGCCGCGCAGGCGCGCGACGTTCCGGTGACTCGCCCATTTGCCCGGCAGGGCGGCCCGGAGGTCGAGGAGTTCTTCAATCACCTCGCCGCCCGGAGCCCGCGATGGCTGCTGACCGAAGGCCAGCGAAAGCGGCTCACCCCTGCGGTTATTAAGGCGCTCGCGGCTCGCTGGACGCCGGATGAACTGGCCGGTTTTGTCGGAGCCAGCAGCTTTGGGATCAGGAACCCCTTCGCTGTGCTCGTGGCCAGGCTCGCTCGCGCCGAACTGCCGCAGCCACGCACAAGCCGACGGCCGCCTTGGTGTGGCGAGTGCGACGAACGCACGCGAATGCTGGACTTCGACGGCGACTCGCCGCGGCCGTGCCCGCGCTGCAAAGCGACGCGGCACAGCTCGGACGCTCTTCAGAAACGTAGGTCCCCGGACGATACCTGCGGAACACGAACTGGTATACCGTGCCCCCATGCCAGCTCGTTCCAGAACGCGGACATCCGGCTAGAAGGCAGTGGCCCTGTAGAGCACCTGACACTTCAGGAGACCGAAGGCGACAAGAAGCTTAGGACGGAGCTCGGTGCTTAATCTCAGTGCCATCGAAGGGCTCGCGATTAATCCCTCGACTGGCGAGGGGTGGCGGAGGCTACTTTCAGTGCCTCAGGTCGGTGATGCCTCAAGAATCCGGAAGATTTCCGAGGATTTCCGCCCAGTCGAGCGCGATAGGTATGACCTTGGGGTGTTGGCCGGACCACGGCGTCGCGATGAGCCGGGATACCGGTGGCTTCCCTACAAGGAAGCGTTCTCTCCGGGCCTAGTGCGTGCGATTCTTGACTATTGGCCAGAGATCGGAGACGTACTTCTTGATCCTTTTGCTGGAAGTGCGACCTCGCTCTTGGTGGCTGCCGAACGAGGGATGGTGTCAATCGGCGTAGAGTTGCTGCCCTATGCTCAATGGGGAGCCGATACCGTCTCAAGAGCGTCCGCCGCGAACGTCATTCGCTATCGGCAAGTGGTCACCGACGCAGCCAAGGTGGCGAGTGCTTCTAAGAACAGGCCGTCAACTCTCCCTGTGCCTGCTGCGTCGTGGGCCATATCCGCCGAGGTCGGTGGCGCTCTCCAGGCGCTTAGCGAGGCGTTGCCTCCGAGGGGGAGCATGCTCGAGGCAGATCTGGCGCATCTGGCGCTGGTATCAGTTGTCGAGAGCGTGAGCATGTCCGTGAAGGACGGCACGAGTCTTCGCCACCGGCATAGCGAACGCGACGGTCGCACGAGCCGACCGGGCCGAAAGGGCCAGCAGTTCAGGGCAACGGACCTAGTCGATGCATTCCTCACGGCAGCTAACGTGATTGCAAATGACTTGGTGAAGATGCCCTCAGGTGTGGACGCCAGAGTCCTCCTCGGAGACGCCCGTCGCCTGCCACTCGGGGATGCGATCGCCGGTAGCGCGGTCTTCAGCCCGCCATATCCCAATCGGTACGATTACTCGGCCATCTACCAGCTAGAACTGGCTGCTGGCGGTTTCGTTCGGATACGCAAGGACTTGCAGCGGATCCGGAAATCGCTGCTACGGTCCCATCTGGAGGCACCACCGCCAGGCGCGCAGCTGGCACTCGATGATCCGGGTGTCTTGGCAGTCCTGCGGGCAGTGGCGGAAGCGGCCGAAGGTGGGCCCGGCGAGCGGGGAAGGACCCTTCGGATGCTCGTCGGCTATTTCGACGACATGTGCCACGTCTTCGCCGAACTGGCCAGAGTGCTCCGGCCGCGTGCTCCAGCCGCCTGCGTGGTGGCGACGCAGACCTTTTTCGGCTGCCCGATCCCAACCGACGTGATGCTTGGCTCGATCGCCCAACGCGCGGGACTCGTCGTCGAGGAGTTGTGGGTGCTGCGGCGCAAGCGTGTGGCGGTTCAACAGCGCGCTCGGGGCGGGGTCACGAGCACCGGCGGGCGGGAAAGCGTGCTGCTGATGCGCCGTCCTTAACTGACCGCAGCTTGCCGCGCTGTGAAAAGGAACCCTTCCTGGATGTCTTGGGGCCCGCCGCCGACGAGGTAGCCGCGATCAAGGCCAGCGTTGAAGCGCTCACATCCGAACGCAACCGCAAGGCACTTATGGCAGCCGCCGCGCTCAGACAGGCAAACTGGATCGTGCACGCATGACCAGGCGCCTTCAGTTGCGGATTCCACCCATCGCCGCAGGTGCTGCTCGGCCAGGGCGGTCAGACCGCCGAGGTTGAAACTCGTGTACTTCGCGACGTAGACCAGAGTGCTGGCCTGACGCTCGAGGAGATATTCGGCGACCGAGTTCGACGAGTAGCTGGAGTGATAGGCCAGGGCGTTCATGAGCAGGTGACTGTAAGCATGCGTAACCCGTCGAATGGCTGTAGCGGCCTCCGTCTCCGGCGTGGCGTACATGTGATCCAGCAGCCAGCCGCTGGCCTGCTCTCGCCCGGCGTCGGCTGGCGGCGCGGTGTCCCAGCCGTTGACCGAACACCAGCGCCACAGCAGCAATGGGTCAAGCTCGACAAGCAGGCCCTCGGTGCGTGCTTCGACGGTGACCAGTGGGAGCTTGTCGGCGTCGCCGTGCGGCAGTGGGGCAAGTTTGGCCTTGGCTGGCGTCCTAAATTCGCGGGTGAATCCATACCCGACGAGCGCCACCGGGAAGTCACGGACAACGCTAATCCGGGTGATGCCCTCCCGGGCAGCGCTGTCCAGACCGTCACCAATGCGCCCGGCTAGCGCCAAATGACCGGCTTGTCGCATTCGACCAGCGATAGCGGCCAGATCATCGACCGCGCATTCGGCGAACAAGAAGGCTCGCTCCATCACACGCCTATCTATGCGCGCGCTATCCATCGTGGCTGGGCTGAGGAGCTGCTCGGTAGCCTCGAGCGCTGGCTCGTCCCCCCTGCCGGCCTCCACTGCCCGCGTAAGATCTGCCAGCCAAGCCTCCGGCATGTCCAGGTATCTCTCGCGGAGCAGGCGCAGCGCTTCGGTGCCTCGCTCATCGGTGGCGCGGCGCCGTCCTCGGGCTTCGTCCGCTAGGCCCGCGAGCTCGGTGACCGTCCCGACGTAATGGCCGAGGGCATAGTGAATGCCTCTGGGTGAGCGCATTACGTCGGTCAGCCGAGGCCCTCCGACCGACACCATGGTCAGGTGGTGGCCGAAGAACGCACGCGTGTCGCGGGCCGTCACCGGCGTACGCGAGCGGTCACTCCGATCCCCGCCGCCAAGCCATTCCAGCTTGCATGAGCAGAACCGGAACTCGACCTTCAGAGGCCGACGGCAGATCAGGCATCGGAATCCGGCCGTGTAGAACGATGCCGAGTCCTCAAACCCGACTGGCCCGTGAGGATGGTCCTGACATTCAGGAATCATCAGCTCGCGCAGGTCGCCGCATGCGTGGACCTGGAAGTACGGCAACTGGTGGTACACCCCGATTCTGCAGACGGTGCACCGTTGCGTCCTCGGAAGATCCTTCACCCTGGCAATGCGAAGCACGTGCCCGCACCTTTGGTTGCTGCAGAACAAGGTTGCCGGCCATATATCGAAGTCGACATAGCTGGGAACGACAAGACGGAACTCGTCCTCGTGATCCGTGACGACGGGCGGAAACCCGGCATGCACGCCGCCTTCAAGGCTCCACATCTCGAGAGCGTGCTCAAGTGCCTCCAAGACCTGGCCGAGCGTGACGTCGTCTGGCGTCCGACCCCCGATAGTGCGGGTCAGGCAATAGACGCCGTAGGCCTCATGCTCGAATACCTGCCCAGGCAAATGTGAGTATTCGACGGTGACCCGGGAGCGCTCCACGTCAGTCCTCCCCGTCCGCGATGGAGTAATCCGCCTCGTCGTCGTCGTATCTGGCCGCACCGAGAAAGCTGAATCGCTGGGCAGCGGCGTAGCTCGCCGTCCCGAATTCTGCACTGGCGTCTACGTCCCGGAGGCTTCTGGGTGGTGGAGGCCGCATGGATCGGGCGAGCAGGTATTCGTGCGCTCCCTCCACGCTTGCCATGATGCTGGCGACCTGCCGGTCGACAGCAGCCGTGAACAGGCGAGCGACGTCGGGGTCCAGGACGCGGGCGCGAAGCCCATACGCCTCGCGTACTGCGTCCCGGAGAGCTTGACCTGGATCAGGCCCCGTGCCAGCCGCCGCGGCGGCTCGCAAGCGACCCAGCAGAAGGCGCGTAAGATCCGCGCGGGAGAGATCGGTCGGGGCACTGAAACCTGGCGCTGCTGCCAGGAGTGCGGAGTCGCGTGCCCACTGCTGAATCAGGATCGCCGCAACCAGGCCACTGGCCGTCTTACGCGGCCCATGCGTGCTGAACCGGTTCAAGGCGACCGGCTCGACAAGCACGTTGACGTAGCGGTGCTGCGCATCAAAAAAGTGGAAGACGCTGCGGTCACGAGCAAAGTACCGTGAGAGCCCCGTAAAGACGATCCCGACAGCCGTTCGGCCCGCACGGCTGGTTGCCTGGACGTAGTAGGCGATCGTGCTGGGCATCCCTAGAACGAACAGGACGTTCAGGCGCTCCAGGTCGATTCCGTGGCTGATCAGGCTGGTTCCCGCTATGGACGCGAGCCGGTCCTGCGGCGTATCAGCAAGAGTTTCGCGATCCACCCGGCGGATTACATCGCTGATTTCCGCGAGGGGTGTCTGGCCATTCAGGCGCACCGACTCGAAAGGGGGCTGGCTGTCGCGGCCGGCCCGTTCGGCCCAGGCGTGCACTCGGTCCGCGTGTGTCTTGCGGTTGCAGTAGAAGCACTCCAGCTCGTACTGGAAGAGCAACTCAGCCACATCTTCCGGCGGGGTGGCGGTCAGACCGAGGGTCTTGATCACGACGTCGGGATCCAAGTGAGCCAGCCGACCGACCTCACTCCGCACCGCTTCGCCGGCGGCGATGGCGAACTGCACGACGTCCATCTGGGTAGGCAGAGCCCCAACGAACACCCGGCGGACGAGATCATCGAGCCGCCGTGCGTAGAAGCTCTCGCCGTCTACCCACCCGTCGGTGGGGAATCGGCGGGGAGTTAGCGCGTACAGCTGGGTGACCTGGTTCTCGTAGTCGCTGATGGTCGCTGTGGCAGCGAGCACCTTGCTGGGAAGACCGCTTCCCGCGGCACACAGATGCTGCCACAGCGTCTCGTAGTGCGCCGCGAACGTGCCCAGCTCCTCGCTGAGCAGGTGCAGCTCGTCCTGGATGACGAGCGCAGGCGCCGGATCCCTGATGGCCACTGCAGTCCACTGTGCCGGAGTGCACGTGCAGGCATCACGGGCCAGGCAGGCCTTCGCTGTGCCTTGCGGATAGGTGATGTAGCCGTGGTCCGGGCAGCGGTAGGCGGGTCCGTGAGTGATGTGGCTGGCGTGCGGGTTGAAGGCAAGTGAGGCGATCTTGTCTACGGTCGCGACCAGCACGGCCGGCAGGTACCGGTACACCTCGTCGTCGGTGACGTCGACCGGGAGCACTTGGTCGCACTGACTGCAGCGGTGCCTCAGCCGAACGCCTTCAGCGTCAGGGTCGAGCGCTACCCCGGCACGCCCGCAGTAGGGGCAGGACGGCAACACGGCGTTGTCCCGCTTCCACTGGTTGTCCCGCCTGGCCATCCAGGCGATGTCATGCCATCGTTCATCCGCCGGGTTGGTGATCCTGTTCGGCGTGTTGTTCCGGCCGACCCAGTAGCCCAGCCGGAATGGCTCACCTGGGTCGCCGTGCTTGGCGCGCACTCGCTCGCAGGCTACGACCAGCCGCAGCACTAGCTGCAACTGCTGGACCGACAGCATGCGAAGCGGGAACCGTAGTACGGCCGACACGCCGGCCTCCTTGCCGCGGATCCGGTCGAAGAACAGGGCGACGGCGATGATGCCGTACAGCGCCGCGCTCTTGCCACCGCCGGTGGGGAACCACAGGACATCGGCGACGTTGAGCTCATCAAGGTCATCTGCCGGATCGGCGGATATCCCGCCTCGCGCCATCCAAGCCTGCAGTTGACTAGCAGGGGCCTCACGCGCGGCCAGCGCCGCGAGGTTGGCGACGAGAAAGACGATCTGAAAGAGCCGCCATGTCGTAACCGTGGCTGGACCGGGGTTGTCGAGTCCGCCGCGGGTATTCATCAGGGCCACGGCCTCGTTGGCACGGACGAACGCGGCTCCGATTCCGGCGTCGGCGCCGGCAAAGTCGTCGCGGATCAACTGCAGGCCACGGCGGAACCGCCGGATCTCCTCACCAAAGGCGGCGCGGTCGGCTTCGCAGAGGTTGCGGGCCCGATCTGCCAGGTTGGCAGTCGCCAAGTAGTTGTCCCACGCGGTAGCGAAGGCGGTCATGTGTTCGTCGATCCGTTCGAGCACGGCAACTGGACGCGCTACCAGCTCGGTGAATGAAGGCTGCAGCTCGGGCCGGGACTCGTACACCATCTGCCGGTGTACGGGCAGTGAAGTGGTGCGCAGCTCGCCGCTGCTCGCGAAGGCCTCCTCGTCTAGGCAGCAGAACCGGCCGTGCGCATGGACCAGAGGATCTGTGCGGTAGTCACGCTCTATGACGCGGTACTCGCTTGGCACAACCCGGGCCTCCGCGAGGGTCACGCCGAAAGCAGCGTCGTAGATAGCAAGCTCGGGCAGGAAGCCACGGTCGCTCTCGGGCTGCGGCGTCTCGTTGACTAGCGTGACCGACAGACGGAACGGCCCGTCGGGCATGCGCTGGACAGTCGCCTTGAACGCCACCTCCGGGACGGGGGTTTCCCAGTCTGGGCGCGCATGTTCACGCAGGTAGGACTCATAAGCCTCAGCCCCAGCCACAACGACATCCCGCGGTATGCCCATCGCGGAACTGCCGCGCATCGGCACCAGCAACGCCCCTGCGTAGGCGCCGCTGGCGCGCGCAGTGGAGCCAGCGATGGCGGCGGCGATAGCGGGACCGTACGCGCCGCCGTCCCCATAGTCGTGCGGTCGCGCATCGCCAGGAACAGGCAGCGTGATGTCGTGCTCGACGCTGACCTCATGACGGCGGTAGACAGGCAGGAAATAGTCGCGCGGCCCCGTGCCTCCCTTACCCTTGACTGTCGGGGTGCGGCCGCCATCTGTCCCCTGGTCGGGGTGCTGCCGCGCACCGCGGACTGCCGCCAGTACGGCAGCGGCCGCGGTCGGTGGCAGGGATGCGAGCTCTTCAGCTGTCGGCTCCGGAGGACCGTCGCCGCTCACGTCCGGCGGCGCGGGGGCTTCGGCGCCGCCTGCGTCCGGCTGATCGTCGTCATCGAGCAGAAGGTCGCCGTCCGGAGTGTCCAGGCCGGAATGGGAGACCTGCTGGTCGTGTCTGGGCGTGTGCTGAAGGTACAGGGCGAAGGTCGTCCGGACCCGCAGCGTCACCTCGGAGGAGTCCGGCTCGATGAGCGCGGTCAACCCCATCTCGCTGGCGGGAAGGTGATCGACCGGCACGCCCGGCTCGTAAGGGACAGGCGAGGGCGTGGCTGCGGAGATGACTACGGGGCGCGGCTGCGGCAGAAGGACACCCAGGACGACTCGCTCGCGAGGCCTGACTCCCGCTAGTTCCTGACCGCCTTGGTCGCGACCAGACAGGCGGTCACGTGCGGTCGCGATGAGGTGCTCGGCAAGCCGCAGCTGATCGTTGTTCTGAGCCACCCGGGATTCGTGGCCATCTGCGGCTGCCTGACTACGGCTGCTCATCATCCCTTGCCTCCTGTCGTGCAGGCTCACCGGGTTGTGCGGCTGCCGGTGCCTCCGCATACAAGCTCGTCCTGCGAACCGTGGTCACAGGACCGACGGCGGCAACCCGGTAAATGACTATCTCTGCCAAGACGGACAAGGCGTCCGGGCCAAGCAGGCTCTCCAGTTCCGCTGCCTCTTCGGGATCGAGGCTGGGCGATGCCACGATCCGGCCGATGGCCTGGTGGAGTTGGCGCAACTTGCTCATAGACGCGGCGATCGCATACCCATCCCCGGCGACCAAGGGATGGCCGGCGAGTTTGCCAACGAGCGTCACGTTCGTGGCCCGCCGTGGTCCAATCCGATCTTCATCCGTCCAGGAAGCCACTGCCGAGACAGATATCCGTGCGCGGTCAGCGCCGAGTGCCGTAGCGAGGCCCGCAGGTCCGCCGACGCGCCGCAATGCGACGGCGAGGGCCTGATCCCAGGCAGCGAGCAGCATGCGGGCAACCGGGCCACGTGCTTCTGGGAGCAGATGGCGAAGCCGGTCGAATGGAGTCAGGCCATCTAGGCCGGCCAAGAGCATTCCAGGCAGTACATCCCTGATAGAGATGCGGCGGATAGCTCCGTCGAGGACGCGGGCCACGACACCATCAGCGGGCACGTAGACGAGAGTCGGCGCCCCGCCGACCAGGGAGATGACGCTTAGGCGGACAGCCGGGGAAAAGCCATCCGACTTTCGACGACGACCGGCACTGAGTACAGGTGGCTCGGCGCTATCAGCATCTGGCAGATCCTGGTCGGCCTCCTGACCGAGTACGTGCAGCGCGGCAAGGCCGGCGATGTCTGCAGCATCGGCGAGATGCGGCAGCCTCTTTCCGTTTGACCGGCTTGGATCCTGCGCGACTGGGGCTTCTGATACAGCTACGAGCGGACGCTGCGCGGGCAGGAGAGGTTCAACCTTCACGGCAGGCGGAAGCAGCTGGTGATATGGCCCACTGACGGCTGACGGTTCGTCCAGGGCATCGCAGAGCATGCGTTGCAGCTGCCTTACTTCATGGTCGTAGCACAGAACGCTGAGCGGGCCGATGTCGGCGCCGGTGAGACGGTGCTGCAGCCTCCTTGTCGGCGGCGCAATGAGGAGGGTCGCCCGCGGCGGATCCCATGACTCGGCGTCGGCGAGGCTCCGCACGATGAGGAGGCCATCAGCTGAGAGTGGCACGCCGGCATCGGCAAGATGCCAGACCAGTGCGTCTCGCGCTGTGCGCGATGGCACGGCAATATCAACCGCCAGCCCGGCTCGGAGATCACTGTCAACAGCCTCAGTGAGCAGCGCAGACTTGAAGTTCGTCGCGCTGAGGGTGGCATGCGCCGAGGTGAGGCCCTCCTTGATGCCTGCCCAGGATGTCTGCGCCCACAGGCGCCATCCGCGTGGGAAGTCTTCCGCTCGCACCGTCAGAAGGTCCTCGACCCGTTCGCTCAACGTCGGCGTATGCCAACGCGGGCAGGCCGCGTCATATGTCGCAATCGGCACCACCAACTCGTCCAATCTTCGCCACATAGCCGACGCGTCAACGAGCACCGGCGGGAGCGAACCGTGTCTCCTCGCATCCGCGAGCAGCCCTGCAGCTGCCGACAGGCCCGGCATCGCGCCAGCGCCGAGCACCGAAGCGCACCCCCTCACGCGAGCCACCGCAGCTACTCCGTCACTGGCGGCATGATCTGAGGCTAGGATCTGCGACCAGCCGCAGGGGTATGCCACGCTCCCGTCAACCGATGTCCGGCGGGCGATGTCGGCGAAGACGACAGGCGTGCCACCGCAGCCCTGTGCCCAGGTGATTGCGTCAGTCAGGAACTGCCCGGGTTCATCGGCGGCGTCGATGACCACGACCGTCGGCGGTATCTCCGGTATGATCCATTTCGCGTAAGGGCTCACGAATACGAGCAACTGCCGGGGATCTTGCGGTGCGGATCTGCTGGTGGACAGTGCCGCCACCCGCCGATCGGCGCGCAGCCGGACCGGATGCAGCGCCGGGCTGACCGGTATGCCGACGGCGTCAAGAGCGGCCAGTTCCGCGCGCCGCACTACTTGTCGGGTGGCGAACGCCACCGGGCCTGGGTCCCGCGCGGCAAGCGGCGAGGGAAAGCCCTGTAGCCGCAACGCGGCCGCGTGGACGGCAGCGAGCAGCGGCAGGCGGCCCCGCCCGCCAGGTACCGCGATGGTGATCGGCGTCCGGGTTCTGCCCGCGCGGGCGGCTGCGGCCAGCGCCCCGACCTCGTAAGCCGCTAGCGGACTATGTGGTGCCGCCCGCCAGGCCGAGAGCAGCGCATCGTTGTCAGCCGCACTGCTGAGCCATGTCGCCAGGGACACGGCGCTCATGCCGTTCAACCTCGCCGTCCGCGGGATCTGGCGGCATGACGAGTTCGGGCCCGCCGGGGATCGGCAATCACAGTATCTGCATCCCATGGCGCCTGGTTGCTTGCAACTAGATGCCCTGCGGTGTTCAGCTGGTCCCGGAACAGTGCCTGGGGACCGGACTCGCCGTGCACGAGCATCGTCACCTGCGGCCGGACTTGATTGACAATTGCCATCAGTCCGGTGCGGTCGGCGTGGGCACTCAGGTTGTAGGTATGCACTGAGGCAGCTACATCGACTTGGACTGGTCTGCCGTGGTCGTCCCGCAGGTGGAGGCACCGCGGGCGTTCGGGGTCAGCATCGGCCAACTCCTGCAGGTCGCGTCCTGGCGACTCCTCATCCTGGTGACCGCAGAGAAACAATGCGCTGCCAGGCTCAGGAAGGATGGCCTGCGCCCAGGGGATGGCTGCTCCGCCGGTCAGCATGCCGCTGGTGGTAATGATGATGCCTTCGCTGAAGCCTCTGATTTCCCGATCCCTCTGTTGCACTTTGCGGACCCGTCCGCGCAGTACCTCGGGCGCGCCGTTGCGGGCGTACAGATCACTTATGTCGCGCGCGATCCCATCCACCAGCACATCGACGTCGGGCAATCGGTCGCCGAGTAGCAGAGCAACTTCCTGCGCACGGCCCAGACCGAAGGCCGGTATCAGAACCCGCCCGCCGGCATTCAGTATCTCCTCGGCCTGGCGGACGAGATCGTCACCTTCCCGGCGACGATCACTGTGGAGCCTGTCGCAATAGGTAGTCTCGATTACGAGGAGATCCGCGCCGTCGGCCAGGCGCCGCGGGATCTGGGCCGGTCCGATCGATGCTTGTCCGCGGTCGTCAATGTCGCCGGTCACAACGACACGCTGATCGCCAGCGCGAATGACGACGCCCGCCGCGCCGAGGATGTGGCCAGCGCGGAACAGTGTCAACTCCAAGTCGCGGACGGACACCGTCTGCCCGAACCTGGCAGCTTTCAGCCTGCCTTCAGCTTGCTCGACCTCAGCGTCGCCATAAGGTGGCTCGAAGCGGTCGGTACGGGTGGAGACGGCGTCCGTGTCCGCGCGCATCACCCGGACTGAATCAGCCCACACGACGGGAAGGAGCGCTTCGGTCTCCGGGGAACAAAGAACCTCTGTACGCCTCTGCTGTTCCACAACCCACGGGACGAAGCCAGCATGGTCAGCGTGAGCGTGCGTGATCACGATGGCATCGATCCGCTCACGCACGACTTCCTCAATGTGATCCGGGCCAGGATGGGAAATGTGCGCCTGTGGCTTCAGCCCGGCATCGACGAGAATGCGCGTTTCGCCTGCCTCGACAAGCAGGGCACTGCCCCCGATGCGGTTCGCGCCCCCAACCGGGGTGACGGTAAGACCGCGTGCCCGGACCTGCGACATTAGGCCGCGGTGTGGCTCCATCGTGTCTGGGCTGATGCCGGCTTCGGCGTCGGGATCTCCAGTTGCGTTCAGGCAGTACAGGTCGCGCAGCGCGGCGACAACGTCATCCAGCCGCTTGGCACGGCGAGTCTGCTTGGTCTTGCCCGGGCCAGTCGGCATACCTTCAGCACCGTCGCGCAACTTGGCAGCTTCACGCGCAGCCAGTGGAACAAGTCGGCCGGCACGGCCGCCAGCGTCCTCCCCGAGGGCAGCCTCGAGCCTGTGCCGACCACGTGCTTCAGAGTCGAGTTTCGCCTGGGACCGTTCCAGGGCAGCCTCAGTCTCGGCAACAAGTTCGCGAAGCGTGCGCACCTCGGCACGCCGCGCTGAACGCTCCCGATCAAGGCTGCCTCTCAGCTCATCCAGCTTGTCGCTCTGAGACGAAGCCGACGCGAGCGCGTCACGCTCGCGGGGCGACGGGACGAGGCCCTGCAGCTTAGTGACGTTATTTTCGGCGTTCTCGGCCCGCCCTGTGGCAGTCGACAGCTGGCGAGTTAGGTCTGCGATCTCGTTCTGCCGGTCGCGCAGCTCTCGCCGCAGAGACTTCGCCGTTCTCTCGGCCTCCCGGGCTCTGGCGCGCAGTTTCTCCGTGCGATCTGTCGCTGTGGGCTCCGGCCGCCCGGGCGGACTCGTCGGCTGAGGGACAGCGGCCGGAAGGAGCAACTCGCCTCTCAAATAGGGGCTCGCAGCAGCCGACAAGGCCGCATCAGGGTCCGTGGCGGCAGCTTCCAGGATGGCTACTGGATCAGTTGCGGCAGCCATCGCCGCCGCGAGCCGGTCGCTGATGTCCGTATTGGCTCCGTCATCAACTTCAAGCTGGCTCGGGGTTTCGACACTTCTTGGGAGTCGAAGCAGATCCCTTACTTCCTCGCGCAGCGCCGCATCTTGCATCAGGGCCTCGACGAGGCGGTTCCGATGAACACCGAGCAGAAGAGCATCGGGCCAGTTCGGCCTCACCCACAAGGAACCAGTTCTCCGTGGATCACGGCGCGGCAGCCCGCGTCGTGCGCGGAGCGCGTTGGCAGTACCGATCAGCAGACGACTAAGTGGATCGCGTGTCCTGCTGCGCATGAGTTGCCGTGCTCCTTCGCATTCCCGGACCCGCTACGGGGCGCTCCCGCCGTATCACAGGATGACGCGAGCGACGCGAGATGTCAACTAGAACAACATCAAGATCACGTCATGTCAGTGTTGTTGACCTCAACTCGCGGATCGAATGTCAGCCAGGTTGACTTCCTGTCTCTCGTAGGTCACCCTTGGTAGCATGACGACCGAATTCCTGATGGCTTTCGGCCAGGCAGTACGTCGACTCCGGCTACAACGTGGCATGACTCAAGCTGAACTAGCTGAACGCCTCGGCTTGGCGAGGACAAGCGTCACCAACCTCGAAAAGGGTCAGCAGAATCCACCGCTCTCGCTTCTCCCTGATATGGCGGCGGCACTGGGTGTTAATGCAATCGAGCTGGTCGCTGCGGCCGCGCAGGATGGCGATTCAGCCATGGGCCTCGCGGCCACTGTCCCGGATGAGGATCTTCGCCGCTGGGCAGGCCACCTTATCCGCGAATCGCTCACTGCCGAATCGTCGGACTCGACCGCCAAGCAAGTTAGACGGCGACCAGTATGACACCCGCTTCAGCCGCGCACGAATTGTTGGTCAAAGCGAATGTCGTTGAGCCGCCTATACCTATCGAACGCCTCGCCCGAGACGCCGGCGCGCTCATCAGTTATCAGCCATTTGAGGCGCAAGATATATCTGGGCTTCTGTATCGTACCGCCGGCGCGGCGCCGGTAATCGGGGTTAACAGCAACAATCCAAAGGCTCGTCAGCGCTTCACTATCGCCCACGAACTTGGACATCTTACCCTGCATAGCGGGCGCGACTTGATATTGGAGCGCCTCATTAGGTTGAACTTTCGGGACGCTACGAGCAGTACTGCAAGTGACAAAGAGGAGATCGAAGCAAACCAATTCGCTGCTGAATTGCTTATGCCGCACATTATGCTACAGCGAAGCCTCAGCGTCCTCCTCCAAGGCAGGCCTATATCCGATCTAGAACTGGTGCGACGCTTGGCTCGACGGTTCGAAGTGTCTCAATCAGCAATGGAGTACAGATTGGTCAGCCTCGGAATGCTCACCCCCGCATGAGTGGCTCCAGCGGCCGATAGCCGGCCGGCGCGTCCCGGAAGCAAGTGGTAGCACTGGCAACCAGCGACACCGGCCGGCTATCAGCCCGTCTGTCCTATGGGCCCGTTGGCCGCCCAGCTGAGCTACTGGCAAAAGGCGCCGCAGCCGCGCCCGTGGTGGTCCCGGACTTCCACGCCAGCCACAAGGCATGCTGGTTTCGGCCGAACGACGCCATCTTCATGCTGTGATGCAAGTGATGCGCGCCGGGCTCGACGCCGCGTCGGGCGTATTCCCTTCTTGGCAAGCCCCATATGCAAGCATTCCAACAGCCGGGAATGAATGCACCCAAGATGGCGTGACGACGACCAGGCCCTCGTCCCGCAAGACCTCGACTGCCCGCCGAGCCGTCCCGATGCTGACCCGATATTCGGCTCTTCACAATCGGGGTGTAGTCGGGGTCTGAATGCGCCGGTTTCGAGTAGGGATCAGGCGATGTAGTCGGTGAGGTTGCGGAAGCCGAGGGCGGAGCCGCGGAGGTGTTCGAGGCGGCCGTTGATCGCTTCGGTGGGTCCGTTGCTGGTGCCAGGCCGGTCGAAGTAGGCCAGCACGTCGACTGCACGCTTGGTCAGGGTCCGTCCGAGCCAACCGCCGGATCACGGTGTCGCGTGCGACGCCCTCGCAGCCGCAGCGGACCGGCGACAGTTAGCGAAGCGCGTTCAGCTCGTCGA
>Ga0137379_10003320_pt1 | contig 15043 bp, 14 predicted proteins | sample SagtaG_18_FD_104812 | JGI IMG/M metagenome (GOLD analysis project Ga0137379, IMG submission 104812) | Vadose zone soil microbial communities from Sagehorn Ranch, Mendocino, California, USA - Sage2_L_80_16 metaG | ecosystem: Environmental > Terrestrial > Soil > Vadose zone | place: USA...
AACGTCACTCCTTCCGGATGATCTACCTGAATCACGGCCACGCAGCTGCAGGACATCGAAGTCGCCGTCGTCAGGAACACGCTGATTTGTGTCCAGCTTTGGAAGATATTGATCACCAGATCGTGTCGCTTTGCGTGCCCGTCAAACGAGGTGATCAGGTAGCCCCGCCAGCGCCCCATGAGGTTCGGAATTCGCACCAGCCCCAGTTGGTGCGCCAGTCTGCTTCGCCACAGAAATCTTTCAAACAGGCCGTACAACACACCATAGAACGCAAGGCTGGACGGAGCATCCAGCCACCAGGGCACAGCGAGATGCGCCACAGCCAGAAACCTCGACGACACCCATGCCAATGCGATCGACAGCAGCGCCAGCAACAGAGGAACGACCCTCCTCTCGCTGGAGTCTGTGCTGTACCCGTGCATGTTTCACCTGCTCGGCTATTCCAAGCCGAACAGGCCTTTCGGCCTGCAGGAATGCGCCTCCATCCCCAATTGCTGCTGGGAAGCACCGGGTAGAACGAGCGGCTTTAAGGGCACTGTGGCTTCGTGAAGAGGGGCCCGGGGACATCCTATGCGTTAAGCAACTGCTGGTGGTGGCGCTCCCTGTAACTTCCATCCTACTCCTGTTCGATGGTGGCTCCCTGCTTGGGGTGGCCCAGGCAGTCGTCCGCCAAAACCGTTCGACCCGTCTCCTCAACCATTCAACCCCCAATTTCGCCCGTTCCCCACATAATACTTAACCAATCACTAAATCTATGCTATGCTTTGTGTGGTTGCTTGCACTGCGCCTCGAAGTGGCAGGCTCAACCCTGCATCCCATGCGTCCTCGCCCGGCAGTCCTTCTCATCTCCGGCTCCCAGAACCCTACCTTCCTCGAAAGCGCCGCTAACCCCTTTCCTTGCCACACTTCCGAAAAATCGCCCGTAACTCTAATCATTGCCACACTTCCGAAAACCCCCTCCCGCAAACCCTTTGTTTGCCACACATACGAGACCCCCCCAGGGGTGGTACGCATCGCTCCTTAGCACTTACGAGCAAAGGGGACAAGGCGGCTCTCACCTACACACCTTGGTTCTCCGCACTTCTGACGCATACTTACCGCGGCCGCGTGCGGAGAATCCCCCCCTTCAACTTTCAACTGTCGACTGCCGACCTCTTACAGTCTTCCGTACTCTTTCGCTCGCCACTCCTTTACCCTGCTTGACCCAAGTCTCCAACCCGCATCACCTACCAGCTTGCCCAGAGCGTCAGCGAAGAACCACGAATCACCAGTCACCCTCTTCGTCTTTTCTTTTCTTTTCAAGCACTTACGAACTGCCCAATTTGCAAGTCCTTTGTCCTGATAACGATCCAACAGTAACCCGGGGTGGGTGGGGGCCGCCTTCTGCCTTCTGCTCTCTGCCCTCCGCTTTCTGCTTTCTGCTTTCTGCTTTCTGCTTTGCCCTTTAGAGCGCCCTGGCATAATCTGTTCAAGGACATGCTTCTTAGCGGACCATTTTCTGGGCTGCTCACCGACCTCTACGAACTCACCATGGCGGCGGGCTACGTCCAGAACCGCTTCGAGGCCCGCGCCACTTTTGAACTCTTTGTTCGCACCCTCCCGAGCCATCGCAATTATCTGGTGGCCGCAGGATTGGAGCAGGCCCTCGACTTCCTGGGGAGCGTGCGCTTCTCCGGCGAAGACATCGCCTATCTCCGCGCGCAGCCTTTCTTCCGCCATGTGCATGCGGATTTCTACGACTATCTCGCGCGATTTCGTTTTACCGGCGACGTTTGGGCGTTGCCTGAAGGAACGATTTTCTTTCCCGGGGAGCCGCTGCTTCGCGTTACTGCGCCCATCGCCGATGCGCAGCTCGTCGAAACCAGTCTTCTCAGCATTCTTCATTTCCAAACTCTCATTGCCAGCAAGGCCTCGCGCGTCACCGCTGCCGCTGTCGGATGCCCCGTCGTCGAATTCGGCTCTCGTCGCGCTCATGGCATGGAAGCGGGAGTTCTCGCCGCCCGCGCCGCGTTCATCGGCGGCTGCGAGGGCACCTCGAACACTTACGCCGGCCGCCGTTTTGGCATTCCTGTCTACGGAACCCAGGCGCATTCGTGGATTATGGCCCACGAGGATGAAGCCGAAGCCTTCAGCGATTTTCTCGACGTTTTCCCGGAGGAGTCCACTCTTCTCGTTGACACTTACGATGTGCACGCGGCCATCGAGAAAATCATCGCGCTCGGCCGCAAACCCGGCGGCGTTCGCTTGGACAGCGGCGATGTCTTGGCGGACAGCCAGTGGGTGCGCCAGCGGCTCGACAGCGCGGGGTGGCATGACGTTAAGATTTTCGCCTCGGGCGAGCTGGACGAGGAGCGCATCGAAACTCTGCTGCGAAGTGGTGCGCGCATAGATGCCTTCGGGGTGGGCACCGCGCTTTCCACTTCGTCGGATTCACCAAACATCGGTGTGATTTATAAGCTCGTGGAAGTGGACCTCGGTGATACCGTCCGAAGCGCGGCGAAGTTCAGCCAGGAAAAAATCACTTATCCCGGACGCAAGCAAGTTTTTCGCTTTGCCGACGAAGATGGGAAATTTTCAACGGACGTCATCGGCTTGGATACGGAGTCTTTCCCCGGGAGCGCTCCGCTGCTGGTCCCCGTAATGCGCGCTGGCAAACGCATTGCCGCTTCGGACCAAGATCCGCTCGCAGTGTTGAGAAGCGCGCAGAGCCGCCACCTTGCTGATCGCGCGCGATTGCCGGAGCGGGTCCTGACCCTTCGCGCAGCCGATCCGCCATTTCCTGTCCGATACAGCGAGCGGCTCGAGGAGCTAAGGGATCAGGTGCGGCAATCCGTGGTGAAAGCGGCGCGCATCTGACGCAATGGAGGGGAGATGGTCTCCATGAACACGATTTTGTGGGAAGTGGACACGCAGGCAGATTTCATGCTGCCGGGAGGGAAACTGTACGTTCCCGGCGCTGAAAAAATCGTCCCGAACATCATTCGCCTGGTCGACCAGGCTCGCCAAGGTCGCGTCCTCCTGATTTCCTCGGCCGATGCGCATCAGCCCGATGACCCCGAGTTTCTCGAGTGGCCGCCTCACTGCTTGAAGGGTACTCCCGGCGCGGAACTTGTTCCCGAGGCACGGGCCGCCCGCCTGCTTGTCATTCCAAACCAGAGCGACTTTGTTTTTCCCGGCGACCTCAGCGCCTACCAGCAGATTCTTTTGGAAAAGAACACCCTCGACGTCTTCGACAACCCCAATACTGGCGCGCTTCTCGCGTGGGTCAATATGCAGTCGGCGCATTCCCAGGCGCCCGCGGCTACGACTGGCGGAGGCCACGCGGTGCCCGATTTTCTTGTCTTTGGAGTCGTCACGGAATACTGCGTGCTTCGCGCGGCCGATGGTCTGCTACGCCGCGGATTCTACGTCAGCATCGTGGAAGACGCGATCCAATCGCTCGAAGAGAAAAAGGGACGCGAAATTCTTGACGAGCTGAAGTCGCGCGGCGCTCAGCTTGTGACCACCGAGCAAGCGTTGACGCACATTGCCAGCGATGCACTTCGCTCTGCCGAAGGCAAGCTTCACAAAACTGTGGGGAATTGAGCTCCGCAAAGTAGTTCGCCTCCCAACCTGGTGAATTGCACTAAGAATAACGGCCTCGACAGCGGAATTATTTTTATTATAATGGCGGCCACGAAGCTCAAAACAATCCGATAGGCAGACCTTAGAGACACCCACACAACATCCTGGACAAAACAACGGAGAGTCCCCACCGCCATGAACCCCCCGCTCGCGCTCGAGTTTGTTCTTGTGTCCAGCGACTATGCTCTGATGCAAGCGGTTTCCAAGGCGGTGAAGAAGTACGGTGCCAAATTCGTGCTAATGCCGACGGCGCACGAGGCGCGGGAGTGCCTGAACCGCAGAAAGGTTGACGGTGTTTTCGTCGACATGGAAGTGCCGGGCGCGTTGGGCCTGATCGAGTCCACCCGCAAAGGAACCTCAAACAGCAAGGCGGTGATTTTTGCCTGCCTCGTCAATGCGAAGGAATCCACGCTGATTCTCGCCGTGGGTGCCAACTTCCTGCTGCGCAAGCCTCTGACCGAAGAGGGCGTGGCCATGCACATCACCATTTCGAAAGAGCTGCTTTTGCGCGAACAGCGCCGGTATTTCCGCCATGCCGTGAATCTCCCGGTGACTCTGAAGGAGGGAGAGCTTGAGCAGCAGGCACGCCTCACGAACCTGAGCGGGGGCGGCGCGGCGGTGCGAACCTTGAAGCCGCTGAAACACGGCGTCGTGCTGGACTTCACCTTTGAATTGTCCATGGGGGTTCGCATCAGCGCTCGGGGACAGGTGGCGTGGGTAAACTCCGAAGGAATGGCCGGAATCATGCTGCAAACTTTGCGCGGGAAGGGAAGCGAACAACTCGACGCATGGCTGGCCGCGCGCGAGAAGCTCGATTCAAAGGAAGCAGCCCCAGAAAAATGAACCGCACTTTTCTGGGCACACTTCCGGAAACGGCTCTTCGATTTTATCTAGCGACTTTCTGCCGCAGGGTCACGGTTTCCTGCGCATGGCCTTCGTATCTGAGGTAAGTGGACCAAACCAAAGGGCAATTCTGGAAGTTCAAACCGATGGCATACTGATCATTACCGCGGCTGCGGCAGTAGACCACCTTTCCACGCATGGCAATTTGATCCAAGAAGGAAGTGACCTCCGCAATCTCGCCCGGCTGCCATTGGCGATTCGACACTATGCAAGCACCGTGCGAGCTCACGTTGTCCGTGTACGTTAACTCGGCGCCGTCAGTTCTTGGAGCCCGGGCCGCAGCCAAATTCACAACCACCGCGATCGGAAGTCGCTTCTCCATTTTTCCACCAAAGCAGTCGAGGACTCTGAGGAATGCCTCACTGGCCGTCGCTCTCGGCCTCAGGGCGGGATGGGGGCTTGCCGATTCAGCCCGATCCAATCGTCCGCTGCCATAACAGTTACATGAGGTGCAACGCAGGCCAATCGAAGATAAACCCGGAAATAACGTCCGGTGAATTACCTATATGGAGGCAACCCAAGCAGGGACGAGTGCTGGAGGTCAGTTGACGGTTCGGTGGAGGATCGCGGCGATTTGGCGCATCTGGTCTGCGAGTTCGGCGAACTCTTCGGGGAGGATGGACTGCATGCCGTCGGAAAGCGCTTTGTCCGGCTCGTGATGAACTTCGATTAGAAGGCCATCCGCGCCAACGGCGACGGCCGCGCGCGATAGCGGCAAAACTTTGTGCCGCTTGCCGGTACCATGGCTCGGGTCAACGAAAATCGGCAAGTGGCTGCGCTTTTTCACGGCTGGCACGACCGCCAGGTCCAGCGTGTTGCGGGAAAAATCGGAAAACGTTCGAACGCCCCGCTCGCAGAGCATCACGTTGTAGTTGCCTTCGGACAGGATGTACTCCGCAGCCATAAGGAATTCATCCAGCGTTGCTGACATGCCGCGCTTCAGCAGAACCGGCTTCTTGGCGCGTCCTGCGCGTTTGAGCAGCGAGAAATTCTGCATGTTGCGTGCGCCAATCTGAATGACGTCCGCATATTCCTCGACCAGGTCGAGCGATTCGTTGTCGATAGCCTCGGTGACGATGCCAAACCCGTGTGTCGCGCGAACCTTCGAGAGGATTTTGAGTCCCTTTTCGCCCAGCCCCTGGAAACTGTAAGGAGAAGTGCGCGGTTTGTACGCCCCGCCGCGAAACAGCCGCGCGCCGGACTTCTTCACGCGGGCGGCAATGGTCAGGCATTGCTCCTCGGTTTCTACTGCGCAAGGGCCGGCTACGAGCGCGACATGCTGACCACCCACCAGGACGTCGCCCGAAGGCGTCGGGATTCGAAGGATGGTGTCTTCTTCCTTCGCGTCGCGGCTGACCAGCTTGTAGGGCTTGCTGACGGGAATGCACTCGACGACACCGGGGAGCGATTCTAGAACGCCAAGATCGATCTCACCTTTGTTGCCCGTGATGCCGATGGCGGTTCGAAGGGAGCCGGGGATGGGGTGGGCCTTCAGGCCCAGACTCTCAATGCGCTTGCAAACGGCGCGTACCTGCTCCTCGGTTGCATGGGACTGCATGACGACAAGCATGGAATGCCCTCGATTCGAGAGGTTAAGTCTACGGCAACCCGGCAGAACCCGGCAAATCTTCGAGGAGCTTCAGCCTACGCCGGAACAGGATCCTTGTGCTTCAACGTTTGGGGGAAAGGCCGCACTTTGGGTTGCCTGCCTCGTTGGGCCTGCCACAAATCGTGTTGAACTTGCATGCGGAGCCAGAACTCCGGCGAAGTGCCGAGAGCCGCCGACAGCCTCAAGGACATGGTCGCCGAGATGCCGGCGTGACCATTGAGAATGCGAGACAAATGGGCCCGCGTTACGCCAAGCCGGGAAGCGGCTTCCTTCACGCTCAAATCTCCCAGATAATCTTTCAAAACCTCTCCGGGGTGCGCAGGATTGAAAATCATATTGCCCTCTTAGTGATAATCCCGATAGTCAACGAGAACCACGTCTTCGCCCTCAAAAACAAAAGTCAGCCTCCAATTGCCGCTTACGTTGACTGCCCAATGGCCGGCAAGCTCACCCTTTAGCGGATGCAGGTTGTTGCCTGGGGCGTTTATATCGCCGGGCGTGCTGGCCACGTCCAGAGCCTTAAGCAGCCTTGGGCATGGGCAGGCTGGATGCCGGCTTTGGAGCCCGTCTCCGCGAAGAGCTTGAGGCCCTTGTGCCGGTAGCTCCTAATCACCCGTATAGTGTATACGAACGCTATACGACCTGCAAGGAGGCTATCCTTTTAGTTAAAGATTCTTGTTTTCAGGCGCCTAACCAGTCACAATGGTTTCCTACAATTTCGAACTGCCCAGCCGGGAGGATGAAGTGCTCTCGGATTATCCGTTTCATTTTTTCGGCAGAACCATAAACATCACAGGACAAGAGCAGTTTTTGGCGCTGGTATTCATTCTGGTTGCCGGGGCGACTTGGGCCGTCCTGCAATTCCGGCGCAGGCGGGCGGTTGTTTTGCAGCGTTCCGCCGTCACCGACCAAATGGTGTATGAGTTGTCCCGAATCGCGGACGCGCTGGATCGCCTGGCCGCCCGTCCGATGGACCAAACGTTTCATCAAGCGATCCCTACCGTAGCCAGCGCGTTCAAGGAAGATGAACCGCGTACCATGCCGTTTTCGATGTTCGGCAGGGAGCGTTAACAAGCGGGGCACGAGTTTTCGCAGATTTCCGCTGACCTGCATTAGTTGATTCTTTCAAGAGCGCGGAGCAGCTCTGGCACAGCCTTGGCGTGTGCGTGTCCGTGTCCGTTGTGCCCTTGCGAAGCGGTCGCGGCCCGGTCATTTGCGGGCGTGTGCTAGAATAAGGAATTTATAACGGAGCCGAAATTCCGACAGGCATGCCCGAAGAACAACGCATCGCTGTACCTACTGAGTTCGATCCCGAAGACGAATACCGCCCCGAACCTGAGCCCGAACCGCTGCCGCCTTCCTGGATGGACGGGCGGGTTCGCATCGGCATCCATACCTCGATTGCCGGGAGCTATCTCAACGCCCTGGAGTCCGCGCGGAAGCTGGGGTGCAATGCCCTGCAGATTTTTTCCGTCAGTCCCCGGATGTGGCAAGGCGGCCCGGCACGAATCCCGGAGTTGGACGCTGCCGGATTTCGTGCCAGAAGGGAAGAGCTGCGTCTGGGGCCGCTGGTGATTCACGCGAATTACCTTATAAATTTGGCCGCGGCGCAGCCCATGCTGCGTACACGTTCAATCCAGGCCTTCCATGACGAAATTGTACGGGCTGTGGCGCTGGGAGCGGAGTTTCTGGTCGTGCATCCCGGAGCACGGGGTGAAGGCGGCGCCGCGCAAGTAATCTCGACTATCATCGAATCGGTGAAGCAAGCCACCAAGCGCGTACCCATGGGCCGGCTAAAGATCCTGATCGAGAATACTGCCGGCATGGGAACATCCGTCGGTTCCCGGCTGGAAGAAGTGGGAGAGATCGTCGGCGGCCTGCTGCGGGACTTGCCGGTGGGGGCGTGCCTGGACACCGCGCATCTCTTCGCGGCTGGCTACGACATCAAGAGCGAAGAGGGCCTGGCCTCCACCATCGGGCAAATTGAAAACACGGTGGCTTTGGAAAACGTTCCTGTTTTTCACGTGAACGACTCGAAAATTCCGCTCGGCGGACGCGTGGACCGTCACGAACACATCGGGAAAGGGAAGATCGGGAAAGAAGGGTTCGCGCGGATTCTGCAGCACCCGCAGTTTACCGCGCCAGCAGAAGGGCTGGCCGGCCGTGCGTTCTTGGCGGAGACGCCGATTGATAATCCGGGCGATGACCGCCGGAACGTCGCCATGCTATGGGAGTTGGCCGGTTTGAAGGAAGACGCGCCGGAAGCAGACAAAGGATTCTCGATGCTCACTCCAGCACTGAAAAGAAAACTTTCAACACACAAAGCTCGGACGACGCGAATTTCACAAAGGAAGAAGCGAGCTTCAGCAAAGAGGAAGCGGAGATAGGCACAGTGGCGGAGCAAACCACAACGGGAGCGGGAGGCGCCGGAGCTTCCGGTTACGACCCGCAAAAAGTAGAGGCCAAGTGGCAGAAGCGCTGGGCCGAAGCGCATGTCTTTGAGACGGAAGCCGATCCGTCGAAACCAAAATACTATGTGCTGGAAATGTTGCCGTACCCCAGCGGCACGATGCACATGGGGCACATGCGCAACTACGCGATCGGAGACGTCGTGGCGCGCGTGAAGCGCATGCGTGGATTCAACGTGCTGCACCCGATGGGCTGGGACGCGTTTGGGCTGCCTGCGGAAAACGCGGCGATCAAGAACAATACCCACCCGCGGGAGTGGACTAACAAGAACATCGCGGAGTTTCAGCGCGTGCTGCGGCGCTTTGGTTTCAGCTACGACAGGCGGCGGGAGATTTCGACGTGTGAGCCCGAATATTACCGCTGGAACCAATGGTTTTTCCTACGCATGCTGGAGAAGGGCCTGGCGTATCGGAAGAAAAGCCGCGTCAACTGGTGCCCGAAGTGCCAAACCGTGTTGGCCAACGAGCAAGTGATCAACGGTGGCTTCTGCTGGCGTCACGAAGACACGCGCGTGGAGGCGCGCGAAATTGAGCAGTGGTTCCTAAAAACCACCGCTTATTCCGATCAATTGCTGGACGATTTAAAACAGCTCGAAGGCGGATGGCCCGAGCGCGTCATCCTGATGCAGCAAAACTGGATTGGCAAGTCGCAAGGCGCGAAAGTGAAGTTTGCCGTCGCTGGCGCGGCCGACGCCGGTCCCATTGAAATCTTCAGCACACGCATTGACACGATTTACGGGGCGACGGCGATCATTCTGGCGCCCGCGCATCCGCTGGTGACCAAGCTTCTCGAGGGTTCGCCCGTGCGCGCCGAAGCGGAGCCCAAGCTGGCCAAAATGCGCCAGACTTCCGTTAAGACCGAAGATCTGGCGACCATGGAGAAGGAAGGCTTCTTCACGGGCCGCTATGCGGTTAATCCCTTCAGCGACGAAAAGATTCCCATCTGGGTCGGGAATTTCGTGCTGATGGAGTACGGCACAGGCGCGATCATGGCGGTTCCGGCGCACGATCAGCGCGACCTAGAGTTTTGCCAGAAATATAAATTGCAGGTACGTGTTGTGGTGCAGCCTCTCGAAGGCGATGAACTCGCCGCGGACAAGATGGACACCGCTTTCGACGAGCACATGCAGGGGAAGCTCGTGAACTCCGGCCCGTTCAACGGACTTTCGCCGGTAGAGGCCATCGCGAAGATGGCGGCATTTGCGGAGCAAAAGGGATTCGGTAAAGCGGAGACGATTTACCGGTTGCGCGATTGGGGAATCTCCCGCCAGCGCTACTGGGGAACGCCCATCCCGGTCATCTATTGCCCCAAGGACGGCATGGTTCCCGTCCCGGACAAGGATTTGCCGGTGCTGCTTCCGCCAAACCCCAAGCTCACTGGCGAAGGCGAGTCGCCTCTCGCAGCGACGCCCGAGTTTGTAAACACGACTTGCCCGAAGTGCGGCGGGCCTGCGCGGCGCGAAACGGACACGATGGACACATTCGTGGACTCGTCCTGGTATTTCTATCGTTATTGCGATCCGCGCAACGAAAAAGGGCCTTACGATTCCGCAAAGGTCGCGTACTGGTTTCCCATTGATCAGTACATCGGCGGCATCACGCACGCGATTCTGCACCTCCTGTACTCGCGCTTTTGGTGCAAGGTGATGCGTGATCTGGGATTGGTCAAGCACGATGAACCCATTGCGCGCCTGTTTACGCAAGGAATGGTGCAGAAAGGCGGCGTGGCTATGTCCAAGTCGCGCGGCAACGTCGTCGGCGCGGAAGAAATGGCGCAGAAGTACGGCGCGGACACGGGCCGCCTCTATACGCTCTTCGCTGCGCCGCCGGAAAAAGATTTGGAGTGGAGCGAGGAGAGCATTGAAGGCTCCTGGCGCTTTCTGAATCGTGTGTACCGCCTCATCGAACGCCACGCTGAAGCAATAGCGAGGGCAGGCAGCTTTGATTTTGAGCGCGGCGCTATGTCAGAGAAAGAGAGAGAGTTAATTCGCAGAACCTATGAAACATTGCGCAGGGTCACGAGCGACTTCGAGACACGCTGGCACTTTAATTCGGCGATTGCCCTCATCATGGAGCTTACGAATGACATCTACGGGCGAGAGCCGCTCGAACAAGGCGTGCGCCCGGAAGTGCGCAAAGAAGTGCTCGAGATGTTGACGCTGATGCTCGCGCCCATGACTCCGCATCTTGCTGAAGAGTTGTGGGAGATGCTGGGCCATTCTAACGGGCTATGGAACGCTCAATGGCCAATGCTAACCAACGGCCAGGCCGAACTCGCCCGCGAAGACGAAGTCGAGATTCCCGTCCAAGTGAACGGGCGCGTAAGAGGCAAGCTAAAAGTGGCGGTTGGGGCAGCCGAAGCAGACGTTGTAAAACAAGCGCTGGCGCTTCCGGCGATTGCCCTGCATGTCAACGGAAAGCGCGTCGTCAAACAGATTTACGTGCCCAACAAAATGCTGAATCTCGTGGTGGCGTGAAAGGAGATCGCATGACGGAGAGCGCAGCCAGGCAGATGGCGGAACCTACCCGCGCGCAAGAGCAGGGAGGCAGGATGAGGGGGGAACTCGGCGGAGTGGTGGTGCTGGACTTCGGCGGGCAATATACGCAATTGATTGCGCGCCGCATCCGCGAGCAGCAGGTTTTCTCTGCGATTCTGCCGTGTACCGCGCCCGTCGAGGAAATTCAAAAGTTCGAGCCCGCGGGAATCGTCTTGTCCGGCGGGCCCAGCTCTGTTTATGACCCCGATGCGCCGAAGTGCGACGCGAAGGTGCTGGCACTGGGAATCCCCGTGCTTGGAATCTGTTACGGCATGCAGTGGATCACGCACACGCTGGGTGGAAAAGTCGAAAAGGCCGAGCGTCGAGAGTATGGGCGCGCTCATCTGCGCGTGGATTGCGCGGGTGGACCGGAGAGTTCTGCGTTGTTTGCTGGCGCGCCAAAAGAGCTGCGGATCTGGAACAGCCACGGCGACAACGTACGCGCTTTGCCCACGGGGTTTCGAGCCACGGCGCATACAGAAAATGCCATTGCCTCGCTGGAGGATCCGCAACGGAAGATTTACGCAACACAGTTTCACGTTGAAGTGAAGCATACGGAGCGGGGAACCGAGCTGTTGAGGAATTTCCTCTTCCGTGTTTGCAAAGCAGAGCCGAAATGGAGTGGCGCGACATTTATTGAGGAAACCGTCGAAGCGATTCGCGCGAAAGTAGGGAACAAACGGGCCATCTGCGCGCTCAGCGGTGGCGTGGACTCGACGGTCGCCGCCGTCCTGGTGCACCGCGCCATGGGCGATCGGCTCACCAACATTTTTGTGAATACCGGGCTGCTGCGAAAGAATGAATTTGAAAGCACTTTGGAGATGCTGCGCGACCGGCTGAAGCTGCACGTCATCGGAGTGGATGCTTCCGACCGCTTTCTCGCTCAACTCAAAGGAATTACGGATCCGGAAGAGAAGCGCAAGCGCATCGGCAGGGAATTCATCGCCGTTTTCGCCGAAGAAGCGCAGAAACTGCAAGCCGGCGAGGCTCACGGCGAAATGGACTACTTGGTACAAGGAACCTTGTATCCCGATGTTATTGAGTCCGTCTCCGTGAAAGGCCCGTCGGCCACCATCAAGACCCATCACAATGTCGGCGGCTTGCCGGAAAAGATGCCTTTTGCGCTGATTGAGCCGTTGCGGGACCTGTTCAAGGACGAAGTGCGCCGGATTGGGAAAGAACTGGGCCTGCCTGCGGAGGTCCTGGTGAAACATCCGTTTCCCGGGCCCGGACTCGCGGTGCGGCTACTTGGCGAGGTCAGTCGTACCCATCTAGTTACCCTCCAAGAGGCCGACGCGATTGTCGTTGAGGAGATACGCAGGGCCGGACTTTATGAAAATGTGTGGCAGGCTTTTGCCGTGCTGCTGCCAATCCGGAGTGTGGGAGTAATGGGCGACTTCCGGACTTATGGGTTGACCGTGGCCGTGCGCGTCGTGGAGTCGGACGACGCCATGACCGCCGACTGGGTGAAGCTGCCCGCGGATGTCCTGGAGCGGATCTCAACAAGGATCGTAAATGAAGTCCCGGGCGTCACTCGCGTCGTTTATGACGTGAGCTCCAAGCCCCCTGGCACGATCGAGTGGGAATAGAGACGAATATGCCCTGGAAATGGGCTATTCGTTCCGAAGAAGTTCGTTCTGAAGAGAAGAAGAGCAGCTGGCGAAAGGAGAAACCGTGCAAAAAAACTCCTCTTCTCCTGCGTCATCCATACGTCCAAGTCAAATGGGGCAACCGAGATTGTGGAACTACCGGTTCGCCATCTTCTGGGCCATGTACAGAATCAGCTTGCGGTCGCCTTCTTCCGCCTTGCTCAGCAAGCGGCGAAGCTTGTTGAGGAAGCGTGCTTCTTTGCCGACGCTGCCCCAGGCGATGTCGTCGGACGACTTGCGCTTGGGAAGATTCGGCAGTTGCGGCGGTTCTTCACCGTCGTAAAAGAGTTGATAGAGAGGCACTTCAAGAGCACGAGCCAGCTTCTCAAGTGTTTCGATCGCAGGGACGGTATGGCCGTTTTCCACGCGCGAAATGTAGCACCGAAGCAGGCCGGTTCGCTTCTCGATGTCGCCTTGGGAGAGTTTCTTTTCTTCGCGGAGCGCGCGAAGACGATCACCAATAATCATGAAGGTATTATTCCATAACGGTTAGAAGAGAAGCAAGAGGAAACTTTGTACAGAACCAAACCGAAACAGATGATGCAGGACACGTCAATCCGGGGATAATAAACGTAACCAAAAATCTATGCCACACGTCCCAAAAACAGAGCCCCTGGATGCCTCCTCCCCAGTGAGGGCCGGAAGGGGCCGTGCTGCTCCTCCAGTGGCGGCTGCGGACGACCGCGAATTGGTGCGCCGGGCGCAGCGCGAAGACAAAGAGGCGTTCGAGGAGCTCATCCGGCGGCATCAGCATCGGGTCTTTGCTGTAGCCGGAGGAATCGTAAGGCGGCGCGAGGATGTGGAAGACATCGCGCAGCAGGTTTTCGTGAAAGCGTACTTCTCGCTGAAGCGGTTCGACCAGCGGGCGGCATTCAGCACCTGGCTCTACAAGATTACGGTGAATGAATGCTGGGACATGCTGAGAAAGAAGAAGGTACGCCCCTTGGTGTACGAAGCGGATCTGAGCGAGGAGCAGGCCCGACAGGTTCTCAGTTCGGCGGAGAAGGGCAAGGAAGAACCGGACATCAGCGACAGGCTGGAAGCGAGGCAGCGCGTCGAGCGCCTGATGGAAGGATTGGACGAGCGGGACCGGCTCATGCTGATCTTGAAAGAAGTGGAAGGATTCTCGATCGAGGAGATTGCTGAAGTCTTGAACTTGAATGCGAACACTGTGAAGGTCAGGCTTTTCCGGGCACGCCGCCGCGTGGTAAGCCAGGCCAAGGCGCACGGAAGTTGAAATACGGAAACCCGGCAGTTAGGAGGCTGGGATGTGGGACAAGCTGAAAGAAAACGAAGAATGTAAGAGATTCCGCGACGCTCTCGAAGAAGCCGCGGCAAAACATGAAGGCGCGATTTCTGTCGAACGGTTGATTACAGATTTGTCCGACGCGCAGCGAGGGCACGTCACGGCTTGCGTGCGCTGCCGGGAAGCCGGCAACGATCTTGTCCGAGTAAAGACGCTCTTCAAGGGGGCCCCCAGTTTCGCTGCCGAAGAACGGCCCTGGTTCGCGGCCCGTGTTATGGCTGCCATCGCATCTCGCGAAAGAGAACTTGCGGAGCGCGTGAGCGCGTGGACGGAGTTCCCGCGTTTTGCTTGGCGGCTTACCTGGGTAGCGGCAATCTTGCTGTTGGCGGGCACGAGGTGGTTTTACGAAGCCGTTGTCCGCGCCCCGAGCTACGCTCCAGCGGGGCAAGAATCCATCTTCGAGGCGCCGCAGCAGACCACTCCGGATGATGTCTTGGTCAGCATGGCGGGTGACCATCCATGACTGAAGCCATGAACGAGACGCCGGCAACCCGAAAAGCGGCCATCTGGGTGGTGATCGTATTTCTGCTGGGGGCAGTTGCCGGCGGAATGCTCGGCTATGTATACGCCGCCCATCATTCCGTCTCCGCCGCCAGCGCGCCATTGCCGGAACCCGAGCGCCGCGCGAGGCGCGTTGCAGATCTGACGGAAAAGTTAGGACTCACAAGCGACCAGGCCAAACAGCTCGACGCCATCCTCCTCGAACGGCACACCGAAGTGAAAAGCATTCATGACCAATCCGATGCGCAACTCGAACAAGTGCGACAGAAAGGCCGCGACCAGATTCGCGGGATTCTTACTCCGGAACAAAAACCAAAGTTCGAAGAGTTTCTCCAGAAGCTCGACGCCGAGAGAAAACACAACGCTCCAAGGTAGCCTTCCTGCAAGCTGGCTCCGCAGTTTGCTGCTTTAGTCTAGTCCAATCAGACTTTGACGATGAGCTTGCC
>Ga0137379_10003334_pt1 | contig 15007 bp, 12 predicted proteins | sample SagtaG_18_FD_104812 | JGI IMG/M metagenome (GOLD analysis project Ga0137379, IMG submission 104812) | Vadose zone soil microbial communities from Sagehorn Ranch, Mendocino, California, USA - Sage2_L_80_16 metaG | ecosystem: Environmental > Terrestrial > Soil > Vadose zone | place: USA...
TCAGGCACTCCGCTTCACCACCACCAACGCATCCTGCCCTGGTGAGGCGACCGGAGGCTTCATCTCAGCGACCGGGGCGGACAACGGGTGTCGCGGGTTCCGAGCGAACGCACCGCTCCATGTCTCGTACACCGGCACGCAGCTGGCTTTTGCGACCAGCTTTCTTGGCGCGCACCGCAACACCAGGCTCGTCACGATCGGCCTCGGCGCCAACGACGCGTTCCTTCTCCAGAGCGCATGCGGCGGCGATCCCACCTGCATCGCCAACGGCTTTCCACAGGTACTCGCCACCATCAGTGCGAACATGCACGCGATTCTCGTCGCGCTCCGAGCCACTAATTTCCACGGCGTGCTGATGATCGTCAACTACTACTCACTTGACTACAGTGATGCCGCGTCAACGGGCCTGGCGCAGCTCTTGAACCAGGCAATCTCAGCTTCGGCGCAGGCCGACCACGCGGTCGTCGCCGACGTCTTTGACGCTTTCAAGTCCGCCGCGAGCACCGCCGGCGGGAAGACTTGCAACGCGGGACTGCTAAACGCCAGCCCGCAGAACCAATTCCTGTGTGACGTGCACCCAAGTCAATCGGGACAGCAGCTGCTCGCTCACGTTGTCGAAAACGCATACGCTGTCGCGACTCAGGATTGACCTTCGCGAGCCGGCGCGGTCCTCGCGCCGGCTCAGCTCGATCCGGATCGGGGGATCTACTTCTCTGCAGTCGCCTTCAGGTCGTTGAGCACCGGTCCCCAGGTGCGGATCGAAGCGATGACGCTCGGCGAGGCGTGGACCGCGATCGCGGCGGCGATTCTGACAGAAGGCGTCGCCGGGAGCTGGGAAGGACTGCCAATCCTGGAGGTCTTCCGCGCGACGCTCGATGTGCATTCCCCGGTGGTGGACGACCCGATCATTGCCCAGCACGGCGATCCTGAACGCATTGCCTGGATGCACGCGAACTTTACCGACCACTCCCGAGTGGCAGAGCTCGGTGACTCGGACAGCTACGCGACACGCCTCTACGACTACGCCCACTCAGGCCACGACCAGATCCGCTGGGTGATCGACCGACTTGCCGCCAACCCATGGGCACGCGACGCGACGATCACGACCTTCCAGCCACTGACCGACACCAGCTACATCCCATGCGTCAGCCTGCTGGACTTCTGGCTCGTCAAAGGCGAGCTACAGCTGGGCGTCTATGCTCACGCCATCGACTTCGGTACGAAGGGCTATGCGAATCTCATCGAGCTCGCGGCGCTACAAACTCGCGTCGCCGGCGACCTCGGCGTCGGGGTCGGGACCCTCACGATGACGGTGAAGTCGGCCCATATCTATGAAACTGAGCTTGGCCTGATGCGAAGCATCGTCGCCGGCTTTCAGTCGAAATAGATGCCGCCATTGACGTCGATGACGTCGCCCGTCACGTAGCTTGCCTCTTCGGAGGCAAGGAACAGCGCCGCGGCCGCAACATCTTCCGGTACTCCGCTTCGACGCACCGGCGCCGTGGCGCTGATGGTGCGGTCGAGCTCGCGCTCCTGGTCGGCGTCGAGTGCTTTGGTCGCGATCCCGGTAAGAATGAACCCGGGCGCGATCGCATTGCTGGTGATGCCGTAGGGACCCAGCTCGCGCGCCGCGGCTTGGCAGAGCCCAATCACACCCGCCTTGCTGGCGGCATAGTGGGCGGTCCCTATGATCCCCCCTCCCTGCTTGCCGGCGACGCTGGAGATCCAAATGACGCGCCCCCAACGCCGAGCCATCATCCCCGCGACCACAGCTTTAAGGCACACGAAACCTCCCCGAAGGTTGATTGAGAGCAGCCTGTCGAAGTCAGCGGTCGAGAGCTCCCAGATCGCCATGCGCTGCGTTACGCCGGCGTTATTGACGAGGATGTCGACGGGGCCGATCTCGCGGACCGCGGACTGAACTGAGGTTTCGTCAGCAACGTCCATATGAATCGCTCGCGCCGAGGCTCCAATCGCCGCAGCGTTGCGGGTAGCGCCATCGAGGTCGATGTCGCCAAGCACGACGCTGGCTCCGGCCGTCGCCAAGGCGCGCGCGATAGCATTTCCCAGGCCAGTTGCTGAGCCCGCACCGGTGACCAAAGCAACCTTGCCGACGAGCGTCACACTTGACATCTTATGTGCCGTCTGCCATCAGCCCACCCACTGCGACAGCGTTAGAACGGTGACGCAAGCGCTACCCGACCGCCTGCGCGCGATCGTCGGTTCCGACCACTTCCTCCAGGGTGAGCGCATGGACGAGTACGGCCATGACGCCACCTTCATGGAAGCGCCCGCGCTCTGCGCCGTGCGGCCGGCAGACACCGAGCAGGTCGCTGCGGTCGTCCGCGAGTGCGCCGCCGAACTGGTGCCGGTCGTCGCGCGCGGTGGCGGAACCAGTCTGGTTGGCGGGCCGGTCCCCGTCGCGGGCGGCGTCGTGGTCAGCCTCGAGCGGCTTACCAAGCTCGAGGTCGACGGCCCAAACACGGTTGCCACCGCCGGCGCGGGGGTGATAACGGCCGCCCTGGACAGGGCTGCCAACGCGCACGGTCTCATGTATCCGCCCGACCCGGCCAGTATCGAGATGTCGACCATCGGGGGGAACGTGGCCTGCAACTCGGGCGGCATGCGATGCATCAAATACGGCGTCACCGCCGATTACGTGATCGGCGCAACCGTGGTTCTGGCCGATGGGCGCGTCATGCAGCTAGGCGGCAAGCTCCGCAAACGCGCCTCGGGATATCGGCTGCTGCAACTGTTCATCGGCTCCGAGGGAACCCTGGGCGTCATCACCGAGGTCATCGTCAAGCTGGTGCCGCTGCCGCGATTTCGCGCCACGGCCATGGTCGGCTTCGCCAGTCTCGAGGATGCGGGCCTGGCCGTCTCGCGTTCGCTGGCTGCGGGCCACTTTCCTGCTGCGATCGAGATCCTCGACCGCGGCTCGCTGGAGCTGGTGCGCGACAAGCTGCCGCCAGGTTTCGAGCCGCACCTGGAAGCTGTGCTCATCGTCGAGCTCGATGGCAACGACGAAGAGTTTGTGCAGTTCGACCTGATGCGCATGGTCGAGGTGCTGGATGGCGTTGACAATCGCGTCGCTCAGTCGTCACTCGAACGCGACAAGCTCTGGGATGCGCGACGATCATTCGGAAAGGTCCTGATGGCGATGCCGAAGAACTTCTTCGCCGAAGACGTGGCCGTCCCCATCGCGGACGTCCCCGAGATGATCCGCCGCGTTCACGACCTGGCGCGCCAAACCGGACTTCGCATCGTCACCGTCGGTCACGCGGGTGATGGCAACCTCCACCCCACGATCCTATTCACGGACGATCAGCGCCATCTGGTCAGCCACGCGGCAGCCCAGATCTTTCGGGATGCGCTGTCGCTTGGCGGCTCGGTGTCAGCCGAGCACGGCCTGGGCGCCCTCAAGCGGGACTTCGCCGAGCGCGAGCACGGACCGATCGCGATCGAGCTGATGAAGCAGATGAAGGCGGTGCTCGATCCGCACGCCATCCTCAACCCGCACAAGATATTTCCGGAACAGCCGGCCGACGACGAGTTTCTGAACGCGATGCCGGGCTGGATACCCGATCCCAATCGCCGCCCACGCAGAGCCGAGCTGGGGCTGTGACCGACAGGCTTTCGATCCTCACGCCCGAAGGAAAGCTGGTCGATGGCGCGAAGCCGAGCATGACCGACACAGCTCTGATCGAGGCCCTGCGTTGGATGCTGATGTCGCGGATCTACGACGAGCGCGCTACGGGGCTGCAGCGGCAAGGCCTGTATGGCGTCTTCTCTCCCGCGCTTGGACAGGAGGCGTCTGTTGTGGGCTCCACCATGGCTCTCGATCCGGCAAGGGATTGGATCGTGCCGCAATATCGCGAGCTCGTAGCCCTCGTGCGCCACGGCTATCCGCTGGAGCGCCTGGCTGCGATAGGAATGGGACGAGTCACGGAAGCCGCGCGAATCCCAGATGGGGTCAACGTTCTTCCGAATCAGGTCGCGCTCGCCACTCAGCTTCCACACGCGGCTGGTCTTGCGTGGGGACTGAAGCTGCAGAAGAAGGACTCGGTGGTGATGACCTACGTCGGCGACGGCGGGTCGTCTGAAGGCGACTTCCACGAAGGGCTCAACCTCGCCGGGGTGCAGCGGGCGCCCGTGGTGTTCTTTCTGTCGAACAATCAGTGGGCAATCTCGACCCCAAGGCGCGTGCAGTCGGCCACACCGAGCTTCGCCCTGCGGGCAGCCGGTTACGGATTCCCAGGCGTCGAGGTCGACGGCAATGACGTGTTGGCGGTCTACTCCGCCGCCAGTGAAGCTGTCGCGCGTGCGCGAGCAGGCGAAGGTCCGACCTTGATCGAGTCCGTCACGTATCGGATGAGCTTTCACAACACGACTGACAACCCGTCGCTGTACGAGGACCCGAAACAGCGGGACGATGCCAGCCGGCGCGATCCAATCGATCGGGTCGTCAGATATTTGGCACAGCGGGGGCTGTGGGATGAAGAGCTCGACCAAGAAACTCGGGCGAGTGTTCGTGCGGAGGTTGACGCGGCGTTGGAGAAGGCGGCCGCGTTCCCGATCGTCACACCAAATCAGCTCTTCGACCACATCTATGCGGAGCTGCCGGAGCGTCTGCGCCGGCAGCGCGACGAACTCTCGAATGATGGGAGCCAAACGTGACCCAGCGCAATGTTCTCGAGGCCATCCACAGCGCGCTCGATGAGGAAATGTCAACGGATCCCAGAGTCATGGTCCTGGGACTGGATGTCGGAAAACTGGGAGGCGTCTTCCGTGCCACATCGGGTCTGCTCGAGAAGCATGGCGCCCAGCGTGTGGTCGATACGCCCCTCGCTGAGGCAAGCATCATCGGAGCTTCACTGGGTCTCGCCATCTCCGGCATGGTGCCAGTCGCGGAGATTCAGTTTCTCGGCTTCACGGCGCAGGCCTTCCACCAGATCGGCCCCCAGCTGGCGCGGTACCGCGCGCGCTCGAGAGGCCGATACCACTGCCAGGTGACGATTCGGGCCCCGTTTGGCGGTGGCATCCACAGCCCCGAATTCCATTCCGACGCGGTGGAGGCCCAGTTCGTTCAGTCACCCGGAATCAAGATCGTGATGCCGTCAAATGCGTATGACGCGAAAGGCTTGCTGATTGAAGCCATTCGGGACCCTGATCCTGTCCTCTACTGCGAGCCCGATCGCCTCTACCGGCTGGGCAGGATGGAAGTTCCGGACGGCGCTTACACGGTTCCCTTTGGAAAGGCCGCCATTGTCCGCGAAGGGGAGGACATCACCCTCGTCGCCTGGAGCGCTGCAGTCGAATCGTGCGTGATGGCTGCGGAGCGACTCGCGGATGAAGGGATCTCAGCGACAGTCGTCGACCTGAGAACCCTGGTTCCATTCGACGTCGAGACTGTTGTCGGCGCGGTCGTGAAGACCGGCCGCTGCGTTGTGGTCCACGAAGCCCCATTGAGCGCCGGATTCGGTGCCGAGGTCGCGGCAACGTTGGCGAGCGAGGCTTTCTATGACCTCGACGCGCCGATTGCCCGCGTGACCTCATGGGACGTGCCCTATCCTGCCGCACCGCTTGAAGCCTGGTACCTTCCCTCGGTCGAGCGAGTGGTCGCAGCGGCTCGCCGGACGGCCGGGGCTTGAGTTTGCAACTGTGAGCCGGCAGCCAGAAAGTCGACGTCGTTTGGCCGATCTGTCCGGCACAAGTCCGGATCGGCTGTCGGGCATCTCAGATGGAATCTTCTCGGTGGGCATGACACTGCTCGTCCTCGGGCTCGTAGTCCCGACCTTGAGCGGACTGGCGACCACAGAGGGCCAACTGTGGGAGGCGGTGCGCAAGCTCGGACCGAACATCCTCGTCTATACGACGAGCTTCATGACACTCGGGATCTTCTGGTTAGGACAGGGCACCCAGCTCGGTCAGCTCGGGCGCAGCAATCGGCACTACGTCTGGATCCACCTTGCGTTTTTGTTCGCGGTGACCATGGTGCCGTTCTCGACGTTGCTGCTGGCTCGTTACTACTGGCTCAGGGTCGCCCTGATCGAATACTGGCTCAACATCGTCCTGCTCGGGGCAGCCCTGTTTGTGGGTCTCGAGTATGGTCTCCGGGCGCACCTCTTCAAGGAAGAGAACATCCATGACCTCGCGGTGCTCATGCGCGGGCGCATTCTGATCGCGCAGTCCCTCTACGCCGGGGCGACTCTGCTGTGCGTGATATTTCCTACGTGGGTCAGCATCGCTTTGATCATCCTGATCCAGGTCAACTACCTTCTTGCACCTCGGATCCCGATCCTGGGCCGTTTTTGACAGCACCGATGAATTCCAGGCGCCCGCGCAGTCTGTATGTGCGAAACCCGACTTCTCTCTGGTGAAGGAGCATGACAATGAGCACCGATCGGACCACGCACGCGAAAGGCACTGGCCAGTACGCCGACGTCAACGGCATCAATCTCTATTACGAGACTAATGGGAGCGGGCGGCCGCTCATCCTGCTGCATGGCGGTCTCGGATCGGGCGAGATGTTCGAACCTGTTCTACCTCAACTCACGCAACACCATCAGGTCATCACCGTCGACCTGCAGGGACACGGCCGCACGGCTGACATCGATCGACCTCTTGACGCCGTGCTCATGGCCGGCGACGTCGCGGCTCTTATCGACCACCTCCAGCTGGCCACTCCGGACGTGGTGGGCTACTCGCTTGGCGGTGGGGTCGCGTTCCACACAGCGGCCAAGTACCCGGCCAAGGTGCGGCGCCTCGTCATGGTCTCAGCGAACATACGGCCCGACGCAATCTATGCCGAAATGCGGGCGCAGCAAGGGCAGGTGAACGCGGCGGCCATCGATTTCATGAAAGACACGCCCATGTATCAGCTCTACCAGCGAGTCGCACCACGGCCACAGGACTTCCCCCGGCTGCTGGACAAGATCGGCGCAGCGATGTCCAAGGACTTCGACTTCACGGAGGAGGTCCGCGGTCTCCAGGTGCCCACGATGGTGGTCGCAGGCGACGCTGACATGGCTCCGCCGAGCCACTACGTCGAAGTGTTCAATCTACTGGACGGCGGTCTCCGCGATGGGGGCTGGATGGGCGAGGGGCGGCCGAAGGGCGGTCACGCACTCGCGATCCTTCCGGGCCTCACCCACTACAACATCTTCAGCTCGCCGCTGTTCGCGTCGGCCACCCTCGCCTTCCTCGATTCGCCGGCGGCATGAGTCCGGACGGGTCTAGACGCCGAGGATTCGGTGCAGAACCTCGCTGTCTCGAGCCCGCGCAGCCGGAAGAATCTCGACGATGCGCCCCTTCTCGATGAACGCGGCGCGATCGGCGACCCGCAGGGCCATCTGGTGGTTCTGTTCGGCCAGGAGGATTGACACGCCCGTCGCCTTGAGCGTCCCCAGCAGCGTCCCGATGGCCTGCACGAGCACCGGGGCAAGCCCTTCCGTCGGTTCGTCGAGGAGCAGCACCCGCGGATTGCTCACGAGGGCGCGCCCGACGGCCAGCATCTGACGCTCTCCGCCGGAGAGGCCCCCGGCGAGGTTGTTCTTCAAGGGTTCGAGCTTGGGGAACAGCTCCCAGATACGCTTCTTCGTCCAGCTGCGATCGCCGCCGTTGGGGTGGGATGCGATCTCGAGATTCTCGTCCACGGTCAGGCTCTGGAAGCAGCGCGCCCCCGAGGGCACGTATGCGATGCCTCCTCTGGTTCGGCGGTGGGCGGGCCAGTCGCTCATGTCGCGATCTCCGACGCTGACCTTTCCCGAAGCCCCGGGGAGGAGCCCGACGATCCCCCGAATTGTGGTCGTCTTGCCCGCGCCGTTGCGGCCCAGGACAGCAAGCAGCTCGCCATCCCCGACCTCCAGGCTGAAGTCGAACACGACATGGCTCTTGCCATAACGGACGTTCAAGCCTTCGACTTTGAGCACGCCTAAGCCCCGAGCTCCTCTTGCTCGAGCTCACCCAGGTAAACCTTCTGCACATCAGGGTTGCGCCGAATCTGTTCGGGCGTGCCGGCGGTCAGGACGCGGCCCTGGTGCATGACCGTGACCGTGCGAGCCGTGCTGAAGACGACCGACATGTCGTGCTCGCAAAAGAGCAGCGTCAGGTGCCGCTCAGTGGCCAGCCGCCGCACCAGCTCCATCGCCTTGTCCGTCTCGTAGGCAGACATGCCGGCAGTCGGCTCATCGAGCAGGACCAGCTTTGACCCGAGCGCAAGTGAGATAGCGATTTCGATGGCGCGCTGGTCGCCATGGCTGAGCTGACCGGCGGGAAGGTCTGCCCAGGTTCCCAGGCCCACCGCCTCGGCGAGGTCCTGTGCCTCTGCTGAGAACATGCGATTGGCAATCCCGAAGGGTCGCACGGTGTAGCCGCGGTGGGCGAGTATCGCGTACTGCAGGTTCTGACGAACCGACAGCTTCGGGAAGATCGTTGTGATCTGGAAGGCGCGGCCGATGCCGGTCCGGGCGATCACGTGAGGCGGCTTCCCGGTGATGTCTCGGCCGTCGAAGATCACCTTGCCGGAGCTCGGTTTCAGCTGGCCGGTGAGGAGATTGAAGAGAGTGGACTTGCCGGCGCCGTTCGGACCGATGATGGCGTGACGGTCGCCCTGCTTCACCTCGAGGCTCACATCATCGACCGCACGTAAGCCGCCAAAGCTTCGGCTCACGTGCTCGATCCTCAGCAAGGTTTGGTCCGAGTGAACCTCCTCGGTCTGGATCGCTTCACTCGCGAGCGCCTTGCGTACGTCGAACATTCGAATCGCCTCGCCTGCGCTTTCCGCCGGCTGCGCCTCATCCTGCTCGCCGCGACGGAAACGCTCGCGCAGGCGCAGGAACACTGAAGGCACGTCCGAGATGCCGCCAGGCACGGCCAGGACGACGCCCAGCACGATGGCGCCGAGGACGATGTCGAACTGATAGGGGAACTGCTTCGAGATCGAGTTGTCCAGCAGCACGTAAATGAAAGCGCCGATGGCAGGCCCTAGGAATGTTGTCGTGCCCCCGAGAAGGGAGACCACCACCGGCTGCGCGTTGGCCGTCCAGTACAGCATCTCCGGATAGGCCTGCTGCTGGTACATCACGAACAGGCCTCCCGCGACGCCTGCGAAGAGTGCGGCGACGGTATAGACGGCCAGCTCGTAGAGCCTCACATTGATGCCGATCGCGGCTGCGCGCTGCCTGTTCTCACGGATCGACAGCAGGGCCGCGCCTAACGGCGAGCGCACCAGGATGAACATCAGCAACAGGCAGATGCCAACTATTGCTGCGGTGAAGTAGTACAGCGTCGTGTAGTCGGTCAGCTGGTCCGGCAGCGTGATCGCGATGCCGTTGTCGCCGCCGGTGAAGTCATATGACGAGTAAACGAGCGAGAAGAGCAGCTGAGAGATCGCGAGGGTGAGGAGGGAGAAATAAAGTCGGACCGCCCGTTGCGCCACCAAGCCGGTGACGAAGCCGACAGCAGCTGCGACAAAGGGCGCCGCGGCAAGACCCAACAGAATTGGGAGGTGATAGCGCTTGAAGATCAGGGCGACGGTGTAAGCGCCGACGCCGTAGTACGCGGCGTGCGCGAAAGAGACCATTCCCGTGTACCCAAGCATCAGGTTGTACGAGACTGCCCACAGCGCGAGCACCAGGGCCGTGGTGCCGAGGAAGATCTGGAACCGCGAGCTGGCGTCCGGATTCAGGTTTTCGTAAAGCCCGGCCAGTGGCGGGACCAGGGCCGCAAATACAAAGAGGGCGAGCACAACCCCCCAGCGAATACGGTTGCGACGGCTGCGGCGAAAAAGCCGGATCAATTCTCAGGGAGGCCGAAGAGGCCGCGCGGCCGGACGATCAGGACCGCGGTCATGATGATGAACACGAAGGCAATCGCGAACTGGTTGGTGCGAGGGTTGACGAGGCCGTACGAGACCACCATGCCCACGATCAGCGCACCGACCGCGGAGCCGATGATGCTGCCAAGTCCGCCGATCACGCTGATCGCAAAGGCCAGGACCAGCACGTCGGTATCGATGCTGGAGCTAATCGCCTGGCTTGGCGCGACGATCGAACCTCCGAGGCCCGCCAGCCCGGCGCCGATCACAAAGACCGTGGTGTACAGCCGCGTGACGTTCACACCGGTGGCGTTCAACAGGTCCGGATCGGCGACGGCGGCCCGGATGTTTCGCCCAAGATTCGTCCGGTAGAGCATCGCCCATACCCCGGCTCCGATCAGGATCGCGGCGACGATCATGAAAAGCGAATAGTTGGCGTAGCTGTAACCACCCAGGTCGACATGGCCCGGGATCGGCGAGGCGACGGTTCGATAGTTGGCGCCGAAAACGATTCGCACACCGCCGGCGACGACCAGGCTCACCGCGTAGGTCCCCAGGAGCTGTACGAGGTGCTCCCTCCCGTAGACCCGCCTCAGCACGAGAACTTCGACGAGGCCACCAATGGCACCTGTGACCGCCACCGCCACCAGCAACCCACCCCAGAAGCCGAGCTGGGCGCCGATCTGGTTGGCGATGACAACGGTCACGAAGGCGGCGATCATGTAGAAGGAGCCGTGCGCCATGTTGATGACGCGCAAGGCCCCGAACACCAGGGACAGCCCCGCCGCAACGATGAACAGGTAGGCCGCATTGGATAGCCCGCCCACCGCGAAGAGTAGGAGCTGTCCCGGGGTCATTTATTCAGTTGTCGCTCGAGTTCTAGTTAGCTCGCTTTCCACGAGGGACAGAGCGCGAAGTTCGCGGTATTGGGCTGGCCCGCGGTCCCGTCGCACTGATCGCCCTTGATCTCGTTGACCATCTGCAGCGGCATCATCAGGTCGTCACCCTTCAGGTTGGTCGAGTCCTTGAGGATCGGGAACGGGTAGGCGCTCGAGGACGTCGTGGTGCCGATGGTCTCGCCCACGTTTGCCTGGAGCTCGTTGGGACGAATCGTGATCTTGTAGCCCCGCAGGCTGTCGAAGGTGTGTCCCGAGACCTGCTTGACGACCTGGTCGGCATCGAAGCTCTTCGCCGAGTTGGCGGCCTGGGCCCACAGCATGAACGCGTCGTAGTCCATGACCGCCCAGTCGGATGGATATTCGCCGTTGTACTTGGCGCGGTAGCGGGTGATGAAGTCAGCCAGGCGCGAGTTGTTGTCTTGCAAGGCGAAGAACGGCGCGCGCATGTACGCGTGCATGCCCAGCGGGTACTGGGAGCCGAGGGTATTGAGCTCGTCGACCGAGACGAGGGTCGTCATCGGGAACTTGACGAAGAACTGCGGGTCGACGGCCAAAGCCTGCTTCACGAAGTTGATCTGGTCCGCGGCGAAGATGTTCGAGTAGACGAGGTCCGGCTTTGCCGCCTGGATGGCGTTGATGGTCGAGTCCCACCGCGGGTTGGTGGGAAACGGCACATACCAGGTGCTCGGATTGTTCACGATCTGGACGCTTGAGTTGGCTTTCTTCAAGGCCGCCACAAAAGCGTTGGTCTCAGAGATCCCAAACAGGTACTTCGGCGAGACGATGAAGATCTTGTTCACGCCCAGGCCGGCCGCCAGCCTACCTGCGGCAGTCCCTTCCATATAAGTGTTCGGGACGATCGATATCCAGTAAGGGTTGACGACGTCAGACTCCATGGTCAGCTGCCAGCTGTTGCAGGTGGCGTCGATCGTGATGATCTTGTTCTGCTTCGCGATCGGGCTTTCGGCGAGGCATTGGGCGGAGGTGACAGACCCCATCAGGGCCACGACGTTGTCCTGGAGGATCATCGACTTGGTATTGCTCACTGCCTGAGGGACCGTGGTGCCGTCGTCCTGAATGTCCATCTCGATCTTGTAGCCGTTGACGCCGCCCTTGGCGTTGATGTCGTCGGCGGCCAGGTTGAGAGCCTGGCTGACGGCGTGACCGTAGAGCGCCGACTGGCCGGTCAGAGGAGCCGAATACCCGACCTTTTTCGTGCCCTTGAAGGTCACGGCCTGATTGCCCGAAGGCTGGCTGCCACAGGCGGCGACGATCATAGTCGCGGCCATGACCAGGCCCAGCCAGAAACGTGGCCTGACGATGCGTGGTAACAAGTTCACACCTCCACTCCTGGTTGGTGGCACCCCTTCCCGAAACCGCTTCCGCCGGTGCCCCCGGCTGACGACATATGGTAGTTCGCCGTGGGCAACGTTGCTAATTGCCGCTCAACAGCCACCTCGAGCCCGTGACCGACGCCCAAAAGGCTCCAAACACATACGCGCTGGGCAGAGAGTTCGCGAAGTTCTGGCTGGGCCAAAGCGTTTCGATGCTCGGCAACCAGTTCACCCAGCTGGCGCTGCCCATCGCCGGCGCGGTGACTCTTCACGCCACCGCCCTCGAGATGGGGTTCCTGGGCGCCATGCGCTTCGCGCCGGCCATCTTGATCGGGCTGCCGGCCGGAGTTTGGCTGGATCGAACCAAGCGGAAACCGGTTCTCGTCGCTTCCCAATTTGCGAGCGCTGCAGCCTTGGCAACGATTCCGGCCGCCGCGGTCCTCCACACACTCACGATCGGCCAGCTGTATGCGGTCGCCTTCCTGGCCGGAGGAGCGGCGACGTTTCAGGGGATCGCGCAAACCGCATTCGTACCGTCGATCGTCGGGCGCGACCGGCTGGTCGAGGCAAACAGCAGGATTCAGTCGAGCTTGACGGTTGCCAATTTGCTCGGTCCCGGCGTGGCGGGAGCCGCGGTCCAGGCCCTGACGGCGCCCGTGGCCATTGTTTTCGATGCCTTCAGTTTCTTGGTGGGCTCCTTGACATCGGCGTGGACGCGCGCCAACGAGACGCCACCCTCCGGCCCGCGCCACAGACCGCTCGCCGAAGCGATGGAGGGCCAGGTCTGGCTGTGGCGACAGCCATTGGTACGGGCAATCACGCTGACGATCGTGTTGAACAACGGCGGAGGCAATGTGACGTTTGCGGTCTTCATCCTCTACTTCGTTACTCAAATTGGCATCACCCCTTTCCAGCTCGGACTGATCTTCGCGATCGGCGGCGTCGCTTCCTTGCTGGGGGCGCAGCTGAGCCGCCCGCTCGTAGCCAGGGGATGGTTGGGTCCGGTCATGGCCGTCGGCGCCGGACTCGTCGTCCTTGGTCAGACAGGAACCCTGGTCGCAGCGTTCGCGCCGCGACATGAGGTTCTCGCGATCCTGATCGCCTTCACGGCTCTGACTGGTATCTCGCTGATGGTCTACAACATCAATCAACAGTCGATCCGTCAAGCGGTGACTCCTGACCGGCTGCTCGGCCGTGTTCAATCGGGCGTTTTCGTGTTGGTAGCGCTCGCGCAGGTTGCCGGTTCGCTGTTGGGTGGCGTGATCGGGCAGTTGGCGGGCTTGAGGACAGCCATCGCAATCGGCGTCCTGATCACGGTGACCAGCGCCCTGCCCAGTATCTTGTCGCCATTGCGCAAACTACGCCGAGTCCCCGTCTCTTGAAGTTCAGCGAGCTGGCCGCGAACCTGGATCGCATGGAGGCCACGAGCAAGAGGAACGAGCTGGTGAGCATCCTGTCCGAGGTGTACCGCGCTTCTGCGGTGGTCGAGCTCGAGCCGATCACTTACCTGATCCAGGGACGGCTCGCGCCCTTCTTCGAACCGATCGAGATCGGTCTCGGCGAAAGGCTGTTGATGACCGCCATCGCGGCCGCGTATGGCGTACCGAAGGAGGAGGTAACCAAGCTGAACCGCCAGACCGGCGACCTCGGCGTGACCGCCCAGCGCCTGGCGCCGGCTTCGAAGCGCAAATCGCCTTCCGTCGTTGACGTGCACAAGCGCCTGTCCGAGATCGCTGCCGCATCAGGCGACGGCAGCCAGCAACAGAAACTCGATGGCTTCACCGGCCTGCTCGGCGACCTTGATCCCATTTCGGCCAAACACCTGGTCCGAATCACCCTCGGCAAGATGCGCCTGGGAATCGGTGACCCGACCGTCCTCGACGCACTGTCATTCGCAAAGAAAGGTGACCGCTCCTTGCGACCGGTCCTGGAAGCTGCCTACAACCGGACCTCCGACCTGGGCCTCATCGCACGCACGCTCGAGGACTCCGGTGAGAAAGGGCTCCACGCTTTGAAGGTCAGAGCCGGGCACCCGCTCCGCCCGCAGCTCGCGGAACGGCTTCCAAATCCGGAGGCGGTGATCAAGAAGCTGGGCACGGTTGGCGTACAGCCGAAATACGACGGTTTACGAGTCCAGATCCACAAGAACGCGGACAAGGTGAGCCTTTTCTCGAGAAACCTGGAGTCGATGACCGAGATGTTCCCGGAGCTTGTCGCCGCCGCTTCCAAGCTCAAAGTCAAAAACGTCATCCTCGACGGCGAGGCGATCGCCTACAACCCGGAGTCCGAGGAGTACGTCCCCTTCCAGGAGACGACCTCGCGGAGGCGCAAGGAGGACATCGAGGAGTTTGCCGCCCGAGCGCCCATGCGAGCGTTCGTTTTCGACGTGATGTTCCGCGACGGATCCGACCTGACGCCGCTGCCTTACGAACGGCGCTTCGAGATCGTGCAGGAGCTGCTTAGAAAGTCCGAGACGCTCGTGGTTGCGCCGCTCATGAAGACCGACTCGGCGGAGGTGCTCACCCGAGAGCTGCTCGACAACATCAGCCGAGGCCTGGAGGGAGTGGTCGCCAAACGACTCGATTCGCCATACCAGGCGGGCGCGCGCAACTTCAACTGGGTCAAGCTGAAACGTAATACCAGCGGCCAGCTCAGTGACACGATCGACGTGGTCTTGCTCGGCTATTACCGTGGCAAGGGCAAGCGGGCGGAGTTCGGTACCGGCGCCCTGCTCGCAGGCGTGTACGACACCGACAAGGACGAGTTCGTGACCATCAGCAAGCTCGGCACCGGCCTTTCCGACCAGGGCTGGCGCGACATCAATAAAAGGATGGCCAGCCTCGAGGTCGTGGAGAAGCCGGCGCGCGTAAGGTCGAACTTCGTGCCCGATGTTTGGCTGGAGCCGGCGATCGTGGTCGAGGTGCTCGCCGACGAGATCACGCCCAGCCCGCGTCACA
>Ga0137379_10003345_pt1 | contig 14987 bp, 9 predicted proteins | sample SagtaG_18_FD_104812 | JGI IMG/M metagenome (GOLD analysis project Ga0137379, IMG submission 104812) | Vadose zone soil microbial communities from Sagehorn Ranch, Mendocino, California, USA - Sage2_L_80_16 metaG | ecosystem: Environmental > Terrestrial > Soil > Vadose zone | place: USA...
GATCGAACGCTGTTCGTTGTGTACGTCATGGCCGTGAGCGGCGGACGCTTGACCCACCGCTGCGCCAGCGCGACTGCCTGGCCGGCGTCCGGCACGCCGAACCCGACGTTGTGGCTGACGCGAAATCCCGCGCTGTTCGTTCTCACATCCGGATCGGCCAGATCAAAATGCCGCGCGGAGAGAATCAAAATCTGCTGCACGTCGCGCCAGGTCAGGTCGGGATTGGCCGAGAGCAGCAGCGCGGCCAAACCGCTGATTTGCGGCGCAGAAAATGAAGTGCCGACGACGCGGGTCGAAAAAACGTAGTCACGATCCGCAAAATCGCCGCCCAAACCGAGCGGGTTGTCCCCGGCGGAACCCTGCCGGTCAGTGGTAAAAATGCCGATGTCATCATCGCCGCCGGGCGCCGCGACCAGCACACACGCGCCGGGGTTGCTGTAGGTTGCAACGCGCCCACGCTGCCGCACCGAGGCGACGCAGATCACGCGCGGATCGTTGGCATACCCGTCGTCGTTCGCGTTCATGCCACCTTCCCGGCCATTGCCCGCCGAATGCACCATGACGACGCCGCGGCCGCCGCGGCCGAACGCCAGGGCGTTGGAGATGCCGATGTTTTCCCACCAACTCGGGGCCAGTTGCGAAGGATCGTCCTGCGCTTTTCCCCAACTGTGGTTTTCGACGCTCACGATGTTGGAGCGGTACTGAAACATGTCCATCATCTGTTCGTCAGTAGCGACGAACTTCTGGCCGAGGAAAATTTTCCAACTCGCCAGGAGCGCCTGCGGTGCGACGCCGGTCATGCCGCGGTGATTGTTGCCTTCGGCGAGCGCAAGACCGGCAACTTCCGTAGAATGGTTGTCATCCGGGTCCACCGGCAACGCATTAGTGGTCCCATTGGCTCCGTCGAAATAAAAATGCAGGTCGTTGCTGGCGCGGCTGACAAATTCGGGGTGGGTCAACTCCACGCCGTCGTCGGCCACGGCAATGACGACGCCCGCTCCGCGTGTGACCGGCCAGGCCGCGCGCAGGTTGAGATCGACGCCCAATGAGGTTCCATTGGCGTCGCGATTTTCCAGGTTCCACTGGTCATAGAAATACGGATCATTCGGCCTGGCTGCGTAAGGTCCGTGCAACCGGATTTGCAATCGCCGCCGGACTGGACAGCTCATCAGCACTTGCGGCAAATCTGCCAACCGCTGGGCCTCGATCAATGCTGTCATCGCATCGGGTGCCTGGAGAATGAAAAGGTTCGGAGCCACGACGCGGGAGAGTGTCAGCGGACTCTTCGTCAACAATTCCCTCAAATCGGTTCCCGGTTTCAATTGCAGCCCGACGCGGCTGCCGAATTCGACCGGAAAGCGCGAACCATTCTCCGGCCAGGCCTTCACCCAATCCCGCCGCGCGTTGGCCGCCCGCGCCGGAATCTGTTCGGTCTCCGCACGGTAATACGTTTGCCGGGATTCCCGGAAATGGAACCGCGCCGACAAAGCAGCCGGCGGCGCCTGGGCGAACCCGGTCAGCGCCGCGACGGAACACACGCCGACAATCAAAAGGCGGAAGCCATTCATTTATGGTGTAAATGATAGCAGTTCGCGAACCAGCGGCGAGTTCTTCCCCGACGGATGTGGCGTTCGCGCCTTCAGACCTTTCCCTGGTAATTGAGGACGGGGTGGCCGTGGACGAGGAGACGGTCCGCGATGGCTTGGGTGATGTAATGCTTGGCACGCTCGACGGCGCGGGGCAGACTGGATCCCAGCGCCAGATAAGCGGTGATCGCGGCGGAATACGCGCAGCCAGTGCCGTGCGTCGGAACGCCCTTGATGAATGGCGCGCTCAGCAATAATTCCGTTCGCCCGTCAAAAAAAATATCCACCGCCTGCGCGAGACCGCGCAGGTGTCCACCCTTGACCAGCGCGGCGCAGCCGTAACGCGACTGGATTTCACGCGCCACCGCGCGCATGTCCTCGATCGAACCAATTCTCTTCGACGCGAGGACCTCCGCTTCATCCAGATTCGGTGTGACCAGCGCGGCCAGGGGCAGCAAATTGTTTTGGAGCAATCCTAGCGCGGAAGTCTTGAGAAGCCGCGCGCCACTGGTCGCAATCAACACCGGATCGACAATCAGGGGCGGACGCCTGCCTTGTTTGAAAAAATCACTCACCAGGCGAACCAGTTCCAGTGAATACAACATTCCGGTTTTGACGGCGACGGGCGGCAGTTCATCAAAGATGGCCTCGATCTGCCGCCTCACGATTCGCGGGGCACAGGGCTCGATGGCGCGGACCTCTCGCGGATTTTGCGCCGTGATGCAGGTGACGGCGCTCGTGCCATGCACCCCGAGCGCGGCGAACGTTTTCAAATCGGCCTGAATTCCCGCGCCGCCCCCGCTGTCGGAACCCGCGATGGTCAGGGCCGATGGAATTTTCTTTTGCGTCACGGGAAAAACTGGCGGTCGAGGAATCTCACCCCCACGCGGTGGCGTTGACTGGGAACTGGTCCTGGTTGTCTCCGGAATACAGATGCAGGGCAAAGGCTGACTGGCGCTGGTTGTTCACGCCGTGAATCTTTCTCGCCCTGAGTTTGTTGGCCTTTCGATTACGTTTGCATCAACGCCTTAACCGGCGGCAAGAATAACACCACTCGGCAGAATAGAAAGTGCGCATTTGCGGGCGCAGTCCAATGCGAGCGATTGCCCAACCGGGACGTCCAATAATGCGCGCCGGTCAGCAATCCCAGACCGCCGAGGGAAGCCCCAATCCCCAAGCTCCAGAGAAATTCCAAATCTCAAGCCCCAGACTCCCAAGACAAATGCCGGGGAAAACGGCGCGCGGACCGGTTATTGAGCTTGGAGCTTGGTGCTTCTTTGGAGCTTGGTGTTTGGGAATTGGAGCTTTTTTGCCTGGTCTCTCAGCTTCTCAGAAATTCAAGTGCGTCCCAACCCTGAACTTTGAACTTTGAACCTTGAACCGCGAACCCCATATTTTGGCCATGGACAAAGATCGTGTCGCGGAAGTTTTGACCGAGATCGGCACCTTGCTGGAACTCAAAGGCGAGAACACGTTCAAGACGCGGGCCTATGAAAACGCCGCGCGCGCGCTCGAGAGTCTGGCCGAGCCGCTCGAAAAGCTTATCGCTGAAAATCGTCTCGGCGAAATCAAAGGGATCGGCGAAGGCATCCAGAAAAAAATCACGGAATTGGTCACCACCGGCAAACTGGGCTACTACGACGACCTGAAGGCGTCGGTCCCGCCGGGCCTGGTGGAGATGCTGCAGATCCCCGGCCTCGGCCCGAAGAAAGTCAAAGCGCTGAACGACAAGCTCGGCATCGAAGCCATGGAACAGCTTGAAGCGGCCTGCCAGGCCGGGAAGATCGCGGGTCTCGAAGGTTTCGGCGAGAAAACTCAAAATAAAATCCTCGAAGGCATCCAGTTCAAACGCGCCTATGCCTCGCGACATCTGCTCAGCGACGCGCTGACCGTCTCCGAACCGATGTTGGAGAGTTTGCGCGGCCATCCGGACGTGATTCGTTGCAGCACCGCCGGCAGCGTGAGGCGGTTCAAGGAGATCATTGGCGACGTTGATTTTCTGGTGTCGTCGAAGAAACCGGCGAACGTCATCGAATTTTTCACGAGCCAGCCCGGCGTGATGAGCGTGAGCGCCAAAGGCGACACCAAGGCCAGCGTGATCCTGCAGGGTGGCATTCAGGCCGACCTGCGCGTGGTGAGCGACGCGGAGTTTCCCTTCGCCCTCGCCTACTTCACCGGCAGCAAGGAACACAACATCGTCATGCGCCAGCGAGCCATCGAGCGCGGCCTGCGCCTCAATGAATACGGCCTGTTCAAGTCGAAGGAGGAAACGCGCGACGCGAAGCTGCGGCTGCCGTGCAAAACAGAGGAGGAGATTTTCCGACAACTCGGCCTGGCCTACGTCCCGCCGGAGCTGCGCGAGGACAAAGGCGAATTCGCCGCGGCTGAAAAGGACGATCTGCCCAGGCTCCTCGAATGGACCGAGCTCAAAGGCTCGCTGCACAATCACTCGAACTGGAGCGACGGCCGGCATCCGCTGGAGGACGTGGCGGCCTACGCTCGCAATCTGGGTTGCGCCTACTGGGCCATCACCGACCACTCGAAGTCTTCGTTCGTGGCGAACGGTCTGGACGCAAGACGGCTGCGCGAACAGCTCGGGGCGGTGAAAAAGATCAACGAACAATTCGCGCGGGAAGGCAGCGATTTTCGCCTGCTCACCGGCAGCGAAGTGGACATCCTGGCGGACGGCAAACTCGACTTCCCTGATGATCTGCTGGCGGACCTCGATGTTGTTGTGGCGAGTATCCATCAGGGCTTCACCCACAGTGAAGCGGAGATGACCAAACGCATCATTCGCGCCGCGCAGAATCCGTATGTCCAGATCCTCGGGCATCTGACCGGGCGCCTGTTGCTGGAACGCGAACCTTACAAAGTGAACCAGCACGCGGTGATCGACGCCTGCGCCGAAACAGGAACATGGATAGAACTGAACGCGAACCCGTATCGCTTCGATTTGGATTGGCGTCTCTGGCCCTACGCCAGGAGTAAGGGCGTAAAATGCGTTATCAACTGCGACGCGCATCGGAACGAACACGCCGGCTTCCTCCGCCTCGGCGCCGGCATCGCCCGCAAAGGCTGGCTCACCAAGGCCGATGTCGTTAACACGCTGCCGTTGAAGACGCTGACCAAGGAGTTGGTGAAGAAACGCGTGAGAAAGGCGTAGGCGGCGCTGTCCAACTGCTGATGATCGCTGCCATCCTGATACTGGGAGCGTTCGCGTTGCTCTGCCGCTTCTATTGGAACCAGGTCTTCGAAGCCGAAGGTGCGCCGGCGCGTCGCCGGTTTCTGATTTGGGCCATCAAAGGGCTGTTGGTCCCGGCCGTTTTGTGGGGGGTGATCAACTGCGGTCTGTTGCCGGGCCTGCCCGGATTCCTGCCGGCCGTCGTGGAATCCCGGTCGCGGGGTGGACCGTGGGTGGGTATTCTGCTCCGCAGTCTCGGTCCGGTATTGTTGCTGGTCAGTTCGTTTTGGGCCGCAGTGACGTTCGCTTGGCTTCTCAGAGAGCTCACCGTCCAGGCGAGTGACCGCCGCGAACTCGCCGTGCAATGCGCTTTCTTCAGCCTTTTCCTGGCGCCTCTGGCCGGATTGATTCTTTATGAGGGCGGCTTGAGCGGATTGGGCATGGCGCTTCTCCTGTGGCTGATGCCACTGGTTCATTTCGCGTTGCCGCTGGAAAAGACCCGGAAAATTCCGCCCAGCTACTCGCGCGCCGTCGCCCGGATAAAATTCGGCAAATACCAAGACGCGGAACGCGAAGTCCTCCAGGAACTGGAGAAAAGCGAGGACAATGTCGAAGGCTGGATGATGCTGGCTGACCTGTACGCGAGCCATTTCAATGATCTCCCCGAAGCCGACCGGACCGTCCGCGAACTGTGCCGCCAGCCTAATGTCGTCGCCATCCAGATTTCCCTCGCCTTGCATCGGCTGGCTGACTGGCATTTGAACCTGGCGGGCGACCCGGCGGGCGCGCGCAGCGCGCTCGAGGAAATCTGCCTGCGGCTGCCCGGCACGCACTTCGCGCGCATGGCCCGCCAACGGATCGATCAACTGCCCGTAACACGGGAAGAATTGCGTGAAAAACGAAAAACGAAAACGTTCAAACTTCCCGCGCTCAGCGACGATCTGGACAACGCCCTGCCCGCTCCGCCAAAAGAGAGCGACCCGCGCGAAGCAAAAGCCCAAGCCGATCGCTGGGTGGAACGGCTGCGGCGGAATCCAAACGACACGGAGGCGCGAGAACAGTTCGCGACGATTCTTGCCGAGCGCCTCGGCGAGGTGGACCTGGCCGTCGAACAACTCGATCTCCTGCTCGCCATGCCCGATCAACCGGTCGAGAAATCCGTCGAATGGCTGGCGCGCAGCGCGGCCTGGCAGATGAAGTATCGTCAGGATACAGCCGCCGCGCGCGTTCGACTCGAGCAACTCGTGCGCGAGTTCCCCCAAACACCGCAGGCCTTCGCCGCGCAACGACGCCTCAACTTGATGGAGATGGAGGAGAGATTCCGCAAAGCAAGGTCAATCGGTTAGACGAGAACGGTCATCTCCAGAACTGGAACTCGCGCAAGCCGGCGTATCCCAAACGCGGATCGATGCCGAGTGTATCGGAGACCGCGAATACCACGTCCCAGAACAGCCCGTTGGCGGCTGGCACGTACCACAAGATCAGGAACAGACCCCAAAGGAACGTCGAAGATTGCGCGAGCAGCCGTTGGGATGTTTCTTCCGGCAGCCACGGCGCAATCGCGCGGAACCCGTCCAGTGGAGGCACCGGCAGAAGGCACAGCAACACGGAGCTGATTTCGAGTTGAATCAGGAACGCCAGCGAATAGGCGGCCACGTTGGAACGGGATTGTTCAAGCCAGCCGGCTCCGAAAGGCAGCCAGAGAAAGCCGATCAGCAGTATGTTCATCGCCGGTCCCGCCAACGAAACGCCGGTCCTCCATTGACGGGATCGTAACGCATGATCGTTGATGTACACCGCCCCGCCCGGCAGTCCGATGCCGCCCAGCATCATAAAGATCACCGGCATCAACAAGCTATAAACCGGATGTGTGTATTTCAACGGATTGAACGTGAGGTAGCCTTTCTCGCGAACACTTGTGTCGCCGCCATAGTAGGCGACGATGGCGTGACCGAATTCGTGCAGGCAGACGGAAAAGATCCACAGAACCGTGACGATGAAAAAGCAGGCCATGAGAACGTCTCAAGCAAAGTTGGTCGAAGAGGAAATTCACTCTTCCGGCCCGGACATTTGCCGGGCAATGAGCAAATCAATCTCGGCTTTATGGTCCTCGTAGTAGGCCAGACATTCGTAAACCTGGGCCTTGGTCACGTCCGGAAAACATTCGGGAATGGAGTCCACTGTCTCGCCGTTCTGTAGCAGTCCAATGACGTCGTGTACGCCTATGCGCGTCCCTTTGATCCGCGCGTTGCCGCCACGAATCCCCGGAGTCTTGACGACATAACGGTAGGTTTCAGTCGCTTTCGCCATACGTCCAAAATAGCGTGGGGCGCCGTTCTCGCAATGTTATTTCGCCGTCACGACCGTCACGACGACGTAATTCCGTTTGCCCTTGCGCAGCAGCAGATGTTTGCCATACAACAATTCATTCCACGTTATCCGCTTCTGCGGGTCGGTCTCTCGGATGTTGTTAATATAGATTCCACCTGCTTCGATGTCCTTTCGCGCTTGGCCTTTGGAAGAACTCAATCCCGCACATACGACTAACTCGAGTAGTGACGCACCCGGTCCGCCGAAACGCGTCAATTCTACGGTTGTTCTGGGAATTTGGCCGACGTTGTCCAATAAAGCCTCTTGTATCTTGAACTTGGCTTCGTCGAAATCGTCAGTCTCAAGCAGTTCGTTAAAGGTCGCCTCCTCAACTCCGTTAAGGAGTCCGCCAAAGAGCACCGAGCTCGCTTTCTGGGCCTGCTTCGTCGATTCGCTGCCGTGGACCAGATCGGTCACCGCTTTGGCCAGCGCCTTGTGCGCGACGCGGAGTTCGGGCTTCTCGGCATGTTGTCGTTCCAGCGCTTGGATTTCTTCGCGCGGCAACAATGTGAAGTAGTTCAGGTAGCGAATCACGTCGCGGTCGTCGGTACGGATCCAGAACTGGTAGAATTTGTACACGCTGGTCTTCCTTGCATCGAGCCAAACCGCGCCGGCTTCCGTCTTGCCGAACTTGGTGCCGTCCGCGTTGGTGATGAGCGGCATCGTGAGTCCGTAAACCTGTTTACCCAGTTTTTTCCGGCAAAGGTCGATGCCGGCGGTGATGTTGCCCCATTGATCGCTGCCGCCGATTTGCAATTCGCACTGGTAGTCCCGGCAGAGCACATAAAAATCGAATGCCTGGAGCAGCATGTAACTGAACTCGGTGTAGCTGATGCCGACCTCGCGGTCTTCCATTCGAGCCCGCACGCTCTCCTTCCCGATCATTTGGTTGACGGAGAAATGCTTGCCGATGTCGCGAAGGAAATCCAGGAAGCTCACATTGGCTGTCCAGGAAGCGTTGTCCACGAGCCGGGCGGGGTTCGTTTTCGTGTCGAAATCAAGGAGCCGGCGCAACTGCTCCTTCACGCTGGCGATATTGGTGGCAATCGTCTCCTTGGTAAGCAACTGACGCTCGGCGGTCTTTCCACTCGGATCGCCAATGGAACCGGTCGCGCCGCCGGCAACCGCGATGGGATGATGGCCGAGCAACTGGAATCGCCGCAGGCCGAGTAACGGAACGAGGTTGCCCGCATGCAGGCTGTCAGCGGTTGGATCGAATCCGCAATAGAGCGTAAGCGGGCTCGTCGCTCGCTTCTCGAACTCGGTTCGATCCGTGCAATCGGCGACCAAACCGCGCCAGTCCAGTTCTTTGAGGATGTTCATCGGCGCCAGAAGTTATTGCGGTTGAACGCGTGATGCACAAGGGGAAAGTGTCGCCGTGCGAGCCGGCGCGTGCGCTCTCAAAAGATGGAGCTGGATATTCCCTCTCCCGTCGGACGGGAAAGGGTCAGGGTGAGGGTCGTTTTCAGAACGTCTGCGAAGGTCTCTCACCTGTAATCTTCACGGATCGGATAAAAGGCGTCGATGATCCGGCAGTCGGTGATCGCTTTGCCCGAGTGGAGCGCATTTGAAGGAATGATGGCCACGCTGCCCTGGCCCAGCTTTCTGGTCTCTCCGGCGATGGTCAGTTCGAAGACGCCTTCGATCATGTTGACGACTTGTTCATGAACGTGAGTGTGCGCAGGGAGTGTGGCTCCGGCTTTAATCGTCCAATGCGCGAAAGTCATGTTTGCCGAATGGACGAGGTGGCCCTTGAAACCGGGGAAAATTTCCCGAGGCTGGGATTGATTAAGTTCGACGAATGGCATAGCCAACTATTCCTTTCGGCGCGACGTGCTGACACGATGAGGTGTCTGGTTTTTTTAGCAAACCGGTTCCGGCCGTGAATCGAGAAACGGGCTGAATCTGGGCCGTCTCGGACGAAATGCAACCATACATTGAGGCATCGGCGGGCGAACCGTTCAAAAAAATGAAAAAAGCACCCCGTTTCCAGAGAGACGTCAATTTACGGCCTTTGCAAAGCAAGAAATGTGGAGCGCCGTCGGGCCTCGTGGGCCAAAGGCTGATCTCCATTTCCGCCGAGGGAACACCCGAAGAAATTCTTGAACGGATGGTGGAAGCGCTCGAAGCGCGGCGGCCCGAGGCTTGATTTGGATTTTGACATCGCAACTCCCGAGGCGCGCCTTAGCCGCGACGAATCAGTTGATTACAGGGAGCGCGGCCGTTTCGGTCGCTCCGGTCGGATGTTTTCGGCCAGCGTAGTGGCCCGGGGGTCCCGCCCGTGCGAATCGTGCAACCGAGACACGGGCGAGACGCCCGTGCCAGTACCGTCAGGCTGAGTGGTTTATTGCTCCGGCTTTTCCTGCCGGGCTTCGTCGGCGGCGTCAAAGGCGTGCTGCAAGGCCACAAGATCCTCGCCGGGTTTGAGCGAATCGAGCACCGCTTGTTCGGCTTTGAGTTGTTCGGCAGAGTAATTGGCGGCTTTGATCGAGAGCCCGATGCGCCGATCTCCCTTGTCAATTTTGATGACCCGCGCCGTGACATCCTGACCGACCTTGAGGACGTTCTTGATCTTGTCCACGCGCTCCTCGCTCACCTGCGAGATGTGAACGAGGCCGTCGATGTCGTGTTGCAGGCCGACAAAGGCCCCGAAGCTGGCGAGCTTGGTGACCTTACCGGTGACCAGGTCGCCCACCTTGTAATACTTGTCGATGTTCGTCCACGGATCTTCCGAGAGCTGCTTGATGCCGACGGAAATGCGCTGGTTGCTCTTGTCGATTTCGAGCACGACCGCTTCCACTTCGTCGCCTTTCTTGAGGACCTCGGAAGGGTGATTGATTTTGCGGGTCCATGAGATATCCGAGACATGGATCATGCCATCCAGACCTTCCTCCAGTTCGATAAACGCGCCATAACTGGTGAGGTTGCGAATCTTGCCCTTGAGCCTGGTGCCGGGAGGGTATTTCTCGAGGGCCCGGTCCCAGGGATTGGCCTCCAGTTGGCGCAAGCCCAGCGAAATCTTCTGCTCGTCGCGGTTGATGCCCAGCACGACGGCCTCGATGTCCTGGCCTTGCTTGAGCACATCGGAAGGTTTGGCGATGCGCTTGGTCCAGGAGAGTTCCGTGACGTGAACGAGGCCTTCCACGCCCGGTTCGAGTTCGACGAACGCGCCGTAAGGCACGAGATTGACGACCTTGCCTTTGACCCGCGCGCCGACGGGATATTTGGATTCGATGTTCTCCCACGGATTGGCCAGCTTTTGCTTGAGCCCAAGGCTGACGCGTTCCTTCTCCCGGTTGATGTCGAGCACGACGACGTCGAGTTCCTGTCCCACCTTGAGGATTTCGGAGGGATGACCGATACGGCCCCAGCTCATGTCGGTGATGTGGAGCAACCCGTCCAGGCCGTTGAGATCGATAAACGCGCCGAAGTCGGTGATGTTCTTGACGGTGCCTTTGCGGATGTCGCCCGGAGTCATTTCGGCCAGCAACTTCGCGCGGCGCTCGTTGCGTTCCTGTTCGATCAGCTCGCGCCGGGAAAGAACGATGTTCTGCCGGTCTTGATTGATTTTGACGACCTTGAAATCGTAGGTGTTGTTGACGTAGCCCTGCAAATTCCGGGGCGGAATGATGTCGATTTGCGACGCCGGCAGGAAGGCCTCGACGCCGATGTTGACGAGCAAACCGCCTTTGACCACGGCCTTCACTTTGCCGGCGATGGTGCCGCCCTCGTTGCAGATGGTGAGGATTTTGTCCCAGTTCTTTTTGAACTCGGCCTTTTCCTTGGACAGGATGACCATGCCGTCCTTGTCTTCGAGTTTCTCAACCAGGACATCAATTTCATCGCCGACCTTGACGGTTTTGATGTCTTCAAATTCGTTGGCGGGGACAGAGCCTTCGCTCTTGTAACCAATATCCACGAGAACTTCCTTGGGACGGACTTCGATAATGGTGCCTCTTGTGATTTCGCCTGCGGCAAAGCGTTTATCGCTCTGCTTCAGGGCTTCTTCCATGGTGAGCATAATGACTGTTGGCGGTGGAGCTGCGGGAGACCTGGCGGGTGAATAGACCCGGCGAAGCCTCCATTGCCTAACGGACCAGGCGTTGCGGCGGCAACGGAGGTTGAAGGTTAGGTTGTAAGTTGACTTTCGTTTCTCAGCCTTAATGAACTACCGCACTCGCGGCGTTCAGGCAAACGGGACGATAGGCGCGCCCGGCCGGGATGCAAGGACTATTTTTGGCACTCTTCTTGATGTTACGAACAGACGATACGGCAGCAATTCCAGAACTCCGCTGAAGAAACGTTAGGTTTGTTCTTCGGGTCGGCACAATATCTTGCTTTGATCGAGTTGAAGCACTTCAGTTGCGTAGCTGATGAGTTGGGAATTACGTAGTGCGGATGTCGAACGCCTGAAAGAGTGAAGAAGCGAATCAACGCGCAGCCATCACCGTCTATTCAAAGAATGGATGAGTTTTCACACTGCCCCGCCCCTGAGCCGCCACACTTCTCGTTTGACCGTGGCACTTTGAAGAAGCGCATTGCAAAGCGGACAGCAGGCTCGCACACGAGTGCGCTGCGCACCGTCGTAGTGGTGATCTCCGCCATGCTGGCAGTGTGGGAATTCGGCGGCCCGGCGAGGGCGGGAACCCTGTACTGGGACACCGACGGCTCGACTGCGGGCAACAACGCGTCCACTGGCGCGGAGTTGGGCGGCTCCGGCACCTGGAGCAGCATGGACGCTAACTGGTGGAACACCAGCCTCGGGACACCGCAAACCTGGATCAACGGGAGCGATGCGGTGTTCTGGGGGACCGCAGGCGCAGTCACGGTTTCGACAGTTTCCGCCAACAGCCTAGCCTTCAAGACGACAGGTTACGCGGTCGACTCGGGCATGCTTACGATGATCGGCGCAGCCACATTCAATGTGGTCGCAGGCCTCAGCGCGACCATCAACTCGACAATCGCCGGAACCAATACCCAGGTGAAGCTCGGCGCCGGCATGCTCATATTGTCCAACCTCGACAACATCAATTCCGCCAACACCGTCGCCGGCGGATGGCGGATCGAGGGCGGTGGCACGCTCCGCATCAGCGCCGATGGCAGCCTCGGCGGACCGCTTCCCGATAGTGCGCGCAACACCGTCACCGACATCCAGCTCAATCAGTCCACCATCCAGGCTGGCGCCTCCTTCGAGCTCGACCTCAACCGCCGCACCAAGATTAACACCAATGCCTCCACCAACCGCGGCGATGCCGTCATCGACACCCACGGAAATGTGCTCACCTGGTACGGCTCCCTCCAGGGCGGCCCCGGCTCGCTGCGCGTCATCAACTCCGGCGGCTCTCCCGGTCTGCTCATCCTCGGCACCGACAAAAAGGCCAGCGTCAATCCTTTTGGTAGCACGCTGCCCACTGGCGCCATCAACCTCACCGTCCAGGACGGCGCCATCGTCCAGACTTCCGGCACCGTCACACCCACCAATGGTGAGCTGGGCAGCGAAACCAACACCAGCGGCGCAGTCCTCGCGATCAAGCTCGACAACGGCCAAATTCGATCCGAGTCCGGCGGATATTTTTTCCAGCGCAACCTTATCCTCGGTGCGGGCGGCGGGAGCCTGGATGTCGGCGCCTGGGACCAGACCTGCACCGGCCCCGTCTCCGGCCCCGGGTTGCTTTCCAAGGAAGGCACCGGGACTCTCATCATCGACAACCCCAGCGCGACTTGGACGGGCGGCACCAGAATTCGCGCCGGCACCCTCCAACTCGGCCGACGCGGGTCCAACGGCCTGCTCCCCGGAACCCTCGCCACGCCTTTCTCCGTCGTCATCTACAGCGGCGCAACTCTCAAATTCAGCCGCGGCTCCGACAAATCCTTCTTTGACATCATCTCCGGCGCGGGTGGCGTCACCGTCGCCAACTCTCCCACCGCCATCGTGAGGCTCGTGTCCGACAACACCTATACCGGCCCGACAACCATCAGTTCGGGCACTTTGATGGTTGGGCAGGGAAATCCCGGCCAGCCGGGATCCATCGTCAGCAGCGTCGTGAATAACAGTGGAACGCTGGTATTCAATCGCGTGGAGGACCTGACCTACGCCGGTGCGATCAACGGGCCCGGGGCGATGACAAAGCAGGCGGCCGGGAGACTGGTGTTGACCGGCACGCACAGTTACACAGGCATCACAACCGTTGGTGCGGGCGCCCTTCTCGTCAACGGCGTCATTGGCGCCAGTGCGGTCACTGTCACCGGCGGCATTCTGGGCGGCAACGGTCTCATCCAGGGCCCTGTCACCATCCAGCCCGCTGGCCGCCTTGCTCCCGGCGCTTCCATCGGCGTGATGACCATCAGCAATTCTTTAATTCTTTCGGGCGTCACGATCATGGAACTAGACTCGGCCGCCGGTACCAACGACCTGGTTCGCGGTCTCACCAGCGTCACGTACGGCGGCACGCTCACTCTGTCCAACCTGGACGGGACCATTACCGCTTCGAACACGTTCAAACTATTTAGCGCGGCCAGCTACCGCGGCGCGTTCGCAGCGCTAAACCCGGCCTGTCCAGGTCAAGGCCTGGCTTGGAACACCAACACCCTCGCCGTGGACGGAACCCTCCGAGTCCTCAGCACCTCTCCTTCCACGATCGCGGTAGCGCGCGACACTTCGTGCGCGCTGTCCTCGCAGTGCCTCACCCTTTCCTGGCCCGCCGATCACATCGGCTGGCGTCTCCAGGCTCAAACGAATGCCTATGGTCTGGGCACCGATTGGCTCGACGTGCCGAACTCCAGCGGCACCGGCCAAATGACCTTCAACCTTGATCCCACGGCCGGATGCGTCTTCTACCGCCTAGTCTATCCCTGAACTGGCCTTAGTGGCGTGTTCGATGGCCTGCTCGCGCGACGAAGTCATTGAGGAATTTAAGAATGGGCGTGCGACGCCGAGAAAGTGATGGCTGGGCAAGGGGCAAGGCGGAGGATCGGAAATCACTCAATAGCTGGCTCGTTGCCAGCCAACTTTCAACTTCCCACTTTCATGCACTGACCTTACGTTGAGGCATGTTCGATTCTCTGAGCGGCAAGCTGCAGAACGTTTTCCGGAACCTGCGCGGACTCGGAAAGATTTCCGATTCCAACGTGGCGGATTCGCTGCGCGAGGTGCGGATGGCGTTGCTGGACGCCGATGTCAATTTCAAGGTCGCCCGCGATTTCATCGAGCGCGTCAAGGATAAGGCGATCGGCCAGCAGGTTATTCAGAGCATTCAGCCCGGCCAGCAGGTCATCAAGATCATCCATGACGAGCTGGTCGAACTGCTGGGCGCGCAAAACGCATCGCTCGAGCTGGGCGGCAGTCCGGCTTGCGTGCTGCTCGTTGGCTTGCACGGCTCCGGCAAAACGACTTCCAGCGGCAAACTCGCCCGGTTGCTGCAGAAACAAGGCCGCGCGCCGCTATTGGTGGCCGCGGACGTTTACCGCCCGGCGGCGATGGACCAACTCGAAACGCTCGCTCGGCAACTCGCTCTGCCCGTCTTCCTCCAGCGGGGCGAGACGGACGTTTTGAAGATCGCCCGCGGAGCCCTCGAGTTCGCCCGGGCCAACCACCGCAACCCGCTCATCTTCGACACCGCAGGCCGTTTGCAGATTGACGAACCGCTCGTGGAGGAACTGGTCCGCCTGCGCGACCTGGTGAAGCCGCAGGAGATTTTGCTGGTGCTCGACGCCGCCACCGGCCAGGAAGCGGTCAGTGTCGCGACGCATTTTGATCAGGCGTTGCACATCACCGGCGCGATTCTCTCCAGGCTCGACGGCGATGCGCGCGGCGGCGCGGCCCTGAGCCTCAAAGCGGTCACGGGCAAACC
>Ga0137379_10003348_pt1 | contig 14972 bp, 10 predicted proteins | sample SagtaG_18_FD_104812 | JGI IMG/M metagenome (GOLD analysis project Ga0137379, IMG submission 104812) | Vadose zone soil microbial communities from Sagehorn Ranch, Mendocino, California, USA - Sage2_L_80_16 metaG | ecosystem: Environmental > Terrestrial > Soil > Vadose zone | place: USA...
AGCTGGTCAATGCTTCGATACTATTCGGGTTAATGCTCGGCTGCGCGCCTCTCCGCTGTGGCGACTTGCTCTGGAGTCATCTGCGTTTTCAATGCTTTCATCCGCTCCTCCACGTCCCGGGCTCCAACCTCCATCAGTTGTCCGGAACCAGCGCGGTATTTCTTCAGCCCCAGAAGATAGAGTTTGTACGTCTCGACGTAGTCGGCCGCAACACCCGCTCCGATCTCGTAACATTGTCCAAGACCGACCAGGCCAACTGGATTGCCCTGGTCGGCGGCCTTTCCTAGCCATTTCACGCCCTCTGAGTAATTGAGCGGCAGCAGTTGACCAGTCACGTAGAACATGCCCAGAGTGGCCTGCGCCATGTCGTAGCCGTCGCCTGCCGCCTTTTGAAGCAGTGGAAGACCTTTCGCGATATCCTTCGCAACCCCGAGTCCGTTGAGATAGCCAAAGGCCAACGCGCCCGTCGCGGCGGCGACACCGCCGGCCGACGCTCGTTCGAACAGGCGGATAGCTTCGACCTGATCCACCGCAACGCCTCGTCCCTGCTGGTACCGGATGCCGAGTTCGTACTGCGCCGCGCTATCACCATCTGCGGCTCTGCGCGAAAGACAGATCACCTCATCCCGTTCCCTGGTGTCATCGGGTGTCGGTTTGTTCGAGAACCACGACATCGGTTCCTCCTTCAGCGCGTTGAGCGTATCCCAATAACCCAGCCACATCAACCGCCGCGCCTTCCGCGCGGAAAAATTCATGGTCCCGGTAATGAGGCCTCCGAGCTCGCGGGAAGGAATGATCGCAAGGAATGGACGAGCCACCCCGAATGCCGTTTCGAGCGTATTCGCCGGATCGCCAGCCTGCTGCTTCTGCCGGGCGGTAGCGAGGACCGCGGCATGCAAGAAAGCAACATCCGCCGGAACGGGCTTTGGGGTGTTGAGAATCTTGTCGATGCGGATTCGTTCCGACTTGATCAGCCTCGGCGCGTCGAGATGTGCGTTGAGGTAGATGACGACAAACGCGTCGGCTTCGAGTACCGGCTTGATTGGGGTGTTGTCGGCAAGGCCGCCGTCCACAACCGGCGCGCCGCTGACAACCCGGCGAGGAAAGACTTCGGGCAGGCCCGCACTCTGTATCACATGTTCACGGATCCCGTCATCCGAGAGTTCCCGAAGATCTTTGTAGATCGGCGTGTATCGCAATCGAAAGTTCATGAAGCTATGTATGGCTTCTGCACGTTTTTCGTCGCCTGGATAGATTTGCACCCATCGTAGGGTCGCTAGCGTGACGTATGTCGCAAACGACGCATTGCGAATCTTCGACGGCTCGAGTCTGTCGGCCACGAGCCGCTGCAGCGGCTCATTGGAGAACAGCGCGAACTTGTCGGCGACGGTGTTGTGCAGTTTGAATGCCGTCCACCAAAGAGTGATCGCAAATGGCAGCGTGAACGCGACGACCATCCAGAAGCGTGCGCTTCCGATCCCTGGAATGTGACGCCCGAACATCCCGTGATACGCGGCGGCGGCGAGCATCGAAAGCAACGCCACCCGGACCAGAGGGCCGAGAAGGCGGGCCACCGCTTCCATGCAAGCCACGGCAGGCTTGAACCCGACCTTCCGGTACGACCCGAATGCCTCCGTGGCTTCCCAGAATGAGGGAACCGCTTTTAACGCGAACATTGGAGCCAGCGCGAGTCTTAACGCCACTGCTGTAAGAAAACCGATTGGATGCGCTCTCAGCACCTGACCGAAACTGATGTCATGCCAGATCTTTTTCGCCGCAGACAAACCATCTTGCGCGAGTAACGACGCGTTCAGCGCCCCGACGGAAGTTCCCGCTATGGCGTGAAACTCGCTGATGTGGTTGTCCCGGAGCGCACGAAGACATCCAAGTTCGTAGGCGCCTTTTCCACCGCCGCCGCTCAACACTAGCGCGAGTCGGCCCCTCCGAAGAGACTCGCCAGTTGTCCGCGAGCGTGCACTGCCTTTGACGTGACGACGCTGGTTCCGCATTTCGCCGAAGGAAGGAAGACGCATGACACAGTCCATTCACGCGGGGGTGATCAGCGTGTCGAGCTTGTTGAGATTGTCCTCGATGATCTTCCAACATTTCATTGGATCACTTCCATTTTCATCACCGGAAATAGTCATATTCTCCTTTCGCTTTTCCACCAAGAGCGCGATTCCGACGACGCTGGGATCGATCGAGCGGCGGGTTGCGATTGGCATCGTTATTCAATTTTAGCAAATAGGAAATCAACTGATCTGGATCAGTTTAAGAACAACAGCGCGTCGACTGCGCTGCACTTGCAATCTCAATTGCGTTGGCTTGCTTCGTTCTTAAAAAAATCCAAAATTGCTTGATAATTATCTGGATCGGTGAAGTCGCTTAATCCAATCCATTCCTTCTTTACCTCGGCAATCTCGCTCGGCCGCAAATGCCACGAAAGAGGCTGTTTCCAAGTACTTACACCCACATACGCTCCGCTGTCACGGTTTTGCTCGTTCTTTACGTCAAAGAAAATCCTTACGTCGCTAATATTAATATCTTCTAACGCCCAACGTTTTTCGAGCATTAGCAGCAAGCGCTGGGCAAAGAATCGCTGGGCGCTCCCACGCACACTCATGACTGTGTTAAGTGGGGAGGCCAGGTTGTAAAGTACTCCGTGCGCACCTTCCGCTGGCTTCGTTTCTGTACCGCTTGACTGCTTTGGATCTTTGGGATCCTCTCTTTTAAAGCTGTCAATTATGAGTATCAAAATGTGACGCGGCGGTGGGTAGTTTCTTGGATTTGTGTTTGGATTGCATAGGTCTGTTAATGCCTCGTCGATCCACTCAATTGCTCCAACTAACCCGCTGCTCTCATAGTAGCCGCCATCCACAACATGTTGATTGCCTCCGCCACATAGGGGCCTTGACTCTGCTATCTTGCTCGATCCGTGTACGCTTCGATTCTCCATCGCCGGTCGCCCCGTGGGAGTTACAAACGGAAAAGTCGCTGAAAGCCGTGCCGCAGTGCTGATCGCAATATCTGCACAGTAGCGTTTCGTAAACTCAGTCTCCCCGAGCAAACTATTACGAGTCGGCACCGTCGAGATCGCTAATCGTTCTCCTGTCTCAACAATTGTCGAATTCAATACTAGCGCAGGTCGCTTCAGGGAAAGAGCGTCTGCCCCCCACCCCGATAGCGTGGCCTCATGAAGTTTCGCATTTGTTCTAAACCTTTCGTCGAAATTCCTGCACCATTTTCTCTCCAGGATCTGTCCACGATCGTCGTAAATATCGCTGACAAACAATGGCGCAAGTGCGCGCCAAAGATCCTGGCGTAACATGCCGCGAACTGTAGGCGCTAGAGCACTTAAGCACGCGGCTTGAAAACTGTGACCGAAATCAGGGTGATTCTCGCTAAATACTTGCGCATAGAACATCGCGCCAACGCTGCCACCGGATACGCCGCTAATAAGGCGCACTGAGTGTGGCAAATCATATTGCCCTCCGGAGTCGTCCGCGAGGCGCTTACCCAATTGGTCCAGCACAGACGTGGTCCAGGCAGCAGATTGAATCCCTCCACCAGCCGCAGCTACGATCACTAATGGACGGCGTTGTTGTGTCGCCCGACCTACTATCTCGCTGGGCGTCAGCTCTACATCTATTTCTGACCTCGACCAGACTGGGTAATAATGATCAGCGTGCCCGAGAAAACCCATCGACCAGAAATAGGCCAGCAAGACTACCAAAAGAGGCAAGCGGTAAAAATCCCCAAAGTATGTAACTCCTGCAAGAACTAAGACTGCAAGAGAAATCAACAACGCTATAGTTACTAGCGGCGGAATTTCCACGGCTGATATGACCCAGTATGCAAGGACGACAATTAGTGCGAAACAGAAAGCTGTGATTATACCGTCGTAGTAGTCCCAGTCTTCTGGGTTGGCCGGGTTCTTTTTCTTGGAGTACAAATAGCCGGGTTGCTTTTGTAATCCTATTTTAATTCCGACCGAAACTAACCATCGGTAACCCCAGGTGGGCTCCAATTTATCAGAAATCGCAGCCCACCAGACACCTATCACCGCGACTGTGATTCCTGTTACCATAGCGACGCCAATCAGTGAGCTCTGATAAGTAGAGGGCGGGGAAGCGCGAATTACTGTTACGAGGTTGATGAAAAGCGCGATAAGGATAGCGGAAAACCAAAGAGCCGAAATCTCGTTTTGCGTTGCTTCATCTATCCTAAGTTTGAATCGTTCTGGGGATAGGCTCGTTATAAGTTTTGCAGTAAAATAAATGCTGCCACCAGCCAAACCGCATGCAATCCCGACGAAAAAAGCTTGTCCAATTTCTATAGCTTTAGACTCGTCGAACAAGTCGTACGCTCCAAGAAACAGGGAACGACCGGCACCAGTCGCAGTTAATGGAAGGGCCAGCAACGTTATCAATCCTAAGAACGGCACGCGAGCAAGGTACAGATAATGTATTGCGGAAGCGGATGCCCCCGGCAATGCCGCGGCCCTAGCCTGGATCCATTTTACCCAGTTAATAAAGCGAGTGGATAAAGCGGCCATGACTTATGGCGATAACCGCCGGAAGTGGCACGTTACCGTGGCTAGGTATTCCGACGGATATGACTCTAGGGCACACGAGGGCGCGTACTCTTTTGCCAAAATGCCAACGCGGATGTCAATACAAATTGCGATATTTGAAAGAAATTTCCGTGCGCGACGCACGGATCGTCCAACTTCGGCGGGGCGACCCACTCCGCCCCCTCATTTGACGCCGCCGCCAACGCCTACCGGTTCGCCGTGCCCGTAGCTCATAGCAACCTCGAGCTCAATCCGGATAATGAATGGGGGTCGGCCTAACGAGTGACTTTTGTAATACAAAAACCCCGGAGCCTACGGGGCTCGAACCCGCAACCTCCGCCGTGACAGGGCGGCGCTCTAACCAATTGAGCTAAGGCTCCTGACGAAGAAGTGCACTTTACTGGCAGCAGTACATCGCCGCAACTTCACAGGCAATGTCCGAGCAGCGATCGTGTCGCGCTTCTTCGTAAGGAGGCACCAAATCCCAATCAGCAAGCACCAGCGAAACTCTAAATAGCAAATTCCAAATCGCGACTCTCTGTTTTGGAGCTTGGGAATTGAAGATCCTTGGCGTTTGAACCTTGGAATTTGGATTTTCCGCGACGTGTAACGCCGGTGTTGGTTGAACATTTTGTATGACGGTAGCGTCGAACTCCGAAATGGTTCGCGAGTGAACAATTGCGAATGCGCCTTTATAAAGCTATAGTGAAACTTGGTTCGGCGGATTGACCCAAACCATAAATGAGCGACAAGCGCAGCGAGGGACTTCAGGACGGGGTTGGGGACTCGGGTCCGGACAATCTCATCGACGCATTCGATCGAGTCATTTCCTCGCTGCCGCCGGGCGATCCCGTTCGGCGCGACCTGTTGGAACTGCGACCGCAGATTTTCGATCAACAGGAAACAATGGTCGAGGCGCGCCGCATGATTGAGAAGCTTGAGGAAGTCATTAAGAAAGTGACTTCGCCAGCGAACCGGATTGGCACGTTTCTCGGCGCCACATCAAAGGAAACAGCGCACATCGTAGTTGGCGGCGCGGATTACTACTGCAACATCGATCCCCGTATTCCGCTCACGAAATTGAAAAAAGGAACACGCGTGCTCGTCAATGAAGCTTTCGTGATTGTCGGTGATCTGGGATTTGAGACAGCCGGCCCGGTGACAAAAATCACTGAGGTAATTGGGAAGGATCGATTGCGCGTTGGCTCGGAGCACGGATTGCAATCGATGGTGCTGCAGCGTTCTGCCGACCTTGCTCACTCGACGTTAAAATCAGGCGATGAAGTTCGCGTTGACTCCAATTACCGGATGGCGCTGGAGATGCTCTCGAGCACGAAATCGCACGAACATTATCTCGATACCGTGCCGGAGCTGCCGTGGGAAAAGGTTGGAGGTCAGGAGACAGCGCTCCAGGCAATCAAGGACGCCATCGAGCTGCCGCTACTGCATCCGGATCTTTTCGAAAAATTTCAACATGCCACGCCGAAAGGCTTTCTGCTTTACGGTCCGCCGGGCTGTGGAAAGACGCTGATTGGAAAGGCGACGGCTTATAATTTGACGAAGCAGCTTCGGGAAAGAGCGCGAACCGAGATGCGCGAATATTTCATGCACGTCAAAGGCCCCGAGATTCTGAACATGTGGGTGGGCGAATCGGAGCGAATGGTGCGCGAAATTTTTGCCACGGCTCGCGAGAAGAAGAGCGAGGGCTACATGCCATTTCTGTTTATTGATGAGGCCGAATCGATTCTCGGCACCCGCCGCGCGTCGCGTTACTCGAACATTCTTTCCACGCTTGTGCCGATGTTCTGCTCAGAGATGGACGGAATCGATTCGCTCAATGACGTTGTGATTATCCTGGCTTCCAATCGCGCCGATCTGATTGACCCGGCAATTCTGCGCCCGGGCCGGATCGATCGAAAAATCAAAGTGAACCGGCCGGATAAGCAAGGTGCGCGCGAGATCTACCGGATTTACCTGACGGATGCGCTCCCGTACGACGGCGTGCTGGCGAAAGAAGCCGATGGGCTCGGAGCGTCCATCGAGCGGCTGATTGAGCGCTTTGTAGACTGGCAGTTTACGCGCCGCGACGAAAACAAATTTCTGGAGGTAACGCTCCGCAGCGGACGCAAGGAGATGCTTTACCGCAGCGATCTCATCAGTGGCGCAATTATTGCCTCAATTGTCGAGCGGGCAAAAGCGATCGCCATCAAACGTGCGATTGCCACTCAACAGGACCAGGGAATTCGGGAGACGGATTTGCAACTCGGGTTCAATGCCGAGTACGCGGAGAACGACATTTTCCCAACGACGGACGTGGCCGAAGACTGGCTCAAGCTGATCGATTACGATCCCGAAAACGTCGTTAAAATCTCGCCTGTCAAACCGGTGTCGGACGCCCGTGCGCGTACACCATCTGGCGTAATCTAAGCCTTGCCCGGCCAACCTGGGAAATAGCAGAACTTGATGAAACACGTCTTTGGGCTGGAGACGGAGTACGGCATTACTCTTGGCGGTGCGGAGAGCGTCGATGTGGTGGCTGAATCGATCGAGCTGGTACGGCATTACACAGATCACGGTGCGCTGATGAAATGGGACTATGACTTGGAAGATCCGCATCTGGATGCACGCGGCTTTCGGGCTCGCGAACTACTCCAAGACACCGATGAATCCGCTTACTACGAGATCGATAAACGCCGCCCCCTGAGTTTCGAGGAAATAAAAAGCGACCTCGTCCTGTCAAACGGCGCCCGGTTCTACAACGATCACGCGCACCCGGAATATTCCACGCCAGAATGCACAACTCTTTGTCAGATGGTCGCGCAGGATAAAGCAGGCGAGCGGATTCTTGCAGAGTGCGCGCGGCGCCGAAACCAGAACTTGCCGTCCGGCTACGAAGTTCGGCTCTACAAAAATAACACCGATTTCTCCGGGCACAGTTACGGTTGCCACGACAATTACCTGATGAGTCGCGACATCGCCTGGGACAAAATCGTCGCCGGTATCCTGCCATTTCTCGTTACTCGACAAATTTTTGCTGGCGCGGGAAAAATGGGTGTAGAAGCAGAGAGCGGCCAGAGCGAACTGGGCGTTTATCAAATCTCGCAGCGTGCTGATTTTTTCAGTGTTGTCGTGAGCATTGACACGATGAATCGGCGCCCCCTGGTCAACACGCGTGACGAGCCGCATGTGGACGCGAGCCGCTACCGGCGGTTCCACGTGATTCTTGGTGATTCGAACATGAGCGAATGGGCCACAGCCATGAAAATCGGAACCACCGCTTTAGTATTGGATCTGATCGAGCGTGGAGAGGCGCCTCAGCTCGAAATCGCGCAACCCGTTGATGCGAACAAATCGATCAGCCGCGATCAAACCTATGATTGGATTATCGAGTTGAAGGATGGCCGGAAAATCTCTGCCATCGATGTGCAACGAATTTATTTGCGAGCCGCGAGCAAGCTGTGGCGCGATCCGCCAGACGCCGAGCACGCATGGATTTTGTGGGAATGGGAGAATGTGCTGAACGATCTCGAGCGTGACGTGATGCTAACGCGGGACCGCGTTGATTGGGCAGCAAAGAAGTTCTTGCTCGATGCGTTGCAGGCAGAGGAAAAACTTTCCTGGAGCGATCCGTGGCTGCAATCGATCGATCTGGAATATCACAACCTCGATCTCGATCGCGGATTGTATTATGAACTGTTGCGCAAAGGTTTGATGCGCCGCGTCACGACTGAGGATGAGATCAAGAACGCCATCTTCAATCCGCCCGAAACTACGCGCGCGTTTTTCCGCGGTCGCGCGGTGGCGCGTTTCAACGACCAAATTTCTTCCATTCAGTGGGACGAAATCGTGTTCACGAACGGAACACAGTCATGCCGCATCGCGCTTCCTGAGGCGGCACTGAATGCGCGCCTGGATGCGCTGAATCACGCCGCGCGTAACGGCAAAGATTTCTCCGAATTCATGAGCGCACTGGCGCAGATCGATTGATTCGAGAGTCCGTCAATCCAAAATCAAAAATCGGCAATCAGCAATCAAATCACTCCCACTCGATCGTGCTGGGTGGCTTGCTGGAGATGTCGTAACAGACGCGGTTGACGCCTTTGACTTCGTTGCTGATGCGGCTCGAAATGCGCGCGAGCAATTCGTACGGAAGCCGGACCCAGTCGGCAGTCATGCCGTCCTGACTTTCGACGATTCGAAGCACAACCGTATTTTCGTAAGTGCGCTGGTCGCCCATCACACCGACTGATTGGACGGGCAGCAAAACTGCAAATGATTGCCAGACCTTGTAATACCAATCGGCAGCTTCCATTTCACTCTGCACAATCGTGTCCGCCTCGCGCAGAATAGATAATCGCTCGGGTGTAACTTCGCCGAGAATTCGAACAGCAAGACCCGGTCCCGGGAAAGGCTGGCGATAAACAATCTCCTTCGGCAAACCGAGCTGCCGTCCGACCTGGCGCACCTCGTCTTTGAAAAGTTGCCGCACCGGTTCCACCAGCTCGAAGTGCATTTTCTCCGGTAAACCGCCGACGTTGTGATGAGTCTTGATGACCTGTGCTGGATTGCCTCCGATCGAGACGCTCTCAATCACGTCCGGGTAAAGCGTTCCTTGAGCGAGAAATTTGTAGCCACCGTGTTTGCGAGCCTTGTTTTGTCGATCTTGCTCAAGCAATTCCTCGGTCGCGTGCTGGAACACTTTGATGAACTCGTTGCCGATCAATTTTCGTTTAGTTTCTGGATCGGTCACTCCTTTAAGCAGCGCGAGAAAACGCTCGCTGGCGTCCACGTACTTCAACCGTACATGGAAATTCTCGCCGAAAACACGCTGCACGACTTCTTCCTCGCGCGCGCGAAGCAGCCCATTGTTTACAAAAATGCATGTGAGCTGGTCACCGACGGCTTTGTGCAGCAGCGCAGCCGTTACTGAAGAATCGACGCCACCGCTCAAACCGAGCACGACCTTCTGATCGCCCACTTGCTTGCTAACGCGGGCGCAAGCCTCTTCGATAAAGGACCCCATCGTCCAGTCCATCGCGCAGTGGCAGATGCGAAAGAGAAAATTCTGCAAGACCTCCCGGCCGCGTGGCGTGTGTGCGACTTCGGGATGAAATTGCAGTCCGTAAACTTTGCGTTGCCGGTCCTCCACGGCGGCGAAGTGGCAACCTTCTGTGGTGCCGACGACGCGAAAACCCTTCGGTAAAGCGGTCACTTCATCACCGTGGCTGTTCCAAACTTCGAGCTGATTGCCCAATCCATCGAAGAGTTCCGATCCATTGTTGATGTGCAACATGCCCGCGCCGTACTCGCGGCGTCCGGTGAACACGACTTTTCCTCCGAGGTGATGCGCCATCAGCATTAGCCCGTAACAGATTCCCAATACGGGGATGCCCAACGAGAAAATCTCTGCGTCAATTTGCGGCGCGCCTTTGTCGTAAACACTCGCCGGGCCGCCGGAAAGGATGATTCCATTCGGCTTCAGCGCAGCGATTTCGGCGGCCGGCGTGTCGAATCGAACGATCTCCGAATACACCTGACACTCGCGGATGCGCCGAGCTATGACTTGTGTGTATTGCGAACCGAAATCGAGGATAACAACTCTTGAGTGGGTTGATGCCTCTGTCATCTTCACGCGCTACGGGTGAGTTTGCGGGACGCTATGCTCTCCGGCCGGATCGCCGGGAGATCGCTCCAACGGGCCAAGCGTTCCCTGACCAGTCACCCCGCGCTCGAACTGCCCTTGCACTTCTTGCGTGCTGCGTTCTTCAAGTGGATCGGCACAACCGCCCGCAGCAAGGCATGCGATCACGAGCAGGATCGGCATGCGTTTCATCTACGTATTTTATGAAGCGGCTGTTTCATTGCAAGAAGGTTGCAGCCTTTCGGGGTTGAAGCGGTAGATTCTCGTTGCCGGTTTAACGCTTTAACGCTTTAACGCTTTAACGGCTGTGATTGATCCGGAACTTTTGCTTCAGGGCTATCGGCTTGGTGTTTTCCCCATGGCGATGGAGGACGACTCGATCGAATGGTTTTCGCCGGATCCGCGCGCCATTCTGCCATTGGAAGATTTTCATTTGCCCCACGCGTTACGGCGTCTCCTGCGCAAGAAAGTTTTTGAAATAACTATCAACAGCGCGTTTTCCGAGGTGATCGGGGCCTGCGCAAAACGCAAAGATACGTGGATCAATCAGGAGATTGTCCAGAGCTATACGCGATTGCATGAACTCGGCCACGCGCACTCAGTTGAAGCATGGAAAGAAGGCAAGCTCGCCGGCGGACTTTACGGCGTCGCGCTCGGTGGCGCCTTTTTTGGGGAATCGATGTTTCATCGAGTGACCGATGCCTCGAAAATTGCCCTCGTGGCCCTGGTGGAGCATTTGCGCGCACACAAATTCGTGTTGCTGGACACGCAGTGGCTCACGCCGCACCTGCAACAATTTGGCGGGATCGAAATTTCGCGAAACCATTACCTGCGCCTCTTGCGAAGAGCAGTCGAATTGCCGCGGAAGTTTCTGTAAGGGGTTATGTTGTAGCCACCGGCCTCTGGCCGGTCCTCCATCCCAGCCATCTTTTGACGCTTGGAAAACGGCCCACAGAGCCGTGGCTACAGATTGAAGCAGAGAACTGGCCAGAGCGACTACCGCAATTGATAGTGACGCAATCTAGTCGATATTAAATGCGAAATGGTTAGTTGGATTTTGAAGAAGATCCTTGGGTCGAAGAATCAGCGCGAGCTGAGGCGGCTTACACCGATTGTCCGCCGGATCAACGAGTTCGATGAGCAGTTCAAGAGCCTGTCCGACGACGACTTGCGGGCAAGAACTGCGGCATGGAAGGAAGAGGTCTCCAAAATTCTGGGGCTAGAAGAGCAATGGAAAAAGCTGGATGAAATTCTGCCCGAAGCCTTCGCCGTGGTTAAAAACGCCGCGCGCCGGCTGAAAGAGCGACAACACTCTTTCACAGTGTGCGATCAGCCGATGGTGTGGGACATGGTGCACTTCGATGTTCAACTGCTCGGGGGCATCGTTTTGCACCGAGGCCGCATTGCAGAAATGGCGACCGGCGAAGGCAAAACTTTGGTCGCCACTCTGCCGCTTTACCTGAACGCGCTCACAGGGCGCGGCGCGCATCTGGTGACGGTAAACGATTATTTGGCGCGACGCGATGCGGAATGGATGGGTCAACTCTACGATTTTCTCGGGCTCACGGTCGGCTGCATTGAACACGATCAGGAGCCTGATGTGCGTCGCGAACAATATGCGATGGACATCACGTACGGGACGAACAGCGAGTTCGGGTTCGATTATCTACGCGATAACGGCATGGCCACCACGCGAGAGCAACAGGTCCAGCGCGGTTACCACTTCGCAATTGTCGATGAAGTCGATTCCATCCTGATCGATGAAGCGCGCACACCGCTGATCATCAGCGGCCCGTCGACGATTTCGACACATCAGTACGACAAATGGAAACCGCTCATTGAGCAGTTGGTCCGGAAGCAGAACATGCTTTGCAACCGGATGGCCAGCGAAGCGATTGAAAAATTTGAACAGAGTGATGTCGAGACTGGTGGCCGTCTAATGTTCAAGGTGAAGCTTGGTCAGCCGCGCAATAAACAACTGCTGCGTATGATGGAAGATCCCGACAAGCGCCGCGCCATCGATAAAGCCGAGCTTTCGTTTTACGGGGATACGCGCAAGGAAGAATTGTTCGCGCTCAAGGAAGAGCTTTTCTTCACCATCGACGAGAAATCGAACGAAGCCGATCTTTCCGAGCAGGGGCGCAGCTTCCTCAACCCCGACGATCCGAACGCATTCGTGTTGCCGGATCTAATCAACGAGTTCACCGAGATCGATCTCGATCCGACTTTGCCCGATGAAGAGAAGGACAAGAAGAAATCGGAGCGCCAGCAGCATTGCGATGCGCAGGCCGAGCGCATCCACAACATCTCGCAGCTACTGAAGGCCTATTGCTTGTTTGAAAAGGATGTCCAGTACGTGATCGAGGATAACAAGGTTGTGATTGTCGATGAGTTCACCGGCCGCAAAATGCCAGGCCGCCGCTGGAGCGACGGATTGCATCAGGCGGTTGAAGCGAAGGAAGGCGTCCAGATCGATCGCGAGACGCAGACGTTGGCGACGATCACGATCCAAAATTATTTCAGACTCTACCAAAGATTGGCGGGAATGACCGGCACGGCGGAGACGGAGGCGGCCGAGTTTCACGATATTTACAAACTCGACGTGAACATGATTCCGACGAACCGGCCGGTGCGGCGCACCGATCACAACGATCGCATCTACAAAACGCGTCGAGAAAAGTACAACGCGGTCATTAAAGAGCTCAAAGAAGCTCATGCAAAAAGTCAGCCCGTCCTGGTCGGCACCGTGAGCGTGGAAGCCTCCGAGTTGCTGAGCCGAATGTTGAAGCGCGAGAAAATCCCGCACAACGTTTTGAACGCGAAGTTCCACATGCAGGAGGCTGAGATTGTAGCGCGTGCCGGCCAACCGGGTACGGTCACAATTTCAACTAACATGGCCGGCCGCGGCACCGATATTAAGCTTGGGCCCGGCGTTATAGAGGCGGGTGGATTGATGGTGGTGGGGACGGAGCGGCACGAGGCGCGCCGAATCGATCGGCAATTACGCGGGCGTTGCGCTCGCCAGGGCGATCCAGGCGCATCGCGGTTCTATGTCAGTTTCGAAGACGATTTGATGCGCAACTTCGGCGCTGCCGATCGCATGACGAAAATCATGGAGCGCTTCGGTCTCGAGGAAGGTCAGGAGCTCGAGCATCGATGGCTCAATAAATCGGTCGAGACTGCGCAGAAACGCGTTGAGCAGCGCAACTATCTCGTTCGAAAGCGCACGCTCGATTTCGATGACGTAATGAACATGCAGCGCGAGGTTGTTTATACCTATCGGAATGAAGTCATCGATTCCGAGGAACCACGGAAACTCATCTTCGAAGTAATCGACGAGGCGGTGCCGGCAAAAGTAAAAGAAGACCTGGATGTCGACGAACCGAATTACACCGGTCTCGTCCATTGGGTGAACACGACATTCCCGCTCGGTCTGACTAAAGAGAAAGCGCAATTCGAAACGCGGAGCGTCGATGAGAACGCACAGTTCCTGGTTGAAAAGATCAAGGACGCTTACGAGCGCAAATCAGCCTACGAAGAACCAACGGCGGTGAAAAGCCTGGAGCGCTACATCATTCTCAACGCGATCGACCGCCTCTGGCAGGAACATCTCTATGCGATGGACGCGTTGCGCGAGGGCGTTTATCTCCGCGGCTATGCACAGAAAGATCCGCTAATCGAATACAAGACCGAGGCGTACGACATGTTTGTCGAATTGATGGCGAACATTAAGAACGAAGTGCTGAACAATCTTTTCCGCAGCACTTCGAACTTGCAAGCATTCGAGAATTTTCTCGCGACGCTGCCGCAGTTCTTGTTGCGCGAACATGCGCCGAGTGCGCCCACCGCTGGTGCCGAGTCGCGCATCCGTCAGCCCGTTGGCGCGATGGCGGGAGTTGTTGCGGGAGATGGTGATGGGGCAGGGGAGGGAGTATCAATCGATCTGCCGATCCGTCGTTCCCTGCCAAAGGTCGGCCGCAACGAACCGTGCCCCTGCGGCAGCGGGAAGAAATACAAAAACTGCTGCGGCAGAGTTGCTTGACATCCTTACCTCTGCGCAGCGAGTTCTTTGCGTCGGATTGTGATATTGAGACGCCGTGTTCTAGGTCGCGAAAAAGAGAACTGGATCAGGTATGCCTAACCAAAGCACGCCGTGGTTGCGGATTTTAGACCGCTTCAACATCCTCGATATCTTTCGCCTTCCGCAGCCGACGCTCATCGATCGCGGGTTTGGATTGATCTACGACACGGAGCGCGACATCACGTGGCTGCAGGATATGAACTACGCAAAGACGGTAGGCAGATCGGCCGACGGCCAATTGACCTGGCCAGCCGCCATGGCTTGGGTTTCATCGCTGAATTATCGCGGCATCCGCGGGTGGCGCTTACCGACCGCCTTGAACCGCGACGGAAGCGGTCCGGTTGTTGGAAACAACTGCATTGGCAGTGAGCTTGGACATCTCTACCTGGATGTCTTCGCAACGCATCCCAATATCGTCACGCTTGGGAACGGCACGATCCCGTGTATCTACTGGACGTCGACTGAAGCATCAGCCGAAGAAGCCTATGCGCTTGATCTTTTCAGTTTGCGCCAAGGCACGCTTTGGAAGGATCCATTCGAAGAGAGGTTTCCAAGCGTGCAATTATCGGGTCCTGTGCTGTCCTGGCCAGTGCATGAGGGGGATGTGGCAGCAGAGCTGCGCTCCAATTGGCTGCAACGCCTTTTCTCGCGGATCGTTTCTACATTTCGATCTTGAA
>Ga0137379_10003357_pt1 | contig 14963 bp, 10 predicted proteins | sample SagtaG_18_FD_104812 | JGI IMG/M metagenome (GOLD analysis project Ga0137379, IMG submission 104812) | Vadose zone soil microbial communities from Sagehorn Ranch, Mendocino, California, USA - Sage2_L_80_16 metaG | ecosystem: Environmental > Terrestrial > Soil > Vadose zone | place: USA...
CACGACCATCCCGAGCGTCTTCCCGGAGGGGCCCCGGCGCGGGGTGCCGTTCAGCGACACCGCCATCGCGCTGCCGTCCGCGGCGCGGAGCATGAACTCGAGCTCGTGCACGGGCTCGCCGAGGGGGTGGGCCAGGACGCGCGCCGCCTGCTCGCGGGACGCCTCGTCCGCGAACAGCTCGACGACGGGCCGGCCGCGCAGCTCGTGGTCGGCGCGCCCGGTCAGCTTCACCAGCGAGTGGTTCACGTCCTCGATGTTCCCCTCGCGGTCGGATACGAGCAGGATGTCGGACATCGAGCCGAGCACGCCCTCGATGAAGCGCTGCGAGGCCTCCAAGGCGGCGTTCTTCTCCTCGAGGGCGACCTCGTACTGGAGGAGGTCGTTGTAGACCTCCTCCATCTTCTGGATGACCTCGATCCAGACGGTCTCGCCGACGCCTTCCGGCACCTGGCTCCAGTGCAGCGCGTCGGCCAATGGGAGGCGCATGGTCATCAGTGCACCGTGCACACCATGCACGGGTCGAACGAGCGGACCACGTGCTGCACCAGGACGGCCGCCTCGCCGTCGCCCGACGGCAGGCCCACCAACGCTTGCTCGAGGGGCCCCGGCCGCCCCTCCGCGTCACGGGGAGAGAAGTTCCAGGTGGTCGGTGCGACGATCTGGTAGCCGTGGATCACTCCGCCGCGCACCTCCAGCCAGTGCCCGAGCGTGCCACGGGCCGCCTCCACCAGCCCCACCCCGCTCGCCTCGTCGGGCAGCTCGTCCGTGGCGCAGAAGGGCTCGCCAGGCGCGAGCGCGTCCACCCAGCGCTCCATCTCCGGCACCACCCGCGCCACCTCGAGGAGGCGCCCCACCACGCGCGACAGCACGTTGCCGCCGCTGCGGGCGACCAGGTCGCGCGCCAGCGGGTGGCCGTCGACCACCTGCCGCGCCAGCGCGCCCACCTCCACAACCCGTCCGGCGAGCCGCGGCGCCTTGCACCACGTGTATGCGCCCGCCTTGTCCGGATCGGGCCGGGTGGCGCCCTGCGCCGGGTGGCGTGGCGCGTCGTTCACCAGCCAGGCGTGGCTCACGTCCTCGCGGATGGCGGCCTCGTCGAAGTGCCGGAGCGCGCCGTCGAAGACTCCGCGCGCGAGCCAGGGCGCCTCCTCCGGGCCATAGGCGCCGGCGCTGAGGAAGGCGTCGCTGGCGCGCCCGAAGCGCTCGAGGTCGAGGTCGGCCGCCGCCTCCAGGAACGCCCGCGCGTCACCCGCTCCGGTCGGCCGGGCCTCGCGCCATGCCTCCAGCGCCGCGACGCCGTCGAGCGCGGCGAACTCCTCGAGGGCCGCCCCGAAGAGCGTCCGCTCGAGGAAGGCCCGGAAGCCGCGCAGCGCCATCGTCAGTTGGATCTTCTCCTGCCGCTGCACCGACCGCGAGGTGCCGCCGGGCTGGAGCGCGAGCGTGTGCGGCCACTTCCCGGCGAGCAGGCCCATCAGCTCGAGCAGCTGCCCGCGCGCCGAGAGCGCCTCGGCGGCGGCGGTCCCGCGCGTCGCCTGGAAGCGCGCCTCGACGGCGGCGTGCCAGCGGCGCCGCGCATAGGCCGGCCGGGCGAAGTCGGGCATGAAGAACAGGTAGAAGTGCGTCAGGTGGTCGGCCAGGTTCTCCGCCGCCCGCACGAGGTCGGTGGCGAGCCGGCCGTTCTCGGGGCTGCGCACGCCGCTGGCGGCGGCCAGCGCCCGCGCCGCCGCGGCCGACTGCGCCACCGAGCAGATGCCGCACACCCGCGGCACGATGGCGAGCGCGTCGAGCGGCGCCTTCCCCAGCAGGATCTGCTCGAAGCCACGGAAGAGCGGTGAGCTGACCTGGGCGGAGCGGACCACCCCGGCCTCGATGTCGAGGGCGACCTCGAGGTCGCCCTCGACCCGGTTGAACGGCCCGATGGTGATGCGCCTCATTTCCGCCCCGAGACGCGGATGCCCGGCGGGACCACCACGTGGTCGGCGGTGGCGTTCTCGCGGACCCGCCGCGGCGTGGCCGACTTGGAGAGCGCCGCCAGGGCCACGAACCAGGCCTTCGGCATGTCGATGGGCAGCGCCATCGGGATCCCCGCGATCTTGGGGGTCACCGCGAAGGCGTGGCCCGGCTCCTCGAACGAGGGAGCGGTGCAATCGATGCAAGCGAACCCGCCGCGCAGGCACGAGCCCGACCCGTTCCAGAGGCGGGTGTTGCAGTCGCCGTGCGCCTGCGTCGCCTTGCAGCCCATGTTCTCCATCAGGCAGCCCAGGTCGGACGGCCTGCCGGCGCTCGCCTTGAACTCGTAGTACTCGTTGCGCGGGCAGCCGTGGTGCACGAGCTCGTCGGCGAACGAGCGCGGGCGGCCGAGCGGATCGAGGTCGGCCGCGCCGAAGGCGCCCGCGGCGAGCGCCGCCAGCGTCTCCACCATCCAGGCCGGGTGGGGCGGGCAGCCCGCCACGTTCACGACCGGCAGCCCGTCCGCGTCGCGCCACCCCGCGCCGAGCAGGCCGCCCGGCGTCTCGCCCTCGTACTGCAGACCGCAGGCGTCGGTCGGGTTGTCGCCGGCCGAGGTCATTCCGCCATAGGCGGCGCACGTCCCGATGGCGACGACGTGCCCGGCGCGCGCCGCCAGCCGGCTCACCCACGCCATCATCGGCTCGCCCGTGCCGGCCAGGACGTGGAAACGCCCCGTCCCGTTGGGGCCGCGCAGCACGGCGCCCTCCAGGCACAGCACGTCGACGCGCGTGCGCCCCTCGGCGCAGGCGCGCAGCACCTCGAGCGCCTCCGGCCCGCTCTCCTCGGACAGCGCGGGGTGCCAGAGCAGGTCCACTCCGGCCTCGCGGAGGGTGCCCAGGACATCACCCGTCCGGCAGCAGAGAAGCGACATGGTGCAGCCGCCGCAGCCTCCCGACTGGAGCCAGAGCACGTTCAGCCGGTGGGCGGCGCGGGCGGAGGGGGGCGTCACGTGTCAGCTCCGGTCCAGCTGGTAGCGGGCGAGCTTCGAGCGCAGCCCGACGCGCGAGAGCCCGAGCTCCTGCGCGGCGCGGGTCTTGTTCCAGCGGTGGCGGGTCAGGGTCTCCTTGATGATGCGCGCCTCGAGCTGCTCGATGCGCTCCTTGAGGCTGCCATCGAGGCCGCTCAGCACGGCCAGCCTGGGCGGCGCGTCCTCGTCCGCGGCTTGCAGCACGCGCGGGGAGAGGAGCTCCACTCCGAGCCATGGCCCGTCGGCGAGCGCCAGCATGCGCAGGATCTCGTTCTGCAGCTCGCGCGCGTTCCCGGGCCAGGGATACTGCTCCAGGCGAGCCATCGCCTCGGGCGTGATCCCCTCCATGCGGGCGCCGAGCTGGCGCCGGCCACGCTCCAGGATGGCCCGTGCCAGCGGCTCGATGTCCATCACGCGCTCGCGCAGCGGCGGCAAGGTCAGCGTGACGGCCGCCACGCGGTAGTAGAGGTCCTCGCGGAACCGCCCCGCCTTCACGTCCTCCTCCAGCTCCCGGTTCGTCGCGGCGATGACGCGCACGTCGACGGAGAGGGTCCGGGGGCTGCCCACCGGCCGGATCTCGCCCTCCTGCAACGCGCGCAGGAGCTTCACCTGGAAGGCGGGCGAGGTCTCGCCGATCTCGTCGAGGAAGATGGTCCCGCCGTCGGCCTGCTGGAAGAGGCCGAGCCGGTCCTCGTATGCGCCCGTGAAGGCGCCGCGCTTGTGGCCGAACAGCTCCGACTCGAGGAGCTCGTCCGGCAGCGCGCCGCAGTTCTCCACCACGAACGGGCGATCGGCGCGGCTGCTCGCGTAGTGGATGGCGCGCGCCACCAGCTCCTTGCCGGTGCCCGACTCGCCGGCGATGAGCACCGAGAGGTCGTGCGGCGCGATGCGCTCGGCCAGCGCGCACACGCCATTGAGCGGGCTGTCCGGCGCCCGCACGATGGCGTCCGCGGCGAAGCGCCGGCGCGCCTGGGCTCGCTTCGCCTCCACCCGCTGCTTCAGCACGGGCGGCGCGTCGCGCAGCTCGAGCGACAGGCGCTGGTGCTCCTGCTGCAGGCGGTAGACGTCCGCCGCGCTGCGCAGGGTCAGCATGAGCTGGTCGGGGTGCCAGGGCTTGAGGAGGTACTGCCAGATCCCGGCCTCGTTGACGCCGGCGATGATGTCCTCGGCGTCGGTGTAACCGGAGATCACGATGCGGATCGGGTCGGGGCACTCGGCGCGGACCCGCTTCAGGAACTCCACCCCCGACATGCCCGACATCCGCTGGTCGCAGAGGATGATGGAGACGAGCTCGCGGCGGAGGATGACGAGCGCGTCCTCGGCTCTGGTGGCCGTGAAGACGGTGAACTCGTCCTCCAGGGTCCGCGCCAGCGCCTCCAGTGAACGGACCTCGTCGTCGACGACGAGGACGGCGTGCGCGCGTTGCGGCCTCGAGCCGGTGGGCGTGTCGTTGCGGGCAGGTGCGAGTGGCTTGACCGCTTCCAAAGAGAACGCCTCCTGGCGCGATATTCGCAGGTAACCCCGGAGGGCTCAACCCCACGAATGTCCGAGGAAGGTCGCGGCCCTGGCGACATGGGCGACCCACCATCCGCAGCTCAGCCGGTCGCAGACCTTCCAGCGACACGTTCGAAGCGGTCACCATCTTGCCACCTCGGCCGGCGCGCCCGCTCGCAACCGACCGTATTAACAGGGCCTACGTGACGGATCCGCGCGGCACGGCTCATGCTCCTGCCCTGTGGCCGATGCCCTGTTGGGTAATTTTCTCGCACCCCGAACCCGGAGCTTTCCGGCCAACGCGCGACTCGCAGCGCGCACGTGGAGCACCACGGAGAACCTCATGACGGAGCTCGAAGGCATGAACGTTTCGCGTCGCGGTTTCCTCAAGGTCTGCACCCTGGCCGCCGGCGCCGTCGGGCTGCCGGCCTGGGCCGGTGAGAAGATGGCGGAGAAGGCTGCGTCGGGCGCGAAGCCGCCGGTCATCTGGCTGCACTTCCAGGAGTGCACCGGCTGCTCCGAGTCGCTGCTCCGCACGAGCGCGCCGGACGTGGCGGAGCTCATCCTCGGCCTCATCTCGCTCGACTACCACGAGACGCTCATGGTGCCCTCGGGCTACCAGGCGGAGAAGTCGCTCGAGCAGTCGATGGAGCGGAACGCCGGGAAGTACGTCCTCATCATCGAGGGCGCCATCCCGACCAAGGAAGACGGCATCTACTGCCGCGTCGGCGGGAAGACCGCCATGGAGACGCTGAAGAGGGTCTCCGCCAAGGCGGGCGCCATCATCAGCATCGGCTCCTGCGCCTCCTGGGGCGGCATCCCCTCGGCCGATCCGAACCCGACCGGCGCGGTGGGCGTGAACAAGCTCATCACCGACAAGCCGGTGGTGAACATCCCGGGTTGCCCGGCGAACCCGTACAACCTCCTCGGCACCGTCCTCCAGTACGCCACCTTCGGCACGCTGCCCGCGCTCGACGACCTGGGCCGCCCGAAGTTCGCTTACGCCCGCACCATCCATGAGGACTGCCCGCGCCGGGCGCACTTCGATGCCGGCCGCTTCGCGCAGAAGTACGGCGACGAGGGCCATCGAGCCGGCCAGTGCCTCTACAAGCTCGGCTGCAAGGGCCCGGCGACGCACGCCAACTGCTCGCTGAATCACTTCGTCGAGACCCCCGGCGCCTGGCCCATCGCGCTCGGCGCTCCCTGCTTCGGCTGCACCGAGCAGAAGATCGGCTTCCGCGTGCCGCTGCACGACACGGTCGAGGTGGAGCGCCCCACGGCCCCGCCGGCCTTCGCCGCCATCAAGGCCGACCACAGCGTCGTGACGCCAGCCGTGGTGGGCGTCGCCGGGCTCATCGTGGGCGGCATGGCGGGCGCCAGTTACGTCGCCTCGAAGAAGATCTCCGCCGAGTCGGAGCAGCACCCGGAGAAGGAGTAACGACGCCCATGCGCATCTCACGTCGATCCCTGCTCAAGGGTGCGGTCGCCGCCGGCGCTGCCACCACCCTCGTCGGCAAGGCCGAGGCACGCGAGCACCGTGAGTCGGATCCCGAGTCGGTCGGGATGCTGTACGACCCGGTCCGCTGTATCGGCTGCCGCGCCTGCGTCACGAAGTGCAAGGAGGCCAACGGGCTGCCCTACAGCCGGAGCGCCGACGGCCTCTACGACGCGCCGAACGACCTCAACTCCGAGACGAAGAACATCATCAAGGTGGTCCACCTCGGGGACCAGTGGTCGTTCATGAAGGCGCAGTGCATGCACTGCGTCGACCCCTCCTGCGTCTCCGCCTGCATGATGGGCGCGCTGCACAGGGAGGGCGAGGGCACCCGCCATCACGAGGGGGAGCAGAAGGGGACGGGCATCGTCCTGTACGACAAGTCGACCTGCGTCGGCTGCCGCTACTGCCAGATCGCCTGCCCGTTCAACGTCCCCAAGTTCGAGTGGCGCGCGGCCTTCCCGCTCATCGTGAAGTGCGAGCTGTGCCGGCACCGCGCCGATCCCAAGAAGTCGGGCCCGCTCGCCCTGGCCAACCCGGCCTGCTGCGAGGTCTGCCCGCGCGAGGCGGTCGTCTACGGGAAGCGCACCGAGCTCCTGCAGCTCGCGCGCAAGCGCCAGGCCGAGCACCCGGAGAAGTACGAGGCGAAGATCTTCGGCGAGAAGGACGGCGGCGGCTCGCAGGTGCTCTATCTCGCGCCGAAGGGCCTCTCCTTCCAGCAGCTCGGGCTACCGAAGCTGTCGGAGGAGTCGCCGGCGCACTTCTCGGAGAGCGTCTCCCACGCGCCGTATCTCCACGGGTTCACGCCCATCGCGCTGTACGCCACCGCCGCTTTCCTCATCCGCCGGAACAAGAACAAGGAAGAGGAGGCCGAGCGCCATGAGGAGGGCAAGTAGATGAGCGGCCACGGAAATCCGCAGGCCATCGGGGGCAAGCTGTTCGACCCCCTGATGAAGTTCCTCCTAGCCCTCTTCGGCGTGGCGGTGGTCGTCATGGCCTACCGCTTCTTCGCCGGCATCGGCCCGGTCAGCAACATGTCCGACGGCTATGCCTGGGGCATCTGGGAGCCGGTGAACGTCGTCGTCTTCACCGGAATCGGCGCGGGGGCCTATTCGGTCGGCCTCCTCTGCTACCTCCTCAACAAGGGCAAGTACCACCCGCTGGTGCGCCCGGCCGTCCTGCTCGGCGCGATCTGCTACTCGCTCGGCGGCAGCTCCATCCTCATCGCCCTCGGCCGGTACTGGAACTCGTACTGGCTGGCCTTGCCGGGCGTGTGGAACCTCGGCTCGGTGCTGCTCGAGGTCGCCGTCTGCGTCATCACCTACGTGAGCGTGCTCTGGATCGAGGTCCTCCCGGCGATGCTGGAGGGGGCGGCCAAGAGCAAGTCCACCTTCTGGTCGGGCATCGGGCAGACCTGGGGCCCCCGCCTCGCCAGCGCGATGCCGTACATCATCGCCCTGGCGGTGGTGCTCCCCACCATGCACCAGAGCTCCCTGGGCGGACTGATGCTCATCGCCGTCACCAAGGTGCACCCGCTCTGGCACACGGCGCTGCTCCCCACCCTGGGGCTCATCTCCTGCCTGTCGATGGGCTACGGCGCGGTGGTGGTGCTCACCACCATCCTCCGCTACGCCTGGAACGCGAAGGCCGACACCCGGCTCTTCGCCGACCTCTCCAAGGTGAATGGCGGGCTGCTCTTCCTCTTCGCGATCCTGCGCCTGGGCGACCTCGCCCTCCAGGGGAAGCTCGGGTACCTCTTCGTCCCCGGGCACCACGTCCTCTTCTTCGTCCTGGAGATGGCGCTCTTCCTCACCCCGGCCTTCATGTTCTTCTCGCCGAAGGTCCAGAAGAACCGGGGCAAGCTCTTCGCGGCGGCGCTCATGAGCCTCTGGGCCGGTGCGCTCTGGCGCATCGACGCCTACCTGACGGCCTTCAACGCCGGTGACGGCTGGGAGTACATGCCGTCCCTCGGCGAGATCGCCGTCACGGTCGGGATGGCCGCGGTCGGCATGGCCGTCTTCATCCTCGTCTCTCGCCTCTTCCCGGTCGTGACGCTCCGGGACAGCCACACGCAAACCAACCTCGGCGCGGGCCACGTCGGCATCGCGGCCGGTCGATAGGAGCCTTCTTCATGAGCACGCGAGTCACCATCGATCCCGTCACCCGCATCGAGGGTCACCTCCGGATCGACCTCGAGGTCAGCGGCGGCAAGGTCCAGAACGCCTGGTCGTCCGGCACCATGTGGCGCGGGATCGAGACCATCCTCCAGGGGCGCGATCCCCGCGAGGCCTGGATCTTCGCCCAGCGCATCTGCGGCGTGTGCACCACCGTGCACGCCATGGCATCGGTGCGCTCGGTCGAGAACGCGATCGGCCTGGAAGTGCCGATGAACGCGCAGTACATCCGTAACCTGATCGTGGCGGCGCACTGCCTCCACGACCACATCGTCCACTTCTACCACCTGTCCGCGCTGGACTGGGTCGACGTGACGAGCGCGCTCAAGGCCGATCCGGCCGCTGCGTCCCGGCTCGCCGAGTCGCTCTCTCCGTGGGGGAAGAACTCCACCAAGGAGCTCACGGCGGTGAAGGAGAAGCTGGCCGGCTTCGTGGCGGGTGGTCAGCTCGGCATCTTCCAGAACGGCTACTGGGGCCACCCGGCGATGAAGCTTCCGCCCGAGGTGAACCTCCTCGCCGTCTCGCACTACCTGCAGGCGCTCGAGTACCAGCGCAAGGCGCTGCAGGTGGTGGCCATCCTCGGCTCGAAGACGCCCAACATCCAGAACCTGGCCGTCGGTGGCGTGGCCAACGCCATCAACCTCGACAACCCGGCCACGCTCAACATGGAGAAGCTGTACAAGGTGAAGGACCTCCTCGACGAGGTCGCCGCCTTCGTGCAGCAGGTCTACTTCCCCGACGTCGCCGCCGTGGGCGGCTTCTACGCGGAGTGGGCCAAGTACGGCGCCGGCGTCACCGACTACATGTCGGTGCCGGAGCTGCCGCTCGACACCAAGGGCACGAAGTTCGACATGCCGGGTGGCACGATCGTCGGTGGCACCGGCCTGACCGGCGCGATGAAGCCCATCGGCGGCTTCGGCGACGCCTACTTCCGCGACGGCGTGACCGAGTCGTCGAAGTACGCCTACTACGCCGACGCCGGCAACCCGCTCCACCCGTGGAAGGGCGAGACGAAGCCGCACTACACCGGTGACTGGAAGGCCGAGACGGCCGCTCCGTCGAAGTACACCTGGGTGAAGGCGCCCCGCTTCAACGGCAAGCCCATGCAGGTCGGCCCGCTGGCGCAGGTCCTGTACGCGTTCAGAGCCGGTGACCCGCTCACCACCAAGTATGCGACCGCCATGCTCAAGACGGCTGGCGCGGTCGCGAAGACCACGCTCACGCCCGCCATCCTCGAGTCCACGCTCGGCCGCATCGCCGCCCGCTCCATCCGCGCGGCGGTAATGAGCGAGCTCGCTCTCAAGCACTGGAAGCTCCTCGTCGAGAACATCGGTCGGGGCGACACGACCATCTTCAACGACCCGATGCCCAAGCTCGCCAAGGGCGAGTACCAGGGCGTCGGCTTCCACGAGGCGCCGCGCGGAACCCTGTCGCACTGGACGGTCCTCAAGGACGGCAAGATCGCCAACTACCAGGCGGTGGTGCCCTCCACCTGGAACGCTGGCCCCCGCGCCAGCGACGACAAGGACCTCGGCCCCTACGAGAAGTCGCTGGTCGGCAACCCCATCGCCGATCCGAAGCTGCCGCTCGAGGCGCTCCGCACGGTGCACTCGTTCGATCCGTGCCTCGCCTGCGCCATCCACACCGTGGACGGCGAGGGGCAGGAGATCGCCCGGGTGAAGGTGCTGTAGCCGCGGTCTTGCGGTAAGTTCGAAGGGTGGGGGCGCGCGGCCCCCACCCTTTCTTTTTGGGCGGAGCTCCATGTCCCGGATCGCGGTCATCGGCCTCGGCAACGTGCTCATGGGAGACGACGGCTTCGGGCCGTACGTCGCGAAGCTGCTCGAGGGCTGGTACGAGTGGCCCGAGGACGTGCAGGTGCTGGAGATCGGCACGCAGGGTGTCGACCTCACTCCCTTCGTGCGCGGGGTGGAGTCGCTCATCGCCATCTCCAGCATCCACCGGAAGGCGCCGCCAGGCTCGCTCCACCGCCTCGACCGCGCCGAGGTCATGGACCGCGACCTGCCGAGCCGCGAGCCTTCGCTACGGAACAGCCCGTACGAGCCCACGCTGCGAAACCTGGTCCTCACGCTCGAGTTCACCGGTGGAGCGCCCGGCGGCCTGTGGGTGATCGGGGCCGAGCCTGAGAGCGTCGAGCTCAACGGCGGGCTGTCCGACAGCGTCCGCCCGGCGCTCGGTCCGGCGGTGGAGTCGGTGCTCCAGATCCTGGCCGGACTCGGCGCCGTGCCGCGGCCGTGCGAGCCGCGGCCGACGGTCGTGCCGTGGTGGGAGATCCGGCAGGGGGCGTAGCGAGCCGCGGCCGTGCTCCTGGTCCTCGCCCTGGCGACCGCGGCCTTCGTGGCGGAGGGGCCGACCTCGACCGCGACTCCGACCTCGACCTCGACCTCGACCTCGATCCCGCCGCCCCCGGTGCCGCCAGCCGAGCAGCGCCGGCGCTCGACCGTTCACCTCACCGCCATCCCCATCATCGCCTATGGCAGCGACGTCGGGCTACAGCTCGGGGGCGCAGCGTATCTGTACGAGCTCGACGCCGCGGGCAACCGGGGCGACTGGGGAGCGCTCGGCGTCTCCTGGACCGAGCGCGGGCCGCGCAGCCTGGAGCTGAAGGGCGAGCTGCTCGGCATCGGCGGGACCTCGCTCCGCAGCTTCGTGCAGGTGAAGGCCTCGCTCGACACGAGCGCGCCCTACTGGGGTGAGGGCGCGGCGCTCGGCGGCCTCCCCATCGCGCCCGGGGCCGGCAGCCCTCCACCCGAGTTCCGCTACCGCGCCGTCGCGCCCTGGGCGTCATTCATCCTGCGCGGCGAGCTCGACGGTCCGTTCGGCTGGTGGACGCGAATCCGCTTCACCGAGGTGACGGTGTCCGAGCCCGGCGCCGCCCTGACCGAGGCCGCGCCACCCGGCGCGCGCGGCGCGCGCTCCACCCTCCTCCACGCCGGTTTCGTCTACGACACGCGCGATCGCACGTCCTCGCCGCGGCGCGGCTGGCTCGCCGACGCCTCGCTCTTCGGCTCTGCGCCGGGAGCGCTCGCCTCCCACGCGCTGGCGGGCACGAACGCCGGCGTGCGCGGCTACTTCCGTCCGTGGGAGGGGGCGGTGCTGGCGGCCCGCGCGATCTACGACCTCAAGCTCGGCGACGTGCCGTTCTTCGAGCGCTCGCTGTACGAGGGGCTCGGCTACGGCGAGGGGCTCGGCGGCGCCGGCACCATCCGCGGCCTGGCGCGTGACCGCCTCTCGGGCGAGGAGAAGGTGCTCGTCGGTGCCGAGCTGCGCGCCTGGCTCACCGAGACCTGGTGGCTCGGGGGTCATCAGGAGTGGGGCGTCTCGGCCGGCGCGGACGGCGGGCGCGCGCGCGACCGCGGCCACGCCCCAGTGTTCGGGCTGGGCGGCTTCGGCGGGTTGCGGGTGCTCCTGCAGCAGGCGGTGGTGGTCCGGCTCGAGGTGGGGTTCGCCGGCCAGGGGGCGCTCGGCTACTACCTGTCCTTCGACGAGGCGTTCTAGGCCACGGCGGAGCGTGTGCCCCCTCACCCCGGCCCTCTCCCCCGCCGGGGGAGAGGGGGATGGTTCGACCCCGACCTCGACCTCGACCGCGACCTCGACCGCGACCGCGACCGCGACCGCGACCGCGACCGCGACCTCGACCGCGACCCCGACCGCGACCGCGAACTCAGCCCTGCCCTCTCCCCCGCGGTTCATCCCCCGCCGTGATGATCATGGTCGCTCCGGTCGGTGAACCGCAGAGCAGCGCGTCGGCCAGGATGGCCACGCCGAGCGCTGTCACGCAGACGGCGATCACGCCCGGCCAGCCCCAGCGCTGCCAGGCGAGGCCGGGGAGAAACGAGCCGAACGTGCCGCCGACGTAATAGAAGCTGAGATAGAGCGCGTTGGCGGCGCCCTTGGCGGTCCGTGCGCTTCGGTTCACGAACGACGGGGCGATGGCCTGGGCGGTGTACGCGCCACCGACGAAGACGACGAGCCCCGCCACCACCACCGGCAGCGGCCCCGCCAGCGTGGCGAGCGCGCCCACCGCCCCGGCGGCGAGCCCCACCCCCATGATGAGCCGCGGCGGGACGGTCCCCGCGAGCCGGCCGGCCAGCGGCGAGGCGACGATCCCGGCCGCGTAGACGAGGTACACGCTCGACACGAGCGCGGTGGGCAGCCGGTAACGCGGCGAGGCGAGGTGGTAGGGCAGGAAGGTGAAGACGCCCATCCAGCCGAAGAAGAGCGCGGCGCCGATGAGAAAGGCGCCGACGAGACGTCGGTCGACCAGGTGGGCGAGGACCCCGCCGTAGGCGCTTCGCCAGGCGAAGCGCCGGCGCGCCGGTGCGGCCGCCAGCTCGCGCGCGAGCCCCGCCGCGGCGAGGGCGGTGAAGCTCGCGACCACGACGAAGGTCCTGCGCCAGCCGAAGGCGGCCGTGACCGGCCCCGACATGACGCGCCCGGCGAGCCCTCCCGCCACCGCGGCCGCCATGATGCCGGCCACCACCTGAGGCAGGCGCGGACCGGGGTAGCGGTCGCCCGCGTACGCCACCGAGACCGCCACCACCCCGGGGATGAGCGCCCCTTGCAGCGCACGCAGCGCGAGCAGCGTCCGGAAGGACGGCGCGGCGGCGCAGGCGAGCGTGGGCAGCACCAGGAGCGCCGCGGAGGCGACCATGACGCGCTTCCGCCCGAGCGCGTCGGAGAGGGCGCCGTACGAGGTCGAGACGACTGCGATGACCAGCACCACCGCCGAGACGGTCAGGCCCGCCTGCGCCGGCGCCACCCCGAACTCGCGAGACAGCTCGGGCAGGATGGGCTGCGTCACGTACATGTCGGCGTAGCAGGCGATGGTAGCAAGATAGAGCGCCGCACGCTCGTGTCCACCCCGCGCAGCGCTCGTCTCGTCCCTCACCGGAGGGCACGTCCAGCGCCTGCGAACCCGCGCCGCCCGGCTGAACCGAGGGTCACCATCAGGCCAGGACGACCAGGAGATCGTCCTTCTCGATCGACGCGCCTTCCGGGAAGTGGACCTCCAGGACGCGCCCGTCGGCCTTCGCCTTGACGTTGGTCTCCATCTTCATCGCCTCGGTGACGAGGAGGACCGCGCCGGCGGAGACCTCCGCTCCCGGCTTCACGATCAGCTTCACGATCTTGCCGGGCATGGGCGCGCCCACGTGCTTCGGGTTCGCCCGATCCGCCTTCAGGCGCGCTCCCTGCTCGCGCCCGGCGCTCTGGTCGCGGACGATCACGTTCCGCCCCTCGCCGTTCAGCTCGAAGAACACCTCGCGCGTCCCGTCCTTCAGGAGCGGCCCCACCATGACCAGCTTCACGATGAGCGTCTTGCCGCGCTCGATCTCGATGCTCGTCTCCTGCCCCGGCTCGAGACCGTACAGGTGGTGGCGCGTGGGCAGCACCGAGATGTCGGAGAAGTCCGCCCGGTGTCGCTCCAGCTCGGCGTAGACGCTCGGGTAGAGGAGCCAGCTCATGAGCTGCTCGTCCGAGATGGGATGCCCGACCCGCTCGGCCGCCTTCCTCCGCTCCGCCTCCAGATCGGCCGGCTCGAGCAGCTCGCCCGGGCGGACGTGGATGGGCTCCTGGCCCTTCAGGATGATCCGCTGCAGCTCCGGCGGCCAGCCTCCGTGCGGCTGCCCCAGCATGCCCTTCATCATCCCCACCACCGACTCGGGAAAGGCGAGGTCCCGGCCAGGCTCGAAGAGATCCTCCGGCTGGAGGTCGTTCTTCACCATGAACATGGCCATGTCGCCCACCACCTTCGACGAGGGCGTGACCTTGACGATGTCGCCGAAGAGCAGGTTCACCTTCCGGTACATCTCCTTGCACTCCTCCCAGCGGTCGAGGAGGCCCAGCCCCGCCACCTGCGGCTTGTAGTTCGAGTACTGACCGCCCGGGATCTCATGCCGGTAGACCTCGGCGGTGCCGCTCTTCAGGCCCGACTCGAAGGGCGCGTAGTGCTCGCGGACGGTCTCCCAGTAAGCGGCGAGCCGCTGCAGCCCGGCCTGGTCGAGTCCGGTGTCGCGCTCCCCGTGCTCGAGCACCGCCACCAGCGTGTTCAGGGAAGGCTGCGAGGTGAGGCCCGAGAGCGGCGCCAGCGCGGCATCCACGATGTCCACCCCGGCCTGCGCCGCCTCGAGCAGCGTCGCACCGGCGAAACCGGAAGTGTCGTGGGTGTGGAGGTGGATGGGGATCCCGATCTCCTCCTTCAGCGCCTTCACGAGCTTGCGGGCGGCGAGGGGCTTCAGGAGGCCCGCCATGTCCTTCACGCCCAGCACGTGGGCGCCCATGCGCTCGAGCTCCTTCGCCAGCGCGACGTAGTAGGCGAGCGGGTATTTGTCGCGCTTCGGGTCGGTGAGGTCGCCCGTGTAGCACATGGCGGCCTCGCAGAGCTTTCCGCTCTTCCGGATGGCCGCCATGGCGACCGCCATCCCTTTCGTCCAGTTGAGCGAATCGAAGACGCGGAAGACGTCCACCCCGGCGCGGGCGGCGGTGGCGACGAAGGCCTCCACCACGTTGTCGGGGTAGTTCGTGTAGCCGACCGCGTTCGAGCCGCGGAGCAGCATCTGCAGACAGACGTTGGGGATGGCCTCCGAGAGCCGATGCAGCCGCTCCCAGGGGTCCTCCTTCAGGAACCGCATGCAGACGTCGAAGGTGGCGCCGCCCCACACCTCGAGCGAGAACATGCCGGCTGCGAGGCGCGCGGTAGCGGGCGCGATGCGGAGGAGGTCGTAGGAGCGCACGCGCGTGGCGAGCAGCGACTGGTGGGCGTCGCGCATGGTGGTGTCGGTGACGAGCAGCTTCTTCTGCGCCA
>Ga0137379_10003360_pt1 | contig 14958 bp, 12 predicted proteins | sample SagtaG_18_FD_104812 | JGI IMG/M metagenome (GOLD analysis project Ga0137379, IMG submission 104812) | Vadose zone soil microbial communities from Sagehorn Ranch, Mendocino, California, USA - Sage2_L_80_16 metaG | ecosystem: Environmental > Terrestrial > Soil > Vadose zone | place: USA...
AGGCTAACACGTGGACCTCCTTTAGAACCCCGTCTAGGTCGAACCCGCAAGGAGATAGGATAATAATCTCCGGCCGGTAGTCAAGGACCTCCTGCCACCCGATTCTCTGTGAAGGTTTTCCTAGGGTACCGAGACCCTCAACTCCCCCCGCGTAATCCACCATCTGGGGAATCCAGTGTCCTCCAGCCCAGGGGGGCTGTAACCATTCCATGAAGAAGACACGGGGCCTCTGTTCCACCCTCCGGGTCCTCTCCTTCACCCTCTCTATTCTACGGGAGAGTTGGGAGGCCAGTTCCTCAGCCCTGGATACTTTCCCCGTCATCCTTCCAACGAGGCGAATGTTGTCGATAATCTCCTCCAGATTATTAGGTTCCAGGGAGACTATTTTCGTATCCGAGTCCAAGACCCTCGCCGCCTCCTTGACCTTGGTATATGATACGGCGCATACAGCGCACAGCTCCTGGGTCAGGATAAGGTCCGGCTTCAGCTCGTCCAGGAGCTTCGTATCAATCTCGTAAATGTCGCCTCCACGCCTCTCAACCTCCTGGTCAACCTCTAGGCTACTGTGGATCTTCCGGTGAATCGCCGACTTGGTCAGAACAGGCCGGTTGGAAGCCTCGGGGGGATAATCGCATTCATGGGACACCGCGACCACTTGGTCCCCAAGCCCGAGGGCGAAGGCTATCTCTGTCGCGCTGGGAAGAAGAGAAGCAATCCTCACAGCCGGTTCAGCCTACTTCGCCCCGTATTTCCGTGCCGCCCCTAGAAAACTCTTGGCCATTCGCTCGTCAGACGCAAAATTCGTGTGCATGTAGGACGCCAGAGTATTGTAGCAGGTCCAGCCGTCCCGTCCATCGCCAACACCCACTCCTCTCTCTAGCTCGTAGGCAAACTCTGCGTCCTGGGGCACGTCTCTGACCGAGGAAAAGTGGAACTCGTGCCCTCGTACCGTCCTGCCTTTGCTAGTCAGAATGTTCGGTCGTGTAGCCTTTGCCAGGGTATAACTCAACGTCAGCCTCTTCACCATGCTCGTCTTGGCCTCCAAGAGGCCCACAGTCTCATGCTCGACCCCGTCGAGGCCTTGAATAGACTCGGTCAAATACATGAGTCCTCCACACTCCGCATAAATGGGCATCTCATCCTCGGCACATTTCTTGATCGAGTCAAGCATCGAGCGGTTTGCGCTTAGCCCTTTTGCGTACACCTCAGGATAGCCTCCCCCAATGTATAGTCCCTTCGCATCTTCCGGGACCCGTTGATCATCTATGGGTGAAAAGAATCTGAGGCGTCCTCCGGCTTGAGCTAGCCGGTCTAGGTTTTCCTGGTAATAGAAGTTGAAGGCTTGATCCCGGGCCACAGCAATCACAGTTTGACCTTGCTCAACATCGGTTCGTAGGCTTTGCTTTTTCGGCACCGCGAGCTCGCCGGCTGACTCTGCTACTTTCTCAACCCGCTCCAGGTCGACATGGGACTCCACCAAATCAACAATGGCATCCAATATTTTTCCCTGTCCCATCTCAGTAGCTGAGACCAATCCTAGATGCCGTTCGGGAAGCATGACATCCCGGTTGACGGGAATCGCTCCGAGAACCGGAACCCCTGAGTGACGCTTAATCGCGTCCCGGCACATTTCTGCATGAGCATCACCTGCAACCCTGTTGAGAACCACGCCTTCGAGCCTCAAACCCGGGTCGAGGTTCTTGTACCCCAGAACGACCGCTGCCGCGCTACCTGCGAGGCCGTAGGCGTCAATGACCAGTATCACGGGAGCCTTCAGCACTTTGGCCACCTCGCTTGTGCTGGCAATCTCAGACTTGCCATCGATACCGTCGAAGACTCCCATCACCCCTTCGACAACCGCAACATCCGCATCTTGGCAGCCGGAGGCGAATATGGACGGAATCTTCTTCCTGGGAATCATCCAAGAGTCAAGGTTCCGCGAGGGTCTCCCCGTGACAGCTGTGTGAAAACTCGTATCGAGAAAGTCGGGGCCAATCTTGAACCCCTGGACCCTCCTACCCTTCCGGGCAAGGGCACCCATTATGCCGATTGCAACGGAAGTCTTCCCAACTCCACTGTGGGTCCCGCCGATCACGACACGGGGAATTCTCAAATCGGGTAAGCCCCACAAGTCCGGCAGAAGGTCGCATCCTCCCCGACTTCATACTGACACTGGGGACATGTTCGCCCCGTTGTTTCGGCTCTAGCTCCGAAGGCCCTCCGGAATTTCTCGTAGTAGACAAGATGCTCCTTGTCCCGAATATTCACGCCGTCAGCTTCCTTGATGCGTCGTTGTTTCTCATGAAACTCTCCATCCGGTATTCTCCTGTCAAAGATTTGTGGTAGCGTTGTTGTTCCGCAACCGTACTCAATGGGCGTCTTGACCCGCCACGTAATTTCATCGGGGAGTAGGTCTTCGAAGGCTTTGCGGACTATCCATTTGCCCCATTTCTGGCCGTTCTGTTCGGCTACTAACAGCGACGGGTCTACATGGGTTGCTATTTGTCTGAACGCCGGGTCTAGGAACGGAAGTTTGGCCTCTATGCCTAGAGACTTGGCCATGGGAACGGAGGAGAATTGCATCCCACGCCAGAGCCTCTCTAGGGCTCGCTTCAAGTCATGGGGTGTTAGGTTGAAGAGGAAACTATACCCCGCAAACAGCTCGTCGCAACCATCCCCCGTCAGAACTGTCAAGGCGCCGTCTGATTCGGCTTGCTGGAGGCCGACGAAGATCGCGACACTGTTTCGCACTTCCATAGGGTCGAACACTCCCAGAGTTCTCACGACTCTGGGCAGAACACCCATCAATTCATCCAGGCTGAAGACGTGAACCGTGTGAGATAGGTGTAGTTTCTTTGCCATGAGCTCAGCGTAGTATAGGTCTGGGGAAGGCGCTCCTTCCAGAGCCACGGTGTAGGCGCGAGGAGGACGACTCCGGGACGCCAGCGCGGCGATTATGCTAGTATCCAAACCGCCTGAAAGAAGAATTGCGCCACCCAAGTTTCTCTCTACCGATAATGCAAGTGCGGTTCTGAGACTATCGACGAGACTGGAGTAGGATTCGACTAAAGTTGAACCTGTCAAAACCCAACGTTCCCATAGTGAAAGAATATATAATATAGCGGGTAAAGTTGCCCGCTTGGCCCTACATTGTCGAGACAACCGAGGCTGTCGCTCGCTTTCGAAAGAGCATCTACCAAGTCGGCTCTCATCGCAGTATTCGTGGGACTATCCCTCGGAACGAACTATACTCTATCGGGTATCCCAAACGTGAAATTCATGGATACGTTCGACTTCCTCGCCACATACCTCTTCGGGCTGTCGATCGGGCTTCCCGTGATGATCCTAACCCGGACGATTTACGCGCTAGTCAACCCCTGGGGATCAGCTTCGAGCTGGCTGATAGGCCTGCTAGTCTTAGGAGACAGCTTCTATGCCTGGGCTGGCTTACTGGCCAGAAGAACCAGACTCGTCGAGAGAAATGGAAAATCAGTGGAACGGAGCATCTCCTTAGGCCTAGTAGGGCTATTCTCCTCGCTTGCCTTCGACCTCATCACAAACATTGGGAGCGGCCTGTTCATTGTGACCGGGCCTAGCCTACAGGTCTACTTGGGCCGAGCGGTCATCTGGGGAGTAATAACGATGAACTTTCCCCTCCCCCTAGGAATACTCCACGAGGTTACGGACTTCCTATTCTTTGCAACATTAGCGCCAGCAGCTATCTCGCTCGTAAGGCGCACGGCAATACTAAGTGATTCAACGCTCTCGCCCCGAGTTTATTCAGAAAGGTCGGATGTAACCTGAACGGGAGACTCCTGGCATTAATCATCCTTGGAATGGTTGTCCTTGGAGGGACCTGGGCTATCTCGTGGTACTTTGGACTAGAACAGCGTTCGACTCGCCCATCCATAGACACCCGCGGGAGTTCAACACAAGCGAGTGTTCTCATAGACTTTGGAAACGGGACCAGCTTGTGGTATAACAAGACAGGCGTTCCCGTGAACTACAACTACTACAACCTGACCTATGAAGTGACGAATCACAAACTTGTGGCAGTGTGGAGCCCATACCTACAGAGTTCATTTGTATTCAAAATCCTCGGGGTCGGATGCAACGCGGGAGACTATTCATGCGGCAAGGGTCAGTACTGGAGCTTGTGGGTGTGGAACACAACCAACGACTGCTGGCAGCAATCCGATCAAGGAATTGACAGGATAGAAGTATCTACAACTAGAATGATTGCGTGGTACTTCACTGATGAACCATCATCCTTCAAGATGAGATGCTAACGAGTCACGTTCAGGTTCAGTACTAACTAACGAAGCGGGTAGGCAGGGGAGGCCCAGTCCGGAGTGGCGCTCAGGCTTCTGAAGACGAATTCGAAACGGTCGACGGACAGTCCGTCTGAACGCGACTAGGTATGCACAGTCGCCTTTCGTAAGCCTTTGACAAGAAACCTCTCCTGATCCTATTCTTACTCCTACTAGTCATAACGGTGCCGCCACTCCACCCAGCGAGGGCTATAGGCGGCACCATTCTGACTGCCCCAATCCGTTCCAACGTAACCATCGATTGGACCCTAGGCCCCTGCTGGAAGGTCTGACGGTCACATCTCAGCTTCAACGGTCCCCATACGCATTCAATTCCCTAACTGGGCTATTTCTTCGAACCGGAATAGAACTTTTTCAGCGAGGCCAGCATTGCATCGTCTTCGAACTCTTCCACGATGATCCGGTATCCTTCCTCTTTCTCATTATCAACAAGCGACTTCGCCGAGTAGACCTCACAAACATAACTATCCTCCTCAATAATCCCCAACCCTTGGGGTCCCAGCTTCAAAACATCCAAGACAATCTTCAGTAGATTATCCAGGTCCTTGACAGACCTAGTATTCGACACCTTAGCCGAACCCCTCCAGAGAAAGAACAAGACAGTAAGGGTAACCAGCCGGTCAGCCCTGTTCTTAGCCAGCTCCGCCAGCTCGTCAGGCTTCACCCTGTCCAGAATTGCCTTCTTCAGCCTGCTCTCCTTCTCGGCAATACCCTGCCCGCTCCCAATAGTAACCGGTTCAAACGGCACAATCGCAATGTCAAGAATAGTCTTCCCACCCTTCGCCGGCCCCTCCTCAGCCTCCTCTTCTTCCAACCCCTCTTCAACCTCCTCGTCCTCAGCCAATTCTAGCACAACCCTCCCAAGTCCAACCCTGTCTCCCTACCCAATCTCCAGAATCCTCCTCGCCTTGTCGATGAAGCTATCCCGTTTTCTTTTATGCTCTTTCACAAACTTCGACACTAGCTCAAACCGCAACGCCTTACACTCTCCACAGAGCAGCCTACCACTCTTACAATCATCGTGCATCTTCTTCAAGTCCCCGTCATCATCCATAAACACGAACCTGGCCAGATCATAGATTGGGCAAATGTCCGGGTTCGCCCCCAACCGTCTCTGCTCCTCCACCGTAGCCCTACCCCCGGTAAACGCGCTCATCACCTTCATCTCAATAGACCCCAACCCCTCATCCAGGGTGAAATAACTCATAGGCTCCCTCTTACTCATCTTAGGAGCCCCCGTCAGACTCTTGATGAGCTGATGGTAAGTGGATGATGGGGGAATGAACTTGTACTTCGACTCAAACCGTTGAGCCAGGTCTCTCGTCAGCCTCAAGTGAGGGTCCTGGTCAATACCTACCGGGACCACCGTCGGCTTGGGGCCACCGAACTCCTTCATCTGAGGCAGCAGAATATCCCCAGCCTGGACCAGCGCGGCCTGGTACAACCCAATCTGACGCTCACCATAAATAGCCTTGATAGTGTTCAGCGTCACCGCCCTGCCGAAAACAAAAGAGAGATCCTTAACCCTCGTCTCCTTCGACTGCCGGTAAATGTAGCCCTTCTCCGGGTCAAAGCCCAGAGCCAGAATGTCAGCCACGTTCCCAACAGCAATCTCCTCACTGGTCTCCAGGGACTGGTTGTTATCCTCGTAAGCCTCAATGTCAGCTATACAGTAGAAAGCCCTGCCTCCCATCTTCTGAAAATACACAATCTCCTTCGCCGTGAGCAGCGTCCCAAGGTGGAATTCCCCCGACGGCTTTATTCCGCTCATCACAGCAAACTCCTTCCCCTTCCTGTGAGCTTCGAGGACCCTCGGAAGGTCCCGGTGGCCAAAGACAACGCCCCGGCGCATCATCATGCTCGGGTTTGGAACCTGGGAAAGAATAGGGGCAAGGGGCTCTATCCCGAACTCTTTCAGAACTCGGCCATAATCCTCAACAACGGTCTCTCCCCACGGGTCAATGGACACTCCACTACCGTCTCTTTCTGTGGGGGGCACGCCATCACCTAGGGAAAATCCTATGCGCAGGCGGGTTCTGGACGGTTGGGAATAAAAGACTAGACGGCGACACCCTTGACGACCAGTGAATCTCAGTCTCTACCTTAGAAAGCATAATTCTCACCCTCAGAACAATATTCTGACATCTGTGAACCAAACGTCCCTTGAACTCGAAACAGAGTTCGTGAACCGGGAAAAAGAACAGGCTACCCTGCGCAAACTTTTCCACCAGGCGTCGGGAGGCAAGGGAACCGTCGCTTTCGTCTCCGGAGAAGCAGGCGTGGGAAAAACCCGCCTTGTGAAAGAATTCGGCCGGTACGTAGAGTCGTCCGGGGCAATCTTCCTCGAAGGCCCGTCTTACCAGCATGAAGGGGTCCTTCCCTACTCTCCCTGGATAGACGCAATCCGAACCCTTCTCAAAACGACCCCTACAAACAATATTCGGAAACTACAGAGCTGGATGATTGGGGAAGTCGGACGCCTCGTCCCTACCATCTTGACCCAGCCGGAGCAAATCGGGCTCAAAGGCTGGTTGCAGGGACCAAACCACTCTTCGATGGTCATGCCTTCATCTGACCAAGGTCGGATCAGGCTTTTTGAAGCGGTCATGGAATTTCTAGGCAACTCAGCTGCCCGGCAGCCAATCGTAATCTTCCTAGACGATGTTGGCTGGGCCGACCATGATTCCCTCCAACTCCTGCACTATGTAGCCAGACGCATCCTCGAGCACAAACTGATGATAATAGGAGCCTACCGCGATGTCGAACTACCTGATGACCATCTCCTCAGCGAGATAACCCAAGACCTAGACAGGCGAAAGATTGCGCACAGAATCCCCATCGCCCGCTTCAATTCAGAACATGTCTCACGGCTCTTGATGGCCCACCTGAAAGGACCCATCTCCCCAGAGCTAGGCGAGCTGGTTCATGCCAAAACAGGTGGCAATCCTTTCTTCGCAGAGGAAATTATCCGTTCCTTGAACGATGATGGACTACTTGCAAAGTCCGGCAACAGTTGGACCCTCAAGGATTCGAAGAATATCGCGATTCCCACCTCCGTAAGGGCCATTCTTCGTCAGAGGACACGCAAACTAGGAGACGATTGTGTTAACCTCCTCTCGGTAGCCTCTCTTATCGGAATGGAATTTGATTTTGAGGTCTTGAAACGGGTTACAGACGGGACAGAAGAGGCGTCGATGAAGCTTCTCGAGGCCGCCGTAAGGTCCCAGCTGGTCTGGGAGAGAAAGGAAGGAAGCAGAGTATACTACGTCTTCTCTGACGAGCAGGTTCGAAACTATCTACTCAAAAGGCTAGAGAATACTCGGTGAGGGCGGGAGAGAGATCCGCCCAACTTCACGCTTCCTCCGATGCTAATATGCACCTGTTGAAGGCTCTCGAGCTGACTGGGGAAGACGAGCCCGAAGCTAGGCTAGACTTGTTGACAAAACTTGGCCGAGCAGGATGGGCCAGAGCAAACCACAAGGAGGTTCTCCAATTTTGCGGTGAAGGCCTAAAGATTGCCGAGAGACTTGACGATAGGAACAAGATTGCGGACCTATACAGCCTGATAGGTGTATCACAATTCATCCTCGCCAATTCCCCGAAAGAGGCCCAGGCGAGTCTTCTCAAGGGTCTTCAAGCGCTTGAAGGCACAAGAGAGTCTGAACAGGAAGCTTTCCTCTGCTCGCAACTTGCCAGAGTATACGGCCTCATCGGACAAGCCGATCAGGCTCAGCGATGGGTCAAAAAAGCGATAGAAATAGCGACAACACTTGGGACCTACGACGCCCTTTCACACTCGTACCAGACACTTGCCTTGTTACTGCCTCCCAAGGAAAAGGCGCAGATTATCGAATATTATGAGAAGGCTCTAAGTCTCGCACTCGAACACGGGCTGGAAGACAGCGCGTGCAGGGGATACATCAACCTGGCAGCGTGTTATTCGATCCTCAAGGGGCTTCACAAACGGGCGGAGGACCTTCTCGCCAAGGGCATCGCATATGCCCAAACTGCCGGGCGCATCGACGACGAGGCATGGATGCGGGGTGAGCTAATGCTCACCCACCTAGCTATGGGGCAGTGGGAGAATTGCGAGAAGGAAGCCCCCGAAGTGATTAGTCTAGCTAACGAAGTCGGAGAGAGGAGTCTGATTCTCCCCTATTACGCCCTGACTTTCATTGCTATAGCAAAGGGCGACTTACAAAGAGCAGAAGGCATTCTGGCCAACATTTTCCCCATCGCAAAACGGGCTGGTTGGACGGAGCTGTTATGGTTGTGTTATTCGTTGGAGGCTCAGATACATCTGGGAAGGAAAGAGTATGATAAGGCGGAAAGCAGCCTACTGACAACTCTTGAGTATTCAAAGAAGGACGCCTGGGGGACCGCAGCTGTTGAAACATTGCAAGAACTGGTCGCACTTTGCTTGAAGAAGACTAATCTGGGCGCTGGTTCAACGTACTATCTCCAGCTTCAACAACTAGCGATGGAGCTTGATGAGAATTGGCCTCAGGCCCTTGAACGCTGGGCGAACGGGCTCATGAAGGAGGCCCAGCAGGAGGCGACAACTGCCGTAGAGTCGCTGAAAGAGTCCATTAGTATGTTGAGAACCGCGGAACGGCCCTATTACCTGGCCAGGGTTCTCGTCGACCTTGCCCGGTTGCAAGACAAGGCGGGCTTGAGACGAGAAGGCGAGGCCAGCCTCGAAGAGGCCGGAAGGATATTTGGTCAACTGGACATCACTTGGCGATTAGGTCCATAAGGGAATGGTCATCCGATGGACTTCTCGCACCTTCGGGCTACCAAGAACCTCGACCCGATTTGGTAATCGGGAGGCGCACCGGAAGTGAGCCGAGCTCAACCAATGTACTTGATGACTGGCCGCATGAGGAGATCGGGCAGGGCCCGCGAGTAGAATGAGAGGTAGTCAACAGTTCGGAAGGAAGCCGAGAGTCTATCTAACATGTTCTCCTCCTCAGGAGAGATATCTGTCTCACCGCCTTTGCAATGTCCTCCGCTTGAGATTCGGTCTTCACACCGGGAATGGGGAAGGCACCCTTCCGGATCAGCCACGCCAGTGCTATCTGCACCGGAAAAAGTTCAGGCCCCACGCCTGATGACAGAGCAGCGCTGAACCGAGTTACAGAATGAGGGGCTAAGCGTACATTGTTGATTTTGTCAATTGCCCTGTGTCGAAGCCGAGTTTGCCGACCATGTGCTTGAACACGTCTCGGCCTATCTCGGTGGCCTGTGACGAGTCTATGGGGTCCTTGCGGAACTTGGCCAGGAGGCTCACCGACATGTCGGTGAGAGCTGCCACAAGCGTCACGACCTCTTCAACAGAGACACTTTTCCGTTCCTGGAAGACCTCTTTCTTGATAAATTCCAGAATCATGTTACCGTACTTTGTCATGCCATCCCCGCCCCCTTCCATATCCTGAAGAATCTTGTCTGAATCAGTCATTGTCGAGCAACACCCTTCAGTCTGCTGATAAGAACTCAACGGTTCGACAGCATCTATGTTTCTAGCTCGAAGGCTGCAGCCGGCAGGTTGAGCCCCCAGGCCTTGATCGTTTCAGGATGAAGCTCCCCTATCATGCCAATCTTCTTCTCTCCTGACATTACGGCCCCGGATCTTCCCTCCAGAAAGCTAGGATGTGCCTGAGGCATGATGCTGAAATCCACCCCAATGCTGTTGAGCAAAGCGTCTAGGCAAGCTCTGATCTCAGTAAACCCAGCATTGGCGTGAACTGTTACAGCGGCGAGCTTGTTCTGGTTCAGGACCCGTCCAAAAGTTTCTCCTTCAGGGGTTGCGCAGGTTCCGACCTCGAATACTCTTTGGGGGTAGTCTACGTGGGTGTTGTTGCTGAGGAATTCCATTAGGCTGGGTAGAAGCCAGTTTCGAAGCACGGTCAAAGTAGTCATTTTCGGGTTCTTCAATTCCACTAGACGGGTGTGGGGTGAATTCATTCTCTTCTCAAGGGAGTCGGGAGAGGTCAGCGAGTACGTGAGAAGTTCTTGGAATCCCAATCCTACCATAAGTTCGGCGATGGTGTCCAGTCGCTCGGTCTCGGCTGCAAGCCCTCCCGGCGTCCAGACCCGGGGCCACTGGGGTTCTACCTTGTTGAGGTCGAGTGCAATGGCCACATCCTCGACTAGGTCCACCTGGTGCATTATGTCGAGCCTGTAGCAGGGAATCCTTACCCGCAAAACATCCTTTCCCTTCGGCGAAGCCTGAAAACCGGCTCTTTCAAGAAGACGGATCACCTGGCTAGTTGCAAGTTCTGTTCCCAAGAGTCGGTTAGTGTAGGAGACCGACAACACAGCATTTCCAGGTCGTAGGTCAGGAGTCACCAGTTTCCGGGGTTGCCCAGTCTCGTACGTCTCGGCGCAGGAGTAGATTCGGCCTCCCCGCTCCGAGAGAGCCGTCACAACTATCTTCAGCGTGTTGTGAACAGTTTCAAGGCTCGTCCCCGTGACCTCGACCAGAATGTTCTTCGTCCCGGTCGTGATTCTGCCCAAGTCGTTTGAGTTGATGACCGGTGGCAAGGAGAGAATCTTGTCCTCCCCATCTACCAAGAGGGGCCATTCTTTGAAGCCGGAGATGATCGGCCCGTACTCAAGGCCCTTCGGATGTTTCTCCACGATCTGCGCGAGCGTCATTTTCTCCTCGGACCCTAAGGGCACAAAGATGACCTCGCTCGGTCTAGCGACAGTGTACTTCAGCGGAGACTCGACCAGATCTGCCTGGTAGAGGCCGATAGACGCCTTCTTCCTCTTCCTACCGTAGGTCTGGTCCATCTTGTCCTGAAGCCCAATCCAACTCTTCAGAGCCTCCTCGCTAGGCCTCACCCCCTTCACAATCGCGCAGGCGATGAAAGGCCTGATGGGTCTGACCCTCTTGTCCACGATGGCTTTGAGGCTTGACACGCCAGCGACTCTGGGCGGTTTGTTCTGGCGCTTGCCCAGAAACCCCCGCAAAGACCTGGCGATTCCCTCAACAGACCAGATGTCCGGGTGGTTACTGTCCTTCACCTCAATGTTGACAGTGCCGTTCAGCTCATCGAGCGTCTCAACGTCACCCTTGACGTAGGCGAAGAGCCGATTCAGCCCATCCTTGTCCCTCGGAACCTTGCTACCCACCAGTCCCTCTAGGTCGTCCAGGGAGAACTGTACAGACGGCGTCTATCCTACCTTCTGCTCTCTAATCCAGCCTAGGTCCGTGGTGAATATTTGGCGGATATCCTGTATCCCCCTGCTCATCATGTAGAGCCTGTCAATTCCCAAACCCCAGGCGATCACAGGAACCTTCACCCCTAGAGGCTTAGTAACCTCCGGCCTGAAAATTCCGCTACCCCCGAACTCCAACCACCCAAAACCTTCCTTGTACGCCTGCAGCTCCACACTAGGCTCTGTGAATGGGAAATAGTCAGGCTTGAACCGTACTCTGTCCGCCCCCGCCACCTCCTTCGCGAACATTTCCAGAATCCCCAGAAGGTTTCGAAGGTTCAACCCCTCCCCAACAACTATCCCCTCCACCTGGTTGAACTCTGTAAGGTGTGTCTTGTCCAGAAACTCTGGGCGGTAGCATCTGGCGATGGCGAAGTATTTTCCCGGGGTTTGCAAATCCTTGGACAGGATCGTCCGAACGCTCAGAGCTGTCCCATGGCTTCGAAGAATCAGCTTCGACGCCTCCTCCTTCGAATACTTGTATCCCCAACCCGTGGACCCAGTCTTCCAGCCGTTCTCATGGGTCTTGGCGACCCGGTCCACAACCTCTCCCCATTCTGCCAGGCTGGTGGTTTCCGGGTCTTTCAGATAGTATAGATCATGGATCTCCCTTGCAGGATGGTCCTGGGGCATGAAGAGGCAGTCGCAGTTGATGAAGGCCGGCTCGACCAATGGGCCGACTACTTCCTTGAAGCCTAATGCTACCAGCTTCCTCTTGACCAGCCGCAGAAATCTCGTGTAGGGATGGTATTTCCCCGGTCTAACTGGCGGGACTGGGGAGGAAACGTTGTAGCTTCTCAGCCGGACCCTTTGCCATTCTCCCGACGCAATCATGTCTCCCGTTAGCGAACTAATCTCGCTGGTGGGAGTCGTCGCTGGGATCGCGTCGATGCCGAGCTGGGTAATCCGGATCGTTCGCTCGCTTCTGGGCCTTGATTCGAGAATGCTCCTCTTCAGTAGTCTTTGGGCAGCCTTCTGAAGGTTCTCCGGCAGCTCTTCAAGTATCAGAGTCCTAGCGTCGATTTTCTCGAGAAGCTCTTCATCTTCACCCTTTGGAGGCTTGGCGGGAATGACAAAATCGATACCGGTGCTTCCCCTCTGAATCATTCCCCAACCCTTGCTCACAATCGACCCGGTGACAATGGGTTCTAACTTGCTTGCTAGGCCTGCCTTTCTTACGGCTTCGTCAGCAGGCATTCGGCCTCCTGATTCCGCGACCACTGAGACAACTTTACGCTCAGGGAGGCCCTTTGAAACATAGATCCTTCCCTCCTCCGTGCACTCGAGCTCTGTCCTCTTAGCAACTTTTTCGTCGACTAGGCCTTGATTGGAGAGGGTTAGAACCGCTCTAGCGACAGCCGAGTTTGCGAGTCTAGTGTTCCTGGCCAAGTTTTCCAGGCTGGATTTGCCACCTAGTTCCTGGAGGACCTTGAGAACCCGGGCCTCGTTCTCCAATAGGTCCACCATTGGCCAAAATCTCCAGTGTTGTGCCGGATTTTGTTGCGGCGTATATTAGTGTTGGAAGGGTTCTGCGGTTCTGTTAACTAATCGTTGGACAAGCTATCTTTACTCACGACACGTGACCGGCACTGTCACCCTGTTCCTTGGTTCCCGGTTATGATTGACTATCATACTCGGCTGTGAAACCAGATGGCGCGATTGGCTTGAAGGTCGAGTTCTTCAACCACCGGACTCTGGGACAGGCTGCCAAGGTCACCGCCCATACCCATGCTCTATTCTTCGTACTCGAAGGGATCTGGAGGGATGCCGACTCAGTTGAAGCTGTGATTCTGACGAAGATCCCTGAAGTTGAGTGGGCCCGAGACATTTGGCTGGTCATAGGAAAACATCAAGCCTCCTCTGACCTGTAGGCTGAGGGCACTAGCTTCCTGCTCCATCTCAAAATCGCCAAACCGGGAGGTTGCCCCGGTAGCCTCTGAAATCCTGAAGGGCGTTGTCAGGACTACGTTCAGCCGGCTTCTAGCTTTGTAGGCGCCGAATATCCCCAGAAGAATTAGGGCGTAGAACCCGGAGTCGATTAGGAACGCCATGCTACCGTTTGGGAGTGCGGCAGGCTGGGCAGTAATTTGGGGACAGTAGTAGATTCCTGGATATGGCGTGATAGCATAGTACCAGAGAAGTGGAAAACCCTTGCCGATGAGCCCTGTGCCGTCGCACCGTACTACCGGCGGAGGGATTAGGGTAACGGTGTATAGAGTGGAGATGAGGACAAGCACGACGCTCATGGTGAAAGCTATGATTGGGGTTTGAAGGCGGCCGGGAATCTCCAAGGTGGCTAACCCCGGTGCCATTGCTATGGCTAGGGACAGTATGAAGACGTACGTCTGGATTTCATTGGCGGGTAGAATGGCTAGCAGGATTAGGGTTGAAAGGATGAGGACAAAAAGGGAGCTTTACAAGAGGGGGAGTATCTGGCCCCTCAAAGCGGCTTGCCCAGGCCCCAACACCAGAGCTACTGAGAGGTAGGAGAGCTCAAAGTAGGAAAGCAGAACAGTGCCGCCAGTACTCCTGCTTAGAATATGGAAGACCACGCCGAAGAAGACGAATAGGGCAAGGGCAAAGGGGAGAACCAGGAGAGCATTTTTCGCGAACCTCCCGGGCTTCAACGGGCCCGAATCAATCGTGGTAGATACTGCTTGAATGAGAAGAGCTAGCGGCATTAGGATACCAAGTTCGTTCTGGGCTACTTGGGAGGCGATCAGAAGGGTTACGACTACCACGGAAGTTTCTAGCAAGTGGAGTTTCCCCTTCCTGGTTGGAATCAGCCGCACCTCGCGAGCCAAGGGTGAGACTAGGAACCCGGCATTCCAAAATTAGTTTATCCGTTTGTCGGATTTCGGGAAATCTCTCTTCTGTTTCCTGGGGCTCCGCCTCAAGGATAGGTGAGGAGTGTAGGCGGCAGGGCGAGATTGTCTTGTAGACCTCTAATGGGTCTTTTCAAAGAGGCTGAGGAATATCGTCCCGGTGAACCATCGAGCGGGTTGGCGGACCTGAAGCGAAGAAGGCTGATTGCACGGATACCCAAAACATTAGGGAGTGAGAATCCCTGTTGGGGATTGCCACTCGGGCCTTGAAAGTGGCGAGAAGTTTGGCGGACGAGACCGCGGACTGGTCCCATTCGAGATTCTACAACAACATGCTACAATCGTCAAGGGCCTTGGTGTCCTCCAGAGGTCAGAGCCCCCCAGCCAGGCATTGTCCAGAAATCAGAAACAACGCTAAAATGAACCCGATTCAACGATCGGGGACGCCATTAGTTTCACCCTCCTAACGGTCGTGAAGGGAATCTCGCAGAAACGAGGGGTCGGGAAAACCCGAGACCGGGAGACATTAACAACTAAACGCGGAAAATCGTACAATAACACAGACAGATAAGAAATGG
>Ga0137379_10003362_pt1 | contig 14953 bp, 8 predicted proteins | sample SagtaG_18_FD_104812 | JGI IMG/M metagenome (GOLD analysis project Ga0137379, IMG submission 104812) | Vadose zone soil microbial communities from Sagehorn Ranch, Mendocino, California, USA - Sage2_L_80_16 metaG | ecosystem: Environmental > Terrestrial > Soil > Vadose zone | place: USA...
AAAAAATGAAGAAGATACCGATCTTTCTGGCGGCAGGCCTTGCCGCGACTTTTCCGTTCGCAGGCTGTGGCGCCGGACCCGGGGCAGCCGAGTCGAAAATGACTTCGTATTCCGCGTCGGAAGCGAAGTCGGACACGGCGTCACTTTTCACCGTGCCGCAGGACCAGATGGCGCACATCCAGGTGGTCGCGGTGGCAAAAAACAAACTGCCGCGGCGGCTGCGTTTCTCCGGCAACGTCACCTACAACGCTTTCAAAACGACTCCGGTGTTCAGCCCCATCGGCGGACCGGTGCATGAAATTCTGGTAGCTCCCGGCCAAAGCGTCGGGGCGGGCCAGGCTTTGCTAACGGTCAACAGCCCCGACTATTCGGCGGCGCGGTCCGCGTACCTCAAGGCGCGGGACGCATTCTTTCTTGCAGACAAGATTTATACGCGTTCACAGGACCTTTACTCGCACGGCGCCATCGCGGAAGCGGACCTCCAGCAAGCCGAATCCAGCCGCTCGCAGGCGCAGGCTGACCTGCAAGCCAGCGAGGACATGCTTCGCGCGCTGGGCATAAAAGATCCGGAAGCGATGATCAAGAACCCGCCGAAAACGACTCTGCAGATTCCGCTGCCCGCTCCGGTGAGCGGCGAAGTGGTGGAGCGGCTGGTCGGGCCGGGCCAGTTACTGCAGGCCGGCGCGACACAAGTGTTCACGATCTCGGACATGAGCACGGTGTGGGTGCTCGTGAATGTTTATCAGAGCGACGTGGCGTACGTGCATGTAGGGGATCCCGTAGACATCACCACGGACACTTATCCGCAAGTATTCCACGGGAAAATCTCGTACGTCGCGCCGGCGCTTGATCCCAACACGCGGACGCTGCAGGCGCGCATCGTGACCAGCAACCCCAAAAAGATCCTGAAGAAGGACATGTACGTGACCGCGGTGCTGGAGGCAGGGACGATTCAGAATGCGATTACCGTCCCTGACGCAGCCGTTCTACGCGACACGGAGAATATTCCGTTTGTGTACGTGCAGTCCGGCGCCAACCAGTTTGCGCGGCGCCTGGTAAAGGTCGCTGACAACCAGGACGGGCGGACGCAAATCACCGAGGGGCTGAAAGAGGGCGAGCGCGTCGTGGGAGACGGCAGCTTGTTCCTGCAATTCAAAAACTCCCTGCAACACTAGACGGAGACGAGCTCAGAGATCCCACGATGATCCATCGCATAGTCCAATTCTCGCTGCAGCAGCGCTTCCTTGTGCTGATGGTTACCGTGCTGATCGTTTTTGCTGGTGCCATTTCCTTTCAGCGCATGCCTGTGGACGCCTACCCTGACCTGTCGCCTCCCATGGTTGAGCTGATCACGCAGTGGCCGGGCCACGCGGCGGAAGAAGTCGAACGTTTGACGACACTACCGCTCGAACTAGCGATGAACGGAACGCCGCGGCTTGCCGTCATGCGGTCGATTTCGCTATACGGGCTTTCCGATGTGCGCCTGACTTTTGAAGAAGACGTGGATCCTTACTTTGCTCGCCAGGTTGTTTTCGAGCGCCTGAGCGATGCACAGCTTCCCACGGGCGTGACTCCCAGTATGGCTCCGCTGTTTAGTCCCAGCGGGCTCGTCTACCGGTACGTCATCGAGAGCCCCGACCGAACTCCCATGGAGCTGCACACGTACGAAGACTGGATCATTGAGCGCGCGTACCGGAGCGTGCCCGGGGTGGCGGACGATTCAGGATTCGGCGGGCCGACGATGCAGTATCACGTGCTGCTCGACCCGGTAAAACTTTACAACTACCACTTGCCCGTCGTGCAAGTTTTGAACGCGCTGAGCGCGAATAATGCCAACGCGGGCGGCGGCTTCTACACGCAGGGTGGGCAGTTCTACTACGTGCGCGGGCTGGGCTTGGTCAAAACGACCGAAGATATTGGCGAAGTGGTCGTGGGCAGTTCGAACGGTGTGCCGATTCGGGTTAAGGACATTGGTCACGTGGAAATCGGTCAAGCTCCGCGCCTCGGCATTTTCGGTTTTCAAGACAAGGCCAAGAACAACGACGACGCCGTGGAAGGCGTGATCCTGATGCGGCGCGGCGAGCAGACGCAAAATGTTCTCGCAGGCGTCGAAAGAAAGACCGAAGAATTGAACCGCCGCATTCTTCCTCCTGACGTCAAGGTCCGTCCCTATTACGACCGCAGCGACCTTGTTCGGGTCACGACGGATACGGTGGAGGCCAACCTCCTTCGTGGCATGATTCTTGTTCTCCTTGTACTGATATTCTTCTTGGTTAGTTTTCGTGCAGCGGTCATCACCGCTCTCACCATTCCGTTGGCCCTGCTCTTCGCTTTTATTTTTCTACACCTTACTGGAGAAGCTGCGAACCTGCTCTCCATTGGCGCCATCGATTTCGGCATCATCATTGACGGCACGATCGTGATGGTCGAGAACATTTACAGGGAACTCGGCCTGCGCAAGGGACAGGAATATCAACTTCATGAGGTGATTCTGGCCGCCGCGCGTGACGTGGACCGGCCGATCTTCTACTCCGTCGCCGTCATCATCGCGGGCTACCTTCCTATTTATGCCCTCACCGGGCCCGCCGGAAAGCTTTTTCATCCCATGGCGGATACCATGGGTTTCGCTCTGGCCGGCGCACTGCTATTCACGTTGACTCTTGTGCCGGTGCTGGCTTCTTACTGGTTCAAGAGCGGTGTGGAAGAAAAACACAATCGTATCTTCGAATGGATCCGCGACGGCTACTCCGGCCGGCTGGCCTGGTGTCTCGACCATCCCAAGACAACGTTGCTCGTTGGCATACTCATTTTCGGTTCCACGCTTGTTCTGGTTCCTTTCATTGGCGGAGAGTTCCTGCCGCATCTCGACGAAGGCGCTCTGTGGGTCCGGGCTACTCTGCCTTATACGATTGGGTACGAAGACGCCGCTAAATTCGCGCCGAAAATCCGCAACTTGCTGAACCAATATCCGATGGTCACGGTCGTCGGCTCTGAGCTTGGGCGGCCGGATGACGGCACGGATCCCACGGGTTTTTTTAATTGTGAGTTTTATGTCGGGCTTAAGCCGTACGATGACAAATCGTGGAAGCAAAGTGCGATTCATTCGAAACCCGAACTCATTGAAGACGTTCAGAAAAAGCTCGAGACGTATCCCGGGGTGATTTTCAACTATACGCAGCCTGCGGAAGACGCCGTAGACGAAGCGCTCACAGGTCTCAAGAGCGCGCTCGCGGTAAAAATCTTCGGCCCCGACCTCAGCGTGCTCGAAAAGAAAGCGGTGGAAATCCGCAACGTGCTCGACAAAACTCCGGGCTTCACCGAGCTTACCGTGGTTCGCGAACTTGGACAGCCCAGCCTGATCGTCGATGCGGACCGCGCGAAGATCGCGCGCTACGGAATTAACGTCGCCGACGTCGAAGCGGTGGTGCAGGCGGCCATCGGCGGGCAGGCGGCCACGCAGGTGATTCAGGGCGAGAAGCTCTTCGACCTGATCGTGCGCATGGAGCCGCAATTCCGCTCGAGCGCGCGGCAGATTGGCGATCTTCTCGTTCCTGCTCCCGCGGGACAGCAGATTCCGCTCTCTGAACTCGCGAACATCAAGGAAAGTACCGGCGCATCGCTCATTTATCGCGAGAACAATTCACGCTATATCGGGATTCAGTTCTCGATCGTCGGGCGCAATTTGGAAGGCATCGTCAAGGCGGGACAAGCGGCCGTGGCACAAAACGTAAAGATCCCGGACGGCTACACCTTGGATTGGGGCGGAGAGTACAGCGAGTTGCTGGAAGCGAAGGCGCAGTTCTTAATTATTGGTCCGCTGGCAGTGCTGCTCATCTTCCTGATTCTTTTTGCGCTCTACGGGAATTTCAAGTTTCCCGTCACCATCGCTCTTGGGGTCGTTCTGACGGAACCCGTGGGGGCGCTCATTGCGCTTTGGCTGACGCACACGCCGCTCAGCGTTTCCAGCATTTTGGGGTTGCTCGCACTGCTCGGCGTATCGGTCGAAACGGCGGTGATTCTGGTGAGCTACATCAACAAGTTGCGTCTCGAGGGCCGGACCATTCGCGAAGCCACGCTCGATGCTTCGCTATTGCGCCTACGCCCGATCATGATGACGGCGCTGGTGGCCTGCCTCGGCTTGCTGCCCGCTGCCCTTTCCACTGGAGTGGGAAGCGACACGCAAAAGCCCTTCGCGATTGTGGTGGTTGCGGGGCTGATTTCTCGTTTGCTCCTCGGCTTTTTCGTCAATCCGGTTTTGTACGAAGTCGTCGCTCGTGAAGGCGACGTTTTGCAGGTGTAGAAGCCATGGTTGCGGTGTGGACATCGATGGTGAGCAGAAATTCGCAGGCAAATGGACGTGTGTTCAGGGGCAGTGTGAGGAGTTTGGCGGCGTTGAGCCTCGCCTTGCTGCTGGCTCTTTTCCTTTTTCAAACGGCATCCCACTTGCACGCGAATCAGCGGGATGATGCCGCTTGTAGCCGATGCCATCTGTCGCACGTTGGGCTTGCTCTAGGAAAGACCAATTTATTTTTGTTTGCCCCGCTGTTCGCCACGGGACAAGCTTTGCGGTTCGTTCCGATTCACCCGGAAAATCCCTGGTTTGCATATTCCTCGTCACGCGCCCCGCCCGTTTCGTAGACCAAAGCCTCTAACTCGAAGTGTATTTGCGCACTGGCCGATCCGCGGCTCAGCGCCACCCGCCGTTTCTGCGGCGGTCTCTATCCACAACTACACGCCTGGTCCTCGAAAGGATGGAGCAAAATGTTGAAGAGATTGAATTGTTACTTAGTCCTTGCATTGGGATTTGTTTTGGTTGTTACTGCGGGGCCTGCTAAAGCCCAAGTGGGGAATTCGGGCTCGATCGAAGGAGTGGTGAAAGATCCCTCCGGAGGCGTGGTGGCGGGCGCAACGGTTGAGATCTCTTATCCGGTCAGCGGCTTCCAACGCAAAGCGGCCACGGATGCGGACGGAGCCTTCAAGTTTACGAATGTGCCTTTCAACCCATACCACCTCACGGTGACGGCGGCGGGATTTGCACCGTTTACGCAGGATGTAGACGTGCGGTCGGCCGTGCCCGTGACGCTGCAAATCGGTTTGAAGATCGGCGCCTCGTCCACCAGCGTCATGGTCGAGGCTAGCGGTGGGGACCTGATTGAGACGGAGCCCAGCGCTCACACGGACGTAGATACTGGCTTAATCGAGAAGCTTCCGCTGGAGAGCCAATCGTCTTCGGTCAGTTCGTTAGTGACCGTTGCCACACCGGGTGTGGTTGCGGATTCTAATGGCTTATTTCACGCACTCGGCGATCATGCGGAGAATTCCTTCTCCGTGGACGGCCAGCCCATCACGGACCAGCAGAGCAAGGTCTTCTCCAACCAAATTCCGCTGGATTCCATTCAGTCGCTAGAAGTCGTCTCCGGTGGGCCGCCAGCGGAATATGGTGACAAAACCAGCTTGGTGATCAAGGTCACGACGCGATCCGGTGTCGGGGTGACGAAGCCCACGGGAACCGTTTCCTCTTCTTACGGCAGCTTCGGCTCGGTGACGGGCGGGTTTCAGCTCGCCTACGGGGGCCAAAAATGGGGCAATTTCATCGCGGCGAATGGCCTGAACACCAGCCGGTTTCTGGATCCGCCGGAATTTCACGCCATCCACGACAAAGGCAATGAAGAAAACTTGTTCGACCGTTTGGATTTCAACGTGACCGGAGCGGATTCGCTTCATACCAATCTTCAGTACACGCGTTCCTGGTTCCAGACGCCCAATACTTTGGACAACTTGAACGCGGGAGTGACCGACCCTGTGACGGGAAAGCCTCTGACAGACAGCGATCAACGCGCGCTAATCAAAACTTTCAACTTCGCCCCGGTGTGGACTCGCTTGATTAGCACAACTACGCTCTTCACTTTGGGCGCTTTTGTCCGGCACGACCAATTCAACTACTACCCGAGCGGAGATGTCTTCGCGGACGGCACTGGACTCATTCCAGGCGGCTCGTCAGCAACGGTGAACCAGGATCGAAAACTTACGAATGCGGGCGTGCGAACCGACGTCTCCTACGTAAGGGGAATTCACAATGTAAAAGCGGGCATCACGTTCCAGCACACTTTCTTAACCGAGAATTTCAATTTCGGAATTACCGATCCCAACTTTCTACCTTCGCAGACAGATGCGAGCGGCAATCCTTGTTTCAATTCTGTGACCAATCAGCCGATCGACGCGCCTTGCACACAACTCTTTCCGGTCGACCTGACGCGGGGAGGCATTCTGTTTCCATTCCGCGGACACACGGACGTGAAGGAACTGGCGATGTACGCCCAAGACAGCATCACGAAGGGTAGATGGTCGTTCAATTTGGGGGTGCGCGGCGACGTGTATCGAGGGATCGTGCACGATTGGCAGCCGCAGCCGCGCGTGGGGGTGGCGTACAACGTCAAGAAAACCAACAGCGTGCTTCGAATTTCCTACTCGCGGGTACTGGAAACGCCCTTCAACGAGAACTTGATCTTGTCGAGCCTGGGAGCCTCCAACCCGGTGATCGTTGGCGTGATCGGAGGTACCGGCTTGCAGGCGCCGATTCGCTCCGGCCAGCGGAACCAATTCAACGCGGGCTTTCAACAAGCTTTTGGAAAATTTGTCGTGGTGGATGCTGACTATCTGTGGAAATACACTCACAACGCGTACGACTTCAGTGCGTTTGGCAACACGCCCATCTTCTTTCCGATTGCGTGGAAAAACTCAAAGATCGATGGTCCATCGGTCCGCGTGAGTCTGCCCAATTATCATGGATTCGCGGCATTCGCTGTTCTGGCGCACGTCCGCGCACGGTATTTCCCTCCGCAAGTGGGAGGGTTGGGCGCCACGGTGACCGGCGGTGAAGTATTCCGTATTGACCATGACCAAGCGTTCAATCAGACGACTCACGTTCAATACCAGCCGTGGAAGAGAGGGCCGTGGATCGGTTTCAACTGGCGGTATGACAGCGGGCTGGTGGCCAGTTCGCCCTTGGTAGCGGATTTTCCGACCGCGCTTGCCTCGCTCGATGCTGATCAGCAAGCAGCGATTGGTCTTTTCTGCGGGAACAACGTGGCGGCGCTTTCGGCGCCTTTGACGCCGGCGATTTGCTCTGGGCAGACGCCGTTCGGAGCCAAGTTATTGAATCTAGCAGCGCCCGGAACGAACGACCCTGACCGCAATCCTTCCCGCGTCGCTCCGCGCAATTTGTTTGACGCGAGCGTAGGTGACGACGATTTGTTTCGCAACGACCGTTACAAGTGGAGCCTGCGCTTGACGGCGATCAACCTAACGAATAAGACGGCGCTCTACAATTTCTTGTCCACGTTCAGCGGAACGCACTTCGTGACGCCGCGAGCATATACGGCCGAACTGGGGTTCCACTTTTAGGCGACTTGGGATACGCGAGAGTGGCCGCCGCGTTCGCAGCGGCCCTCGCCTGCACATTCTTGTTGGAGATTACTTCGGAGCGGGCTGGGCGGTCGGCGGAAGAATGCCGTTCAGGCGCAGATACGTGGCTTGCGCGCCGTAGTGGTCGTACCAGTCGTCGCTCAAGATGATGAGGACCGCCGCGCGAGAAAACGGGCGGTTGCCGAAGAGCATCATCTGATCGCCGAGTCTGGAGTCATCCACTTTCTCGAGCGCTGACGCGCAGTAGTCGAACGAAGCTTTCAAGCCCGCAACCAGCTTGTCCTTGGGATCCGTGTCCGCCAGCTTCGCTTCCGGCGCGGGCGTGTCGGAAATTTTCGAGCACAGGCCGTTGTTCGATTGCGCGATGTGCATCACCAGATGGGCGAAGGAGTTCATCTCCGGGGTGGGCTTGAAATTGAATTTATCCGCGGGCATGGCTTCGGCGGCGGCGACCATGTTCTTTTGGAAGCGGGGGAGCTGAGCTTTTACGGCGCCGCTGACGGGATTCGTCACGGGGCCCAGTTTGGCCGCTTCTTGCGCGTCCGGAGCCTTAGCTTGCGCGGAGTTGGATGGCGCAGCCTGTTGCGCCAGCGCGTTTGTCGCCAGCATCGCTAACAGCATCATCACCAATAAGGTCAACGCGAATCTTGTCCGTATCATTTCTCCTCCTTGTTTTCCTCGCCCATACGCGCACGCAAGCATACTCTGGGCCACGAGCACCAACAAGATGTAGCTCGGTGGCAAAGGTTTGGTACCTTAAGGAGTAAAGCCCCATTTCGCCGCAGCGTCCTAACGGGGCTCAGGCCCTCACCTTATAAGAAAACTTGCTGGGAAACTGTTCGCCAGAAACAAGTTGGGCAGCCGGCACGCGGATGGCGCGGCGGCTGCCCGGAACCACGACACAAAAAAAGCCCGTTAGCTGGGCTTCTTGTCGTCTTTCTTCTCGTCCTTCTTTTCGTCCTTTTTCTTCTTGTCCTTTTTCTTGGTGTCCTTCTTCTTGTCCTTGGCGGTGTCTTCCTTCGGCGCGTCCTGCTTCACGGCGTCCTGCGCATAGGCTGCGCCGGAAACACACAGGAACGTTGCGAGCGTCAGAGCACCTAGCAGTTTCTTCATACTTCTTCCTCCTCTGCAATCAGTGGTTCAGATGTGAGGTGCAATCCCTGCTGGTAAGAACTGCCCCGCGAGAAAACAAGGTTTCCCCGCTTCCGGCGCCAAGAAAAGGCTACCCCCCACTCCTAGCGCCAGACCGGCAGCCTAACACCGGATTTGCCGGACGGCAAGCAATCCTTTGAGGCGGCCGGGTGAATCTTGGTACCAAAGGGACAAGCGCCTTCACTGCAGTTTCGCTGCATCTCCGCCCTCATTTGATTTATGCTGTGCCGCTAATAATTTTTATGCTTTTGCCGGAGGTTGCCGTGACTCGCTTGTTTGGCCGTTTCACGTTTATGTTCGTTGTGCTTTCCACGATGGTTTCGAATCACGCTGCGGCGCAGCAGATTCCCGAATCCACTTACCAGGAAATGAGCTGGCGCATGATCGGTCCCACGCGCGGCGGACGCACGCGCGCCGCCTGCGGCGTGGCCAGCCAGCCCAATGTTTTTTACATGGGCGCAGTGAACGGCGGTGTGTGGAAATCCGACGACTACGGGCGCACGTGGAATCCGATCTTTGACGGTCAGCCTACGCAGTCGATCGGGGCGATTGCCGTGGCGCCTTCCGACCCAAACATTATTTACGTCGGAAGCGGCGAGGGATTGGCGCGGCCGGATCTTTCCGTGGGCGACGGCGTTTACAAATCCACGGACGCCGGAAAGACGTGGGCGCATCTTGGCCTGCGCAATTCGCAAGGAATTCCGGCGCTTGCGGTGGATCCTCGCAATCCGAATCGCGTTTTTGCGGCGGCGCTTGGGCATCCTTACGGCGCGAGTGAAGAGCGAGGCATCTATCTTTCAACCGATGGCGGACAAGACTGGCAAAAAGTTCTTTCTAAAGATTCGAATGTTGGCGGCTCAGACGTGCAGATTGATCCCTCGAATCCTGAAATTGTTTATGCGTCGCTGTGGGAAGTTCGGCTGGGACCATGGGAGGACGGGAATCAGTACAGCGGCACGGGCGGAGGAGTCTTCAAGTCCACGGACGGCGGGAAAACCTGGCGCGCGCTTTCGAATGGCATACCGAAAGGAATCATTCAAGTGGATGTGGCGATTGCCGCAAGCCAGCCGAGCCGGCTGTACGCTTCGGTGGCCACTAACGAGCCAAGCGTGGGGATTTACCGTTCGGATGACGCGGGAGAAAACTGGACGCGCATCACGACGGATCCGCGCCCCGCGCTGCGAATTGGCGGGGGCGATTTGCCCGTGCTGCGCGTCGATCCCAAAAACCCGGACGTCGTCTACAGCGCCAGCATCGTAACAATGCGTTCGACTGACGGCGGCAAAACGTGGACCAGCTTGCGAGGGGCGCCTGGCGGAGACGATTATCAGAATCTTTGGATCAATCCGAACTTTCCGAACATCATCCTGCTAGTGAGCGATCAGGGCGCGCTCGTCAGCGTCAACTCGGGGCAGACGTGGAGTTCGTGGTACAACCAGCCTACCGGACAGATCTTTCACGGCGCAACGTCGAGCGGGTTTCCGTATCTCGTTTGCGGAGGGCAGCAAGACAGCGGGTCGGTGTGCGTTTCCAGCCGCGGCAACGACGGCGAAATCACGTTTCGCGAATGGCATCCTGCGGGCATCATCGAATACGGTTATGCCGCGCCGGATCCGCTGAATCCGGATATTGTTTATGGGGCGGGGCGGCGGGAAGTTTCGAAATTTTCTCTGTCCACCGGACAATTCCAGAACGTCTCGCCAATTCCCGCAGCCGATCCGAAGTACCGCGCGGACCGCACCCAGCCAATCATTTTTTCACCGGTCGACCAACACATACTTTATTACACGTCGAATTTTCTTTTCAAAACCACGGACGGCGGCCAAACGTGGCAAACCATCAGCCCCGATCTCGGGCGCGAGCACGGCGCGATTCCCGCAAGCCTGGGGGACAAGGCCGCGAAGGATCCCAATGCAGAGAAAATTCGCGGTGTGATTTATGCGCTGGCTCCTTCGTTCAAGAACGTGAATACGATTTGGGCGGGAACGGACGACGGATTGCTCTGGGTGACGCGCGATGGCGGCGGCAACTGGAAAAACATCACACCGCAGGAAATCACGCCTTGGAGCAAAGTGACGCAACTTGCCGCTTCGCATTTTGACGACGAAACTGCCTATGCCTCGGTCAGCCGCTTTCGCATTGATGATTTGCGTCCTTACATTTACCGCACGCATGACGGAGGCAAAACGTGGCGGCTGATCACGAGCGGGCTGCCGGATAACGCGCCGGTCAATGCCGTACGCGAGGATCCGGTGCGCAAAGGCCTGCTCTTCGTGGGAACCGAGTCTAGCGTGTGGGTGTCGTTCGATGATGGGGACCGCTGGCAGTCGCTGCAGCTCAATCTGCCGCACACCTCGATGCGCGACCTGTGGATTCACGATGATGATTTGATTGTGGCAACGCATGGACGCTCGTTCTGGGTATTGGACGACATCTCGCCGCTGCGGCAGGTCACTGAATCCGTCGCTAAATCCGAGGAGTATCTTTTCAAGCCGACCATTGCTTATCGCGTGCGGCGCGACACCAATACGGACACGCCCATTCCGCCGGACGAGCCCACAGCGCAGAATCCTCCGGACGGAGCAATCATCGATTATTTTCTGGCGCGGCCCACGACCACGCCGATCACTCTCGAAATTCTCGATGGACAAGGAAAACTCGTGCGCAAATTCTCGGATGCGGACAAGCGTGAGCCTTCCGCCGAAGAGCTAGCCAAGGAACTGATTCCACAGTATTGGATTCGCAAGCCGAAGAGACTTTCGACCGACGCCGGCATGCATCGCTGGGTTTGGGATTTGCATTATCCTGCACCGCGGGCACCGCGCTCGGAGTACCCCATCGCCGCGGTCCCGGGCGACACGCCGCGCTTGCCCCGAGGCTCCATGGCGCTTCCGGGGCAATACACGGTGCGTCTCACGGTTCGCGGGCTGATGGTCAGCGAGCCTCTCATCGTGAAGATGGACCCTCGCGTGAAAACTTCCCAGGAAGGGCTGGCGCTGGAGTTTCAGAAACAGGAGCTCCTGGCGATAATGATGACGCAAAACACGGAGGCGCTTATGCAGGCTCGATCTCTACGGGAGCAACTGCAAAAGGTGGCCGGTAAAGCTTCCGATGCCTCCACTGCAACTGGTGCTAGTTCCTTTGCTGAAAAAATCTCCGGGCCGCTGGCCGATGCAGTCTCTGCATTCGAAAAGAAGTTGGGCGCCATTCTTGGTGGGGGCGGTGGTGGAGCACCCGCTTCCGGTTCGCCCACGCTGGGTCGCAGCGCCGGGGCGATCGCGGCTCTGTATGGGGAAATCGACCGCGCGGATGCGGCACCCACGGCGGCACAGCTTGCGGCCATCGACGCGACGGAGAAGGATTTTTCCGCAGTCCTCAAACTCTGGCAGCAGTTTCTGGCCACGGACGTCCCGGCTCTTAATCGGCAGCTTAAATCGGCGGGGCTGACGGAACTTCGTCTAGAGGCTGCGCTTCCTGCCAGCTCCGAAGACGGCGGCAACAACGAATAATGCCATTAGGGTTGACACATGACCGAAGTTTGAAACTTTCCTGAACTGAACTGCTCTAAGACAAGTTCTTCAGGGTTTTCTCGATGAGCCCTGCGGTTCCCGCGTAAGGATCGCCGGGGCTGTCCCATTCCATCGAAAAGTATCCTTTGTAACCGTGCTTCCGAGCGATGGCAAAAGTCCTCGGCAAATCCACGTGCGCGATTTTGTCTTTCCCGTCGCCGACTTCGGTTTCTTTCACGTGAGAAATGTTGTGGGCCTTGCGGAACATGGCGTCGATTCCCCTGTAAGCATACTCTTCCTCGAAGGCCGCAAGCGTATTTGCAAAATCTGGCAGCGCGTGAAGCCACGCACTGTTCACATTCTCGATCACCTTTACGAGAAAGAAAGGATCCTCGCTCGCCGGATTGTCGTTTTCCAGGTTTACGACGATGTTTTTGGCCGCGCCGTACTCTGCCACAAGCCTCAAGCTTTTCGCGGTTCGCTCCACGTCCGGTTTCGAATTTTTTGCGGGAGGGATGTTGGTTCGCACGCTTGGCGAACCTACTGCGGCTGCGGCGTCAATCCATTGTTTGCTGAACGCGACGGCTTTCTCGCGCTCGGCAGCGTCCGCCGCGTAAGGGCTGTGCTCGCCGTCCACGGCGATGTTCACGATCGCTCCATGAGCCTGCGCTGCAGCGTCGCGAAGCTCTTCGAGGGAGGCCTTTTCCAGGGAGCGAAAATGCGCGCTCCATGGCTCGATTTTCTTGATGTTGAATCTGGCGCTTACGTGCGCCGCGAAATCTTTCAACTCCATTTTGCCGCCGCCGGGTTTGTCCTCCCGTCCGGCAATGAAGTCGCGAAAGGGATACGAAGCAATCGCAATTCGCTCGCGCGCCTCGGTCGGAAAGTGAATGCGCGGCGCACTCTCCGTCCCAGATGTTGTTCTTGGCCAAGTCCCCAAAAGTGTACCCACAGCCGCACCGCCAGCCTCAGAAAGAAAACTTCTTCGTGTCCTTTGTCGCAAATCTTGTTACCTCCGCTGGGGAGCTGAATGCTCTGTGGGATCGAAAGGAACAAAGCTCTCGGCCTGCTTTGCGTCGCCCTTGCCTGAGTAGCGAGTGACCACTGGATAGGAGAACACCGGCCGGCAGCGTTCGACGGCACCCTCTGCCAATCGACAGGCGACGAACTTGTCGGGCGCTTGGCCCTTCTCGACCCAGCCTTCCAACGCGCTCATGGAGTCAAATTCGGTGAATCCCGGCCCGCCACCGCTGTGATGCACTCCCGGCACCAGAAACAACCGGAGAAAGTCTTCGGTTTGCTTCCGGCCGCCCATAAATTTTACAACTCCCTCGTAATAGTCAATCGAAGAGGTTGCCATAATCGCGCCGTCGGCCCAGCCATGCCAGACCAGAAGCTTGCCGCCTCGCGCTTTGAATTCGCGCAAGTCGAACGAGGTCGCGTCATAGATTCTGCGCGCCCTGGCGAAGTCAGCGGGATTGCGATCGAAGTTGAAGGTGAGCGCATCCTCGTTCTCGCGGACTTTTTCGTCCAGCAGATAGTTTCCATATTGTCTGGGCAGCTCCAGATTCGCAAGACGAGGTGTTATGCCGGGACGCGGCGCGCCAAAGTAGTTCCAACCGGCCCACATGGTCTCGGTGCCCGGGATGTACGGGTACGCATAAAGCACTTGGCCCTTGGAGTTGGTCACTGGAGTCATTAAGCGCCTCACAGCGGCCACCTGCTTTGCGTTCAGACAATCAGGGCCGTCTCTCCCCGCGGCGCAAGCAATCATTTCAGGTTGCCATTTGCAGGAGGGGGGATCAGTGACGACTCCTTCGTCGACTCCGTCCTGAGCCCCGCAATGTTCCAATACCGAGTTGTGCACGGCTTGCGCTGCAGCGGCGTTGAGCACCGAGCCGCCATGACCATCGCTGAAGGCCTGCGCAAACCAGGCCGCAGCGTACGTATTTCGTCCCGTGTAGTCGTACACAGGGGCGCTGGCCATCAAGCCATCAAAGTCTTGAGGGAAACGCTGCGCCTCCATAAGAACGGCCTGGCCGCCCTTCGAACCTCCGGCCATGTAGGAATACTTGACGGGCTTGCCGTAATAATGAGCAATAATGGCTTTGGCAACGAGAGTCACCACGTGATTGCTTCGCCAGCCAAAATCTTCTTGTAATTCTGGAGCGTTTGCGGCCCACGCGCCGTCAAATCCCCAAGCGCTTTCATGCCCGCCATTTCCCGTGGCCGAAGCGTAGCCGCGTGCCAGGCCAAGGTTGCACGCGTCTCCAAAGACCGTCCCGCAGAAGGCGCCACACGCATAAAAGAAAAAGTTCTGATTCCAATCGTTTGCCAGTGGCAGCTTCAATTCGAATTTGTTCTGCGGCGCAACGTAGCCGGTCACATCGCAAAACTGTTTGCTCTTCGAAGGGCCGTTAGCAGCGCTTCCAAATCCGCTGGGCGCGAGGATCCACCGTTCAAGACCGGTAGACGGCACATCGACCAAGTGTGCCGACGTAATGACTGAGGGACCTCCTGGAGCGTTTTCCAGATTGAAGTTGAGGAGCGCGGCGCACTTTTGCGTCTCGGGATTCGGTGATGATGCGTTGGGGGAAGTCTGTGCCGCCACAAAAGCTGGAAGGGTCAAACACAGTGCGGCCATGAATCCAGTTCTACCGATTCGAAATAACGCGCGATTTGTTTGCGCAGTCAAACTCCCGGGTGATTCCGCAACGCAGGTACCCAAAAAAAGCATTTCCATTGGCGCTCCTATTTTCCTTCTGGCCGCGTTGATTCTACTCGTGCGGAGTGCCTCTCGAATAGAAGCGAGACGATGCAGCGTTCTGGAGCTAGCTGTTCTCGGCATTGCCCAGGGTATACTTAAG
>Ga0137379_10003363_pt1 | contig 14953 bp, 17 predicted proteins | sample SagtaG_18_FD_104812 | JGI IMG/M metagenome (GOLD analysis project Ga0137379, IMG submission 104812) | Vadose zone soil microbial communities from Sagehorn Ranch, Mendocino, California, USA - Sage2_L_80_16 metaG | ecosystem: Environmental > Terrestrial > Soil > Vadose zone | place: USA...
ACGGCATGCCGCACTTCGAGAACATGGGCGCGCGCATCCCGCTCATCACCCGCGCCTCACGCGGGGACGGGGAGCGCGACCGGCTCGCGTGGACCCACCTGGAGCTCATGCGCAGGCTGTGGAAGGGGCGCCTGGTTCTAAAAGGCGTGCTCGACCCGGAGGACGCGCGCATCGCGCGCGAGAGCGGCGTCGACGGCGTCATCGTGTCCAACCACGGCGGGCGGCAGCTGGACGGGGCTCTCGCGCCTTTGCGCGCGCTCCCCGCGGTGGCGGCGCGGGCGGGCGGCATGACCGTCATGATGGACGGCGGAATCCGCCGCGGCACCGATGTCCTGAAGGCGCTCGCGCTCGGCGCGCAGTTCGTGTTCGTCGGACGGCCGTTCCTCTACGCCGCCGCGGTCGGCGGGGAGGCCGGCGTGCGCCACGGGATCGGGCTCCTCTCGGAGGAAATCGAGCGCGACATGGCGTTCATGGGGATCACCACGCTCGCGCAGATGACGCGCGAGCGGATCAGGGCGCGAACTACCGCATTCGCGTGAACGCCCGAAGGAGTCGAAGATGAAGACATTCTCGCGCCTGACCATCGGGATCGCGATGCTCGCGGCGGCCTTCGCGCCGGCGCGCTCAGCGACCCTCGGCGGGCCCCTGACCCTCGAGGACGAAGGCGCCTTCTTCGTCGGCGGCAAGACCGTCACGTCGAATTTTCCGGGCGCGTCGCTCCTCACCGGGCCCTCCGCTCCGGGACGCATCACCGTCAACCAGATGTACGTGCACTACCGCATCCCTTCGGGCAAGCACGGCGCGCCCGTGGTGATGGTGCACGGGTCGAATCACACCGGAATGAGCTACGAGACCACGCCCGACGGGCGCGAAGGCTGGGCGACGTACTTCGTGCGCAAGGGCGCGCCCGTCTACGTCGTCGATCACGCGGGACGCGGCCGCTCGGGCTTCGACCCGACGCCCTTCAACCAGGCGCGCGACTCGGGCGGCGCGAATCCCGCCTCGCTCCCCACCCTGCTCCTCGCCACGCACGAGCGCGCGTGGCTCAACTTCCGCCTCGGCCCTTCCTGGTCGGTGCCGTTTCCCGGACTGCAGTTTCCGGTCGAGGCGATGGAGCAGTACACGATGCAGCTCGTGCCGAACGCGGAGACTTCGCTCGCGGGAATCGGCGCCAACACGGTGACCGCGCTCGCCGCGCTGCTCGACCGCATCGGCGCCTCGGTCGTCGTCGTCCATTCGCAGTCGGGCGTGTACGGCCTGGACCTGGTGCGCCAGCGCCCGAAGCTGGTGCGCGCGCTCGTCACCGTGGAAGGCGGCTGCGACGGCTTCAGCGACAAGGATGCGGCCTCGCATTTCGCCAAGGTGCCGGTGCTCTCGCTGTGGGGAGACAACAGCGTCGGCGCCAAGCAGACCGTCAACGGCGACGCGAGGCGCAACGGCTGCCGCGACGCGGTCAACGCGATCAAGGCCGCGGGCGGACGCGCGGCGCTCGCCGTCCTTCCCGACATGGGCATCAAGGGCAACAGCCACATGATGATGATGGACAGGAACAATCTCCAGGTCGCCGACGTGATCCTGAAGTGGCTGGCGGAGAACGGGGCGAGATGAAAGCGCTGATCGAACTACCGGTCGTTCAGCCTATCGCGCCAATAATCCAGAAGGTCCCGGCGGGCAAAGGCGCGAACTGGGTGGAGATCGTCGGCTTCGATTGAATTTGTCACGCCTCTTCCGGGAATCGGTACGGCGCCGGCGAAGGCTTGGGAGCGATCGGCGCGATTCGCGACCGCGCGAGCGTTGCGGTCAGCCCATCAGTATCCGGAACGCGCGACGCCCGCCCACCCGATAAACGGAAAAGTCGCCTTGATCGATCGTCGCGATCTGGAACACGCCGGTCTTTTCCGCGAGCCAGATCAACGAAGCGTCCGCGTAATCGCACGGAAGGTCGGCGTATTTCGAGATGATCCGCGCGAGCACCGAATGGTCTTCCACGGCTGCAACCTGCAGGATTCCGGCCGCGCGCGCGCGCTGCACCCAGGTCAGCGCAGCCTGCTGATGCTGTGGGCTCGCCGCCAGTACGTAGGCCGTCTCCGTTACCACGGCCTCGGTCGTCAGAAGCTGCCCGCGGAACCCGCGAAACCAGGCCGCCGCGCGCGCGTGATGACGATCGGCGCGGTTGATCAGCGCAACGACCGCGCCCGTATCAACGAGCGCGCGAGCCACGGAAGGCGCCGCGTGCCAATTTCCGCGCCGCTCTGGCCTGCAGCTTCGGGGCGCCCCGCTTCGGGATCAGATCCGCGGCCAGCGCATAGGCATCTCCTCCGCTCCCCTGGCGGTCGAGGTACGCGTCCAGCGCGCGTACGGTCGCATCGGTGCGGGTCACTCCGTGCTTGGCGCAATACTCGGCGAGCTTCTGTTCCACGCGAGGCGGAATGCGGGCGTTCAATGTATTCGACATGAAAGGCGAACCTGTAATACGTTCGATTTCCAGTGTAACACAGCGCTGTCACGGGCCGCAACGGCTCTCGCGCCGGCGACGCCTGCGGAAGACGGTGCGCTACAAGGAACGCAGGAAGTTGAGAACGTCCTGCTTCTGGGCGTCCGCAAGCGCGTTGAAGTTCCTGATGACCGCGTTCGCCTCGGAGGCGTTGCGGGTGAAGAAACTCCCGCTGCGATGCGCCTGGATCGCCTCGCGCAGGTCGGAGGTCCGCCCGTCGTGCAGGAAGAACAGCCGCTGTCCCAGTCCCCACAGGGGAGCGGTGCGAAACTCCCTGGGGCCCGCCTGTCCCTGGGTGATCCCGTCGGCCAGCCCCGGGCCCATGTCGTGGACCAAGAGGTCGGAGAAGAGATTCACCGGCTGGTTGCGCAGCGCTGCGACCGCGGAATTGCCCGTGTGGAGCGTGGGCGTATGGCAGAGCGCGCAGCCGATGTTGGTGAACAGCTTTCGGCCCCTCGCGATCGATTCGGCGCCCCCAGGCGCGTCGCGCGAAGGCTCCGGCGGCGCGAGGAAGCGCGCGAAGAAGGCGAACTTTTCGATCGGACTGACGGCGTCGACAGCCGTCTCGCCCGCGGTGTCGGTGACGGTGTTGGGAACGACAGCGAACTGGCATGCAGGGGTTTCATCGCGCTCGGTCTGAAACAGCTCGTTGGTGATGCCCATTTCCACGTTGTAGGCCTCGCCGGCGAACAAGAGCAGCGATTTGTTCTGGGCCTTCCACCCGAAGCGCGCGACCGTGCCGTCGTTGCCGTTGTTGTTCGCCTGGCCGGAGATCGCGTGGCCGGCGAGGACAATATTGGGCCGGCCGTAGATGTTGAGCTCTTTCTTCCTGGGTGCGTCATTGACCTGGTTCGCAAGGATCGCTTTGTCCGGGATCTGTTCGATCAGACCCGCGCCAAACACCGGGGTGGGAATCCGGAAGATCACGTTGCGGCGCGCGAGCTCGCGCTCGAAATCCGGCTGCGCGAGCGCGCACCCCGGCGCGTCCGCGCGGCCGGCGATCGTGAACAGATCGTGGACGCCGCCGTCCGGCGTTCCGTCGGCGTTCTTCACGAACCTCGCCTCGCGCACCGGCCCCTTCGGGGTGATGAACGACGGAACGGTGTTGCTCGCGCCCTCCGCTTTGGCGAATGCGACCTGGGGATTCACAGGCGGGCTCGATCCACCGAGTGCCGGCTGCAGATGGCAGCCGCCGCAGCTTCCGAGGTTCATCGTCGGTCCGAGGCCGTCGCCGGCTTCTTCCTCTTCTGCGAACTCGTCGGTGCCGGCGCTGAAGAACGCGAGCTCGGTCTCAGTCAGTCCCGCGATGGGCGCGCCCGCGCCCGCGGCTCCGCCGCGCACCCCGGGATCCCGGGCCGCTGAAAGCGAATCGTCCTGGGACGGAATCTCATCCCGGAAAAGGAAGCAACCGGCGACCGCAAGGACCAAGAGCAGGGCGATGGCTTTTTTCATGGATACTCCTTCTTCGCCAAAAATGGACTCCCCTTTTGCGCATTTTTCGCCGGACGGAGCCGGCGTGTCAACGTATAATCAATGACAATGTCATTGGCGCGCAACCTCTTCATCGTGTGGCTGATCAACGCGCTCGCGCTGCTCGCCCTCCCCTACCTCGTGCCCTCGGTGCAGGTGGACAGCATCACTACCGCGCTCGTCGCGGCGGCCCTCCTCGGGCTCGTCAACACGCTGATCCGGCCGCTCGTCGTGCTCTTGACCCTGCCCGCCACCGTGCTCACGCTGGGATTGTTCATCTTCGTGATCAACGGCCTCCTCTTCTGGTTCGTCGCGTCCTTCGTGAAGGGATTCTCGGTCGAGGGATTCTGGTCGGCGTTCTTCGGGGCGATCGTCTACGCGCTCATCTCCTGGGCCGCGAGCGCCCTCGTGTTCGGCCCGCCGCGCATCGTCGTGGTGCGGCACGACGAATACCGCTAGGAAGCGGCCGCCTCCGCCCGCAACGCGGAGCGAAGTATGCAATATGTCCGCTTTGCGCCTTCAATTCCTCCTTCCGCTCTCGCGGCTTGGGCATAATCCAGCGCCTGTTCCGGGAGGAGAGAATTTGGATACGAGTCCCCGCAATTCCGAGAGCCCTTCTTCGCTCTACGATCCCGCGGTCGCGCTGGATTTCTTCCAGTCCGCTGGCAAGCCGCGGAAAATCGCGAAAGGCACGACGATCTTCTCCGAGAACCGCAAGGGCATTCCGCTGCTGCTCTTGCCCAACCGGATCTACCTACTGCTGGAGGGGGAAGTCGAGGTTCTCGCCAAGGGCGAGCGCATCGCCACCATCCGGGCCGGCGAGGTTTTCGGCGAGATGGCCTCGATGGGCCAGATGCCGCGCAGCGCCTCCGCGGTGGCGAAGAGCGACTGCCGCGTGGTCGGCCTGAACGACAGGCAGTTTCGCGCCGCGCTCGGCAGGAATCCGGGGTTCGCGCTCATGCTGATGAGCATCATGATTCGGCGCCTGCGCGACACCATCGCGAGCCTCGGCGCGCCTGATGCGGCGGACGCCGGTTGGAGGGAGGCCGGCGCGCTCGAGCCGCAGCTCCTCGCCGATCTCGCGCAGATGCTCGGCCCCACGGCGCGTTTCCGCTACGAGGCCGGGAGGATCATCATGAGGGAAGGTTCGCTCGGCGTGGCGCTCTTCGCGCTGCTCGAGGGCCGCGTCGCGATCCGCATCGGCGATTCGGTCGTCGAGAAAGTCGGCGCCGGCGGGATCTTCGGCGAGATGTCGCTCGTCGAACGCACGCCGCGGCTCGCTACGGCTGTCGCGGAGACCGACTGCGCGCTCCTCGCGATGAGCCGCCACATGTTCCTGCATCTGGTGAAGCGAAGCCCGAAATTCGGCGCCGCGCTCTTGAAGGCGGTGGGCGAGCGCGCGGCCTTCATGGCCTCGCGCCGCGCGGAGCGGGGCTCTGCCGAGGCGCAACCGGCACCCGTCCTGCGCAGCGCCGGCGCTTCCGCCTGACGAGGGCGCGATCAGCGCCGGTACATGTATCCCAGGTACGCGCCGGCGAACTGCGAATTGTCGGGCTTGGTGCTTGAGCCGTTATAGGACTGGCGGCTGTAGTCGACGGTGAAGGTGATGTTGTGGCGGCGCGCGACCGGCAGCGCGTACCCCGCTCCGACGAGGATTCCGAATCCGTTGGCGGTGTTGCTGCTGACGCCCGTGTCGATCAGCATGCTCGAAAGCCCGGCGCCGCCGCGCAGGAAGAAGCCCTTCTCCGCAGGGAACCAGGTGAGCGCGGCGAGGTAGTTGTTGATCTGCAGGTGCGTGTCGTTGCCCGCGATCTTGCCGAACTGCGCGACCGCCGACACGCTGCCCCCGAGCAGGAGGTTCGGGCTGAGCGCGACTCCTGCGTTGACGATGTTCAGGGCGATGAGCGAGGACTTGTCGGTCGCGCCCTGGAGGCGGTCGTCGAAAGTGATCGACTGGCCGTTCAGCTTGTACTTCGCGCCGAATCCCGGCCCGATACCGCTGCCGATGTACCAGTGGGACCAGGGATTCCCGGATCGGTCCGCTTCGGCTGCGGCGGCGAATCCGGCGATCGCGAAGGACAAGCCCGCGACCGCGGCAATGCGACAGGATGAGTTCATGACGCCTCCCTGAATCGATCGCCGCTTTGTGGGTATTCGATCGCTCGCGGCTGAGCGTCACGCGTATCCTACACCCGGCCTCCCGGCTCGTTAAGCAGGCGCGAGACCTGCACGTGGGCGACCAGCGCGTCGGGCACGGCCTCGACGATCTCCCGGTAAGGAGCGGTGAACCCGTCGTTTCCCTCGAAGCGGACCAGCGTGCGCAGCCTCTCGATCACCCCGCGCAACTCCGCGCGCGCGTCCCCGCTTTTATCGTCCACTTTGTCCGCCTCGGCGAGCTCGTCCAGGCGCGCGATCAGCGCCGACAACACGCGCAGCCACTCGAAAGACGCATCCTCGAGCACCAGCGCGAGCAACTCGCCCCTGGACTCGACGCGCCCGTTCTCGCGCTCGTAGCGGATTCGCTGCGCGTCGAGCAGCGCCTTGTGGAGCTGGAGCAGCGCTTGCCGCAGCTTGTCGAGCTTGGCGGTGACGGTCTTGGTCATGGCGTTCCAGTTTATCGGAACGGACCAAATGGGGGCGAATCGCGGGATATCCACCCCCGCGCGCTACGACCGTCAAGGCGTCCTTTGCAAAGTAAAGCGCACCTCGCCGACGCTCACATCGCGCCATGCCGTCGGCTCGACCTTGATGCTCGATTGCCGTATCAAGTCGTCGATCCTCTGTCGCCTTGCGCCGCTGCTCACGAGGTTGCCGATCCTCTTCCACTGGCCCTCGACCTTGCCGTAGACCGCCTGCGGATGAGTGTTGAAGGTCAGGATCTCCGGCTGCCCGTCTCCATTCAGGTCCAGCGCGACCATGAGGCAGGCCGGCTGATTCGCCTGAGACAGGCAGGACGGATGTTCCCATTGCTGGGCTGTTACCGCGTCCTCCAGGTACTTGATGAACGCCGGATCGGGTACCGCGCCAGCCGGAAACAATTCGATGCGCGACGCGAGCTCCCCCGTCGGCACATCCCGCTGGCCGTATTTCCTCGTCTTCGCCAGCGAAGCGGAAGCGAGCGCCGCGATCTCCTTGTTCGAATCCTTGGACAGCTCCGCAAGAACGTTCCTGCCGTAGCGCCCCAGCTCGAATCGAAGATAGTCGTAATCGAATTTCTCCGCGGAGACGCTGCCCGCGCGCAGGCGCTCCACCTGGCTGGCGGCTGAGATCCGCTTGGGATCGAGGATCGGGCTGGTCGCCAGCAGCAGAACGCCCGCGGCCAAGGCGGCCATCGCGACATTGACCGGCGCCATGCGCCCCATCCAGGGCGAGCGGCGGAGCGCCGCCGCCGCGTATCCGATTCCATAGAGAGCAGCGATGAACGTGGCGATGGCGGCCCATACCCGCGCCACCGTCCAGCCGTGCTGCTCCACGCGCAGTCCGAGTGAGTACGCACACAGGGCGGCGTAGATCGGCAAGGCGAAGACAGCGAGGCGCACGATCTCCTTGAGCCACGCCGGATAACGCGGCTCGCTCTGCCCGTCCTCGTACGCAGAATTCAGGAAATGGATGAACACGAACTGGAGCCACAGCATGAGCGTGCTCGCGTGGCCGGTCTTCCACAGCGGCTGCAATCCCGTGAATGGAAGCACGAGCAGGAACAGCACGGCGATGAGCGCCACCAGCGGCAGGAGCCAGCCGAAAACGCCGAGGAGATGCCGGCGCAGCGTGACCACGATTTTCTCGTGCGACTCGATCAGGTAGATGGCGTAGCCGAAGGCGATCGAGCTGATCGGATAGAAGAACGCCGGCTTTCCGAAGAGCTCCGAGAAAAACCCGATGTTGACGACCTTGAACAGCGCGCCCCACAGGAGGAGCAGCAGCCAGAAAACTCCGGTGAACAGGCCCGCTTCGGCGAGAAGGAGCGCGTTCTGCCAGGAGAACTCGAACAGATCGGGATACGAAACCCTCCACGTACCGCGCCGCGCCGAGGCCTGCGCGAAGGGAAGCGTGATGAACCAGGCGACGAACAGCGCACCGTAGAGTGCGAACAGGACGGGAAAATTGAATCGGTCGGCATTCGGCGCGCCGACAACCCAACCGGTGTACGCACTCAGACCGCCGGCGAACGCTGCGATTGCGCCCGCCAGCGCCCACGTGAACCGGTGGCGCAGACGAGCGGCGAAGATCTCTAGGGCGACCGGAACGAAAAGTGCGGTCGCGTAGAACGCGAAAAGCCAACTGGTCTCGGTCGCCGGCCAGGTCTTATGGTCCAGCGAGTAGTGCAGGCCGTACAGCAGCCATCCCTGCACGACGGCAATGACCAGGATCGGAATCGCAGCCATGCGCTCCTCCTTCTTCTTCGATGACCTGTTCTTATCTTATCAGTACAGGGAGCCACCTTTCGTCAACGTGCTTGACATCCACCATTTGTGCGGGCACAATGCGCGCCCTTCGCGTCGAGGAATTATGCAAAAAGGACTTACATCGAGCGTAGTGCGGGCCGCGAGGCTGCTGCAATGCGGTGAGCGCCCAACGTCGTATCACCGGAAATCCGGTGAGGACCGCGCGCGTTCGGGCCGGGGAGACTGCTAGCGGAAGCTTGCGAGTCTCCGCGAGCCCGGACCGCGAAAGCGCTCCGGGCTTTTTTGTTTTCGATGTCAACGCCACGCAAATGACGGCGTTAGCGTAGGACTAGCAACAAAGATGAGGATTGAAATGCTTTACAGGACATTGCAACCAGGGACAGGCCGAGAGCCGAAACGCATCGCGCAGAACGCGCTATCGCACGCGTTCGGCTATACCCTCGCGCGTGCCACCGGGACCGAAGGAGACAGCTAGCGGCGAAATTCCGTCTGCTTTCTTCCATAGCCCGGGTTGCACCGCAAGGTCCCCGGGCTTTTTGTTTGCCCCGCTGGCGGAACCGGCATACGCGCATGTCTCAGAAACATGAAGTTCCGGGTTCGAATCCCGGGTGGGGCACCAGATTTTTTACGGAAGCGAACGTGCTTCCGCCGCTCCGGCAATGCGACCGGAACAAGCGGGCCGTTCTTTTACAACTTGGGATGTGGCAAGTGCAAGGCAGGCATAGCTCAACGGGGAGAGCGCGACGTTGCCAGCGTCGAGACGTGAGTTCGAGGCTCACTGGCTGCCCCATCGCTTTCCGTCGTCTAACGGTGAGGACAGCGGCCTTTCAAGCCGCGAATGCCGGTTCAATTCCGGCCGGGAACACCACCGGGGATGTAGCTCAACGGACAGAGCATTCGTCTTGCAAGCGAATGATATGGGTTTGAGTCCCATCGTCTCCACCATTTCACACTCGCTGTAGCGCAGCGGAGAGCGCGCCTCGTTCGGGACGAGGAGACCGAGGGTTCGATTCCTTCCGGCGAGACCAACAAGTGAGCGGACGCCTATCCGGCAGGGCACCGGACCGTAACTCCGAGGTCGGCTAGTTCCGTGAAGGTTCGAATCCTTCCCGCTCAACCACACTACCCCCGTAGCTCAGCGGATGAGCGAGACGCTACGAACGTCGAGGTCGAGGGTTCGAATCCTTCCGGGGGTGCCATTTCAAACGACGCTGTAACTCAGAGGCCGGAGTGCTCGCCTGTCTAGCGAGAAGCCGCGGGTTCGAATCCCGTCAGCGTCGCCACCGTTTTCACGGCGCGTAACTCAACGGGGAGAGTAGCTGACTCTTAATCAGAAAGCCGCAGGTTCGAGTCCTGCCGCGCCGACCATGCTCGGTTAGCTCAATGGAAGAGCGCCTGTCCTACAAACAGGAGGTCGGTGGATCAGTACCACCACCGAGTACCAGGTTCCGTAGCTTAGAGGACCAAAGCACCGGGCTCATAACCCGGAAATCCTTCGTTCGAATCGAAGCGGAACCACCACGCCCCGCGTAGCTCAGTCGGCAGAGCACCTGTTTAGTAATCAGGAGCGCGCCCGTTCGAATCGAGGCCGGGGGCACCAACATTGCTTCTCTAGCTGATCTGGTGACAGCGCCGGTCTGAAGAACCGGAGAGCTCCGCTCGAAACGGAGGGGAAGCGCCAAACAGCCGGGGCGTAGTTCAGCGGGAGAACGCCGGCCTCTGAAGTCGGAAGTCCCTGGTTCGAATCCAGGCGCCCCTGCCAGACATCGCCGGTCTAGCTCAGCAGGAAGAGCGCTCGCCCGATAAGCGAGAGGCGCGCCGTTCGAGTCGGCGGGCCGGTACCAGTCCATTGTCCAGTAGCTCAATCGGGAGAGCGGCGCGCTGTTAACGCGATGCGTGCAGGTTCGAGACCTGCCTGGACAGCCATTCGATGGAGATCTTGGTGTAAAGGCAGCACAGCGGAACGTGACTCCGCAAGCGCCGGTTCGAGCCCGGCAGATCACCCCACATTTTCTTCGCCACATCTCAAAAAGCTCTCCGCGGTCAAGCATCGCGGAGAAAAAGAATTCGTCGTGAACGCGAATACCGCCAGCGGGCGAGGCTCGTGAGTCCTCCCTGGCGCGCTCAGGCCTTACACCGGCTGTGCGTATACCGCGGCGCGGGAGCGGCGGATGTTGGACGGATTAGCTCAGAGGTAGAGCGCGGTCCGGACAGACCGAGGTCATGGGTTCGATTCCCATATCCGTCGCAAAGGGTAGCTCAGACGGGTAGAGCAATCGGCTATGAACCGATGTGTCGCGGGTTCGAATCCCGCTCCATGTAATGGCGTTGCACATGCCATTAACGCAGCACCGGGAGCCGGCTTCAGTGCGCGCGGCAGAACAGCGTCGTGCGCGCACCGGCTGCCAGGCCGAGTGCGCCGTGCGGCGTACGCGGGCGAACCGGCAACAGCCGAGCGCAGCTCAACGCGCCCCGGAGCATCGGGGCGTGGGGAGGCGCAAGGCGCGGCCGCTGTCCCTCGCGCACGCGGCGGCGCCCGCCGGGCGGCCGGGAGGCCGGGTCCCTTTTTTGATGTCGTCATAGATGAAAGGAGAAGAAAAATGTTTCTGTTTCGCAAGTTTCATGTGAAGAAGGACGAACGCGCCCTGCTGTTCAAGAAGGGCGACTTCGTCGACGTGCTGGTCCCGGGTGAACACGTGCGGTTCGACCCGCTGCGTCGGCTGACCGCGGAAAAGTTCGCGCTCGCCGAGCCGCGCTTCGAGCACCGCCTGGCGGACTTCCTGGTGAAGGCCGAGCCGGCGATCGTCGAGCGCGAGTTCCACGCCGTGGCGCTGGGCCCGATGGAAGTCGGACTGCGCTTCGAGAACGGCGTGCTCGCCGAGGTGCTGGCGCCGAACACCCGTCGCCTGTACTTCAAGGGCTACATCGATCTGCGCTTCGAGCGCATCGACATCGCGAACGACTTCGAGGTCGAGGCCAAGCTCGCGCCGCAGCTCGTCGCCTTCACCGCCACTGGCTTCAAGGCCAAGGTGACCGGCGCGGACGGCGTGTACGGCGTGCAGGTGCCGCAGTTTCACGTGGGCGTCCTGTACGTCGACGGCAAGCTGGCCGATGTGCTGGACGCGGGCCTGCGGGGCTTCTTCCGCTTCGGCCGGGACGTGCGCGTCGAGTTCGTGGATCTGCGTATGCAGGTGATCGAAGTGGCGGGCCAGGAAATCCTGACCAAGGACAAGGTGCCGCTGCGCGTGAACCTCAACGCGGGCTACCGCGTGACCGACGTGCGTGCGGCCTTCGCCAAGCAGGCAAAGCCGGTGGACTACCTGTACAAGGAACTCCAGTTCGGCCTGCGTGCTGCGGTAGGTACCCGCACCCTGGACGAGCTGCTGGAGAACAAGGTGGTGATCGACCAGGTGGTCGCCGAGCACATCAAGCGCCGCGTAGCGGACTTCGGCCTCGAGGTCGAGTCGGTCGGCGTGAAGGACATCATCCTGCCGGGCGAGATGAAGGTGATCCTCGCCAAGGTGGTGGAAGCGGAAAAGGTCGCGCTGGCGAACGTGATTCGCCGCCGTGAAGAAACCGCTGCCACCCGCTCGCTGCTGAACACCGCGCGAGTGATGGAAGACAACCCGACCGCGCTGCGACTGAAGGAGCTGGAGACTCTGGAAAAGGTCACCGAGAAGATCGACAAGATCTCGGTGTTCGGTGGCCTGGATGCGGTGCTGAAGGATCTGGTGAAGATCCGATGAGAGCCGCAGTTACTTGAACGGCCGGGGTGAAACCCCCGGTTTTTTTGCGCAACATGGCGCGCGCCCGTCAGCGCCGCAAAGATTGCTGCCGCGCACGTCGAGCCCCCGCGGCGCCCATTCAAGCCGCTTTGCGGGACCGGCGGCGGGCATGCGCGGCGTCGATCACCTGCCGGGCCCGGCGTCGCGCCTCCTCGTGCCCCACGGCGCCGCGCATCCAGGGTCATCCAAGAGGGCGGGTGCGGCGCGACGATTACCGCTAGCGGAACTCCGCGAGCTCCGGTTCGTCGGCTATGGCCCGGGCGCTAAGTCGAAGTGGTAGACCAGCCGGATACCCAGGGTGTCAACGTTCTGCCCCATCAACCTGATCGCTCCAGCCATGGCGCCCTCCCCGACGTTCTGGTATTGCTCCCACTCGAAACCCAAGCTCATGCGGTCGGGGAAGCTGAGGGGCCGAAAGTCGACACCGAGTCCTATAACCGTACCGCCGCCGTTCTTAGTGCCGCTGGCCCCGCCGAAGCCCCACTTCGCGTGCCAAGCGCCCACGCCCAGCCTGGCGAACAGGTCGACTTGCTTATGCACCGCCACCTTTCCAACCAAGGTAAGGGCGAGCGATTTGGCGTCGACGCTGGCCGGAGTACTGGAGAAATCGACGATCTTGCCGAGATTTGCGTACCCGAGCTCCACGGCAAGCTGCGGGGAAAGGCTGAGCCCCACAAATGGTTTCACGTAAGTGCTGGTGTCCTTGTCACCGCTGAGGCCGGTCGGCGTCCACTCGGTGTTCGTTTTACCGGCGGTTGCACCGACATACCACTGCGCGGACGCCCATCCGGGTGCGAGCAATGCCGCGACGAGCGACACAAACAGCGCTTGCTTCCCTATCGTTCTCATTTTTCCATCCCCCTTTCTTCTGCGTTCCAAAAACTTCCTCCGACTGCGCCGAGGATATTTATGCGCTCCGGACACTTCGGAGTCAAGCTTGTACGACGAGCAGGCTCGCGTGCGACTCGCCGCAGACGCAGGCTAGCGGCTCGAGACGGACAAACCCAACGCGACATGTCAGGTAAACCCTCGCGTTCAGCGGAACTCCGCGAGCTCCGGGTCGTCGATCTTCTGCGCCGGAAGCCCGGTGATCGCCGGGAGTTTCGAGAGGCGCGGCATGCCGAGGCTCGTCTGCACCTTGCCGGCCGCGTCCTTCCACACGAGACCGGGCGTCCCGGACAGGCCGAAGCGGTCCATCAGCTCGAAGTTCGCATCGAGCTGTGGGGTTGAAGCGCCTTCCACGCCAGATGGCAATACCAGCAATTCGCGTCGAAGAAAACGTAGAGAACGCGCTTGGGCGAGGTCGAGCCTTCGACGACGGCGTCGGTTTTTTCGAAGGTGGAGAAGAGGGCGGGAAGGTCGCGCGCTGCGGGTTTTTTCGTGTCCGCTGCGGCGGCTGCGAATGCCGTTAGGGCAACGCAGACGATCACAAAGCTGGAAGAGAGCTTCGCACCGAGGCGCGAAGAGCTTGGGGAGGGGTTCGATTTCATCGGATGATCGTGCCTCAGCGCAAGTTCGCAGTACTGCGCGACCCTCGATTGGAACGCTGTCGATGCGTTCTTATTCGCTTCGGCTACGTTTCCGTTCGCGGTTCATATCCGGCAAGGCGAACATCCTCAGCAATATCATCCGCTAATTTCCATTCATTCCGCTTCGTAACGCTGTCCAAACTCGGCGCGGCGTACACAAATCTTCTGTCATACTGGTCGTAGAGCTTCTGAAAGAAGTCTTTCAGCAATAAGGGGCTGCTTGACGCTGGAAATGAAGAAAGCACCTCACCCGCTGACTTCTTGCCAGGTTTTACCAGTGCCAGTGCGACCGCTTCATACTTGGTTGGATCGTCCCGCAAATCGCTACGCCCTGCCAGTCTTGAGAGGACATCGTGATAGCGAACAATGGAGTCAGACACCCGACCGTCGCTTTCGATGGCTACGTCATTGGGATTCACATTGGTCCCAGCACGATTCGCACTCATGACATGCGCAAAACCGTAAACAAGCGTGGGATATGAAATATGTAGATTCGTGCAGTCTCCCACTGCCTCTTCCATTCGATTGGTCAGGTTGCGAAACGCATTCAAGGTTCCCTTGACGGACACAGCAAGAACAGGCCCTACGCCCTCTTTTGATACCACCACATCTACGTTCTTGGTTTTCAATCCACCGAGGATGGTCCGCTCGCCTCCACCACCGCTGCCTTCCACAAAGCTCAGGACCTTCTTATCCCCCTTTGCTGTGACCGCAAAGGGCGGCCTTGGGGTAATGTCTTCCGGATCAAACCCGCCTTCCAACACGAGGCGACAAGCGACATACCAATGCGACGGCTTGATGTGGCCGGCGCTCTGATGGGTCGCTTCTCCCGATACGAACTTTTGCAACGCCTCTTGAAGTCCGAGCCACTCACACTGTGATGTTGCCTTAGCCATCCAGTCTCCATTGCCTGAGAGACTGCAATCCCTCCACAACAGGTCTCCATGTCACATCCGGCCTGGACCGCTTTGAGATGAGCAGCTGCGAAGCCTCACGCGGTTCCAATTTAAGCATTCCACCACCAAGAGGATGCCCTTCGATCTCACAACTTAATTCCGTAAGCGGACTCGACCAAAGATCCTGAGCCTTTCGCGCCGATACTCCGGGTCTAAACGAAACCACATGCACGGAATTCGTTCCTGCACACCCCGCCAAATTCAAAGCAAGCGTCGGAGTCTCACCGCTCATATAAGAAAGGAAAGCATCCGGAATTGATACGTCAGGAACCACATACCAAGGGTCGCGATTTCTGCACTTGTAGGTTTGACG
>Ga0137379_10003365_pt1 | contig 14946 bp, 13 predicted proteins | sample SagtaG_18_FD_104812 | JGI IMG/M metagenome (GOLD analysis project Ga0137379, IMG submission 104812) | Vadose zone soil microbial communities from Sagehorn Ranch, Mendocino, California, USA - Sage2_L_80_16 metaG | ecosystem: Environmental > Terrestrial > Soil > Vadose zone | place: USA...
ACCTCGATGGCATCGGTGGCCGCATAGCACACGCCTGGGGCACTTTGCTGACTGCGGTTAGGACCGGAAAGCCCGCCTACCATGAACGGTTCGGCCTGCCCTTCTGGGAGGATCTGCAAGCCCATCCCGATATCGCGGCGAGCTTTGATGCGCTGATGGGGCCTGCAGGTCATGGCATCCCCGACCCGGAGGTGCTGCTCACAGGAGACTGGGAGGAGGTCAAGACGGTGGTGGATGTCGGTGGCGGGACAGGAGCGTTGCTTGCCGAGATCCTGCGTGCCCATCCTCAGATCCAGGGCACGCTGGTCGATTTCCCTGGGACGGTGGCCCGCGCGGAGGCGCTCTTGCAGGAGGCTGGCGTGAGGGAACGAGTCCGAACGGTGGGGCAAAGCTTCTTCGACCCGCTACCAGCCGGGGCGGACCTCTATATCCTCAAGTCCATTCTCAACGATTGGCCCGACCATGAAGCTAAACTGATCTTGAGCCGTTGCGCCGAGGCAGCACGCCCTGGCGGTCGCCTGGTGATCCTGGGCGGAGTGTTGCCAGATGATAGTATGAGTCCTGTTCTCACGCCGGAGATAGTTTTGCTCGGAGGCAAGGACCGCACGCTCACAGAATTTCGAGAACTCGCCCACCAAGCTGGGCTCACGGTGCAGGAGGCCGGACGGCTTCCGCATGGCCGCTTTGCCGTCGAGTGCCGCCCCGCTGGATGATCGCCTGGGAAGTGATGAAGAAAACGGAACGCCATCATTTTTAGTGATGGTGTTCCTTTGGAAAGAGGTGTGCTGGCTACTTAGGATATCCGTTCCAAAAAATGAGTCGCCGATGATACAATCAGATCCTTTAGCGCTCCATCTCTCCATCAGGTTGATGGCGAAACAGTTACTCACGTTGCTGTTTACCACTCTGTTTTAGAACGGATATCCTAAGTTGAGTAGGCGACTGGCGAGGTACTAATAGCCCTTTTCCCGTCGCCCCTCTCCGAACGAAGCGTGACCGTTTCCGTATCACTTCGCTCTCCAGCAGTCACTCTTGTCGCCTCGCAGCCACAAGTGACCTTCAGCACCATTTGGCTCTCCGCATCTCGCGTACCGCATGGAGGCTTCAGTCTGACCACCTATGCCCCTTCGCCCTGTGGACGACCTTCTCGTCCTCCCCGGTGAGCCGTAACTCTCACGACTACTATGGGCACTCCGTTTCCATAGAGGTCTCCCTCGGTAGGAAATCCCGTGTTCCGTCACAGTGAGACGTATCTAGCGCACCGTAGGTGCCTCACACATCACCTTGATGAGACCTCATTGGTCCCCATCCTTTCCGCAAGGGTACCCAAAACGGCTACTTCATCCTGGGTACAGAAAGGCTCTGGCTGCAAGCGTTCTGCCAGAGGACGTGTGCTTCCATCCTCGGTAATTGAGGTTCGAGCAATCCTGCCCTCACCCTAGTGCGCGGAACTTGCGAGCCTCAAGCTACAACGCTTTCACTTTTTTTGCCCGCTTTCTCGGCATGCTGTTGTTCCCTTTGGCTTTCGCCGCCAGGTTAGCCGGTGTTCCTAGAATTTCCCTCGAATTCTAGCCGATTCCATCGGCGATCTCACCGTGCGTGACACGGCGCACGTAGCCAGCACAGAGGTCTCGTCATATTGCGAGTGTTTTCTGGTCTTCAAGGGCGAAGTAGGCTGGTAAATGACCTACCATGTGAGCAACTTTTGCCCTCAAACATGAGCGGTTGCCCTCAATCTTGAGCAGCACAACTATTGGTAACGAATCAAGCCGCTCCACAAGCGAATGGTTGCAAATCGTTTTTGTAAATGAGGAAGGGGGAAAGTGATCCTTCATTTTTCTGTTATGGTGGAAAAGCTGAGTGTCAAAACCGTTGGAAAAGTGAGACCCAAGAGGGTGCAACGAGCTGGAGGGGAACTTCGGCGGTGCATCAGCTCGTTGCTTTCCCGCGCGTGTCACGGCTCGTTTTGGCTGCCGTGTGGGGCAGTGGCGGTAGCCCCGGTGCTAAGGCTCGTCGGAGCGTCCGGCGGCAAGCCGGGACCATTGGGAGATGGGGCGTCCACTTATACGGAAGGCGTTGGGTTCGCTGGTGTTTTCTCCCCATCGGTGCGGCCAGCCAGCAGGCGAGTCCTCCCACGTCTCCTGTCGCCCATAGACGGTCAGATCCAGGAGTCCGTACGACGGTGCCATCACTTCATTGCCGCGCCCGGTGGTCCAGTAGGTCTCGAACACACGGTCCCCGTGCCGCAGGTAGCATACCAGCATACCAAACTCGGCGAACAGAGCGGTGGCTGCGTCTTGCGCCGAGTACCAGGGAACGGTCCAGCCCATGAAGTCGCGATAGCGCGAGCTCTCCTCGTAGGGACCTTCGCAGAACGTGGCGTAGGTCACGTCGCGGGAATGCAGGTAGGACAGCTCGTTGATGTGGGTGGTGGAGAAGGTGCAGCCCTCGCACTGGGCGCTGGCGGGTTGACCGGTGTGCCACATGTGATAGTAGACGATCAGAAGCGATCGCGCCTCAAAGACCTCCAGCAGCGTGACCGGTCCATGCGGGCCGATGAGCGTAATGGTAGGGTCCACCTCGACCATCGGCAGATGCCTTCGAGCCGCCGCGATCGCATCCCCTTCGCGGGTGTGCGCCTTTTCCCGAACGCGCAGCTTGTCCAGTTCTGCCTGCCAGGTGGCCCGGTCGACCACTGCAGGCAGTGCAGAAGTGTCGAGGCCTCTGGCGAATTTGTGCTGATCAGGTGTATTCATAGGTATCTCCTTCTTTCTTCTCCTCACGACGCATTCAGGATGACGTATGGTGAGCAGAGATGCAACGACCATTTGCAAGTATACCTATTCTACCAGCTTCGACGCGAAAAAACTTCTCCGATCTTGCTCAAATCCTCGGTCCGCTGCCGAAAGCCTGGCCCGGGGGTGTGGCATGCTCTGTGGACAGAAGTGGTGAAGAAGATTCTCAAAATCGACCGCTTAATGGCACTCACTGTTCAACCTTTCTAGTGGGGAAGCGCATCGCCTCCGCGAGCATGAGCATCATGATTGGAAGAGTATCAAAAAACGTATCATAATCAAAGTGTCATTTCCTAAGAGGTGAGATGAGTATCTGACACTCACAGGTGAGGTTTTTTTGTAAGCTGGAACAACCAGCGTATCCTTAACGGAATTGAGAGGGGTTTTCTGTTGGGACCCCAAATAATGAGAACTGAATTTACAAAAACAGTACGTGGCGCTTCGCTTCTAGAGCGGCTTTCCATTTGATCAATGGTTGTGCTGCTCAAGATTGAGGGCAACCGCTCATGTTTGAGGGCAAAAGTTGCTCACATGGTAGGTCATTTACCACCAGAATAGCTCAAACAAACTCGTCTCTCACGAGGCTCAGCAAGAGCTTTTTTCAACGCACTGAGTCATTATGGGTAGTGCACTTTCTGGGAGCATACTATCCCCCGTCAACTTCTGAGTACTCACTGCCGCGCCCGCTGCAAATGCCTCTTTTGGGTGCTGTAGCTTCCTCAAGATGCGCCTGATCAGGAGAGTGGTCAGAAAAAGCAGCAAGGCAAACACCGAAAAAATGGTGAGCAGGTTGCCTCCGGCTTTTAAACAAGCTGCGAATGCAAAGCCGAGCGAAAGTGGGATGATTCCACCCAGCGTCTCACCTGCTAGGTCGTAGAGCAGGAAGTGGCGATAGGGGTAGCGTTCTGCTCCCGCAAGGAGATTCATCACCCCACCCAGGGCGGAAAAGAGGAAGCGGCTGAAAAAGATTGCCCATTCTCCCTTGCACTTGAAGTAGAGGTGCGATCGTGTAATGGTGCGAGCAGAAATAAGTTGTAGCCGTCTTGGCTGCCCTAGCCAGTGCAGTGTCTTACTCCCCCAACGTCTGCCTATGAAATATCCCGCGTTATCGCCACAGGATGAGGCGATGATTGTAATGCCAATGAGCAAGGCTATATTGAAGTAGCCGTGTGCTGCAAAGGCTCCCGCCGCCAGCAAGACCAGGCTGGCGGGCAGAGGGAGGCCAACCGCTGCCATGAAAATGATCAACCAGAGCACGGGATAGCCGTATTGGTGCAGCTCGTGGAGCAGGATGGAGAGAAGTGAACTCATATCGCCCAATATCTGAGGCTCCTATTGCATGATGCTGTGTAATATCGTTCTTTCACCAATACATTCGTACCGGGTTACAGTAGACTGGTCAGGGGAGAGCTCTTCTCCTCACAAGTATGTTCTCAATGAATTTGCACGTTAGACATGTACTACTTCATTGGTTTCAGAACAATGTCTGCAGAAGCCGCACCCGAAAATCTCCCTCATGATGGCCAATTGGAAAAAGCCCGCGCGATGAAGGCAATTAGGTAATTCTGTCTAGAGCCTCCCTGGAGCAATTGAAGAAGGAATTACGCACTTCTGTCGATGTGCTTCTGCTCTCCTCTGAGGTATATCTCATGTAGTAGCAAGGAGCAAAGAAATATTCTCCTGCTCCAGTACTACTCCGATATTCTGTCAAAAGCAAGACACTATGCACTATATCGGGTATGGCAAATAATGAACTACGATGATGTCTCTACCATGCTCTGAGGAGGAGTTGTTATGGACGTGCTGGAATTTCAACAGTTTTATCAGGAGCAGGCCGGGCCGGTCTATCGGTTCGTGTATAGTAAGGTCGGCAATAGGGAAGATGCCGAGGACCTCACCTCACACATTTTTCTCAAAGCAGTAAGCAGCATCAATCAGGAGCGTAGCCTACAAAGTATGCACAATTGGCTCTTTCTCGTTGCACACACTACTGTCGCTGATTACTGGCGTGCCCACTACCGTCTTCCAACGAATTCATTGGATACATTGTTAGAGACTGGCTGGGAAGGCCCAGCTGAAGAAGGGCCGATTGCAATCAGTGAGAGACCTCTCGAACGCGTACATCGTATCCTTCAAGCATTGCCTGAGCGGTACCGCAAGGTCTTGATCTGCCGTTTTCTCCTCAAGCTTTCGTTACGAGACACGGCTGTAAGCATGGGAACAACTGTGGCAACGATCAAAACATTACAGTTTCGTGCGCTCAAACGCGCCGCTGATCTCGAAGACATTGTAACAGAACGACAACGAGTTGCAATGTAGTCATATCCCTTCCGCATGCTCCCCTACTCACTACTTCCCCTCGTGATCTCATTAAGCCATGCGCAGAGTTGAAATTCTGCCTGCATGAGTGGACTGTTAAGCTTCGAGTGAAGGGCGAAATGTAACAGTTACCTGTCTCCCAGATTGACAGCCCCAACACATCACTTGAAACTTGATAGCATATAAGAGTATAGTAGGTGCAGCGACATTCTCGAGAGAGTATCGACATTCATCTTTAGAGCAGTCTTCCTTTTGTCTCTTGGATTCGGTACGCTCTGGCTGCCGGGTACGCTTGTGGAAGACTTCCAAGAGGTGGTGCTACTTTGGCTTGCCGTCTGGAACAGCAGCTTGGCAACAAGCATCCCTTGCCTCCAGGGGACACCCAGCCGGAGTTGAACCTATGTTAGACCAATTGAAAGCTCGGTTCTACAACCTACCCGCACAACTCACTTCGCTGATCGGACGCGAACAAGAGATTCGGGCGGTGTGTTCACTTTTGCGACAACCGGAGGTGCGCCTTGTCACCCTCACCGGTCCCGGGGGTGTTGGCAAAACGCGCCTGGCACTGCAAGTGGCGGCTGATCTGCTCGATGAGTTTGCCGACGGCATCTGCTTCGTCCCCCTGGCACCAATTAGCGATCCTGACCTCGTCCCCCCGACGGTTGCCCAGATGTTTGGACTGAAAGAACCCGGCGATCAACCCTTGCTTGACCTCTTAAAAACGTCACTCCAGGACAAGTGTCTGCTGCTGCTCCTCGACAACTTTGAACAAGTACTGGGCGCAGTACCCTGGCTGGCGGACCTGCTGGCCGCCTGTCCGTCTCTCAAGGTCATGGTGACCAGCCGTGCGGTGCTCCATATCCGTGGTGAACACGAATTTCCTGTTCCCTCACTGGCGCTGCCCGATTTTACCCATCTTCCAGAGAGCCAAGCCCTTTCACACTATGCGGCAGTGGCCCTCTTCCTGGAGCGTGCGAGAACAGTCAAGCTCGACTTTCAGCTGACTCCAGCCAATACCCGCACCATCGCGGAGATCTGCATTCGCCTGGATGGGTTGCCGCTCGCTCTTGAGCTGGCAGCCGCACGTAGCAAACTGCTTCCCCCACAAGCGCTTCTGACCCGCTTGAGACACCGCCTGCACGTCTTAACGAGTGCGGCACAGGATGCCCCCGTACGACAACAAACGCTGCGTAACACGCTTGCATGGAGCTATGATCTAATGGACACCAAGGAGCAGCAGCTCTTTCGGCGGCTCTCCGTCTTTGTGGGTGGCTGCACATTGGAAGCGGTGGAGGGGCTCTACACGGCACTCGGTGAGTTGCCAGCAGACGTGCTGGATGGAGTGGCCTCACTCATCGACAAGAGTTTGCTGCAACGAACGGAGCAGGATGACGAGGAACCCCATCTGGTGATGCTAGAGACGATTCGTGAGTACGGGCTGGAGGCCCTGGCGGCAAGCGGAGAGATGGAGCGCACCCGCCAGGCACATGCCACCTACTGTCTAGCATTGGCGGAGCAAGCGGAGCTGGAACTTGGGGGACCACAGCAGGCCACGTGGTTGGAGCAATTAGAGCGGGAGCATGACAACCTGCGTGCGGCGCTCTCATGGACGGTTGAGCGGGGAGAAACTCAGCGGAGCATGGAGATGGCCTTGCGCCTGGGTGGAGCCTTGCGGCCCTTCTGGTGGGGGCGTGGCCACTGGAGTGAAGGGCGAGCGTTCTTGGAGCGGGCACTAGCCGCTGCGAGATCCCTTCCGGGTCCCCGGATCGATCCATCTGTGCGTGCAAAGGCACTCATGGCTGCCGCAAATCTGGCCTTCGTCCAAAGCGACTATGCGCAGACAGAGGTGCTGTGTGAAGAGAGCCTGGCACTGTACCGGGAACTCGGAGACCACTATGGCATTGCATTCTCCCTCTATCGGTTGGGGAACGTTGCATGGGTGAGAGGTAATATCGCCGAGGCCCGTTCACTGACCGAGGCGGCGTTGGCACTCTTTAGGGAGGTGGATCATAGGGAGTACGTGGCCTATTCGCTCTTCTCCCTGGCGCTTGTGGCCAGTAGTCAGGGTAAGTATGCCAGGGCTTGCGCGCTGTACGAGGAGAGCGTGGCAATACACCGAGAGCTCGGCAACAAGAGGGGCATTGCCCACTCGCTCTCGCAATTGGCCCAGGCGCTCTTTGATTGCCAAGCTGACCAGGCGCGCGTCCGTTCCCTTGTGGAGGAATGCCTCGCACTGTCCAAGGAGGTGGGCTTCAAGGAAGGCATCGCTGCAGCCCAGTGTCTCTTGGGCCAGTTGGCGCTTAGCCAGAGCGACCTGGCTACAGCACACACACAAGTGGAGCAGAGTGTCGTGCTCTACAAAGAAATGGGGCACCGGCATGGTACCGCTGAGTCGCTGGCAGTGTTAGGAAAGGTGCTCGCAGTCGAAGGTGACTACGCCGCAGCGCGCAGGCAATATGAGGAGAGCCTGGCGATCTCGGGTGAATTGGGCGAGCAGTGGATGGTCGCCAGAGGTCTGGTGGGATTGGGGGAAGTCGTTGCGGCAGAGCACAAGCTCGCCTGGGCTGCACAGCTCTGGGGAGCAGCGGATGCCTTACGCGACACGCTTGGTGTGCCGATCCCGCCCATTGAACGCGCTGAGTATGAACGCTTGCTCTCGGCGACCCGTGTCCATCTGGGAGAACGAGCCTTCGCTGCCGCCTGGGCCCAGGGACGAGCCATGACCCCACGGCAGGCACTGGCGGCACAGGGGCACAAACCCACCCCAACTCCCAGCGCGACCCCATCACCGCAGGCCTATCCGGCGGGGCTGACGGCACGGGAAGTGGAGGTGCTACGCTTGCTGGCAGGAGGCTTGACCGACCAGCAGATCGCCGACAAGCTGGTGCTCAGTCCGCGCACTGTGCACGCCCATATCAGTTCCATCTACAGCAAGCTGGGTGTGACCTCACGCAGTGCCGCCACTCGCTATGCCATCGAACACCACCTCACCTGATAGGAGCGAAAGAGTTTCCTACTCCCTCTCTGCTCCGTGCTCAACTGCGGCTGCACGTCTTTCTCACGGCAGCCAAACATGCAGACCTCCACATTCACAACCGCTAGGTAATTCTGTCTAGCGGGTGCCCAGAACAATCATGGCAAGGAATTACACGATTCTGTCGATGCGCCTTGCTTCCCTTTGAGCTATATCTCTTGTAGAGCAAGTGGAAGGAGGAATGGTACGCCATCGCTTTTTGACGCTTGTTCACCATCGGTTTGGGCTTGATACCATGCTGGACAAGCCCATGCACTTTCACACAACAAAAGGAGGAATTGATGAATTGGCAATTTGATGCCGGGCATACACACATAGGCTTTACAGGCCGACATTTGATGGTGGCAACGGTGCGAGGACAATTTGAGAAGTTTAGCGGGACAGTGGAATTCGATGAGCATGACCTGACGCGCTCAAAGGCAGACATCCAGATCGAAGCAGCCAGCGTCAACACGCATAACGTCCAGCGGGATGAGCACTTCCGCTCGGCGGATTTCTTCGATGTGGAACCCTATCCATCGATTACGTTCAAGAGTAAGCGAGTGCTCATGCATGATGAGCATCACGGGCAACTCATTGGCGATTTGACCATTCGCAACATTACCAGAGAAGTAGTGCTGGATGGAGAATATAGCGGAGTGAGCCAGACCCCCTGGAATACCTATAGTGCCGGGTTCAGTCTGCGTGCCAAGGTGAACCGCAAAGACTGGGGACTGACCTGGAACATGGTGTTGGCGGGAGGCGGCCTGGTTGCCAGTGACGAGATCACTTTAATCATTGACCTCGAACTCACCAGTCCTGCGGAAGCGGTTGCACCTGTCCAAGCAGCGGAAGCTTCGGCTTGAGATACAAGCGAAACAGGAAAGCAGAATTGCCTCACTACAAGATGGCACCAGGGCCGCCTGGCCATTTCCTGCTTGGGAGTACGAGAGATATTCGGCACGACCCGTTGCTTTTTGGATTGGAAATGGCCCGTCACTACGGTGATATCTTTCGGATACGCTTGCTTTTCTGGCCCGTTTACCTGGTCAACCACCCGGATGGCGTCAAACATGTACTCCAGGATAACCAGCAGAACTATCACAAAGACCTGTATCCCTACAGGGTCTTGAAACCGTTACTCGGCCAGGGGCTCGTCACCAACGATGGGGAATCCTGGCTCCAGCAACGGCGCCTCATGCAGCCGGCCTTCCATCGGAAGCGCCTGGCTGCCTTTGGTACGCTCATGACTGATGCTACAGTTACTATGCTCGATCAGTGGCAGAGATTCGCCGAGCGAGATCAACCTCTGGATATCGCAGCAGAGATGTTGCGCCTGACGCTGGGTATCGCTGGCCAGGCCCTCTTCAACATCGAGCTGAGCGATGAGTCACATACTGTCGGCCAGGCAGTGGCAACCGTGAACAAGCTGCTCTCGGAATATCTCTCTGCCCCCTTCCCGCCTCTCAGCATTCCTACGCCGCGCAGTCGCCGCCTTCAGGCAGCACGTCGCACCCTTGACCAGGTAGTGCATGACATCATTGTCCAGCGTCGCCAGCAGCATGCCGACACCGGTGACTTGCTCTCCATGCTGCTGTTAGCTCGTGACGAGGCGACGGGTCAGGGGATGAATGAGCAGCAGATACGCGATGAAGTGATGACGCTGCTCATCGCAGGTCATGAGACGGTAGCAACCGCACTCATGTGGACCTGGTACCTCCTTTCCCAGCACCCGGAGGTTGAACGTCACCTCCATAGTGAGTTGGACGAGGTGCTTGGCGGGCATCTACCAACGGTAGAGCATCTCAACAGGCTTTCTTACACCCGCATGGTAACGCAGGAAGTACTACGGCTCTATCCGCCAGCCTGGATCTTCGGACGGAAAGCAATAGCCAATGACGAAATCGGTTGCTATGTCATTCCTGCGAACAGCATAATCGTGCTGAGCCCCTACATAACCCACCGCCATCCTGCTTTTTGGGAGCACGCGGAGGTGTTCGACCCCGAACGCTTCGCCCCAGCACAAGCTGCCGCTCGCCCACACTACGCCTACTTCCCATTCGGAGGTGGCCCACGCATATGCATCGGCAACAACTTTGCACTGATGGAGACACAGTTGGTCCTGGCTACTATAGCGCAGCAGTATCGGCTGCGCCTGGTCCCCGGTCACCCAGTAGAGCCCGAGGCATTCCTTTCGCTGCGCCCGCGCTCTGGCTTGCCGATGACGCTCCATCGCATATCGATATAGTTGTAGAGTGGAGGGAAAGCGGCAAACCTTTTGCTCACATTTTCACTCATTCCTTGCGCAATGCCCCGTACCCATTCTAACCTTTGACATCCGGCTTTAATGCTGCCTGTAACCTTGCCCCAGGCGCAGTAAGCAAGCGAATTGGCTTGCGGGGGAGCAGGCCAGCTTCTCGCTGCCACTCGGCGATCTCTTGCATGGACCAAGTTCCCGCCTCGCTGGTGGCTGCGAAGTAGAGGTTGGACAGCGCACCCAGTTCCCCAACTTCTCTGGACGATTGAAAGCGGTCCAATTCCTCGATCACGAGCGAACCATTCGGCCGCAAAGCATGCGCACAGCGCTTCACGAGATCGCGATTCGCCACCTCATCGAAATGGTGGAGGAGATTCCCGATGAAGATGAGATCGTACTCCTCGTTTCCCAGCTCGTCTATCAGCGCGTTTCCAGCACGATGGATGATGCGCTCACCCATGCCCTCGTGTGCAAGGATCGTCGCCGCGTGTTCAACAGCTTCCGGCAGATCGAAGACGACCGAGCGGAGTTCCGGGTAACGACGGCAGAGCATCACCGAATAGTATCCGTGGGAACCACCAAGGTCGAGCATATGTAGTGCGCCTCGCGGCACCGGGATGCGCCGGGCTACCTCAAACGCAGAGATGCCAGCCAGGGAGCGCATCGCCCTCTGGTACACCCGCCATTCATCGTTTGACATCTCCTGGTGGATGTGTGCGGGTTTGCCAGTGCGGAGAAAGTCCTCAAAGCGTTCATCCCAGGTCCAATTCAGGAAGTTGAACAACATATAATCGTACAGCGACTGCGGGCTACTCTTGAGGAGCCATTTCCTGGCGACTGGCGCGAGTGTATAGCGCATTTCGTTGCAACGCACATAGCCCGCGCCCGCTAACGCAAAGAGCAGCGCCTCTGTTGCATGCTGATCAAGCCCACAGAGTGCTGCAACCTCATGCGTCGTACATGCTTGCTTTGCCAATACCTCAAAGATGCCGAGCTTCGTCGCCACCATAATGGCACGGGCAAGCGTCATGGCTACGATCGTGTCTCCTAGAGGCGTTGGCACAACGCCTCTAGGAGCGCAATCCTCTCCAGGAGGTTCTCAGGAACAGTATCAAGTCTCATAATGCTACGGCTTCATTCCAATTCTCTATCAGTTTGAGGGTCTTCTTCGAAGTGAGTCGAGACGTTGACATCACTCGCCATCTCTTCGAGACCATCACCGAATTCATGGACGAGTTTAGCCAACCCGCGGGTGAATTCACGACCAGCAGTATGGAAATGCTGCCGTGGCCTTGGTGGCAACCTATTGATCGGTAAAAGCGCTAAACTTACCCCAGCCCGAAATATACTTCGTATGAAGTACCCAGTGGCTTGCCGGAGTTCTTCGCGTTCAGTATGCATACTTCGTACATGCTTTTCCTTGTCTTGACTGTTTATCATGTGCTTTCCTACCTGTTCATTACTATCAGAGTTACTTGTCATCGTGCTGAGCGTATAGGCATACTCTCATCTGTAAGAGAATACATTTAGGGGAGCAGGAATGCATCGACCGAATCGTGTAATTCCTTCTTTGCATGCCTCTGGGAACCGTCTAGATACAATTACCTACTCCTGTCGTCTTGCCAACAACGCTGTAGGCTACGCCCGAGCGTCTGACTTCGCTCAGACAAATCGGATAGGTGCCGAGCAGTATGGCTGATCCTTCCAATTTCTCTTCCTTACTACGTTGGAGTGATTAGCCCTCCCAGCGAAGAAAGTTCTTTACCGCTGATATGCTCGTACAAGTTGCCAGTGGTAAAGAGCACTACATTATGCCTGCGATTGAGACCGGTGCCCCCGCGGCGCTGATATTCGGCTTCTAGCGCCACAATCCTCGCATCAGTCGTCAGGCGGTTGTCACGGACCGCGAGAAAAGCTCTCGAGAGATAGTGAGCCAGAGTGTGAGCATTGTAGGACTGTTGTAGCTCAGCCTGCGCGGTGCTCACCAGCGCATCAATCATGATCAACTGGCGGTCAATGGTGGCGATCCCACCCACCCGTGCAAACCATGCTGGACCCATCACCCGCTGAAAGTCACGCAGGAACGCCTTATACTCCTCGATCTTTTTTTCCAGAGCCGGGCCTTCCACTGGTGTCTCACCCTCAGTGAACCGTCCTCATGCAACCAGGAGGTAAGCAAAGGAAGTTGCAACGACCAGACCGAAGATGATAGGCGTGATGCCCACGCTCTCGCCAATTCACTGGCAGAGAACGACGTGGTGAGACCGGAATTCTGCGCAAGAGTGACGTTATTGGATTGTTTACCATGAAAGTTACCCCATTCAATCTCTATCAAATTGGTACCAATAGATTCGCAGCGGGTTACAACGTGCTCGTTAGGTGAAGTGCCCTCATCCTCACAACGGGCGGCCATAAGAGCCTCAAGAAAAACGAAGTTGAAAGCAAGCGTAGACGATTCTGTCTAGCTGCTTCCCGAAGCACGAAGAAGGAGAAATCACACGATTTTGTCGATGTGCTCTGCTTCCTTCTCAGCTATATCTAGTGTTGTGGTGAGCAGCATGAAAGTACGCTTGAGCCACATCATAGTGAGAAGGAACGGAACAACAATGAGTACGACATGGTCTTTCGCATGGAAACGCTTGCGCAGTCTCTGGACGATTGCTCATCTACGCAACAAGATTCTCTTCACCTTGGGGCTGCTGATCTACCGCGTCCTCGCCCATATTCTTGTGCCTTTGACCCATCAAGAACAGGTCAATCTGGTCAATCTTTTTGGGAGCAACAAGAGCCAAAACCTTGGTCAATTGCTTGGCCTATTGGATGTGTTCTCCGGTGGGTCCCTGCAAACCTTTTCTATCGGTGCCCTGGGACTTGCTCCCTATATCACAGCGACGATTGTGATGCAACTCTTGCAACCAATTATTCCGGCGTTGCATGATCTGTCGACGCAGGGAGAGGCCGGACGCCTCCGCTTCAGTCAGATGACGCGTATGATCACGATACCGCTGGCCTTCTTGCAAGCGTTGGGACAGTCAGCGATCTTTGTGAGAGCAGGAGTTCTCGATGCTACGAGCTTCAACCTCTTTGGCCCGAATTGGCTGGCAACCCTCTCTATCCTGCTGTCATTGACTGCTGGTACGATGATACTGGTGTGGATCGGTGAGTTGATCACTGAGCATGGGATCGGCAACGGCATCTCATTGATCATCTTCGCAGGGATCGTGAGTCGTCTTCCTCAACTGATACAGCAGGGCTTCCTGGCGAGCACCTCTAACGGAGGCAATGGCAGTGGCATTGTCAGTATCGCCGTTTTCCTGTTGATAGGTCTGCTGACCATCCTGGGGATTGTCTCCCATCTATCAGGCACAGCGACGTGTGCCCGTGCAGCATCCAACAAAGCGCGCCGTCGGACATGGCATGCTCGCCGGTTCCTCGCAAACCAGCTATATACCTATGCAAGTGAATAGCACAGGGATGATCCCGCTCATTTTCGCGCAGTCCATTTTGATCTTCCCGGCTCTGCTCTCACAATATCTCGTAGGCAATTCAATCACATGGCTGTCGAGCGCTGCGCTGTGGGTTGGCACCTATCTTGCCAATACCTCGCTGTGGTACTACTGGTTCACCTACTTTGCCTTAGTGGTCCTCTTTACCTACTTCTATGCCTATGTTTTGTGGCAGCAACAGGACATCCCTGAAAACCTGCAAAAGCACGGATCATTTATTCCAGGCTATCGACCAGGTGAACCAACGCGCAGATACTTGAGCACTGTGCTCAATCGCATTACGTTGTGTGGTGCCCTGTTCCTGGGTGTTGCAGCCATCTTGCCATTCGTCGCACGGGTGGGTGGCAACCAGTTGCTCAGTAGCGCAGCACTGCTAATTGTGGTTGGCGTGGTGCTGGATACCGTCAGGCAGCTTGATGCCCACATGGTCATGCGTAACTACTCTGGTTTTCTCTCATAAGCAGGAACATATGCTCGTTACAGGAAGCAATGCAATGTCTCAGCTAACTCTGTCACCTTCACCTGCCGCCATGAAAGATGCTACGGATGTGCAGGAATTTCAACAGTTGTATCGCGAGAAGTTTGGGTTGATCTATCGCTATGTGTATAGGAAGGTCGGCAATCGAGAAGATGCCGAAGACCTGACATCGGAAATTTTTCTCAAAGCAGTGAGTACCCTCAATCAGGAGTTTAGTCCGCACAGTATGCACAAATGGCTCTTTCTGATTGCGCGTGCAACCGTTGCAGACTACTGGCGCACCCACTACCGTCTTCCAGCGCATTCACTGGATGAATTGTTAGAGGCTGGCTGGGAAGGCCCGGCTGAAGAAGAGCCTGCTGTGGCTGCAATAAGCAGCGGGCCAGCAGAGCGAGTACAGCATCTCCTTCAGGCACTCCCTGAACAGTATCGAGAGGTGCTCATCTGCCGTTTTCTGCTCAATCTCTCGATCAAGGCCACCGCTTTAAGGATGGGGCTGACCGAGGCAAATATCAAAGTATTGCAGTTTCGTGCGCTCAAACGCGCCGCAACACTCGAACAGGCCAATCCTTGGTGGG
>Ga0137379_10003372_pt1 | contig 14921 bp, 14 predicted proteins | sample SagtaG_18_FD_104812 | JGI IMG/M metagenome (GOLD analysis project Ga0137379, IMG submission 104812) | Vadose zone soil microbial communities from Sagehorn Ranch, Mendocino, California, USA - Sage2_L_80_16 metaG | ecosystem: Environmental > Terrestrial > Soil > Vadose zone | place: USA...
GGCCCTGGGCCGCTGACATCGTGACCGCCTGGGACCGCGTCACCGCCCTGCCGCAGGCCCCCTGACCAGCGCCAAACCGCCCCAGCGGCCAAAGGAAGGAGTACCCGGGGCCCGTGGAACCCCCGGCCACCCGGCCCGCCAGCCGGGCCGCCGTCATCCCCGAAACCCAGAAACAAGGCCCCCAAACGGCTTGCCGAACCTCGCCCGCCCAGGTCGGCTCAACCGTGAATCATCGAGGCTGGGGCGACTGGGGTTCATATTGCTCCTACGTCCTGCAGATGCTTAATTGCTGCCTTCACGTGGGCATCAGTAAAGATTCTGCCCTTGCGGCGAGTCCACCCACGGACCTTCTCAGGCGCATCGTTGATAGCGTTCTCGTGACGAACAACCCAGTGAGTACTTGCTAGCAGTTCCAGTCCGTACGGTCCTTCGAAGCCCTCAACTTGGCCGATTACGTCGTCGACGACTCGCCACCCCTTCTTCTCACGGACAGTTGTTAGGTAGTTGGCCAGCTCCTCGCGCGCTCGGTCCGTGGGCGCGATGGGCTCAAGCGACATGACGGGGGCGGTCCCGTCCCCGTGACCTTGGAGGAACGTTCCCTCCATCTCCTGTACAAGATGGCGGACTCGTTCGCTATATGGGCCATAACGCCCTGGCTGAAAGTCTAGGAGAAGTCGGGGTTCAAGTTCATTGGCGAAGTACATCAGCTTCTGAATCTCAAGATGCGACGCACCGTATTGGTCCTCCCATGGTTCCACTGCGGTTCGGCGTGCTACATAGGATTCCAAGAGATCGATGAGAATAGCGCGTCCCCAGGTCATCCGCACGTTGGTCGCGCCGGCCACAGAGTGCGCATGCGTAGGTGCATAAATCCTAATGTCAACGTCGTCCAAGTTTCCCAATGCGCGAACGATCGTAGGCTCCACTACGGCCCAGTCAAGGCCACCGCTGCCAGCTCCCAGTGGAGGGATGGCAATGGACGTGATCCCGTGTTGGCGAATAGCTTCCCCCAGGCTAATTAGACCTTGCTCGATGTATTCAAGGTTCGAGGGGGATCGCCAGTGTTTCTTGGTCGGAAAATTAATAACGAACCTCGGGCCTGAGAGCTGTTCGGTCGACACTACAAACATCTGACCGATCTTGACTTCACCGCGCTTGCAGGCTTGCTCGTAGGCCTTAAAGACGCTCGGGTACCGGCGCTTGAACTGAAGCGCGATCCCCTTTCCCATGACCCCGACGCAGTTGACGGTATTGACCAAGGCGTCGACATCTGCGGTGAGCAGGTCGCCTTCGACACGAGTGATCATAGCCGTACCTTCAATCAGTTGTAGAAGATGTCGCGCATAGCGTGATACTGCCGCACCCCACCGACAGTCTTGAAGAGTTCTCGCGGTTGGCTTAGCCCAGCATCATCCCGAGTCACGATGACCCGCACCAGGTGGAGAGGAACCTCACCGAGGACCAGGCACTCGGCGGCCCGGCGACCCTGGCGATACAGATCGTCCGGCGTATTTTTCCACATCTTTTGACACAGTAGATCAAAATCTACGAAATCGCCTATCTGGTTTAGATCTCTACTAAACTGAGTATATCCGGACGAAGCATTGCCGTCACTGATGCACCAGGTTAGGCCAGCGTCAATGACGTCACCCAGCACCACGCCGATGAACACCAAGTCCGGACTCAATGCCTTGTAGGGCTGTGTTCCCGGACTTGTTACCGCAAACAACATCGGCGACTTGGCAGCGATGTAGAACGGCACGTGGTCACGAACCGTGCTTGCCGGATAGTCCTCGTCGGGCCGTACCCAGTACGTACGACGCCCCTTAACGTCATCATTGGCCACGCTGCGGCGTGGCGCGGCCCGCGGCGACGGAAGCAAGGAGCCGGACGCGCGGATCTCTTCGAGGTTGTCTCTGTGGGTGAAGTGCCATACAAGCCAGTCCTGCGGGCTCTCACGTCGCGGCCCTGGCTTCCTGCGAGCCATGAAGCCCGAAGCTGGTACATAGTACAGATCCAACTCCCGTGCTCGCTCTCCTGGCTGGTGATCGTTTGGTGGTGAGCCTATCTCCCCTCTGCGCCTCAGCCGTAAAGCCCGTTCCACGACACTGCAGGGCCGCCGAGACCGCAAGCTCCCCTGTTGGCGTTCGGACTTGACGCCGAGAACGAGTGTGGTGCCGTCGCGCCCGACGAGAGAACGAGTGTGGTGCCGTCGCGCCCGACGAAGAGATCCCCGACGTCGAGGTGCGGGCGCGGGGTGCCCATTTCCCGTACAGCGACGGCGCGGTAAACCTGACAGGTAGCACCCGATGTCACCGTTGACGAGCAATGGTGCAGGCTGCGCTCGATGCTGCGGAAGACCTCAAGGGTGTGGATGCAGGTCAGACATCGGGGCGTCGCACCGTCTCCTGCCACGCGGCGTCGGCGGCACCGCGCGGCAACCGCTGGCGGCGCCAGTGTTCGCGCAGCACCACCATGGTAGCTGCGTCCAGCGCGGTGGTGCGCTGCCCAGCCGGGGTCTTCGGCGGCCCCAGATGCAGACACCGCTGGCGCGGGTGACCTGTCGTCTGATCATCAAAGCGCCGGCGTGCAGGTCGTCGGCCCGAGTAGCGCAAGCCGGTTAGCCAAGCAGCTTCGCCTTCGCTTGGTCGAACTCTTCATGTGACAACACTCCGGCGTCACGAAGCTGTGCGAGCTTCGTAAGTTCGTCCACGATGTTGACCAGGGCCACGCCTTGCGGTGCCGCCGCTGGCGTGTTCTGCGGGACGTTTCCGCGAAACGATGGGTGCGCTCGAATCCACGCTTCGATCTTCGCTGCGGTTCCGTAGTTGATCGGGCAAGCTGCGAGTTCTGTCCCACTGCCCTGCAAGACAAACATTTGCTGAAACGCGCTCGCGCCGTTCTTCCTGTCTTGCCTCGTCGCCTTGCGAACCGAGAAACCAGTTACGTCGGCAATGTTGACCTTGAAGGCCGGAAGCAACTTGCCGGTCTGCCGGTACTCGATGATGCCGCCGCCGTAGTCGATGATGCTGCCGTTCCCGAACCCGAGCCCGTGACTCTGTCCTCGCGCCATTTCTCAATCCTCCCGAAGTGTGAAGCTCGGGGCTAGTCGCACGGCTCGCCGGGCGCGAGATCAACAGGCTACGGACGTCTCAGGGCCGAGCCTGGTGACCGCCAGGGGAGCGATCGAACGGCTGTTGTCGCCCGGCTTGATCTAGCTACTGCCATGGACCTTTCGCAGACCCTGACGAATCTGTCAATGACCTCCCGCAGACCTCGCGGTAACTGGGCCTCGGGCCTGACGGGCCTTGATGCCCGCCTCGTTCCGGCCGCGCTGCAAGCAAGCATGACAAAGCGGCGGCGCGGGCGTCAGGATCTGGGTGGCAGGGTCGTATGCTCCCGGGACGGTGGGCTCGCCACACCCAGGGCTGTCCACGATCAGCCAGGCTGGAGATCGGAGCTGTGGCTGCGGGTTCTGGCACTCCCGGGAGCCAGCCGGGTGCCGTAGGGCTTGTACGGTGCGAGCGCAAACCGGCGCGGTACAACGCCGCGCCGACAGTACCGAGCCTTGTGGAGCGGGTGGCTGCCGAGGGCGCGTTGATCGGAGATCTCCGCTGGCTATAGGGCACGCCGCGCTTGGGCCGCCCTGGCCGGATCCCCGGCGCGGCCTGTCCCCAGCCAGACGCGGAGAAGCGGCCGGCCGTTCCGCGAACTCGTACATCGCCAAAGGCAGGCCACACTCACTACAGAGCAGGTGCGGCAGGGCCGAGGCTGGAAGCCTGGGCCGACATGCGCAGGAAACGGTCTGGATGGCCGTCGCCCGAGCAGCTGATCCTCGCGACCATCGTGTCGCTGTCCGCGGTCCCGGCAGGGTCGTATGGACAGGGCGAGCAGCCTGGTCGGCGGATACGCAACCGACTTGAGCCGAAGGGCTGGCGGATCTGGGATGCGGTGTAGGGCACATATTCATTTATGCGAACCCGGTAGCGACAGGCGGCAGGCGGACCTTGGGCATGCCTGAGCGGTGTCAGGCTTTGCCGACGGCGAGGTCTGTCACGTGCTGGCCGAGCGGGGCTCGCGATAGGCCCGGCCATACCGCCTGGGCCACCAGGTCCTGCACTTGCCATAGGTCTGCATCAAGGTCGCCGCAGAGCATCTCGATCACCAGCGAAGCGTCTTGGTCCCGCAGGGCTTCAAGGGTGCACGGCCACTCGGATATGACGTCTGGCGTCACGGGGCGGAGCGTGCCGTCCTTGGTCCGATGGAGCTTTAGCCCTCGCAGTTCGGTGAGGGCATTTTCGACCTTGGCCAGAGTGCCGGCGAATGCTTCGATCTCGGCCAGCTGGGGCCTGAGGAAGCCGGCAACCGTTACCGGCTTGCCGCGGCCAGGGACTGGGCCGCCAGATCGCCTGGCTGCGGGCTGGATCATGCCCGGAATCGCCGAGCCGAACTCACCCAGCGCGGCGATCAGCGTGGCCACTGCACGCGCCCTCGGCGTGCCTGCGAGCCCAGTCTTCAGGGCGCTTCTGATGTACATCAGGTTGTTGCCCGCCGCGACGGCGCTCAGGCCACGCGCAAGGCCGCGCACATCTCGGGGGATGGCTTCGGCGAGCGAGCGAAGCGCGACGTCGATGAGCCGCCGCTGCCATTTCGGTGCGGTAGCGGCGAGCCCGTCGTCAAGTAGATCGGCTGCAAGCTCAGGACCGACCGGGCACAGCCATCCTGGCCAACCCGGCCGCTTGTCGGCGGTTTCGACAACCTCGGCGATGAGGTCGCGGCGGTGATCGGGGCCTTCAGAGAACAGGCGCCCCGCAGCGAATACCCACGTGTTGCGCCAGTGAGGACTCGGTGCAGTGACATGCAGCCGACCGCGGACCTCATCGTCGGTGCCATTGCTGAGCGCCCGGGCAGCCATGAGCTCCTGAAGGCTGCGGACCTCAAACGTGACGGTGTTGTTCTCCGCGGGGATGAGGAGCACGAGACGCTGCGTCGCCGCCGTGACGATCTTTCCGGCGAGCGCGCTGGCGTCTGCTCCAGCCGCGTGACCGAGTTCCAGCAGGCGCGCCTCGGCCAGGCTGCGGAGCTCCGGCATGGGGAGCAGGGCACGGGCGTCGGTGGACGTCTCGGCGCGAACCTGAAGGGCCAGTCCTACGGCCTCATGCAGTTGAGTGATCGAGCCCCGGTGCTGGGTCAGGAGCGACGCCAGGGTCGTGTTCTTCGCCGCCTCCCGGTCGTAGACCGTCTCGTAATAGCGCCAGAAAAGCTGAAAGCGGTCAGGCGGCAGATTGCCGAGCCGCTCAAGGATGAGGGTCATGATCAGAACCTGGAGCGGCGTTTTCATGAGCCGCGCCATCGCCGGATCAGTCGCGTGCTTCTCGAATCGTGCAAGCACCTGGTCCCGACGGTCCAGATCATCAGCCAGTCTCCGGAACGTGACCAGCCGCCCGTACTCGACGGCAGACTCGCCGTCGAGGTAGCGCAGGTCGAACTGGGCGAAGTGCCCCGGTGCTATGCGCTCGGTGTAGCCGGTCGGCCTGGTGGTCAAGACGACAAGCAGGTCGGCATCCTGCCGGTCTGCTTCCTCGACAAAGAACTCGATCTCATCGAGGACCCGGCGCCGCACCTCCGGTGACGTCACTTCGTCAAGGCCGTCCAGGACCAGAAGCCATGGCCACCAGCGCAGCCACCTGTTCAGGGTGACTGGCTTGATGTCGAACTCGGCACGCGACGTCACCTTCTCGGTGAGCCAGCGCAGCAGGGACTTGTCCCCGCTCGGCCCGAGGTCGTCGGCGAGTTCGGCGAGGTCAACACGGATCGGCCACCGGCGGTTCCTGGGTGCGCGGAGGTCAAGACGGCCGAGGGCGGCGCGGGTGCCAGCCATGATCTCTTTTGTCGTGCCGCTCCCGGCCTCGCTGTCCATGAACCGGGTCCGGTACAGCTGGGTAATGAACCGGCTGACGGTACTCTTGCCGTTCCCCGGCTGGCCCGTCAGGACCAGGTGCCTTTGCTCGCCGACCGGGGTCATGGATGCCCTGAGGACGGTATCGCCTCGGGAGATGATCTCGCGCAGCGCGGTCGTTTCCTGGCCGTCGGGCCCATCAGCTCGCAGGTCGATTATCACGTTCTCGACAGACTGGCGAGTACTGCCACCCGCCTCACTGAAGTTGACCCACCTCTCGGTTCTGAGCGTATTCCGCGCGTGTGCGGTGAGCACCGGGTGAAGCTCCTGAGAGTCCAGAAGCCCCGACAGTGCTCCGAGCCGGGCCAGGATGTCACCGGCCGTGAGCATCGCCGGGAACGCGCGGCGGATCCCCTCCTCGACAGTCAGCAGTGCGTTGATCTGGTCACGGTGCCAGATCTTCCAGCCCCGCAGCCCGCGGGCCCTAAGAGTGCGGCCGGCACCGCCTGTCCCCTCGCCGTCGACTCGCTTGCGGATGACCTCGTTAAGGCTGTCGATACCGCCGGTGCCGGCCGTGCTCGACAGCCGGACGTTGGCCACGAAGACGATGTACTGCGGGAACCTGCCACGCTTGCTCGTCTCGCTCGTCCACATGTCGAACTCGGCCTCGATCTGCTTTCTGAGCCAGGCAGCATTGCCCTGCGGGTCTGCGGGGTGCTCGCGCTGCTTCGCCTGGATCACGACGTACCCGTCCCAGGAGCCAGAGCCGAACCCTGTCGTTGCCGACCAGTTCACCGGACCCTCGTAGGTGGCCTCCCGGCCGCCGTCTGGACCTGACCCGAACACCTCCACCCCGGAACCGAGAACCTTCAAGGACAGCGCCACAGCCAGCTGCTCGAAAGCACGAGGGCCCAGTTCCTCGAGTGGGTAGTCGTGCGCCACAGCACCTCGCCCATTGCCGCCAACGTGATGCAGGAATCATTCCATCGCGAGGCGGTCACAGGGGTCAGACCAGTGCGTTCGCTCGGCAGTGATGCCCTTCTAGCCTGCGGCCATGCGGAGTCCGCGGCACTGTCGTGAACACCTGCTAAGAGAGCTGCTCCATCGTCTCGACGGTCTGTCAGCGGCGGCGAATCTTCAGGCGTCGCCGCCAAGCACGGGCCGTCTCCGGCTCATTCAGGGAAGCCTTACCGGCTCAGCATCACGGAACCCTCTGCCCGCCGCGAATCGCCGGCGGCATGTTAGTCGCAGGGCGCTGCTGTCGGTGGCTGGCGGCAGGATGGCTGCATGGTTGCGCTTCGTTCCCGGCGGCTGGAGTCTTTGTTCGGTACCAGCCTGGACGCGCTGCGCGCCGAGCACGTGCATGCCCTGGTGAACTCTTCCGCTCAGGAGGCGTTCGACCTGGACTTCAAGGCTGCCTTGTATGGCCGCGGCGACTCCGAGCGGCGTGCTCTCGCCGGGGATGTGGCGGCCTGGCCAACACGGCAGGCGGTGGGCATGGCAGAAGACGACCAGGCACGGGCCGTGGCCGCGCCCGGGGTGCAGGTCACCGACGCGGAGGTGGCCCGCATCCGGCAGGTGATCGCGTCGCTGGCGGCCCCATGCCCGTGGTCGACGTTCTCACCGTGCCGGGCGGCGCCGAACACGGTGTTGGCGTCCGACCCGATATCTCCCCCGCAAGCCGGGCCGATACCGGGCCTGCTTGTGGCGCTGCTGAAGAGCAGGCCCGCGGGTTCATCGTGATCGCGGTGCCCCGCAGTCCGGCCGCACCACATGCCGTCCTGGTCAACGAGGCCCTGCGCTATCCCAGGCGCAACGGCGCCACCACCCGCTACCTATCTGAACCCGAGGTAGCCGCCGCCTACCGCGAACGCCTCGCAGGTGCCCGGCGCCAGTCCACGCGCATCAGCGAAGTACAGCGGGAGGCGCTGGAACGGCTCAATCCCGAGGGCCTGCCCTGGGTCGTGGTCACGCTGGTCCCCGACCTTCCCGGAGACCCGGACCGCGTGGCCGTCACGTGGCGGGCGCCATGACCGCCAAGCGCGGGTTCGTCTGCACCGGGCAGGGCACCCACCCGGCCGCGCCGGCCGAGGTCACCGATCCCGATTCTGACTTCACAGACCAGCTCGGCGCCCTGTACGCCATGCGGCTGTTGCAGGGCAGGAGAGCACGGCCAAGCCGCGAGGTCGTGACCGACGGCACGATGTCCATGGCCGAATTCGCCGCACATCATGGCATCACCCCGGCGGAGATCCTCCGGCTCACCGCCGAGCACCACCTTGAGGAAAGCTTGAACCGCCTGTTCGGAGAGAGTTCAGATTCCGGCCTTGCGGACCGCCTGCTCAGCGACGCCGCCCGGCAGGAGCCGCCGCCAGTGGTCTCGCACATTGAATGGCGCTGCACCGCGTGCAGGCGCAACGACCGCCTCGGCGGCCGGCGAATGGACCGCCTCGTCAACGCCATGTTCGGACCCGGCGACGGCGACAAGCTGGACATCTCCTACGACCCGCCCCGCTGGATGCAGTAACCTGTCCTTGTTCGTCAAGGAGTTCTCACTAAGCCATCGGCGCCCAACCGGAACTCGCACTTCTGCAATGTGCGAGGTCCCCGATGGCAAGAACCACCCACGAGCGCGCTAGGGTCGCCAACGCGATCCGGTACCACCCCGACGACCACGAGGCGATAGCTGCCGCATGCGCTGAACTGGCCGCCGAGAAGCTGGCCGACTGGATCGAGCGCGCTCTCGCCGCAGCCCCGCCACTGCCCGAACCGCAGCCGGCCGAGAAGCTGCCTCTGGACCAGCCCCTCGCCGTGACACCAGGGTTCAACCCGAGGCGAGTGCAGGAATGGGTCCGGACCGGTGTCGCGGCTGCCATTGTCGGAGCGGTCATCGCGGAGACGCTGATCCTGGCCATTGCCTATGTCTCGGGCGGGATAAGCGCAAAGGACCTGCCGCAGGTGACAGCCTCCCTCATCACCCCGCTGGTAGGCATTGCCGGGACCGTCCTGGGATTCTACTTCGGCAGCCACCGCCCCAACGGCGGACCCGGAGCCTGACGTCCCCAGCCGCCGGCTCGCCGGCGCCTGACCTTACGCGCCGGGGTGCCCCGCCAAGCGCTGGCGAGCACATCCGCGAATTCCCGCTGCGTCCGGACGGGCTGATCTTTACTAGCTCGCGCGGGACGCCGTGGCTATCCGGCGGCCACGGCTGCGTGGTCGCCTGCGGGCCTCGGCGGCCCGCTGCCGCGGCGGGCCGCGCTGGTCGCGGGGAAGTAGAGACGGAAGGTGGTGCCGGCGCCTTCCTCGGACTCGACGCCCGCCCACAGCGACCAGCCACGGTCCGTTCACGATGTCTCGATCGTCACGCCGAGGCCGAGCAGGTGCTGAGCGACGAGGGGGATGTGCCGGCCGGGAAGTGCGAGCGCGACGAGGCGCTTGGCGCGGGTGGCAGCCACGTAGAGCACTCTCAGCGCCTCGGCAGTGTCATCAGCGTTCTGACCGGGCCGGGTTTCGGGTCGGGGTACTCCACCCTCAGTCCAGTGCGACAGCAGTCGGGCGGTCCGATCATCATCGGGTGGCAGCACAAGAACGGCGTCGGCCTCTTCTCCTTTGACCTGGTGAACGGTGTCTGTTCGGCCCTCTCCGGGGCCGCGCAGTTCATCCGCCTTTTCGGGATCAGCGACCCCACCGCCATCCGCTACTGCGCCGGGACCGGCCCGCTTAAGCAGCACCACGATGGTGAGGTGGTGCGGCATACTCACAGGCGGTGAGGTGCGATGGGGCATCAGCGGCTGACCGCCAGTGAGGTCGAGGCCGCGACACGCCATCTGCCCGGTGGCGCGGCCCGGGCCCGGCTGCTGGAGGAAAAGGACCGCAACCAGGTCTTCGCCGTCGGCGACCAGGCGATCTTCAAGGCCTGCCTGTCCGATGGCAGCGCCAGGCAGGCACGCAAGATCGCCGCGCTTGAGTTCCTGGCCGGCCGGGGCCTGCCGGTGCTGCGGCTGCTCGGCCACGGCGTGCTGCCCAAAGGCAACAGCGGGGTGCCGTGGACGCTGGAGACCCGGGTCGCCGCCGATCACGTCCGGCCCGGCCGGGCCGAACTGGACACCCCATGGGGCTGGGAACTCCACCGCGCGCTCGGGGCGAGGGCTGCCCACCCTGCACGCCTTCGGCGGGTTCCGCAGCTTCGGCACCTGGGACGCCGACGGACCGGCGACGCTGGCCGGGCACGTGCACTCCCGGGCCAGCGCCATCCGCGCCCAGGCAGCCGGGCTCGACAATGTCCCGCCGGCGCTGGTGCGCCGCGCCAGCCAGGAGCTGGACCGGCTCGAACCCGCCATTCGCGACGCGAGGTGGCTGCGGCCCAGGCTGCTGCACGGCGACTACGGCACCAGCAATGCCGCCGCCGGGCCGGCCGCCGGCGGCCGGCTGGAGGTGGTGGCCGTGTTCGACTTCGAGTCGGCCGCCCCCGGCGACCCGCTGGAAGACTTCCTGTGGACCGCCGACCACGGCCTGGACTCGCCCATCTTCCACTCGTTCCTGGCCGGCTACCTCGAACACGGCCAGCTGGATGCCGGCGCGCCCGAACGGTTCGCCTTCTACCAGCTCGAGCACTGCCTGGGCATACTCGACTGGACGCATAAGGCGGAGCCGGAGTACTTCGCGCAGGCACAGTGGCTCATCGAGCAGGAACTGGACGGCGCCCGCCTGCCCTTGGCCTGATCCAGCGGCCGCCCAGCACTGGCTCACCCGACCTGCTGCCGACCCCCACCGGAAGCTGACGCACCGGCGAGCCTCGGCCGCCACCGGAGTTCGGCCGACACAGGGCCGCCGGTCCCGCAGCGAACCTTCAGAAATGCTGAACTCTCGGGGTTTCGCAGGTAACGGGGTCTTTGACCTCTCGCCGTCATCGGTACCGTCCCGCGAGGTACATGGAAGGTCCACCGCAGGTACACCGCCGGTCAGTTAGAGGTCAGCGGGAAACTGACGCGGCACCGGCCAGCTGGGAGCTGGTTCCACCCCAGTCCAAGGCGGTATCCCGATATCAGCAGGGTCCTCGCGACTGCCCGCGGATCCGCGGGCGATGCGTGGGCCAGACCGCCGGGCCACCAGCGATCTTCCGGGGGCCTGGCGGGCTCTTCACCGAGGACGGCGGGCCATCGGAAACCCAGGAGCAAGCGGTTCGGTGAACCGCTGGCTCCGGCCGGATTCCGTCCGCCATATGTCCGTAACCACTGCTATGCAGGGGCCCACAGCGGCACATCATGACACACAGTGGGACAAGAGGAAGAAGGCCCGCGAGCCCGGGTATGCCCAGGCCACGGGCCGTTTTCGCAGGTGGTGGCAGGTGTTGGGTTCGAACCAACGTAGGCTAAGCCGACGGTTTTACAGACCCCCGGCGATAGCCCACTGGCCTGCATGAATGTCGGCGCCAAGCGCCATTCGGGTGCGTATTTGGCATGATCATGCTCAAGGAGCGGCGCTCTCTCCGTCGTAGCCAGCGGCCAGTCCTGGCCATCGGTGGCCACTGGATCTCCCTACCGGCCTTCCGTCTTAGGTGCTCGCCGGTCCATGGGATCCGGATTTCTTGTTGGCAAAAACCCACGATTTAACCATCCATTGTGAATGGTGCGCCCTACGATGAGGCCCAGCCGTGACGTCGATGGAGACGCGTGGCGAGGTTGGGAGGAAGGTTCCCCCGATGCGGAGATCACTGAATGGATTGAAGTCTTTGGCGCGGGGCGGGAGCGGGCGCACTTCTTCGCTGCTAGCTCTGGCCGTCCTGCTGGGTTTCGTGCCGGCCCTCGTGGGCGGCGGCGTCCCCGCTCAGGCGGCGGCGAAGGCGGACATGGCCATCGCGTCGGTCAGCGATTACCCGGACCCCGTGTTCACCAATCAGAGCGTGGGCTACACGGTGAGCGTGGAGAACCTCGGGCCGAGCCAGGCGACGGGTGTCGAGCTGAGCAGCGCGCTTCCGTCCGGCGTGCGCTTCGAGCCCGACCAGTCGGACCCGGCGTGCACCGAGTCTGGCGGGATCGTGACGTGCAGCTTCGCGTCGTGGGACGCCAATGCGGCCGGCCTGATCCGGATCACGGTGACTCCTTCCACGGCAGGTGTTCTCCAGCTCACCTTCACCGTGACCGCGACGGAGCGGGACCCGGACCTGTCGAACAATTCCCAGACCGAGACCACGACTGTCGTGCAGCCGACCGAGGCCGATGTGTCGATCAATCTGCCAGGTTCAGTGCAGGGCTATACCGGGCAGAACATCTTCCTGGACTTCGAGGTGGGAAACGCCGGCCCGGCGACCGCCACCGGCGTGACCGTCACCCTCCAGTTCCCGCCCGGCCTTAGCCCCAGCTCGGGTGGCGGTGTGTGCACCGACACCGGTAGCGGGTTGAGCTGTACCTACTCCCTGGGCTCGGTGCCCGCAGGAAGGGGAATCGCCGAGATCATCGGGGTCACCGCCTCCGTCGCGGGCTCCTACACGGTGCAAGGTTCGGTCACCGCCGACCAGCCCGACCCGGTGCCGTCAAACAACTCCGATTCGACCCTGGTCACCGCAACTCCTGCCGCCGACCTGTCGGCGCAGATCGCGGACTCGGCCGACCCGGCCACCCCGGGTAGTGCCATCACCTACACGGTGACGGTCACCAACCACGGCCCGTCCCCGGCGTCGGCGGTCAGCCTGACCGATACCTGGAGCACGACCGTCGGCGGCGGCGTGCAGCTCCTATCCTTCGCGGCGGCCCAGGGCCCGTGCACGCTAACCAACCAGAGGATCGACTGCCAGCTCGGTGGGTTGGCCAGCGGCGCCAGCACGACCGTGACCGTCACGTTGCGGGCGCTGGGGACCGGGTCGGTCACGGACCAGGCGCAGGTGTCTGCTGCTGAGTTCGACCCAGACACCGCCAACAACGCCGCCGCCGAGACGACCACGGTCGGCCCGGCATGATCCCCTGAAGGACGGTTTCCGCCTGGTCAGTTGACCGCCGCAGATCACCGGAACGCCCGGTACTTTCCTTGCGGCAGGTATTCGCCTTCGCTGATGCCATTGATCTCCGGTACCGCTCACTCATTCTGCTTGCCGTTTCGGGTGCCTGCGATGGGCGGGCTGGCCGCGCTGCGACGCACAGACATCGACTTGGCCACGCGGAAGGTCAGGATCGAGCGAAACGCTTACCGAGCTACGCGGCAGCGGCCGGATCTTTGATCGGCCCAAATCCGGCGCCGGGCATCGCACGGTCGCCTCCCCAGAGTTCATCGCGCCCGACCTGACCCGCCAGCTGGCCCGTTCACCGCTCCCGAAGATGACGCGCTTGTGTTCACGAGCCGGGCCCGGCACGCCGCTGCGTCACAGCAGGCGCCAGCCTGCGGGAACTCATGGAACGGATGGGCCACAGCAGCACCCGCGCTGCCCTGATCTACTGGTGATCAACGGCTTCCATCGCGATCGCGAAGTCACGGACGATCGGCGCGAGTTCCATGATCGACAGACTAGGTGCTGACCCCTCGATGCGAACTCCTGGCGGCGAGGTCGTTGGTGGTCGTTGGGGCAGCTCATTGTCCGGCGGCAGCTTGTCGGAGGCGTTCCCGGCCGATGGGGTTGCTGTACTTTTGTGCTGTATAGCGCTCGTTCTGATCTTCATGCGCCAGCCCGCTCGGCCTACAGCCGGATCGTCCCGGCTTCGGGAGAGGATTGTCCGGATCAAGGTCTAGTGTGCCGTTCATGGCTGACTTGGAGAAGACGGAGCGGATCACCGGGCGGCAGTTCCTGTCCTACGAGGGCATTGACGACTGGCGGCCCATCTGGGGTGGCGGCTGGGCGTGCGCGTACTTCCGGACCGGATCGTTCGAAACCGGGGTCGCGTTGGTCGAGCGGATCGGCGCGCTGGCCGCCGCTGCGGATCACCACCCCGACATTGACCTGCGCCCCGATGGGGTCACCGTCCGGCTGTTCTCCGGGACGTGGGAGCAGCTCAGCCAGCGCGACGTAGAGCTGGCCCGGCAGATCTCTGGCGCCGCGCGCGATCTGGACGCCGAGGCGGATCCGAGCCGCGTGCAGCATGTCCAGGTAGCTATCGATGCGACCGCGCCCAGCGCCGTCCGGCCGTTCTGGCGGGCGGTGCTCGGCTACGACGAAGTCGGTGCCGAGGATGTATTCGACCCGCTGCGACGCGGGCCGACGTTCTGGTTCCAGCAGATGGATACACCCCGCCCGCAGCGCAATCGGATTCACATCGACGTCTACCTCCCGCACGACCAGATCGAAGGCCGCATCGCTGCCGCGGTTGCTGCCGGAGGCCGCGTGATCAGTGACAAGAACGCGCCCGGGTGGTGGACTCTTGCTGACCCGGAAGGCAACGAAGTCGATTTGGCTATCTGGATGGCCGATTGACCATGGCTTTGTACCTGTTGACTGCCCTTATCGCAACGAGATGGCCCGTCCGTTCTCGGGCCAGCCGGGTCGCGCCTTCGACAATCGTGAGGCGCGCTCGGAGGGACTCGAACCCCCAGCCTTCTGATCCGTAGCTCGTGGCAGCGCGGTCGCTGAAGGTCTTTGCGCTGCCGGTGAGGGCTGTGGGGGTTGCGTGCGATCGGCGGCGGGGCGGCCTGGTTGCTGCACTTTGATGCTGCACGCAGTGTCTGGGATGCTCGCGCCTGACCTCTTCCTCTGGGGTGACGACGCCATGGTGGAGCGTGAGGTCATCTCCTCGGTCGGGCACCCCTCTCGGCTACCCCGGGTTCTCTGGGGTGGCAAGGGTATGCCCGCAGGGCGGAGCGAAGCGAGCCCTTGCGGCCCAGAGGTTCTGGGGTAGGGCTCTGCCTGCCCGGGCGAGAAGATGACCCCTCATCGTCACCAGCAACAAGCCCTTCGGCCGGTGGGGAGAAGTGTTCGGCGACGATATCGTCGCCGCTGCCATGATCGATCGGCTTGTCCACCACGCCGAAGTCATCGGCACCTGCGGAACGCAAAGCTGCAACTGAGCGCTGTGCTGGCGCCGGGTGAGGACGTCCCGGA
>Ga0137379_10003374_pt1 | contig 14920 bp, 9 predicted proteins | sample SagtaG_18_FD_104812 | JGI IMG/M metagenome (GOLD analysis project Ga0137379, IMG submission 104812) | Vadose zone soil microbial communities from Sagehorn Ranch, Mendocino, California, USA - Sage2_L_80_16 metaG | ecosystem: Environmental > Terrestrial > Soil > Vadose zone | place: USA...
CATGAAGGACGAGACGTTGAGGGTCGAGCCGCTTACGTACAACGCCAGCAGGGCGCCGAAGCCGCACAGGATCGTGGCCACCAGGATCGCGATGGGATGCGAGAACGAGCGGAACTCGAAGACCAGGATGATGAAGATGAGCAGGATCGACATCAGGAGGACCTGGGTCAGCCCCCGGAACGACTCGCGCGGGATCTGGTATAGCCCGCCGAACTCGATCTCGGTCGGGGGCACGATCGCCACCTCCCTGGGCAGCCGCTGCCGGATCTCCGCCATGGCCGAGCCGAGGTCGCGGCCGGAGAGCTGGGCGGTGACGGTCGCCAGGGGGCGCAGGTTCTCGCGGTGGATCTCGGCTTGCCCTTCCTCCACCTCGATGTCCGCGATGCTCGCCAGGGGCAGGGTCACCCCGCTCGGGGAAGTGAGGAGCAGCGACCGGAGCTGTTCGATGGTCGTCCGCCGCTCCGCGGGATAGCGGACCCGCACCCCGATCAGGCGGGCGCCGCGGATCACGTTCGCGGCCACGTCGCCGTCGAGGATCGCGGCCTCGATGGCGGCCACGTCCCCCACCTGGAAGCCGGCCCGCCTGGCCTTCTGCGGATCCACGCGGAAGTTGACGGCGGGGCCGATCACCACGTTGCGGTTGACCACGTCCACGACCCCCCTCACCTTGGGCAGCCACTCCTCGATCTCGTGCGCCACCGCCGTGAAGACCGCGGGGTCATCGTGGTAGACCTTGATCTCGATGGGCTGGGGCGACCACGCGAGGTCCCCGATCAGGTCCTCCAGGATGTGCGGAAACTCCACCTCGATGACGGGCTCCGCCTCCTTGATCCGGCGCCGCAGGTCGCTCGTCACCTCCTCCAGGGAGCGCTTGCGGGTGCGCCTCAGCTTGACCAGGAAGTCTCCCGTGTTGGGCTCCGCGATGGCCAGGGCCAGCCGAGCCCCGAGCCGCAGGGAGTAGCTCTCGACCTCCGGCGTCTCCAGCAGGAAGCGCTCGAGGTGGCTCAGGACCCGGTGCGTCTCCGCCAGGGAGGTGCCCGCCGGCATCACGTAGTCGAGGACGAAGGCGCCCTCGTCGGTCGGGGGCAGGAACCCGCTCCCGAGCCGGAAGTAGATGCCCACCGACGCCACGACGATCAGCACCGATGCCGCCAGCACCGCCCGCGCGTGTCCCAGGCACCAGTGCAGGGAGGATTCGTAGCGGGCGGTCAACCCGCGCAGCCAGCGCCCCTGGTCCGCGCGTTCGGCCTCCTCGAGGTCGGTCGAGCCCGGGCCCACCCGGGGCCGCAGGATGAAGCCGGCCAGCACGGGGGTGAAGAAGAGGGCGAGGAAGAGCGAGGCCAGGAGCGCCGTGACCAGGGCCAGGGCGAGGGCCCGGAAGAACACCGCCGTGATGCCGCCCAGGAAGATCAGGGGCACGAAGACCATGATGGGGCTGAGGGTGGAGCCGATGAGGGCGGGGGTCAGCTCCTGGATCGCGCTCCGGGCGGCCTCCCGGGGGGTCTGGCCCATCGAGAGGTGCACCGCGATGTTCTCGACCATGACGATCGCGTCGTCGATCACCACCCCGACGGAAGCGGCGATGCCGCCCAGGGTCATGATGTTGAAGCTCATGTTGAAGAGCTTCATGAAGACGATGGCCACCAGGGTCGAGATCGGGATCACGAGCGCCGCCACCACGGTCGTGCGCCAGCTCTTCAGGAAGCCGACCAGGACGGCAATGGAAAGGACGAGACCGATCACGATGCTCTCGGTCACGCTGGAGATGGAGTCGCGCACCAGGATGGACTGGTCGTAGAAGGTAGCCAGCTCGATGTCGGGGGGCAGGCTCCTGCGGATCTCCCCAAGCTCCCGGTTGACGTCGTCCGCGATCTGGACCGCGTTCCCGTCGGGCTGCTGGAGCACGTTCACCAGCACCGCGGGACGACCGTTGGCGGTCACGATGTTGTAGACCGGGCGCTCGCCCTTCACCACCCGCGCCAGGTCCCGGACCAGGACCGGGGTCCCGCGCACCACGTCCACCACCGCGTTCTCGACGTCCTCCGGGCGGCGCATGAGGCCCGTCACCGTGGTGAGGTACAGGTGGTAGTTCTCCTGCACCATGCCCGCGGCTTCGATCTTGTTGGTGTTCCGGATCGCCTCCACGACCTTGGTCAAGGGCAGGTTGTAGGCGTTGAGCTTCTGGGGCTCCACCAGCACGTGGTACTCGGGAGCCCGGCCGCCCACGATGCGCGTCTCGGCCACGCCCGGCAGGCGGTAGAGGCGCGGGGCCAGGTTGTAGTAGGCGAGCTCCCAGAGATCGGCCGGGCTCCGCGTGGGCGAGGTGATGCTGAAGCCGATCATCGGGAACACGGAGAAGGTCAGGCGGTTGATGTAGAAGCGCATCCCGGGCGGCAGGGAAGGGGTGATCTGCGCGATGCGTCCCTGGACCAGGTGCAGGGCGTTCAGGATGTCCACGTCCCAGCGGAAGAACACGCTGATCTCGGTCGAGCCGCGGGCGCTCACGGAGCGGACGTTGGTGATGCCCGGCACGAGCCGGATCGCCTCCTCGATGGGACGGGTCACCGTGAGGGCCTGGATGTCCACGGGGGCGATCCCGTTGTCCACCAGGATCACGATCCGCGGGAAATCGGTCTGCGGGAAGATGGCGACGGGCAGCTGGAAGGCGAAGATGACGCCGGCCACGCAGAAGCTGAGGACGACCAGGAGCAGCGCCCGGCCGTGGGCCTCCACGAACGGCCCGAGACCCATGGTCGTCAACCCTCCGCGGGCCTCGGGGGCCCGAGCCGGTCGAGCAGGCGAGCCAGGGCGGCCTCGTCCTGGACGCTCCCCGAAGCCTCGAACACCTCGACCGCGACGCGCCCGTCCGCGAAGAAGGTCGCGACCCACCGCTCTTCGGGGACCGCCACCTCCACCCGGATGGCTTCCCGGCGAAAGGCCGCGACGTGGTAGGCGGCCCTCCTCTCGTCGAGCCCCGCCAGGAAATCCGCGAGCTTGGGGAATGCCTCCCGGGGCCGCGCTGGACCCTCCCTCGCCTGCGACAGCAGGCGCACCTCCTCCCGCAGGTCCTCGAGACGCAGGCCCTTCGCTCCCAGGATTCCGGCGGCCAGACCCTCCTGCTCGTGGAGCAACCCCAGGAGCAGGTGCTCCGTGCCGATGTAAGGCGTGTTCATCCGCCGGGCCTCCTCGGCCGCGTGCTGGAGCGTGCGCAGGGCTTCTGGCGCGAGAGGGATGTCGACCGACGTCGGCGTCGGCCCGGGGGGCGCCCCTCGGGCCTCGACCTCCTTTCGCACCCCTTCATGGCTGACCTGGCCCCGGGCGAGGATCTGGCCCGTGACGCCCCCGCCCTCCCGCAGCAGGCCCAGAAGCAGGTGCTGGGTGTCGATCGACGAGCTGCCGAAGACGGAGGCCTCGTAGCGCGCGAAGACGATGACCCGACGTGCCCGTTCCGTGTAGCGCTCGAACATGTTCGGCCGGTGTCGGGACTCTAGGGCCCGGCCCGGCGTGCGTCAAGGGCAAGCGCCATGGCAGTACAATGGGTGGAGCGTGGCGGGCGAAGCCAATCCGGCTGGACAATCGGATCGTGATCGGAGGCTCGCCGGCCTCCGCGGGTGGCTGGCCGGCGCCCGGGCGCTCCTGTCGAACGCCATTTCCCTCTTGTCACCGAAAGCCCGGTTCGCCCTTGGCCTCGCATTCCTGGCGGTGGTCCTGCTGGGCATCTCCGCGCTCCTGTCCCTGCCCTCCGCGACCCTCAAGCTCGTGTGCCGCCACGATTTTCGAAGCGCGGACCTCACGGTCTCGATCGATCGCGAGGTCGTCCACACGGACACCGTGACGGGGACCGTCCGGAAGAGGTTCGGCGTTCTCGAGAAGACCGAGGGGACCTACGCCCGGACCCTTCCCGTCGGCTCGGGCCGGCACCTCGTGGAGGTGCGCCTGCGCGCGCCGGGCTACGACCACACCCGGAGCATCCCGGGAGACTTCAGTCGAGGGAAGGAATCCACCCTGAACGTCGACTCAGGACGCGACCTGTCCCTCGCCTGGCGAGGCGCCGGCGGCGGAGCGGGCGCCGCGGAACCGGCCGGCGCCTCCCCTTCGTGGTTCAAGTACGCGGTCTCCGTCCTGATGACGATCTTTGGCTCCATCATGTCGGCGTCGATCGGCGTGCTCGTCCAGGATTTCCTGCGGGCGCGGAAGGCCCGCCTCAGCGAAACGGGACGCGTGCAGACCGAGGGCTCGAAGGCCGGCTCCTAGCGGGTCGTCTTCGCGCCCCCCTTCTCCCGGGCTCCTTCGATCACCAGGTACAACACCGGGATGAAGAACAGGTTGAGCAGGGTGGCGGCGATCATCCCCCCGAACACCGTGGTGCCCACGGAGTGCCGCCCCGCCTGCCCGGCCCCGTGGGCCAGCACCAGCGGCACCACGCCCAGGATGAAGGCGAAGGACGTCATCAGGATGGGACGAAGCCGGATGCGGGCCGCCTCCACCGCCGCCTCCACGATGGAGAGCCCTCGCTCCCGCAACTGCTCCGCGAACTCCACGATCAGGATCGCGTTCTTGCTGGCGAGGCCGACCAGCATCACCAGCCCGATCTGGCAATAGACGTCGTTCTGCAGGCCCCGGAGCCACTGCCCTCCCACCGCGCCCAGGAGCGCCATGGGCACGGCCAGGAGCACGATGAACGGGAGCACGAAGCTCTCGTACTGCGCCGAGAGGGTGAGGTAGACCACCAGGGTGCCCAGGCCGAACAGGAGCACCGAGGTGCCGGCCGATTCCAGCTCTTCCAGGGACAGCCCCGTCCAGTCGTAGCCGAAGCCCTGGGGCAGGGCCTTGGCACTCAGCGCCTCCATGGCTTCGATGGCGTCCCCGGAGCTGCGGCCGGGGGCGGCAGATCCGTTGATCAGGGCCGAGCGGAAGAGGTTGTAGTGGCTGATCACCGGCGGGGTCGCGGCCTCGGCCAGGCGTACGAGGTTGTCGAGCGGGATCATCATCCCGGTGTCGGAGCGCACGTAGAACTGGCGCATGTCCCGGGGCGCGGAGCGGAACTGCTGGTCCGCCTGGACGTAGACGCGGTAGGAGCGGTTGTTGAAGTCGAAGTCGTTGACGTAGGCCGAGCCCATGTACACCTGGAGGGTGTCCGTGATCTGCTGCAGCGGAACCCGCACCGCCTTGGCCTTCTCGCGGTCGAGGGTGACCACGAGTTGCGGGTCGTTGGCGGTGTAGCTGCTGAAGAGCCCGGTCAGGCCCTTGGTGGCGTTGCCCTGCCGCACCAGGTCCTGGGTGATCCGGGCCAGCTCCTCCAGGGTGTGGCCGGCCTGGTCCTGCAGGACGTACTGGAAGCCGCCGAAGTCCCCCAGCCCCTGCACGGCGGGGGGCTGGAAGGGAACCACGAGCGCTCCCGTGATCCCCATCAAGGGCCCGCGCAACCGGTCGAGCACCGCCTGGGCCGAATGCTCGTTGCCCCGGCGCTGCGAGTAGGGCTTCAGCCCGAAGAAGACCATCCCGCGGTTGGGGGCTGTCCCCCCGAAGCTGAACCCGCTGACCGCGAACACCGTGTCCATCTCCGGCACCTTCTCCAGGACCGCGTGCACCTGCTGCCCGATCCTCTTCGTGTAGTCCAGGGAGGCCCCTTCCGGTGACTGGATGACCACCATGCCCCAACCCTGGTCCTCGTCGGGCACGAAGCCCCGGGGCACGTTCTGGTAGACGAGATGGGTCAGGCCGAGCCCGGCCAGGAACAGCGCCACCGCCAGACGCCGGTAGCCCAGGAAGCGGCGCACGGCGAGGGCGTATCCCTCCGTGAAGCGCTTGATGGTACGGTCCACCCGGCTGAAGAACCAGCCCTTCTCCCCGGCTTGGCGACCCAGGAGGATGGCGGAGAGGGCCGGGGTCAGGGTGAGCGCGTTGAACGCGGAGATGGAGATCGAGAAGGCGATGGTGAGCGCGAACTGCCGGAAGAGGATGCCCGTGGTCCCCGGGAACAGGGCTACCGGCACGAACACCGCCACCAGAACCAGCGAGGTCGCGATCACCGCGCCCGTCACTTCCTTCATGGCCGCCGAGGAGGCCTTGATGGGATCCCGCTGCCCCTCGCTGAGGTGCCGCGCGATGTTCTCGATCACCACGATCGCGTCGTCCACCACGAGCCCCGTGGCCAGGGTGATGCCGAAGAGGGTCAGGGTGTTGATCGAGAACCCCAGGAGCTTCACGAAAGCGAAGGTCCCGATGAGAGAGACGGGGATGGTCGCCGCGGGGATCAGGGTGCTGCGCCAGTCCTCCAGGAAGACGAAGATCACCAGGATCACGAGGGCGATGGCCTGGGCCAGGGTGATCAGGACGTCGCGGATGGACTCGCTGACCACCTCCGTGGTGTCGAACGCGACGGAATGCTTCATGCCGGGAGGGAAGCGCTTGGAGAGCCGGTCCAGCTCGGCCACCGCGTTCCGGTCCACCTCCAGCGCGTTGGCGTTGGAGAGCTGGGTGATGGCGATCCCCACCGCGTCGTGGCCGCCAAACTGCAGGTCGGAGCTGTAGTCGGCCGCGCCCAGCTCGGCCCGGCCCACGTCCCGCAGGCGCACCAGGGTCCCGTCCTCGCCCGTCTTGAGGATGATGCTCTCGAACTCGGAGGGCTCGGTGAGGCGGCCCACCGCGCGCACGCTGATCTGGAAGGCCTGTCCCGGAGGGGCCGGAGGCTGGCCCACCTGTCCCGCCGCCACCTGCACGTTCTGCTCGCGCAGCGCGCTCACCACGTCGGAGGCGGTGAGCTTGCGGCTCGCCATGCGTACCGGATCCAGCCAGAGCCGCATCGAGTACCGGCGCTCGCCGAAGATGAAGACGTCCGCCACGCCCTTCACCCGCTTCAGCGCGTTCCTCACGTACACGTCGATGTAGTTGCTCATGAACTGCGTGTCGTAGCGTCCGTCCTCCGAGTAGACGGCGGCCCCGAACACGAAGTTGCTGGAGGTCTTGAGGACGATGATCCCGGTCTGCTTGACCTCGTTGGGGAGGCCTCCCTGGGCGATGTTCACGCGGTTCTGGACGTCCACCGCGGCGAGGTCGGGGTCACGGTTCAGGTCGAAGGTTGCCGTGATCATGCTGGTGCCGTCGTTCCCGCTGGTGGAGGACAGGTACTTCATTCCCTCGGCGCCGTTGATCTGCTGCTCGAGGGGGATGGTGACCGCGGTCTCCACCGCCTGCGCGCTGGCCCCGGTGTAGAAGCACTGCACGACCACCTGCGGGGGGGCGAGGCTCGGGAACTGGGCGATGGGAAGGGTGGGAATGGCGGCCGCCCCCGCGAGGATGATCAGGAGCGCGCAAACCGTCGCGAAGATGGGCCGCCGGATGAAGAAGTCGACGAACACGGTTCCCGCTAGCTCTGCGGGGTCACAGGGGCGCCGTCCACGAGGAACTGCGTTCCGGAAACAATGACCCGGTCCCCCGGCTTGATGCCCTCCCGCACCACGTAGCCATTGCCGGTCATCTCGCCCACCCGGAGCGGTTTCTGCCGCGCCACCAGCGCGCCGTTCTTCTCTTCCGCCACGAAGGCGAAGTACTGGCCGCTGATCCTCGATACGGCCAGCACCGGGACCACGGGACCCTCGTGGGTTCCCCAGACGATCCGGGCCCGGATGAACTGCGAGGTCCGCAGGCTGCCCTTGCGGTTCTCGATCCTGGCCTTCACGAGCACCGTCTGGGTCTGGTTGTCCACCTGCGGCGAGATGAAGCTGACGCGGCTGTCGGCCAGGACCTGGTCGGTGCTATCCAGGATCTCGACCGCCATGCCCCTGCGGAGCCGGGGCGCTCGCTCCACCGGAACATAGACGTAGGCTTCCAGGCCCCCGGGCTGGTCCACGGTGGTGAGGGTCGTGGACACGGTCACCCGGTCGCCCACCCGCACCGGGACGTCGCCGACGATCCCCCCCGTCGGGGCGACCACGCGGTAGTAGTGAAGCTGGACCTCCTGCTCGCGCACCTGCGCGTCCAGCGATTGAAGCTCGGCCTGCACCGCATCCAGCGCGGACTTGGCCTGATCCAGGTCCTGCCGGCTGGTCACCCCGGCGGCAAAAAGCCCGTTCACCCTCTCGTATTGCTGCTTGGCGAACTCCAGGCCGGCCAGCCGGGCGGCCCGCGTGTCCTCCTGGCTCTTCACCGTCGCCTGCTGCTTCGCGGGGTCGATCTGCATGAGGGGCTGGCCGGCCGACACCCGGTCGCCCGAGCGCACGAGGATCTCCGTGATCTGCCCCTCGACCTGGGGCATGATCACCGCCGAATCGCGGGACTTCAGGGTGGCGATGTATTCCGTGGTGTCGTTGACGCTGACGGACCGGGCCACCTCGATCTTGACCGGGATCCCGCCCGGACCCTGGGCGCCCGCCGCCGGTCCCCGGCTACAGCCGGCGCCGGAGCTCAGGAGGCCCAGCGCCAGGAGCGCGGCGGGATGGGCCGAGCGCCCTGGACGCGGGTGCAGACTCACCTCGGAAACGACGGCCCAACTGTCCATTTCCAGTACCCTAACACGCGATCGCTAGAAATCCAGGCGCAGCCCCAGCCGGAACGCTCGCGGCGGCTGCACTGCGGTGACCGCGCGGTAGCCCGGGCCCCACACGACGTCCTCCTCGATCTCGTTGGCCATGCCGAGAACGTTGAAGGACTCGAGGATCGCGGCCAGCCGTCCGCGCCCGATGCGGAAGCCCTTCTCCAGGCGCGCGTCCACGGTCAGGGTGTAGGTGAAGCGCCCACGCCCGTTGGGAATGGCCTGCACCGCTTCCGGCCCCTGCCGGAGGTCGGAGGCCACCACCACCCGGGCGAAGGGCTGCCCGTCCTGGTAGCGCACGGCCGCCGCCAGGCGCCAGTCGCCGGGGGCGCGAAAGAGCGCGGCCAGCTTTATCGTGAAGGCCCGGTCGAAGAAGAGGCGGCCGCGGGAGAAGGTCTGCGCGTTCGCCCACTCGAGCCGCTCGCCGAGCAGGCCCTGGTCGTTCTCGTCCGCGCGGAATCCGCGATTCGCATTCGGCCCGTTCGTACGGAAGGTCGTGGCCCCCAGCCGCAGCCCGAACCGCCCCCCGAGCCTCCTCGTCAACTCGACCTCGACCCCCTCGTGGAGCGAGCTCTCGCCCGGGGGGTTGGTCAGGAGGTACCGGTCGCGCCCGAAGCTCTCTGGTCGCCGGTCGTAAAGGGGGAGGAGCTGGTCGTCCTCGTGTCCGAGGATGTCGCCGCCGGGATCAGGGACCAGGATCACGTCGTAGTCGGCGAGCCCCAACCCGGTGTTGACGGAGGCCACGAGGTCGTGCTCGCGCCGGTGCAGCGCGAGCACGTGCGCCGACCACATCTCGCCCCAGCGGCCCTCCAGGCCCACCAGGACCTCCTCGGTCCAGGGGCGCTTCAGGCCCGGGTCCACGGCCGCGATCGACGAGCCGGGGCCGAGGCGGGCCACGAGGGGTCCGGTCTCCGCTGCCTCGAGGAGCCGGTCGCCATTGCGGTCCTCCCACCGATAGACCAGGCCCTGCGGGCCCGCGGGGTCGCCGACCGCGAGCCAATCCAGGGGGAGGCGGTCACGGTAGCGGCCATAGGCCGCCATGATCGTGAGCCGGTCGGGGCCGACGAGGGCCAGTCGGCCCTGCGCGCGAGGCGAGAGCGAGGTCCAGGCGATCCGGGCGGGACCGGTCGCGCTCGCGCCCTTCATGGTCTCGAACCGCAACCCGGCCTCCAACGCCAGGCGGCCGTAGCGCAGGTGGTCCGCCGCCCAGGCCGCGAGGTCGGTGGCCCGTGCCCGTGACTCAGGTCCCGCCCAGCCGTAGCTCCAGACCCGGGCGGGCAAGCCGGCCACGGTCTCCGCAGTGAGGCTCGCCGGCCCCGGCGGGCGCGTGGCCGCGGTCCGCCGGTCCACCCTCAGGCCGAAGCGCGCGAGGTGGGAGCCGCCGCGGAGGACGAGCGGTCGCAGGTCGAGGTGGGCCTGGACCTGGCCGGAGGCGCGCGTGGCGCGCCCGGGAAAGAGCAACGGCACCGGCCCGTCACGCAATCGCTCGACGGGAGTGCCGAGGGGATCGCGTCCGTCGGGCGCGAACGAGCCCCGCCCATAGCCGGCGCTCATCCCGAAGCTCGTCTCCCCGCGTCGCTCCCAGGTGGACCGGACGTCGAGCACCCGGTCGCTCTCCCGCGCCGTCTCGCCGAGGCGCGCCCGCGCCGGGTCTGGCCGCTCCCGGCCCTGGGCGCCCAGGAGGAGGCGCAGCTCGTCGCGCGGTGTCGGGACCCACACGAGGTGAGCGAGCGCAGAGGCCGTGCGGCCTTCGAGGGGCGTCGGGTCGAGTCGCTCGATCCGTCGCGAACGGGTGAGCGAGCCGGTGAGCGCGAGGCCGAGGCGATCGGGAACCAGGGGCCCGGCGACGTTCAGCTCGCCGCCGGAAAGAGCGTCGTGACGCGCGATCGCGGGGGCCGGACCGGAAGGGCTCGACTGCCATCCCGCCGGCACCCCATAGCCCTGAGCCGATCCCCGCCAGGCCCCGGTTGGCCGCAGCGGCGCGAGGACCAGGCTGGCCCCCGGGGGGCCGATCTCGACCGGCAGGGCCGCGGAGGCCACGCGGAACGCCGTGAGACCGGCGAGGTCGGGGTAGAGGAGCGGGGTGCCCGCGCCCTGCGGGTCCGTCAGGTCGAGACCCTCGAGGCGGTAGCCCACCTGCGTCCAGGAGCTGCCGTGGATGCCGACCAGCCCTGGCTCGCCGGCGTACAGCCCCCCGCCCTCGATCCGATCGAGGATGGCCGTCGCATCGGCGGTCTCGAGCAGCGACCAGACGTCGCGTCCCGAGGGCAGGTCGCGGAGCAGGTCGTCGTCGAACACCTGGCCGGAAGCCGCGGCTTGGCGCTCGACCGAGGCCACTCGGGAGCGCGTGGTCCCTCCGGCCGGCTCCAGCATCACCTCCACCCGCAGCCGCTCGCCCACGTCGACGGTCAGCTCCGTGGCCGCCGTGTCCCAGCCCGCTCCCGCAACGCTGAGGCGGTGCCGGCCGGCCGCCACGTCGGGGAAGCACGTGACCGACCGGCGCGCAGGGACCGACCACCCCGCCGCGAGGCCCGCGACGGGCCTCAGCTCCGCGACGAGGTCGGCCATGGACGCGGTCGGCGGCCCGGAAACATGGACCTCGACCTCGGCGGAGTCCACGCCCGCGCGCGCCCCGCCCGCCGGCAGGACGAGCAGGCCGATGGTCAGGAACAAGATAGAATCGCGTTTCGCGGGAAGCGGCCGCCTTCCCGCCCCCCGAGGGAGGACGAAATGACGATGGAGATCCTCTTCATGGCCAAAGCACTCCTGGCCCAGGGCTCCCCCTCGCCCAACCAGCTCACCCTCGACGAGCAGAAGGCCGGCTGGCGGCTGCTCTTCGATGGCAAGACCACCAGCGGCTGGCGCGGCTTCAAGAAGGCCGACTTCCCCACCGACAAGTGGGCGGCTCGAGACGGCTGCCTCGAGAAGACGGCAACCGGCACGGGCGACTCGCACGGGGGCGGCGACATCGTGACCCTCGACACCTTCTCCGATTTCGACCTGCGTTTCGAGTGGCGCATCGCTCCGGGTGGCAACAGCGGCGTGAAGTACTTCGTGACCGAGGGGCGCGACGGTCCGATCGCCCATGAATACCAGGTCCTCGACGACGGCCGGCACCCCGACGCCCGGATCGGGCCGCACCGCCAGACGGCCGCCCTCTACGACGTCCTCTCGCCCGCCCGGGACAAGCCCCTGCGCCCCGTGGGCGAGTGGAACCAGTCGCGCATCCTGGTCAAGGGCGACCACGTCGAGCACTGGCTGAACGGACGAAGGGTCCTGGAGTACGAGCTCGGCAGCCCGGAGCTCAAGGCCGCCATCGCCCGAAGCAAGTTCAAGGGCGTGGCCGGCTTCGGCGCCCGGATCAAGGGCCACATCCTCCTGCAGGATCACGGCGACGAGGTCTGCTACCGCAGCGTCAAGATCTTGAGCCCGCCCCGCTGAAGGAGCGGGCTCGCCGCGCCGGCGGCCGAGCGTGCGGTCAGGCGTGGTGGCGGTGCTCCTCGGGGAGGCCGAAGTGCCGGGCGGTCGCGCCCTCGGCGTCGAACTGGATCAGCACCGCCTCTTCCTCCCCGACCACCCAGGCGTCGTGGCCGGGAGCCAGGCTGACGACCGCCGGGGCCGCGAAGTCGAAGGCGCAGCCGTCGCGGTACGAGCCCTGGATGCGACCGCGGGCCAGGAAACCGATGTGGGCGTGTCGGCAAAGGTCCGTGCCCACCACGGGCTTCAGGTGCGTCGACCAGCGGAAGCCGGGCGGATAGACGACGCGGCCGACCCGGCCGTTCCCCACGCGGACGATGTCGATGCGGGCCCCGCCGACCTCCCGATGGTCGGCGCCCTCGATCACGGCCAGAAGCCTGTCCACGACTCCCTCCCCGGAGAATGGAACGCCGGGGGATTCTACACGACCGGCGCCGGGTCCCGGTTACCCTACCCGCCGTGACTCTCACCCGCCGGAGGATGCGCGGGGCCGTGGCCGCGGGGTTCGCCGCCCTCTTGGCCGCTCTCGTAGCCGCGCGGCTCGGGGCCCCGCCCCTCGAGCGAGCGATCGGGGATCGCATCCAGCGCGAGGCCGCGCGGCGTGGCTTCGTTTCGGAAATCGAGGCCGTGCACCTGGGGGTCTGGCCGCCCCTCGCCCTGAAGGGCCTCCGCCTGAGCAAGCCGGGGTGGTGGTCGCTGGCCCTGGACACCATCGAGGTGACCCTGCGCCCCGGCGGCCAGGGGCTGCTCGCCCGGACGCGCCTCGCCCTGGGGCACCTCCGGCTGATCGCGCCCGGCGGGCTGGCGCTCGAGGCCACTCCTACGCGCTGGGAAGTAGGGGCGGTTCCCCCTGGTGGCTACCGCGCCGAGCTGGGTGAGCCCCTGCCCGGGCTTTCCATCACCTGGCTCCCCGCGGGCGAAGGGGGCCGCGCCGAGGTCCACGCCACGAACCTGCCGGCCAGCCGGCTGCTGAGCTTCGAGCACGCCGGCGTGCCCTGCCTCGACGCGGGCACCGTCGACGGCACGCTCACTCTCGGGCTCGCGCCGGGATCGTGGACGTTCGAGATGGACGTCCAGGGCCGCGGGGTCCGGGTCGCCACCCTGGCGAACGGGGACTCCGAGAGCGCGAGCGAGGCGCCGGCCCTTGGACCTCCGACCGACGGCACGCTGCGGCTCGGGGGCCGCTGGCGGCGCGCGGAGGGCGTCCTCGAGCTTCCCCACTGGCGGGTGACCGCGGCCGGGGCAGTGCTGTCGGGCTCGCTCGCCCTCGCCGACGTCCCCCGCGACCCGCGGGTCGAGCTCTCGCTCGAGGTCGAGCGCGTGGACCTCGCGCGGCTGCTCGGCTCGGCCGGGGTGGACCAGCCGGGAGCCCTGACCGTCCCCCTCGGAAGCGACGGCCACGCGGCCGATCTCGGCTCCGCCTCGCTCTCCGCTCGAATGAGCGGGCGCCTCCAGGACCCGACGTCTTTCGTGGTCGCGCAGCGGCTCGACTTCACGCCTCCGGACCGCCCCATACCCGCCCTCGAGAGGCTCCGGGACGACTTCGTGCACGAGCTCTTTGGGCCGGACGGGGGGCGCCGGGCCATCGCGGTCTCCCCCTCCTCCCCCGACTTCGTCGCCCTCCGCGACGTGCCCCCCCTCTTCGTGCGAACGCTGCTCCTGGGGGAGGACGCGACGTTCTTCGATCACCGGGGCATCGACCTCTCGGAACTCGCGTCCGCCGTGATTGCCAACTGGACGCGGGGCGGGCCCGCCCGCGGCGCCTCCACGATCACCCAGCAGCTCGCCAAGAACCTCTTCCTGTCCCGGGAGAGGCGGCTGGGCCGCAAGCTGCAGGAGCTGTCGCTCGCCCTCCTGCTGGAGGCGACCCTGGGCAAGGAGCGCATTCTCGAGATCTACCTGAACATCATCGAGTGGGGGCCGGACCTCTACGGTCTGCGGCCGGCGTCCCGGCGCTACTTCTCGAAGGACCCGCGCGACCTCACCCCGAAACAAATGGCCTTCCTGGTGGCCCTCATCCCGGGGCCCCTGAAGTACCAGCGTTCCCTCGCCGGGGGCACGCCCTCGCCGGGCTTCCTGCCCCTGGTGGACAACCTGCTCGCCAAGCTGCGCGCGGTGGACGGGCTCAGCGAGCAGCAGTACGAGGCGGCGCTCGCCGAGCCGCTCTTCGTCAACGTGGGACGGGCCGAGGATCAGGAGGCCTCCGGTTCACCGGCCAGCCTTGCCGGAAGGCCGCGCGCTCAGTAGGATCCTCTCCCACGAACCCCCCTCCACTGGAGAGCAGCCGGTAGACCCCGATACAGACGGCTCAGGGAGTTAGGGTATGTGCGCCTCCCTCTCTCTCCGCCCTGATCGCACCGGCCGCCGCGAGAACACGGACAGAACCCGGACAGGTGCGATGCGGGACGCTGCTATGATGCGGGGCGACGGCTGATGCCGAAGGCGCGCCCCGCACCCGCCACAGGCGACCGCATCACGGTCCACCTGGCCACGTGCACGCGCGGGTGGGTCTGCTCGAGGGAGAGCCAGGCCGAGGCATGCGACGCGGCCGACGTGCACGCGCGGTCGCACGGTGTGCCGGGCTTCAAGCTGGCGAAGGGACGCCCACGACAACCCCCGCGCAAGAGGCAGCCGCTCTCGCCGCTGTCGTGGAGGGCGTGAGGCTCATGGTGACCGTGCTGCGCGTCCTGGCGGGCATTGTGGCGGGCCCCCGTGCCCATAAGGGTTTCCTCCGCCGATGCGCCGGAGGCTCCTGGCATCTTCCCGCAGAGAGCGGGTCAAACGGGCGCGGGGAACACCTAGATCGTGGCGAAAAAAAATTCGTGAGGGAGGAGGGACATTGACCTTGACGCGGGTCGCGATCGCCGAAGTCTTCGGCATCTCCCGGGCGAAGATCGAACGCCTGGCCGC
>Ga0137379_10003382_pt1 | contig 14903 bp, 6 predicted proteins | sample SagtaG_18_FD_104812 | JGI IMG/M metagenome (GOLD analysis project Ga0137379, IMG submission 104812) | Vadose zone soil microbial communities from Sagehorn Ranch, Mendocino, California, USA - Sage2_L_80_16 metaG | ecosystem: Environmental > Terrestrial > Soil > Vadose zone | place: USA...
AGCCCGATGCCACGGTAGAAAAAACCAATTTCCATGCGGACATCGATCATTGTGAATACGTGCTTGGGCGTTCCAATTTCTTGGGTCGTCCTGCGGCAGCGCCTGCATGGCGGTTACCGCTTTGCGATAGGTTACTAGAATGGGGTTGTCGATCGCCAATACTCCTACGTCCTTTCGGACGTGGAGTGCACTAGCGGTGGCGAGTTGTTCTTTAGCTAGGGTGAGGGGCACTTTACTCAAATACGCCGAGGCAAGCGCGAAGCCGCCAGCCTTGAACACATTTCTGCGGGACAAATTAAAAAGGAGTATTGGCATGGGATAGGTCTCTGACTATATGCGTCTTTATGTGTTTCTTTGCACGCTTATGAGTTTCTTAGATCCGCATAAAAGGCGTATCCAACGCAAATGAAACAGATGCGGAACAGTTTGCACCGTCACTAGCTTCCACGGGAGGAACTACATCAGATATTGATCGCAGCGTGATCACTATCATTCTATCGTCGGAGCATCCACCGGAACATGACTGGAATACGAAACCCGCTTCGACGAGCTGCCGCAAGTTGGAGCCCACGCTATGACGACTGACCTAAGAACCATTATGTATGGGGATATGGAGGCTTGACGGGAGAGCCGCTTACCGAGCTTTTCGCTGAAGCCAATTCACCGCTGGCCAGCAGTTCATCCGCCATCGCCTCCCATCAAATAGGGGCTCAAAAACTGTTCCGTAACTGTTTCTCTGGCGGTGCGACCGGTTTAATGCCAAAAATCGACGCGAAAGGAGCTCATGTTGAAATCGACACTTATCATTGTGGCCTTGGGGACAGCCTGTATCATGACCTCGCAAGCGCTTGGCGCTGGTAAATCTGTCCGCGCACGGGCCGGAGAAATCCAGATCGAAATATCGCTAACCGGAATCATTGAGAAGACCTCTGACGTCAGCATCTGTATGGATGGCGCGTTGTATCAAATTAAACATGTGATCGTCGGCAAAGATGGTTCCAGCCAGTCCGTGGCTACGCGGATCATCAGCATCTACGGTTTCGGCTTTTGAAGACCTTATTGCAAATCTCGAAGCTGATTCTAGCCAATTGGTTCCCTTGCAGGCATCTACGAGAGCAAAAACTCGCGTGAACCAAAGAAAGGTGATGCTGAATGAACATTAACCCAAGTAAGTTTCGTTTCCGGCACCCAAAGTACAGTCTCATCACAATCACGCTGTTTACGTTGGTTGGAGCTCTTGCCATTCGATTGCACGGGCTAATCAAGGCGGTTACCAGTCAACAAGCGGCCAACGAAGGCCTGCGGGCTCTTTTTCGCAATGTATCTAATTGGGAAAGGATTAGCTTATGCACACTCATCCCCTAACAAGTTATGCCTGCTGCCTGGCACTCGCTTCCGCGCTTTGCGCCACCGCGTTTTCTGACGACCCGGCGCCGCCCGAAATGCCCGCCGCAATCGGCTACGGAGCGCCGGCCTCCGCGAACGGGGCTCCCGCATGGCATTGGCCGAAGCCCTATCTGAAAGGCGTGATCGCCGGCGAGGCAATCGACGAGGCGAAAGGCGGCAGGACCCTGCGCGGCACGCCGTTAATTTATCGCACGGAGAAATGCTTCCCGGCGGAACCGCGCGATTTGTTCTGGCAAATGGACATGGTCTTTTCGAAAACGGCCGGGAAACTGGTGCCGCTGGACTTCGACGAGGACAAAGACGGAGAGGTCGGCGACAAGCCGAATCCCGAGTTCAACGGACGCGATCCCCTCGGCGACCCCGTGGATCGCGATGGCATCCGCGGGCGCAATACCTGGCTGCTGTGGGGCGGCGGCAACGAAGCTTTCTGGGGCTGGTTGCAGGAGCAAGGCTACGGGCTGAACGATTTCCTGATCCTCATGGATTCGCGCCAGCGGGCGAACCGGTTCAAGACCGCGGGCCTGATCAATCAGCCGGGTTTTGAAACCTCGAACGAAACAATCCTGGGACTCTATCTCGATAAGGCAAAAGGCGAGAACGGTCGCGACGCTCTTTTGCGGCCGCCACAGCCACGCGATGAAAACGGCAACGTAATATGGACGCCCTACAAACCAAACTACAGCAACCGCTACGATGCCGAGCCGGAATACTACGACGCTCAGGGCCGCAAACTAAAGAACCCCGTTTACCGGCCATCGCCGCCGCAGAATCATTACACCGAGCTTTTCGAGCCGTGGGCGACTTCCGCACAGCGGGCCGAGTATTGGAAAAAGGAGGGCAAGGGGGAACCGGATCCTTACAAGGACTACGTGCCGGAGGAGGTCCGAAGAAAACTTGCTTACGACGGCCTTGATCCGCAGGTCTATGGTTACCCGAGCGGCATCTTCGGGTTGCGGTTGATGTTGAATCCGGACTTCTTCGCAAAGACGGACGCCGCCGCGGAAGCCCGCAAATACTGGAAAAAGCAGGTCGAAGGAACGAACGGCCGATACTACACCGAAGCGGGCATTCACGCCGATCCGAATTTGATCCGTCCATTGCGCGTAACGATGTCGTGCGGGTTTTGCCACGTCGCGCAGCATCCGCTTAATCCCCCGGTTAGAGACGACGAGCCGGAGTGGGAGAACCTTTCCTCCATCATCGGCGCGCAATACTGGGATCCGCGGCCTGCTTTCGGCAATCTGCTGACGCGACGAAATTTCCTTCATCATTTCCTAAAGAGCCAGGCTCCCGGGTCGGTCGATACTTCGCTGGTCAGCACTGATCACATCAATAACACCAACGTCATCAACCCGATCTTCGACGTGCCGGCCCGCCTAACGCGCGCAGGGACTAAACCCCCCGAACTGCAAAGCCGCGAGAACCTTCTATTGCCCAGCATTGAAGATCCGGACACAAGTCACAAGTCCGACTCTAAAGATACGTACCGGCATTTTCCAATGGTGCTGGGACCCGGTGAGGACAGCGTCGGCGTGTTCGGCGCGCTTGCGCGCGTGCCGTTGAACATCGGCGTCTTTTCCGAGGAATGGATGAGGACAGGGAACCTGATTTTGGGTTACACCCCGCAGCGGCCCTTCCGTATTGAGGTGAATCGCGCGAACTCTGTTTTTTGGAACGTAAACGAGAAATTCCGTGTCCCTTACATGGCGCACTTCTTCGATTTGGGGCACAAGAAACTCATTGCAAAGAGCACGGCGGCGATGAAACTCAAGGACGCCCAGGAGGTGGTACGTGGGCCGGACGGGAATGCAATACTTGATGCCAGCGGCAAGGTATTAAGGGAGCCGCTCGGCCAAAAGCTTCTGGACCAAGACCCCCAGGCCCAGCGCGACGCGGGCCGGAAAGTGTTTCTGAACAACTGCGCGATCTGCCACTCGAGCAAGCTGCCTGTGGGCTTCGATCTGCGATTCACCCGTAACGAACCTAAGGGCGGATGGTCCCAGGCGCCGGCGCCGGCCAACGCGAACCCGCTCATCTATGCCTTGCCGATGGAGTATCAGCATTGGGATGAATTCAGGAGCAGCCCGGCGATGGCCGACTTTCGCAAGCGCATTGCCGAGGTGGCCCGTGAAGGGCCAAAGCAACCGGGTGAGGACGATCCGTTTATTGAGGATAACTTCCTTTCCAACGAGTTGCGCATCCCGATCACGCTTGTCGGCACTTATGCCGGACGCGCCCTGGCCACAAACGCCATGCATGACCACGTCTGGGATAACTACTCGTCGGACACTTTCAAGGATTTGGATTCCGTCGGGGAGATCCGCTACTATAATCCGTACAGCGACAGACCCATCGATAAATACGGAACCAACGACACGTTCACTGATGGCCGGCTCAAGGGCGGGCCGGGCTACTTCCGCCCGGCGACGCTCATCAGCATCTGGGCGACCGCGCCGTTCTTTCATAACAACGCGCTCGGCATTTATACCCACGACACCAGCGTCAAGGGACGAATGATAGCTTTTGATGACTCCATCCGAAAGCTACTCTGGAATCAACAACGTCCCGGCTACGAGCACGAGTACGAGCACGATCGAAGGACCTATGTACCTCCCGGCGACTTGCGGGCGCAAGGGAGCACTGTTTCGGCGAAGGATCCCGGTTATATCTATCGGTTGCCGGTCGATACACACGTTCTGTTCCAACCGGGCTTTATTCGGCCCATCATCGAAGGCCTGCTGGTCGGCTACGTCGGCAGGACAGCCGGCGTGTTCCTTTTCACGGTCATTAGCTTCTGGTCGTGGATCATCCTGACGTTACTCTTTGCGTTCCTCGCGATAAAGGCCCGCGCGCGCCTCGCGGGAGTATTCCTGCTCTTGTTGGCGATCGTTGTGGCAGCCGCGCTTGCGCTCACGGGCATGGGCGGTTACGGCGGCACAGTTATCGGCACCCTGATGATGGGCGCCACCAATATGCTGGAATATTCCAGCGGCTGGCTCTGGGTGTACGCGTTGGTTATGGCTGCCATAGGTCTCGGCCTGATGCTAACCCGCTGCCACTGCAGAACATTCGCTCGCGTGATTTTCATAGTCGCAGCCGTAATCACGCTTTTCGGTGGCATCCTTGCGAATAAGTTCCTGAACGGCCATTTAAAGAAGGTTAACCCTTTCTTGGCCGTGCTGCCTAACTGCTGGCTTAACGCGGACTACAAAGGCATTGATGTCGGGCCGATTCCGCGCGGCACGCCGGTGAACCTGATCATGAACCTTGATCCGACAAAGACCGACAAAGTCGCTCCTGCGCTGGTGGCGCTGATTCGCGCGACCGTGCAGATCCAGAAGGAACACCTGGTTGGCGAGCAGGCTTACAAAGTTCTCGCGGACCAGGCAGGCCCGGCACTCATGGCTGCGAGCAAATGCCCGGACTTCGTGCTCGATCGCGGGCATTGGTTTGGCGAGAACCTCAACGAGGATCCGAAAACGAACCCCGAGGAATGGAAAAAAAAGAATAATGAACTGAAGGAGCAGTTAATCACGTTCCTTAAGACACTCTAAGCTTCCGAGGACGACCGTGACCGCCAATCCTATCAACCCTGCCACGAAACCAGCGGGCGCGGCCGATCCAATCGCCGATCTTCTCCAGGATGCGAAAACTCCCGAAACATCCAAATTTGACTACATCATCGTCGGTTCGGGGGCGGGCGGTGGTCCGTTGGCCGCGCGGCTGGTGCTTGCTGGGAAGAGAGTGCTAGTGATCGAGGCCGGACAAGATCCCGCCAAGATTAATTACACGCCTGTTCCAAGATCTCCTTACGCCCCCAAAACTGGCGAGGTAACCCGCATTCCAGGCTATTACGCGGCGGCATCTGAGGACGCCAAGATGAGCTGGATGTTCTCCGTCCGGCACTATTCGAACACAGTGACGCAGGCGGAAGACAAGAAATACAACGAATACGTCGATCCGAATTCCAAGGGACCGATACTGAATAAGTATTTCGACCGTCCGGGCGGTCGGGCGCAAGGCATCTTCTACCCGCGCAGCTCCGGCATCGGCGGGTGCACCGCGCACCACGCGATGATCACAATCCGTCCGAATGGCAAGGACTGGAATTACATTGCAAACCTGACCGGCGATGCCTCGTGGAGCGCGGATGCGATGCGCGGCTATTTCGCAAAGTTCGAGCGCAACCAGTACATCGAGACCTACAAACTCTTTCTCGGGAAACTGTTAGGTGTCATTTACAGGGTCTATCGCTGGTTCGTGCTGTTGCTAGACCCACGGGCTGTGCTCGATGAAGGCGGACACGGCTTCGAGGGATGGGCGCCCACCAACCTTCTCGACCCCTATCTCGTTTCGACGATAGCGGAGACGGACCAGCCATTCATCAAGGCCATTTCCCGAGCCGCTCTCGGGGTTCTGCACGGAAGACGGTTGGGCATCCGGTGGCTTAAGCGTCAATTTCTGAAATTGAGCGTCGTGGAAGCGATCGATTTCAACGACATCAACACCCGGCGCGCCAATCCCGAAGGCGTATTCCTTATTCCCCTCGGAATCGAAGGCGGCACGGGACCTGAGTCGGAGGATGAAGGCGAGCCCGGCAAAGGCCGGCGTTTCGGTGTGCGCGAGTTCCTGCTCAATACGCGCTTCAAGCATCCGGACAGGCTCGTCATCCAGTCCGGCGCGCACGTTCTCCGCGTGCTGTTCGACCAAAGGCTGGGCGAGGATGCGCCGCGGGCGATCGGCGTGGAGTGCGCAATCGGCGATCACCTTTACGAAGCCAGCCCGGTACAGAACCAAACGCCGCCCAGCAAGTCCGTACCTTACTTCGCGAAAGAGCAGGGCGGAGAGATTATCCTGTCGGGCGGGGCATTCAATACGCCGCAATTGTTGATGCTGTCGGGCATTGGAGATGAAACACACCTTGCGCAAGTTGCCGCGACGGCAGCAAGGGACACAATTTTTCTCAGCAGGCTCTCGGAAACCGAGCGCGTCATCGCAAAGGAGGGGAAGCTATGCGCCCTGCGAGATCGCGACGGGAACGTGCTTTCCAAAAGCGGGCTGCCGCATCGAATCAACCTGACGGGCGTCGGCTGCAACCTGCAGGATCGTTACGAGGTTACCGTTGTCAGTGAGCTGGACAAAGACCTGGCTACACTCAAAGGGATCTCGTTCGAGCCGGGTGACAACACTGATCCTGCCCGGCGTCAATGGTTGCAGAAAAAGACCGGCCTTTATGCCACGAACGGCGGAACCCTTGCCGTCATTCGCCGTTCCAAACCGGTCGTGGAAGCAGGCGAATCCGAGTCGGACCTGTTTACCTTCGGCGCGCCAGCGGCTTTCCGCGGTTACTACTGGAACTGGTCGCACGAACTCTTCAAGGACACCCTGGGCGGCAAGGAGGATGACAAACACCGCATTTGGAGTTGGGTCATTCTTAAGGCATACACGAACAACCATCAGGGCACAGTCCGGCTGTGGACTGCGAGTCCTTTCGACACGCCGGAGATTTGTTTCGACGCCTTTAACGAGAAGGCCGAGAACGACCGGCCCGCCCTGGAGGCAAAGCTAAAGAACGTCGTTGATAAATGCGATGCGTTGGCGCGGTCCGGCAAGCCGATTCCCGACGATCTAAAAAAGGAACGGTGCGAGGCCGAAAAAGCGTGGGCCGACAACGAAACCACGTTGGTCCATAGCAAGCGCGACCTCGCGGCGATGGTGGATGCCGTCGCTTTCATGCGCAAGGTCAACGCCAGAAATCCGAAGCAGTTCGTCCGCGAGATCCAGCCGGGTGAAAACATCAAGGATGAGTCACCCGAAATGGAACGCTGGATCCGCACCCAGGCATGGGGGCATCACTGCTCCTGCACCTGCCGCATCGGCGCGGATTCGTGGAAAGCCGATACGACCAAGCTTGCCGACAAGGAAGCCGTACTCGACAGCCGCTTTCGCGTGCACGGCGTGAATGGCTTGCGCGTCGTCGATGCCTCCATTTTTCCCAAGATTCCCGGCTACTTCATCCTAGCGCCGATTTTCATGATCAGCGAAAAGGCGGCCGTCACGCTGATCGAGGATTCCCTCTCGCAGTTTTATCCCGCGGCATTCGAAAAGGAGGAAGCGGAGGCGGTCCGTGAGCGACGCAAGAAAGCCAACCCTACGGCCGTTGCTCCCGGCGCCGATGACTCCCGGTTGCCTGACAAGACCGTGGGCCTTGCGTTATCCGGCGGCGGCATCCGCAGTTCGACCTTTGCGCTCGGCGTGCTCCAAGCGCTGGCGGAGAAGAATCGCCTCCGCGACATCGACTTCCTTTCCACCGTCTCCGGCGGCGGATTCATTGGCAGTTTCCTCGGCCGGCTTTTCACTCGCGAGACGGTGAAAATGGCGGGCGACCCGTGCGAGCGCGTGCAGGAGACGCTGAAGGACACCTGCTCCGCGCCGCTGCAATGGCTCCGGACGCAAGCCAACTACATCTTCGCCACCGGCACGAGTGATCTGCGCCTGAACCTCGCGGTTCTCTGGCGAAACATTGTCAGCGTTTATCTCGTGATCGGAGCGGTGCTCTTTACGACCTTCGGCTTGCTGGCGTGGTTGCCGCACGGCGTCGGAATTTTGCTCGACCGGGCCGGTGCCATGCAGTTGCGCCAGCTGCTCTGGCCGCATTTCGCGCCGCCCGTAGTACGCGGGCTTACGCTTTCCGTCTGGTGGTGGCTGCCGGTGCTCGCGCTCGGGCTCGCGGTGTTGCCGGCCACGCTCGGTTACTGGCTCGCGCCACGGGTCGGTTCCTATCGGCCGTATCCGTTCTTTTCCCTGATCGCCTGGGTGGTGCTGCTCACCGGCTCACTCATCGCGTTCAAGATTCCCCACGGAATGCTCTACGCCGCCGGCATAAATTTGGTGCTGGTGCTCGCATGGCTGTGGCAGGAAGCGGCGCGTCTTGGCACGATCCGCGGGCGCGAAACCGAGGACGCCCGGCGGCACGTCGGCGCCATTGTCCGCAATCGCGTGATCCGCTCGCTCGGCGAGGCGCTGTTCATTTTTTTCGCGCTGACCGTATGGGTCGTACTCGATACGTTCGCAGTGCTCTTCGCGCAGAAAGGAGCGGCCGGGGGGCTGGCTGCGGCAGCAGCGGCTCTCGCTCCGCTCCTTCCATTTTTGCAAAAGATTGCGATGAGCGCGAAGCAGCAGGTTTCGACAGGAGGAGGAAAAGGATTTTCGCTGAAGAACCTCGCGTCGGTTCTCGGCATTCCGCTCGCAATTTTCCTGCTGTTTGTCATCGATGTCTTTGCCCACAAGCTTTTCATCGCTTATCCGGGCTGGAGCTGGGGAGTTTTCGTGATCGGCGTGACGGGCGCCTCTTCACTCGCGATCGGGCGCGCCTTCGAGTTCTTGAATCTCTCATCGCTCCAGGCGACTTACGCCTCGCGGCTCGTCCGCACTTTTCAAGGAGCGTCGAACGAAGAGCGCGTTTATGCCGCGACGAGCAGCGACGGCCACGATGTCGGCGTCGCCCACCCTAAGGACGACATTCCGTGGCATGAATATCATCCCGAGCAGCAGGGCGGTCCGCTACATTTGATCAATGTCTGCATCAATGAAACCGTCGATGCCGCTTCGGCGCGCGACATCCGCGAGCGCAAGGGTCTCCCGATGTGCGTCACGCCGCACGGCGTCAGCGTGGGCCGGAAATATTTCGCGCGCTGGGCGAAGCCAGATTCCTTGCCGCGCTGGCAGAAGTTTCGCCGCTGGCTGGCCGGCGTCGATGGCGACGATGCGCAGCCGTTCCTTCCCCGATTCGGCAAACAGCCGGTCAAACGATCCGAGCCGCCGCTCACTGCGCTCCAGGCGCTGCCGGTCTCCAACGACCCGCACGCTTTCCACGTCCTCAAAACGAAGGGAAGCGAAAGCGCCGAAGTGGAGAGTCTCACGCTGGGCGAATGGACGGGCATCTCGGGCGCCGCTTTCTCGACCGGCGTCGGACGGGACACCCGGCTCTCGCTTGCGCTGTTCATGGGGCTGACCAACGTGCGGCTCGGCTACTGGTGGGACTCCGGGATTCGCTACGAGGAGCGCCCCGAACGCTATCCGCAACCGCTCTGGCGCCGGCTGAAACAGCTGCCGATCACGCTTTTCCGCGCGCAGAGCATGCTACTGGCCGAATGGCGCGCGCGTTTTCACGGGCCGTCCCGCTGGTTCTGGTACTTGAGCGACGGCGGACACTTCGAAGTGACCGGCGTGTACGAACTCCTGCGCCGTCGGGTGCCGTTCATCGTTCTAAGCGATGCTGGAGCGGACCCCAAATATCACTGGGGCGACGTGGCATTGCTCATGCAGGAGGCGCGCGAAGATTTCGGCGCTGAAATCACGTGGATACAACCGGCGCAACGAGACGAAAATACGTCTGAGGGCACCACCGGAGAGAACGAACGGGCCAACGGGTGGCAACGAATTTTCCGGGCCCTTCCGGAGAATGAGAGACCGCCGGAACGGACTCAGAAGTGGAGCTGGATTCAGAAGTGGATCAGTCCCGACTCGCTGGGCGCGCTGAAAGACATCGGAGACCGGAAGACGCCCTATCACGCGGCGCAAGCCCACGTGAAATATGACGGCGCAAACGAAGTTTCATGGCTTCTCCTGCTGAAGCCAGGTCTTAGCGATGATTTGACGGAGGACATCATCAATTACGGCGCCCTCAACGAATCGTTCCCGCAGCAGCCGACGTTCGATCAAATTTTCGACGACATCCAATGGGAAAGCTATCGCGCCCTCGGGGAACAGATCGGGCGCAAAGTCATTCAACCTGCCTAATGCCTATGAAAATCCATTTTCTTCGCTGGGCTGCCAGCGGCGTTACGATCCTCCTCTGCGGCTCATACAACCTTTGCCACGCCTCCGATCACGCGGATCCCATGAGCCTTTATGTCTTCAAGGTCCAGCAATCCGCGGAAGCGAACATCACGGACCTGCACGCGTTTATTGTGGACAAGGAGGGCAAGCTGGTAACGGAGGGCGACCCGACCGTTACCGGCGATCAACTGATCATCAGCCTTTGCATGCGGCGGGCCTTGCTGCCTCAACAAATCAGCGCGCTGAACTTGAAAGGCTACCAGTTCCGGGTCCATCTCGATTTCGATCCTCCGGTGCGGTTTTACGACGAAAACAAAACGCGCGACGGCAAGGTTTACGTTGAGGAACTGGAAAAGCTCACCGGCGCGGCCCGGGGCAATCTGGTCTCGCTGCACGAGTCTGATCGCACGATGCAGGCACTTTACGGAGGAATCATTACGCAGCCGGACGGTATCGCGGAAGAAGGCTTGATCGAGTTCGAACTCGATCTCGTGAAGAATGATGCGGAGCCGGAACAATCCGAGCCGATCATCACCAAAACCCGCTTTGAAGGAATCCCCGGCAAAGTTAATATCGTCGCGAAAGGCGGCAATGAATTCCAGCCAGGCCTGATCAACGTCAATGCCGGCATTTTCGACGATCCGTTTATTTTTCCCCGTTTCTTCCGCCGCAACGTTGTCGGCGTCGTCACCAGCATCCCGCTTTCCGCGCTCCCGTTGCCGGCGCGGCACGGCCCGATCTTTTTGTGGGCGACCACGCACAAGGAAAAGGGGGAGCAGATCGATCACGTGGGGCGTTCGTTACGCACACAACTTCCGCGGTTCGGCTACCTTAACTACAGACATCCCTCCGAACACGTAAGAGCGATCACGCAGGTTCATGAGCGGCCAAGCCTGATCGAGGATGTGCTGGCGACCTTTCTTTCTCCGCTCGAAGCGCACCGGCATTACGACTCCGTCCCGGATGTGATGGTCTATGATCTGCGCAAACCTGCGAAATTCCCCAACGGGCGCGCGCTGGACGACGACATCTCAGCGACTCTGGCGGATGCCGGTGAGACACTGCTGCTGGAGCTTTCCTATGCCGAGTCGAGGCAGTCCCCGCGCGCGACGACCAACGACAAGCAGTTCATGGCCCAGTTTCCTTACCTTGCCCCTCGCTGGACCATGCGCGAGATCGCTGATTCCATGCAGCCGGGTTTCACGGTGCCGGCGACGGATTCTTTCCGAGGGCCGCCGAAAACGAAAATTTTCGAAGTCCCTCGCGGACCCGATTCCGCCGCAATCGCTTTCCCGAATTTCAAAATCTCCACGTGGCAGACGCTCAAGCTCCTTGAGGTCGCTGGGATTGTGATTCTGACGATCCTGCTCCTTTTCACTGTCCGCTCAAACATTACCCGCGGCATTGTCATCACGGTGGCGCTGCTGACCATTTGGCTGCTCCAGGCAGTCACGGCGCCGAATCTGTCGGGACCGACCATGGAGGCAATGGCGCAACCTTCCAAAAAAATGTTCCGGCTGATTCTTGGGGCAGCCGTCATAGCAGTGTTCAAAGTCTGTTGGATCTTCGCGCTCGGCCGCCGGTTCGGCGTCAACGATCGGGAACGCGAGCCGTTCCCACTTGGAAACCAAGGGGTCAACAATCAGGACCGACCGACCGCCACTGATTCGTATGAAAACGTGAAGAAGGCGGTCTTCGACAGCCCTTATTATGGCGATAAATGGGGCGGCCCTGAGCGCCGGTTGCTTCCCATTTACAAACAAACCCTAGGCAGCATCCTGCGCGGATTCTTTACCCATGGGAAATGGTTCCTCCGCCAGGCGGCAGAGCGGACGGTCCGCTCGCGCGCCGACCTGCGGTGGGGTCCCAGCCGGAAAGGATTCCGGAGATTGCTGCATCCAATGGGCATCTGCCTCACCGGCACCTGGAAAATCACCGACGCCCCGGAGAACAAGAATTACACCGGCTATTTCAAATCCGGCACGAAAGCCCCCATTATCGCGCGGTATTCGACGGGCGGCTCGAAGCCGTGGGGCGGACATTATCGTTCGCTTGCGCTCGTCGGAAAAATCTATCCCACCAAAGGTGACGTCACGCAGATTCCGACGGAAGGTCCCGCCCACTTTTTCACGCAGGAAGATTTGGGCGCGACCTTTACCAACAACATTCGCGAAGCCATCCTGACGAACTCGCCGCCCGTTTCACCCTGGAACCGTGGCAAGGACATCGTCTTCCTGCTCATCAATGGTCTGACCCTTCTGGCGGGAGACACGAAAAACACGGAGCGGCAGCTTTATGAAATCGCGGAGCTCGGAAAATCCAAGGACACACCCACATCGTGCCCGCGCTTCATGCGTCTCACAGTCGCCGACGAAACGCCGAAGCTCGGTGGCGACGGCGCCGATTTCCGAGAGGAAATCCTCGGCATCATCTACGACCGCGGCGATGCCACGCCGAAACGGAAACTGATCTTCGATATCGCTGTTTCCGACACGGGCATGAAATGGAAAGCCGTCGTCGAATTCCTGACCGGCCAGGAGCCCTGGACGAAAATCGGCCAGATCGTCTTCGACGAGGCCGCTGCTTCGTACAACGGCGATTTTGTCATCCATTTTCACCATCCTCCGTGGCGGAACGATCGGAATGACCCGCAGTCGATTGCGCGTGAAGATCTGCGACCATGACCCGCGCGTCTGCCACTCGCCGCACGCTACTTCTCTGCCTGGTGACGACGGTTGTGGCTTGCCGAACATCGCAGGTAAAGAGCGAGCGGAAATTACCGTGCGATCAGGAGCAGTGGCGGCGGGTAAGTGCGGAGCGCTCGCGCGACAGCCAGTGGGAGTTGGAGCGGCAGGTGGCGAGTATCGAACCTAAAAAAGATTCTCTCGCGACCGGTACCGCGATCATTGACATCCATACCCATACCTTTAACGCGCGCTACCTTCCACTCCGAAATATCCTGTTGGGCAAACGCGATGCTAAGCCGCCATTGACGTGTACGGATTTCAGCCCAGGTTGCCGTCGTAATCGTCCGTCTCACACCGGAGAAAACATTAACTCAAAAGCTTTGGGGTTCCAAGTTTGACAGGCTCGCGGTCGGCTCCATCGATTGGTTAGGGCCTATTCATGTGGCGAAGATTGCGTCGTTGTGGCGGACGTTGAGGGGCTCGGGGAAGGAGATGGCGTCTCGGGAGATAGCTTCCGCTCTCGGGCCCCCTTCAGATCGCGACCATCCAGAACGTCCACGGTGATGCTACCAGCCTTCGGAATGGTTGAGAGTGGTTGAACAATCCAACCGTCTTTCGATATTTGGTCGGTGACTGGTGTGAAATCCTTTTCTCTGGACGTGATCGAGTAACGGTATGGGGGTGTGCCACCTGCCACATGGGTCATTAGCTGTTTATCCGTGAGCCGAATCTCCGCAATATCTAGCTTCTGTGCACCCCCAGACGCAGTGCCAAAATAGAATCCCAAAATAGTTCCGAAGACGCCAATAAGAAGCGTTAGAACCTCCTTCGCCTTCGCGAATACGTCGAGTGTATGACTGCCAAGCAACGCACCGAGTGTCAAGAGAAGCGCTATTCCCATGGTGCCGACGGCGAAAATGAATGTGATTACACCTCGCGCTTAATCGACGCTGGAGAGCTCGCGAACAATAGAACCCTTCGCGAATAAGCCGAAGACGAGCAAGCCAACGATACCAATGCTTAAAAGCGCGATAGCTCCAACGGTGAGCCATGCGCCAACCAGTGGTAGGATGCGCTGAAAATGATCCATGAATTTCCCGTCACCGTTCCCGCCAGCCGCTGGCTGTGCCGGTTGTGCAGCGGGTACAGGTTTAGGTGCGGGTGGAGAGACGACGGGTTGATTGTCGGCAGCCGGTGGTTGTTGGTTGTCTGGCATAGGTTTGTTCTCCTTGGTTTAGTTTTGTTAAGTGCAGATCTGAGTGTGCGGGGTCGAGTGCCCTAACGAGACAGAAATAAGCCACGGCAGGGTGTCGTGGCGAGTTTACCGAGCTTGCTCTGTTCGGGGGCTGTTGGCTTCATCGGTTCGTTAGATGGCTCGTGTGGAATCAAGCACATCACTTGATAATAATTTGCGAGACGTTTGTGACAATGATTTCGGGTTTGCCCCGATACAGGCTAATCTTTCCAGACACAGCCACGGTTTTGCCCTCGTATTGCTGCGGATTCGAGAACTGCCCCGCGCTCGCCGAAGATATCCAAGCCGTGAAGGCTTGATTGGGATATTTACCGCCCATGTTCAGGAAAATGTTGCCTCTGCTGGACTGATGAACTCCGTCCACTCTGTCCGTTACGGTTGCGATTTCGCCGACGTGCTTTGCCGCTTCGGCAGCGCTGCAGGTTGCCGGGGCCTGCGCAATGGCTGAGGCGGCGAGGGCGCACACCAACAGTGCAAGGAACGTTTTTGTTTTCATGACGCAGCGAGATTAGGTAAAACGGAGCGGAAATGTCCAGGGTAAAGGTCGCCGTTTTGCTTGGCGCGACAGCCGCGATGGTGCTGGGAAGTCTCGCCGCAATCGAACCGAGCGAGGATGTCGAATTCAGAGACTTGAAACTGGAAGCGTGGAATTGCTCCAGCAAAGACGAGGGGACTGCGCAAAGCCAGGAAGCCAGAGAGCGCAACCGGATGAA
>Ga0137379_10003390_pt1 | contig 14891 bp, 9 predicted proteins | sample SagtaG_18_FD_104812 | JGI IMG/M metagenome (GOLD analysis project Ga0137379, IMG submission 104812) | Vadose zone soil microbial communities from Sagehorn Ranch, Mendocino, California, USA - Sage2_L_80_16 metaG | ecosystem: Environmental > Terrestrial > Soil > Vadose zone | place: USA...
AAACGTCGGAGGCAGAGAAAACATGGCCTGCTGCAGTGAACAGCGCAGGTCGCTCCTCTCAGTAACTTCCTCGGGCAAGGGTTCGGGATCGGGGATAGCCTCTAGCGGTGATAGCTCCTCCCCGACCTTCCGTTCAAAGGTGGAGAAAGGAACCTCAGCCCGCCGGCGTCTCCTGCGCAGCTCATCCAGGCAGCGATTGCGGGCCACCTGAAACAGCCAGGGCTTGAGCGACACATGCGTCAGTAGGATCGGCAGGGAAACATGGAGTTGGAAGAAGACATGCTGAAGCACATCAGAGACTTCCTCGCTGTCTTTGAGAAAGCCCCGGATGTAGCTCACTAATGGGCAATGGTAGCGACGTACCAGGATCTCAAAGGCGCGCTGATCGCCTGCCTGGGCTTGCCCAACCAGGACGCCATCCGGGACTTCCTGCCCCTGTAGGACGCTGTACTGTCGTGGCTGCGCGTATGGCATGGTCTCCTTCCTTTCTGGTCCTCCTGTGAGCACCAGCATGACTGCACGCTCTGTCTACCTGGATTTCACCCCGGTCTCCACGGGTACACGTCCTGCCCTGGCGGCACTGACGAGGGTGGCATGATCGCGTTCGGTTTGATCTGCATATGCCTCGGCGAACGAAGCAATCGCCCGGTCGAACGTATCATTTGTGCCCAGGTAGCCGCTGATCTGCGCGGGATCGCCTGAGCGCGCATGTGCCCGAGCCAGAGCCCACCCGCAGAGCTCGCAGTACCGCACGAAGCGGCTCTCGCTCAGGCTCTCGATACTCACGGATAACTTCATATCACGCAGCTGGCGAACATAGAAGTCGATGGATCCAAGCCCGGTCCAGCCGAGAAAGATATCGCTGGCCGCCTGCATGAGATATTGTCCGCGGACCACTCTCTGGGCGTGGTTGAGATAGGAACTCGGCCCGAGGTGGGGCTCGAAAACCGATGCCTGAGCCTGCTTGACCTGTAAGAAGAGCGGGTCACCCTCCTCACTCCCCATGAGCAAGGCGATATAACAACGCGTACCCACGCTCCCCACACCGACGACTTTATGGGCAACGTCAACGAAGCGGTATTTCCTGAGCAGCACGTTCCGGTCTTCCTGCAGCGATTCGCTGTACCTCTCCACAAGCACGCCAAGCTGCTGGGCAAGTTGCTCGTCATCGAGGTGTGCGATCGTAGGTGGGTCATCCTTGATGCGGTATCGCCCATCCACTTCCTGGGTGAGCCTGGGGAATGCCACCAGGCTCGAGCTGCGGCGAGCCTTCTCTAGCTCTTTCTCGACATAGGAGCGGTCGCTGCGGCGAACAAACTGGCGTATACTTTCGGGATCAATGCGGTCATACCATACATCGATATGGTGCATCTCCCCGTACTTCAACAGGCGTTCGCGATAGGATCGTACGCACCCCACTACCGCCTGCCTGTTCATTTCGCGGGTGAAGCCCATCGTCCGTCCCGCAACGACGATGCTTGCGGCAAGCCGCTTGACGTCCCACTCCCATGGACCTGGGAGCGTCTCGTCAAAGTCGTTCACATCGAAGACCTGGTTCCGCTCGGGCGTTGCGTAGACGCCGAAGTTGCCGAGGTGGGCATCGCCACACATCTGCACCTGCAAGCCTGTCACGGGAGTTGCAGCGAGATCGCCCGCCATCACGACTGCCGAGCCGCGCAGAAAGCCAAAAGGTGAGGCGATCATCCGCCCGTAGCGAATCGGCACGAACTGTGCCAGCCGGGAGCGGTCCTGTTCTTCCAATAGACTGATTGGATCGGGTCGATCAGCAGCCGGAGACCATGCAGCATGGCTGGAGCGAGGAACCCTCTCGCGAAGACTCCTCCCCACGGCGCTTCGCTCAGCGAGCGTTCGACGGCCTGGCTCCGCCGGTAGAGGAATGTTCAATGCGTTCATCATCTGCCTCCTACAGGCTCTCGCGCCCCACGCTGGCCTGGCTCAGCTGTTCCGGAGTAATGAGCGCCCCTTCCAACGTGGCCCAGACCAGTCGAGCCTCGCACAAATCCGCACCTCGCAGGTCGGCTCCTGCGAGGTCGGCATCGGTTAGATCGGCAGCGATGAGATTCGCCCCGCGCAAATCCGCAGTGCTCAGATCAACCCCGGCGAGGTTGGCCCCACTCAAATTGGCCCCAGCTAGCATAGCTTTGCTCAGGTTCGCATTGTTGAGATCGACCCCACTCAAATCGGCCCGGCTGAGGTCGGCCCCGGCGAGATTGACTTCACCCAGGTTGGCCTCGCTCAAGTCAACGCCGTTCAGCTCGATCGGCGTATCGGGATGCTCTTCTCTCCACGTGTTCCAGATAGTGGCTCCCCCCTGCTTTAACAGGTCCAGTTGTTGCTGGTTTCTCATCGTAATTTCCCTCCTCTACGGCGCGTCTCAAACAATGCTCTGGAAGGACTGCCAGGAGGTGATCTTGGGACGTCTGGAGTAACATGTCCCCCTGCACCCCAATCACCGACGGCCAGTAGGGTGTGCTCGCCCGTCCCTGCGCCTGCATGTCTTCTGGTCGCGCCCGAAGAATCCTTTGCGACGGCCCTGTGCATATCTCCCCCAACTGTTCCAGCCGCCAGCCGCCATCCCTGCGCATTCCTGGTCTTTGCAGGAGCATACCCGTCGCCGGGGGCGGGATGAAGGAGATGGGCCTTCTCTTCTTGCTTGACTGCCGATACACGCCGCTGCAAGAGCCGTTGGCGGGTCGCCCCTGCCTCCTGATACACCACCTCGCGGATCATCTCGCGAGGAAAGGCAAATCCATCGAACGCCTGCGAGTCTTCAACCGGTGTCCCCTCGCTAAGCAATCCACTGCGTAGGAGCTCCTCCAGGGCACGCAAACCCTCTTGCTCATCGAGCTGGGCCACCTGAATCAGCCGCTCGAAGGTCAGTCCTTGTCCCAGCGCTGTCCCGGCCACCAGCAGCGCCCAGGCGGACGGGGTGAGCCGACCGAGTTGGGAGCGGATCAGCTCACGCACGCTCGACGGGATCAGCTCGCCGACCGGTGTCTGCGCGAGCAACCCGGACCGCAGCACCAGCCCCCAGGAGCCATTCTCCTGAAGTGAGGGGACAATGATCTCGCGCGCGAGCAGCCCTTTGAGGGTCTCGACCAGGTAAAGCGGCTGCCCCTGTGTCTGAAAATAGAGCCAGTTGGCGAAGGGCACCAGAACCTCTCGAAATGTGGAGGCTTCCCTCTTTTCGGGGCATCCGCCGGTTGAGCTGTTGTTCCCCATCTCGAGTGGCTGCTCTGCCCATGCAAGCGCCTGTATGAATTGCCGCGTCTCTTCTCGGGTGAAAGCGGCAAGCGCCAGTGCCGTCAACGGGATGCGCGTCCTCCTGAGGGCTATCATCCAGGTGGACTGTACGGAAGGAGAGGGATCGGCCCCTGTGCGCAGGGTGAGCAGCAGCAGGACCGGTGCGGAGTGTTCGGCGAGGCTGCGCGCGAGGTAGAGCAGCAGGTCGAGCGTCGCTGTATCCGCCCACTGCATATCATCGAGCAAGAGCACCAGGGGGCGGCGTGTGGCCCATAGCTGGACCAGACGAGCTATGGCCTCGAACAGGCGATTGTGCCCGAGCGCCTCATCCGTCGCAGGAACGGGCAGATCGGGATAGCGGTCGCGCAGTTCGGGCAGCAAGCGGGAGAGTTCGGCCAGCCAGACAGCACTGAGGAGATTATCGGGGGCATGTTCCTGCTCCAGTTGGCGGCGCAGCACATCGATGAGCGGCTGGTACGGGAGCTGCCTCCCGGTTTGAAGAGCCCTCCCCGCCAGCACAGCGGCCCCCTGCGCCTGTGCCCAGCCGGCAAATTCGGTGGCCAGGCGTGTCTTGCCGATCCCGGTCTCCCCCTGGAGCAGGACGAGCTGAGGCTGTCCCGCGTGCGAGCGCTGGTAGCAGTCGATCAAGGCGCCGAACTCGGCTGCTCGTCCCAGGAACGGGCCGTCCAGCAGGTTCGCCGGTGGCTGTCCGGGTGAAACGTGAGGCGGCAAGAGACTGCGAGGCTGCGCCAGACGTACAGGAGCGGTGTGGCGAATGCGTTTAGCCAGGGCCACGGTCTCGGGTTCCAGCTCGACCTGCAGTTCGTCAGCCAACACGGCTCGGCCGTTGGCGTACGCGCGTAAGGCTCCTGCGCGATCTCCTTGAGAGAAGCGCAGTCGCATCAGGCGTCGGTAGCCCTCTTCATTGAGTGGATCGAAGCCCAGCCAGCGGGTCACGGTCTCGATGGCGCGCTCCCCATCCCCCGCCCGTTCGTACAGCAGCGACAAGACATCAAAGAGCTGGTGAACGCGCAGGTGCCAGTACTCGCGGTGTTGGCGTGCCCAGTCGTCGAAGAATTGCGAGTCGCGCAGCGTGAAGCTGGCCAGGAACGGACCGTGGGCCTGGCGCGTGGCCTGCTCAAGCTGTGCCAGCAATGCTTCATGCGCCTGGCCTGCCAGCGGTTCAATCCCGCGCCCTACCTGCTTGCTGGCAGATTCGACGAGGCGGAGATCCAGGATGAGCGGACTGCCCTGATCGAATCCAAGTGTATCGCGCTCAACCAGCAGGTGAGCCCGCTCGCCTGGTCCGTGAGAGCGCTCAAGGAGCTTGCGCAGCTCGAGCAGGGTAGCCCGTAAGGCCGCCCGCCCATGCTCGGCATCCAGTTCCGGCCAGAATAATTCGGACAACGTTTTGCGCGGGTGGATCCCACCTTCCACAGCCAGGTAGACGAGCAGGGCCAGCGCCTTGCGCGTGGAGAAGGTGAGCGTGCGCTCACCGTGCTTCACTACCGGTGTACCAAGCAGTGACAGTTGTAACTGGCTCATAGTCTGCTCCTCTTATCTAGCGGACAACAACGACAGAAAAGCTTCTGCCCCATGCCACATCCTCCGTCGCGCATGCGTTGTAATCACGGCTTAGCTCTGCAGGCGACCCTGCAGGTAGAGCCAGCGCACAAACGCCAGCCGCTTGTATTCAGGAGTGGCCTCGTGATAGGCCCCTCGCTGATAGCGCGTTTTGACTCTGAGGAGGCTAGCAATCTCCTCGCTCGAAAAACCCACGTGCTCGAGATTCCGAATCTCTGTTCTGGTGGGGATCTGCTCTTGTAACTCCATCGGTGTCCTCCTGTATCTCTGAGCCATCTGGTGCAGGCTGCACGACGTGCAACGCTGGCATCAAGCTCAAACATTTATAAATCGTAATTCTTCCTCATTTAAGAGTATAGAAGCATGTGCAGGGAAAGTCAGCGTACATCAGATGGCATGTCACTTCAACTCGCTTCACTTCTTGGGGAGCAGACACAGGAGAGCCTGAGCAAGTTGTTCGTCATCCGCCAGCGCATGTGCTATCATGGAGGAACAGATGAGGAGAGGTGGTCTGGCTTCACTTGGCATGTCCCCAGACCACCCCAGACAGGCGTTGACCCGCTTGGAGGGCACATCCGACAGTCACTAGTATAGCGCTGTTCCCCTGGGGAAGTCACCGTCCATCGGATGACGTCTCACTTCATATCGCTTCACATTGCTTTGCTCTGGTGGGTCACACGGAAAGGAGACCACCGATGAAGAGTTCCTCTTATGGCGAGCGAGACTATACATTCGGTCAGATGATGCTGACGCTGCGGACGAATATCGGCCTGACGCAGGCAGGACTGGCCGAGCGGCTTGGCGTCTCCCGGCGTGCAGTGGCGGAGTGGGAGGCAGGCAGCGCTTACCCCAAAGCTGAACGCCTCAAACAGCTCATTACCCTGGGAATGCAGCAACAAGTCTTTGCCACCGGGCGCGAGGAGGAGGAGATCCGCGCGCTGTGGAAGGCGGCGCACCAGAAGGTGCTGCTGGATGAGCGCTGGCTCCAGAACCTGCTCGTTTCGGCTCTGCCCGTCCAGCATCTCTCACAGACCGAGCCGCTCCTTACCCCCACGGGATCGGAGGCCTCAGCCTTCCGACGTATAGACCTGGTGGAAGCGCTCGATGTGAGTCACTTCGTGGGCTGCGAGGTGGAAGTGGCCGAGCTCACCCGGTGGATCGTGCAGGAGCGCTGCCGCCTGATCGTGCTCCTTGGGATGGGCGGCATCGGCAAGAGCATGCTGGCTTCCTACCTGGGTCGGCACCTGACTCACGAGTTCGAGGCGGTGCTCTGGCGCTCGGTGCGTGATGCCCCTTCCTGCGAAGAGCTGGTCGCCGACTGCATCACCTTCTTCTCCGAGACACCGCCAGCAGAGTTCCCCACGTCCCTGGAGCAGCGGATCGACCAATTGCTGGCACGCCTGCAGACTCATCGCTGCCTGCTCGTGCTCGACAACCTGGAGGCCATCCTTGAAAGCCGGGACCCCACAGGCGGCTACCGGCCAGGTTACGAGGGCTACGGGCGGCTGATCCAGCGCCTGGCCGAGTCGTCCCACCAGAGCTGCGTGCTGGCGACCTCCCGCGAGAAGCCCAAAGAAATTGAGCCGCTAGAAGGCGTACGCTCCCCGGTGCGCTCGCTGCGCCTGGTGGGGATGGATGAACAGGCCGCGCACGAACTGCTCAGCGACAAGGAATTGCGTGGCACGCCTGCCGCCTGGCAACGCCTGGTGGCCAGCTACGCGGGCAATCCCCTGGCCTTGAAAATCGTGGCACAGACGATCCTGGATCTCTTCAATGGCGATCTCGACCAGTTCCTGCAGGAAGGGGAACTGATCTTCAACGGCATCCGACCGGTGTTGCGCCAGCAGGTGGGGCGGCTCACTCCGCTGGAACACCTCCTGCTCACCTGGCTGGCCGTGCTGCGCGAGTGGACACCGCTGGAAGCGCTCTCGCAGGCTATCCATCCCCGGATGCTGCGCTCGAAACTATTGGAGGCGCTGGAAGCGCTGAGGAGGCGCTCGCTGCTGGAACGGGGACAGCAGGCGAGCTTTAGCCTGCAATCGGTGGTGATGGAGTACCTCACCGATGAACTGGGCGAGCGCCTGGCCGAGGAGATCGTGCTGGGCGACCCGCAGCAGTTGCGCCAGGTGGCACTCGCGCAGGCGCAAGCCAAGGATTACGTGCGGGAGATCCAGGTGCGCCTGCTGATGCAGCCCCTCCTCGAGCGGCTGCGCGCCGAACTGGGAGCAGACGACCTGGTCGAGGCACACCTGCTGCCCCTGCTCGCGCAGTTCCGTGCCGAGGATGCGACCACCCAGGGCTATGGTCCCGCCAATGTCCTCAGCCTGCTCACCGCACTGCGCGGGCACCTGCGCGGCCTGGATCTGTCGAGGCTCGCCATTCGAGGGGCCTATCTACAAGGCGTCGAGCTGCAAGATGCCACTCTGTCCGGGGCAAGGCTCGAGGAGAGTGTCTTTACCGAAGCCCTTGATGCCATCTGGGCGGTCGCCATCAGCCAGAGCGGGCAGTACTGGGCCGCCGCTGGTCGGCGTGGCGATGTGCGGCTGTGGCGCGGGGCAGGCCAGACCTTGCACCGGGTCTGGCAGGCGCATACGGATATTGCCACGGTCCTCGCTTTCAGCCCGCACGAACGCCTGCTCGCCAGTGGAAGCACTGATGGCAGCGTCAAGCTGTGGGACATCGAGAGTGGAGCCGCGCTCTGGTCGGGTGGGCATCCTAGCACCATCCTCTGAGTGGCCTTTGCCTGCGATGGAGGTCTACTGGCAAGTGGAGGACTTGATGCGACCGTCCGGCTCTGGGATCCGAAGTTGGGCACCCTCATCCAGGAGGTGCCGCATCCCGGCCCGGTCTCCGCGCTGGCCTGGAGTCCGGATGGGCACCTGCTCGCCACTGGCGACGATGCGGGCACGATCCGGCTGTGGGAGATCGGGCCGAACCGCCCAGCGACCTGTGTCGAGAGCCTCGTAGGGCATAGCAGTTGGGTGTGGGGACTGGCCTTTGCGCCCGACGAAAGCCTCCTGGCCAGCGCGAGCTGGGATGGCAGCGTCAAGCTCTGGGAACTGGGAGAGTCAGGCCGCCTTCACCTGCGCCAGACGCTGGTGGGGCATACGCAGCAGGTGCAACCTGTGGCCTGGAGCCCAGATGGAGGCACGCTAGCCAGTGGCAGCTGGGACCACACGATCCGGCTGTGGGATGCCCAGCAGGGCCTCGCTCGGGTGGTGCTGCAGGGCCATCGCGCCGCGGTGCACGGCCTGGCCTTCACACCCGACAGCCGCAGCCTGCTCAGTGGCAGTCAGGATGGCACGCTGCGGCTGTGGGAGGTAGAGCGAGGGCAGTGCGTGCGCGTCCTGCAGGGCTACGATGCCTGTCTCTACGACCTGGACTGGAGTCCGGATGGCACCCGGCTCGCCAGTGCCAGCTCCGATAGCGTAGTGAGCCTCTGGCAGGTGGAAAGCCTCGGAGGAGGGGCGCCGCGAGGCGTGTTGCGTGGACATGGCTGGAGCGTGTACGGGGTCGCATGGCGTCCCGATGGGGGCGTGCTGGCCAGTTCCGGCTGGGATAATGCTATCCGGCTCTGGGACTCGGCCACCAGCAATTGTCTACAGGTCATCGGCGACCCCGACCACCCCGACACCCTCTTCTGGGGCCTGGCCTGGAGTCCCGATGGCAAGCAGCTGGCCAGCGCCACTTTGAGTCGTGGCGTACTAATGTGGGAGGTGGGAGCAGGCGCTCCTCGCTGGATCGGGCGGGAGCGGCCCATCTGGATCCGCCGGGTGGCCTGGAGCCCCGATGGCACCCACCTGGTGGCTGGCGGCGAAGATGGGCACGTCTATGTCTGGGACGCTGCGGATGGTAGGCTGCTCCAGCGGCTAGCGGGGCATCGTGGAGGCGTCACGAGCGTGGCCTGGAGCCCCGATGGCACGCAGCTCGCCTCCGGGGGTGACAGCCAGCACAGCGGGGAGCTCTTCGTGTGGGATGCGCACAGCGGGGAGCGCATGTCCACCCTGCAGGGGCTGACGGGGGCGGTCTATGCAGTCGCCTGGCATCCCGTCGGGAAGAGGCTCGTCAGTGGAGGCAGTGACGGTCGGCTGTGCTGGTGGGACCTGCCGAGCTGTGAGTGCGTGCGGGTGCGAGAGGCCCATCAGGGGATTGTGCAGGCGCTCAAGGTCAGTCCCGATGGCCGCAGGCTCGCCAGTTGCGGCAATGACGGAACGATCAGGCTCTGGGACCTCGAGAGTGGCCATTCTCTGGGCACGCTGCGCCGCGACCGGCCCTACGAGCGACTCAATATCACGGGCATCCGGGGTTTGACCCAGGCTGAGATCGCCAACTTGCGTGCCTTAGGGGCCGTGGAGGATGAGATGGATGAGCAGAGCCCCAGCCCCGATTAGGCGGCCCAGCTCTAGCCGCCGCGGCTGGATGGTCCACCAGCAGCGTGCACACGGAAGGCCATATAGCGAGCGAGCGGTTGATGGTCCTTTTGAAAATGTGCTATTCTAAAGGATAGAATAGCAGGGATTGTATGAGTTCACTTAACCTTGCCCCCATACAACCCCAGACAGGCGTTGACCCACGATGAGGGCGCACCGTTCACTACCAGTATAGCGGATGAGTCCTGGGGAAGTCACTGTCCATCAGTTGACGTGTCACTTCACATTACTTCATTGTATTTTGCTCCTGTGGGTCACGCGGAAGGAAGACCGCTCATGAAAAGCTCCTCCTACGGTGAGCGAGATTATGCCTTCGGTGAGCTGATGCAGACGCTGCGCACCACCATCGGCCTGACCCAAGCTGGCCTGGCCAAGCAGCTTGGTGTCTCCCGGCGAGCGGTGGCCGAGTGGGAGGGAGGCAGTACCTATCCCAAGGCCGACCACCTCAAAGCGTTGCTGACGTTTGCCGCCCAGCAGAAAGCCTTTCCCGCCGGGCGCGAGGAAGAGGAGATCCGCGCTTTCTGGAAGGCGACACACCAGAAGGTGCTGCTGGATGAGCGCTGGCTCCATGACCTGCTCGCTTCGGCTCGGCCCGTCCAGCCTTCCCCATGGGCTGAGACGCTTGTAGCCCACACGGGATCGGAGTCCGCAGCTTTCCCGCGCATCGACCTGGTGAGAGCCTTAGACGTGAGCCATTTCGTGGGCTGCGAGGTGGAAATAGCCGAGCTCACCCGGTGGATCGTGCAGGAGCGCTGCCGCCTGATCGTGCTCCTCGGGATGGGCGGCATCGGCAAGAGTATGCTGGCCTCATACCTCGGTCAGCACCTGGCTCCCCACTTCGAGGCACTGCTCTGGCGCTCGGTCCGTGACGCGCCTCCCTGCGAGGAGCTGGTCGCCGACTGCATCACCTTCTTCTCCGAGACGCCGCCCGCCGCATTCCCCGCGTCGCTCGAGCAGCGTATCACGCAGCTGCTCTCGCGCTTGCAGGCCCGCCGCTGCCTGCTGGTGCTCGACAACCTGGAGACGCTGCTCAAGAGCGGGGACCGCGAGGGCAACTACCTGCCGGGCTATGAGGGCTACGGACGGCTGATTGGGCGCCTGGCCGAGTCGGCCCACCAGAGCTGTGTGCTGCTCACCTCCCGCGAGAAGCCCAAAGAAATTGAGCCGTTAGAGGGTGTGCGCTCCCCAGTGCGCTCGCTGCGCCTGGTGGGGATGGACGAACAGACCGCTAAGGCGTTGCTCAGCGACAAGGAACTCGGCGGCACGCCCGTTGCCTGGCAGCGACTCGTGGCCGGCTACGCGGGCAATCCCCTTGCCCTCAAGATCGTGGCGCAGACGATCTCCGACCTCTTCGGTGGAGATCTCGACCGCTTCCTGCGCGAAGGGGAACTGATCTTCAACGGGGTGCGGCCGGTGCTGCGCCAGCAGGTGGGGCGTCTGACTCCTCTTGAGCACCTGCTGCTCACCTGGCTGGCCGTGCTGCGCGAGTGGACGGAGCTTCAGACGCTCGCGCTGGTTCTGCATTCCCAGGTGCTGCGCGCACAGCTCTTGGAGGCGTTGGAATCATTGAGACGACGCTCGCTGCTGGAACGGGGGCAGCAGGCGAGCTTTAGCCTGCAATCGGTGGTGATGGAGTACCTCACCGATGAACTGGGCGAGCGTCTTTGCGAGGAGATCGTGCTGGGCGACCCACAGCAGTTGCGCCAGGTGGCACTCGCGCAAGCGCGAGCCAAGGATTACGTGCGCCAGACGCAAGTGCGCCTGCTAGTGCAGCCTCTCCTCGAGCGGCTTCGCGCCGGACTGGGAGCAAACGCACAGGTCGAGGCGCACCTGCTACGCCTGCTCTCGCGGTTCCGTGCCGAGGACACGGCTACCCAGGGCTATGGTCCCGCCAATGTCCTCAGCCTGCTCAAAGAGCTTCGCGGTCACCTGCGCGGCCTGGACCTCTCCCGACTCTCCATTCGTGGGGCCTACATGCAAGGCGTCGAAATGCAAGATACCTCGCTGGAAGGCGCACACCTAGAGCAGGTCGTCTTCAGCCAAGCCTTTGGCGCCATCTACTCTGCTGCTATTAGCCCAGATGGACAGTACTGGGCAGCAGGCAGTATTAGTGGTGAGGTACGCATCTGGCGGCAGGAAGGCCAGACGGCCTATGCGGTGATACCGGCTCATACCCATGCCGTGGCAGGGGTCGCCTTCAGCCCGGATGGCAGCATGCTTGCCAGTGGGAGCTGGGACTGCACAGTCAAAGTCTGGGATGTGGCTGGCAAAGCCATCATCTGGAACTTCCAGGGGCATCAAGGCTATGTCCAAAGCGTCGCCTTTCGCCCTGCTGGAGCTCTTCTGGCCAGTGGGAGCGATGATGGCTCCATCAAGCTTTGGGATCTGAACAACGGACGATGCCTGCACACGCTCAGGGGGCATCTCGAGAATGTCTACTCCATTGCATGGCACCCGGATGGGCATCTGCTCGCCAGTGTCAGTTTTGATCGCACGATTCGCGTCTGGGAGGTGGAAACTGGCACCTGCGTGCGAACCTTGACCGGACACACGAACTGGGTGATGGGAGTCGCCTTTACGCCTGACGGCAAGCTGCTGGCCAGTGGAGGAGCCGACAACCTGGTCAAGCTGTGGGAGGTCGAGAGCGGTCGCTGTCAACACACCTTGCCTGGGCATACCGATCACGTCAGGACGGTGGCCTGGAGCCCCGATGGGCGTACCCTGGCCAGTGGCAGTTTTGATACGACCATCAGGTTGTGGCACCCTGAGCGTGAGGTGACGCGGCAGACGCTTCTGGGGCACACGGATCTGGTGCAGACGCTCGTCTTCACTCCCGATGGCAAGTGGCTGCTGAGTGGGAGCGAAGATCGGACGCTGCGCGTGTGGGAGATCAGCAGTGGACAGTGCCTGCGCATCCTGCAAGGTTACTCGGTCACCCCTCTCGCTGTGACCTGGAGCCCTGACAGTCGCTTGCTGGCCAATGGGGGGACATACTTTGCTATCACTGTCTGGGATATCACAAGCAGAAGGCCCGTGAAGAGCCTCCAAGGGCATACACAACCTGTCTACACCCTGTCGTGGCAACCCAACGGAAGGCTGCTCGCCAGTGGAAGCTATGACCATACGGTGCGCGTCTGGGATAGCACGACAGGAACATTGGTCCAAGTGTTGCGTGCCCATAGCAGCCAGGTGACCAGAGTGGCCTGGAGTCCGGACGGAGCCTGGCTGGCCAGCGCGGGCTACGACCAGGTCGTGCGCGTCTGGGATATCTCCAAGAGTACCTGCCGCTGGGTGGGACAGGGACACACCAGCCTGGTCAGTGCGGTGAGTTGGAGTCCTGATGGGACACGGCTGGCGACGTGTAGCGACGACCATACCGTGCGACTGTGGCAAGCCGAGGATGGCACCCTCCTGCAAACATTACAGGGACATACCAAAGATGTGGCAAGCGTCGTGTGGAGTCCTGATGGGAGCGTATTGGCAAGTTGTGGTGGTGGGGGCAGCACCGGGGAAGTATTGCTCTGGGATGCCAGCAGTGGAGACCTGCTCCGTTCCCTGGTGGGACATCCCAGTCATGTCTTCGCCATTGCCTGGAGTCCGCAAGGCGATATCCTGGTGAGTGCCGGGATTGACGGGACACTGCGCTGGTGGAATGTCGAAAGGGGAGTGTGTGTGTACGTTCGACAAGGTCATCAAGGATGGATTAATTCAATAGCGATCAGCCTGAATGGGGAGATGCTGGCAAGTTGTGGTCATGATGGGCTGACCCAACTGTGGGAGATGTCCAGCGCTGAGCATCTTGCCACCTTACGCGCTGATCGGCCGTATGAACGACTCTCACTTGTGAACGTGACGGGACTCACGGAAGCTCAGAAAACCACCCTGCGAGCCCTGGGAGCACTTGAGGAAGCGAGCGTCTAAATATCACAGAGATTCGAGGGCTGACCCAGGCGCAGAAGGCGACATTGCGGGCATTGGGAGCGGTTGAGGAGGGCAGAGGTGCTCACTGAGAAAGCAACAGTGATAACAACATCCTTCAGCTTGTCTCATCTAAACGCGCGGGGAGATCTATTTGATTCAGGCGATTCCAGAGCACGTAGTCCGTCTCCTTTTTAGGAACATAATAATTGTCGGCTCCTGCTACCATATCGGAGGTAGCGACGAACTCGCCCTGCTCTAGGTGCCTGAGATCGATGTACTTCGCTCCCTGTTCCAGGGGTGTTCCTGCTGGCAAGATCGTAATGCTCTTGAGTTCATCGTCGGTGAGGTCCGCAAGGATCGTGTGCATTTGCTTGATCTCGTCGGCTGAGCGTGCACCAGGCAAGAGGGTCAGATTCTCGCCGTGGTTTTCTCCGGCTTGATCTAGTGGATTCAGGTCCCGCGCAAAGTCGGCGTCGGGACGAGCATAAAGCGGTGCATTCTCGTCCTGATGATGCTCGTGAAGCCTGGATTGCTTACGACCATGATGTGCATTTGTTTCACTTCCGGTGCGCTTCTCGCCGCGTTCTTCCATCAGTCGTGAGTCAGCTTTCTTGCTCGACTTTTTCACATATCTTCGTGGCTGGTGTTTTTGTCCTGACATCGCTTCCTTCTTTCAGAGACATCGGTTTTAAAGATAGACTCTCTACCTCGCGTAAAGCGTATCCTACTTTCGCACGAAAAGCAAGGTGTTGGAACACAGGCAGCCGGGGAGGTTCTGCCATCCTCTCGATTTAAGCGAAGAGAACAACGATGTTGTTGGTGACACTGGTCACTCCTGGAGACATCCAGGCGATATCAGTGGCTAGATCATACTCACCCCAGGTTGCTACCGTGCCTGAGAGGGTGACATGGCCGCCATCGGTCGTGACATCGATGTTGTCGTCATAGAGTTCAGCGTTGCGAGCAAAGGCGCGTGCGATTCCAGACGAGATGTCCACAGCAGAGGCTTGTGGCTGATTGACGGTAATTTCGTCGACAAGACCAGTTACCCCCAGGATCATTGCAGCGTCATCCTCAGCTGCATCTCTCTGGTAGGACCAATCAACGTTGCCCTTCAGGGTTGCGATCCCATCAATCACACTCACAGAGAGCCTTTCATCTGGTACCTGGTAATCCAGCTCAAGCGCGCATCGAATGTCGTCGGCAATGTCTTCATCGCCACGCAGATCCAGGTCAATGGGATCAACGACGATGTGGTTATCGACCGAGGTGACGCCGCCGACGCGGTAGGCAGCATCTTGCGCCTCCAATTTCGTGCCGAATGTGTCGGCTATGCCATTGAGCCTGACCCGACCATGATCGGTAGAGACGGACAGATCGGCAAGGGTGACAGCCGGATCCCAGGCCAACTCATCTAGGACATCCTGAGTGATGCGTTCGTCAGTCTTTTTAGACATGGTGTTTCCTCCTTTATATATTCTCCCTGGCACTATGCTCGTGCACATTGAGTATATTTGGAGAGCGTGAAGAAAAGCGTGGGGTGAGTCATAAAACTTTTCGAGGTTAGGCACCAGAGTCACATGAGTAGACAGCTTCTTCGTTCGCCCGAAATGTGCTATCCTAGAGGCTGAGAATAGCAGGGGATGTACGGATTCGTTTGGCAGCGTTCCCATACAACCCCAGACAGGCGTT
>Ga0137379_10003393_pt1 | contig 14883 bp, 18 predicted proteins | sample SagtaG_18_FD_104812 | JGI IMG/M metagenome (GOLD analysis project Ga0137379, IMG submission 104812) | Vadose zone soil microbial communities from Sagehorn Ranch, Mendocino, California, USA - Sage2_L_80_16 metaG | ecosystem: Environmental > Terrestrial > Soil > Vadose zone | place: USA...
CGTCGACAGGGTCGTGGTTCCGTCGAGAATGAACACGACCCTAGCCACGCCTGACGGCGCGCCGGTACCCGTCCCGCTGTCAGTTGCGCTCCCGCTGACCGTCACCCTGGTTCCCCGTTTGAAGGACGACGCGTCCGGCGGCGCGGTGATGCTGACCGTTGGCGGCGCGGAGTCAATCTGGATCAGCTGCGACTTGGGTTGCTCTGTGTTGCCAGCCACGTCGGTGGAGGCGAAGCTGACCATCGTGGTCTGCGAGACGGGGAACGGGGCGGTGTAGGTGATCGCGGTTGGGCTGGTGCGGGGATCGGTGCCGTCTGTGGTGTAGCTGGTCGTAGCGACACCCGAGCCGCCCGTGTCCGTCGCTGACAGGCTCACGGTGACCGGGCTGGTCTTGTACCAGCCGCTGGCGCAGGTGGCGCTGTTACAGGAGATGGCCGTCGCTGGCGGCGTGGTATCCGGCCCGGGCGGGGGAGCAGGGCCATTCATGACCTGCCCAACGGTTTGTACCACCGTGCCGTTTGCGCTGCGCGGCTGCAGCCAGTCCAGAAATGCGGTGAAGATCGATGGGCTGAGCGAGTTCGTTGACGTGCAACTGTTGTCGCAGATGCCGTGGAACACCAGGATGAGCCAGCCGCCGCCGTGGGTCTCAGCATTGGTGACATACGTCTCGAGATCGGACAGGGTGGTGGTGCTGATGGCCGGCTCTGGTGTCCGCAGGTAGTAAGGATCCCGCGGCGGGATGGTCTCGGCGTAAGGGCAGTCGGTGCAAACGGTGATGCTGTTGATGTTGCCGACCGTGCGCCCGCTGCTGTAGCCGCAGCTTTGGACGATCTGCTCCACCGAGGTGTTGGACGCCGCGTACGGGTACGCGAACGACGTCACCGGGGAGAACCCGTTGTTGATGAGGTTGGTGCGGTCGTCGCAGACCTCGGTGGTCGCGGCAGCCGTGCTGAGCGTCGTGAGATTCACGTGGTGCAGGGTGTGGCCGCCGATCTCGTTCCCGGCGTTGTAGATGTCATGCAGCTGCGACCAGGTCATGTAGTAGGAACTGCTGCCGACCAGGGCCGAGTTGATGTAGTAGGTGCCGTTCATGCCGTGAGCGGACAGCAGGGACAGCGTCGAGTATTGGCTCGCGGAGCCGTCGTCGAAAGTGAGGCTCACCACCGTATTCGTCGCCGCGTGTGTCGGCGCGGCAACGAGCCAGCCCAGCCCAAACAGGGCGGCCGCAACCAGTGCTGTTAAAGTCCTGAGCCGTGACACCTGCCGGTAGAGCACGATAATCCCCCCGATCTTTTGGCCATAGTAGCCCGAGCCCGCTGGTATGGGACAGAAGCTACGTGGGGCTGTTTGCACCGGAGGCCATACGGTCGGTACGGATGCCAGTCGCCAGTCCATGAGCACCAAACCCGGGAAAGGGACTCAGTGATGGAACTCACCGTGCTGGCCGTGCCGGACTGCCCGAACGCGCCCTTGCTGGAGCAGCGGCTGGCCGAGGCGCTGGCGGGCCGGCCGGCCGTGACGCTGGAACGGCGCGTGATCGCCGATGCGTCCGAGGCGAGCCGGTGGGGGATGCACGGGTCACCAACGCTGCTGGTCAACGGACAAGACCCGTTCGCGCAGCCGGGCGTGGGCGCGGTGATGGCGTGCCGGATGTACCGGAGTGAGAATGGCCGCCTTGAGGGCTCGCCAACCGTGGACGCCCTGCGGCGGGCGCTGGAGCAAGCCAGTCAACAGGACTGAGCGGAAGCCCTGCGCGGGCAACTGGGACAGCCCGGCCAGCACGTGGGGGAGCCCGGCCAGCACGTAACGAACGCGGGCGGCCGACGGTGAGCCCGCCTTTGGCGCGCGCCAGAAGGGGCTAGGGGTCTTCATGGCTATCGTGGAAGTCAACATCTCGATGTCGGTAGACGGCTTCGTTACTGGTCCGAACATCAACGAGCACCCAGGGCTTGGAGAGGGAGGCGAGATCCTCCACGGCTGGTCGACCGAGGGTGACCCCGAGAAGGTCCTCCATGAGAACCTGTTCGGCCCCCCCGCGGCGGTCATTACCAGCCGCAAAGTGTTCGACGGAACGGGAGGATGGGGTGAAGACGGGCTGTACCGGATGCCGGTGTTCGTTCTCACCCACCGACCGCATGAGGTGATCGTGAAGGGCGAGACCACGTTCACCCTTCGTCAGCGGCGGGATGCAGGCAGGCCGTCTCGCTGGCGGTTGCCGCGGCAGGTGACAAGAAGGTCCATGTCATGGGTGGTGCCAGCGTCATCCAGCAGGTGCTCAGCGCCGGGCTGGTTCGCCGCCAGGGCGAGCAGGCGTCGTCAGCTCGCCCACCCAGGCGGTCGATGCCGTGCTCAGCGCGCTCAGCCAGGAGGCCCCTGCGCCGCACCCGGGAGGCTGACTCAGGAACTACCTGGCACTCGAAGCTGTGCTGGTGTTTCTGCTTTCAGAACTATCCGCAGCGACTTCATGGCGCGGAAGATGTGGCTCTTCACCGCGCCCTTGCTGATGCCCATGGTGGCAGCGATCTCGGACTCCGACATGTCGGCGTAATACCGCAGCACGACAGCCTCCCGCTGCCGGGGCGGGAGCGTGCGCAGCGCCGAGATCACCCACGACCGTTCCACAAGCGTGAGCGCGCCATCCTCGGCAGCGGGCATGCCGCGCAGCAGCGTGGGCGCATGCCGGTCAACTACCACCCGGTGCCGCAGCACTGACCGAGACCGGTTTATCACCGAACGTCGCAAGTAGGACAGAGCCTTATCGCTGTCCCGCAACCGTCGCCACGCCCCGTGCATTGCGACGAACGAGTCCTGTACCACGTCCTCGGCCGTGCAGACATCACCGACCAGCAAGGCCGCCTCTCGGACCAGCCGGCCGTAGTGCCCGCGGTAGATCCCAACGACCGCTTGATCGGCGTCCAACCGGACCGGCTCCCCGGTCAGCGCGGCATCGTCGAACCGTGCGCCGCCAAGCCATCCGGGACGTGCAGTGACCACGCCCGCCCCATCTGCGAACAAATCCAAACTTCCCCCACATGTCCATGAACGCCCATGCCTACCCTTTGACCCCGCGGCTAACCGCGAAATTCTTCCGGGGCCGGTGGCGGGCCGACATGAGCAGAGCCGAGCAGGTGCGCCGCGCCGCGGGTGATGGGGCCTGACGCTGGTGGTGTTGCAGGAGGTCGCCGTAGGTTGTTGCTGCCGTCGCTAAACCAGGACCGATGACTACTGCCAAAGCGGCGGCCAAGATCGGCAGCATCGCGGGTCCCCCGCGGGCACGCCAGGTTGTCACGCGATCCGGAGAGTGCGGCCAGTTTGGGGAGTGGCTAGCCCGCTACGCCGGAACGGCAGGTGATTACCCAGCCAGCAGAGAGCCCCGGAGAGCCAGGGCCACAAAAACGCCGCGTTCGGCGCTACGACCGCCTGACGGCTGCGGCCAGCTTCGCGGACCGCACGCGGATGCCAGGAACTTCAGAGCTTGGTCAGCTTGGCACAGGGCACCGCGATGCGCTGCTTGTGGGAGCCGAAATCGATGAGCAGGGCGATGCCTTCCTCGACACTGATGACCGTGCCCATCCCGTAACGGTCGTGGGTGACCTTGTCGTGTACCGCGTACTGCTCGACGGGTACGACGATTTCCGGGACGTTGAAGGGACTACCTGCCAGTTGGCGGCGCGGCATGGCGCGGTATCGGTTCATTGCATTCAATTATGCGCCTACTCGGCTGCCGCGAGCATCCCGGATTCGCGTAGCGGGTCTGGCGGCGTTGGCGCCGCTTCGCGATCGGTCCGGGCCGGCTGATGGTTTTGCGGGTGTACGGGTCCCCGGCCTGCCGGCCATGTGGAGGTGCCGCAGCACCTGCGCGTAGGAGGCCAGGAGGCCCGTCTCACAGTATGAAACCCCATGGTGCGCGCAGAATGCCCGCACCGTTGCCTGGGCGCGGCGCAGGCTGGGGCGTGGCATGGACGGGAACAGGTGATGCTCGATCTGGTAGTTGAGCCCGCCGAGGGCGAAGTCGGTGAGCCACCCGCCGCGGATGTTGCGGGAAGTGAGGACCTGGCTGCGGAGGTAGTCGATTTTGTCGTCCTCGCCGGACACCGGCATGCCTTTGTGGTTGGGGGCGAACGAAGATCCCATGTAGATGCCGAACAGCCCCTGCTGCACGGTCAGGAAGGCCACCGCCTGCAGTGGTGACAGCACCAGGAACAGCGCGGCAAGGTATCCGCCAATGTGGGCCGCCAGCAGGCCTGTCTCAGCCAGCTTGGCCCTGGTGCCCCGGCGTTCCCGCAGCGCCCGGAACCCGGCCACATGGAGGTTGAGCCCTTCCAGGAGCAGCATGGGGAAGAACAGCCACGCTTGGCGGCGGGCAACCCAGGTGCCCATCCGGGGACGGGAGCGGGCCTGGTCCGCGGTGAACGCGATCGCCCGGCTTGCGATGTCCGGGTCACGGCCAACCTGGTTCGGGTGAGCATGGTGACGGTTATGCTTGGCGATCCACCAGCCATAGCTGAGTCCGATCAGCAGGTTGCCGTGGACACGGCCGATCAGGTCGTCAGTGCGCCTGGAACCGGAGATCTGCCGGTGTCCGGCGTCGTGCCCGATGAAGGCGGTCTGGGTGAACATCACCGCGAGGAAGGCAGCCACGAGCATTTGCCACCACGAACGCCCGAGTATCGCGAACACGGTCCACCCGGCCGCGAGCAGCAGCATGTTCAAGGTGATCTTGACGCTGTAGTAGGCCGGGCGCCGTCGGAGCAGGCCCGCCAGCTTGACCGCGCGGGACAGTTCCGCGTACTCGCTTCCCCGGCTGCGGGGCGGGCGGTCCGCATGCTCCCTGGGCGTGGGCGCGGCGAGGCGGTCTGCCTGGTCCCCGCGATTGGGCGCGGCCAATGTACTTGATGCGTCAACTGTCAAGCTGGTCCTCCTGCGGAAGGGATCCGTCGTTCTCCGGGATGGCTGACCGCGGGGAATGCTGGTGGAACGCCTATCCGGTGGCCAGAGGGACGAGCGTGCGGCAGGCCCTGCGCTCAGGGGCAGGGCCTGCCGCACGGTCTTGTCAGAGCGTCCGGACGTGGTCCGCCTGCGGGCCCTTGGGGCCCTGGGTGGTGGTGAACTCCACCTTCTGGTTCTCATCCAGCGTGCGGTAGCCACCCGAGTCGATTGCCGAGTGGTGCACGAAGACGTCTGCCGTGCCGTCGTCAGGGGCGATAAAACCGTACCCCTTGTCGGCGTTGAACCACTTTACGGTTCCTTGAGCCATTTGCTGTCTCCTTCGAGGGACGAGCTGGGTGACCCGTGCGGTCGCGCGGGTCAGCTGCTGGTTGCCCGCCGCCGGAGGAGAAGTATCCGCAAGCAAACGGCGAAACGCCCACTGTCTAAAAAATGCGGGCGTCTTCACGTCGCAAACTTCGACAACAGCTATTAACACCAAGCGCATCCGGCAGCGCGGGTATTCCCCCGCGCAGTCTTCGCGTATTCCCCGCCGTCTACGGTCGGCTCGGCGTGCTTAGCACCACCAGCCGCATCCAGCCACAAACAGGCTAGCAGCTTTGTAGCGGCGTTCGCTCGTTGCGCCGTCACCGCTTGCGGCGGCCACGGTAGCCCGCGGACATGGCAACCGCTCCGCGGCCGGTCGCGCGGGTGTGCGGCACGTCCGCGCGCCGGGGAGCGGGCCGGGTCACCGGCGCGGTGCGTTCGGCGGGCGGCCCTGCGATCGATCGCAGGAGCGGGGAACCCGGATGGGCGGCGGCGGCCAGCGGGACCACCTGCGCGCGGCGCATAAGGGCCCGCACTTCCTTCCCTTGCGCCGGGGTGTGGACCGTGACAACGATTCCGGTCGCGCCCGCACGGGCGGTCCGTCCGGACCGGTGCACGTAAGCCTTGTGCTCGGCGGGCGGATCCGCGTGTATCACCAGGTCAATGCCGTCCACGTGAATGCCACGGGCAGCGATGTCGGTCGCGACCAGGACGCGGACCGCGCCTGAGGCAAACGAGGCCAGATTCCGCTCGCGCGCGTTCTGGGCAAGGTTGCCATGCAGTTCGGCGGCGGCCACGCGGGCCACGGACAGCTGGCGCGCGAGCTTGCTGGCGCCGTGCTTGGTGCGAGTGAAGATCAGTGACCGCTGCTGGCCGCCCGCCAGGGCAGCGACAACCCCCACCCGGTCCGCGGGTTCGACGGTGAGGAGATGGTGGACCACCGAAGCCGGTGCGGCGGCCGTGTCGGCTGCATGCTGCGCGGGCTCGCTCAGAAAGCGCCGCACGAGAACGTCGACGGCCTTGTCGAGGGTCGCCGAGAACAGCATCCGCTGGCCCTCCTGCGGGGTGGCGTCAAGCAGTCGCACGACGACCGGCAGAAAACCCAGGTCAGCCATGTGGTCTGCTTCATCGATCACGGAGATCTCGACGTCGCCGAGGTGGCAATGGCCCTGGCCGAGGAGATCGGCCAGCCGCCCCGGGCAGGCGACCACGATGTCAACGCGGTTGCGCAGGGCAGCCACCTGCGGGTGCTGTGAGGTACCGCCGAAGATCGTCGCGACGCTCAGGCCCATGGCCCGCGCCAGCGGTGCCAGCACGGCCTGGACCTGGCTCGCCAGCTCCCGCGTGGGGACGAGCACCAGCCCGCGCGGGCGGCCCGCCATGGTGTGGCCGTCAGCCAGCCCGGCGACCAGCGGCAGCGCAAACGCGAGCGTCTTGCCGGAGCCGGTGCGGCCGCGCCCGAGAATGTCGAGGCCGGCCAGCGCGTCGGGCAGCGTAGCTGCCTGAATCGGGAACGGTGTGGTGATGCCCGCGTCGGCAAGCGAGGTCACGAGAGGCGGGGGAACGCCAAGAGAATGGAAGGTGATTCCGGGCGCGGGAGCGCCGGGCCTACCGTGCGGGCGCGCGCGCCTGACGGCATGAGATTTTTCCATGGGCATAGCGGTCATAAACTGTGTCTCCGAGATTCGGGTGGCCGCATTGTCAGAGGCCACCACGTCCCGTGGAAACCAGCCCGCTCGCCCGGGCAACGTACGACCGGCGCGCCCTGATGGCTACACCGTAACAACGACAGCCTACCGTACGGCCGAATCAGCTGGAGGTGCCCGGGCCGGGGGTGCTAATCGTTTTGAGGAAAATGCCTGCGGCTGGGCTCAGGGCCGCTCGGCGGCGGAGCGCCGCAGGTCAGGAGGCCCGGCCCCGCCCACCCGGCAATCCGGAACGTCACGGCACGGGAGCCGGCGGGTGCGGATGGTAACGTCAGACGAACCGAGGACTCCCCGCGCGCTGGCAGGCAGGCCAGCGTCGCCCCGGCGCACAGTGAGCTGGTTCCCGTCTGGAACCGAGATAGGCCTGGGCGCATATGACGCCGCACGAAATCACTCGGGTCCGTGGCGAACACAGGTTTTCCGCACGCACCGAGGGTGGCTACACCATCGCGACGCTCAGCGGCGACCTTGACATTGCCTGCACTCCAGTGCTGCGGGAGCAGCTTCTCGGCGTGCTGAGACCGCGGGCGAGCAGGCTCGTCATCGATCTGTCCAAAGTGAGCTTTTGCGACGCCAGCGCCCTCGCGGCGCTCGCTGGCACCGGCCGCCGGGCCAGGCTGCTCGGCGGTGTGCTGCGCCTGGCTGATCCCGCGCCTGCCGTGGCGACGGCGCTGCATGCCAGTGGCCTGCTCCGGCAGTTCGACATCTTCTCCACCGTGGCGGCGGCGACTGCTGAACAACAAACCTGCGACCGCGTGCCCCGCGCCGCGGCAAAGGTAACCGCGCGCCGCGAGGTGGCTAGCACCGTGCCTGCTAAGCAGGCAGTACTCACATGGGCGGTGCCGGACGCCCGTGACCTGCATGCAGCGGTCACCGCCCTGCTCGCCCACGCCGATGCGTGGCGCGATGCCGATCCTGACCGCCGGTTGACGAGTCCGCTCAGGGCACTGACCCGCGCCCATGCGCGCCGCGACCAGACTGCCCTCGCCAAAGCGGCGCGGTCGCTGCTGACAGCACTCACCCGCTACCCCCTCACCTACTCCCCGGCGGTCGCCGAGACCGCAAGCGACCTGCGGCACCTTATCGGCTCCAGTTCACGTAGAACCGCGCTCACCTGATAGCGGCAGCACTACGCCCGCATCGCTAAACTAGTAATATATTTCCGGAAACTGATAGTCTGCTGATGTGGCGAACTGGACCTTCCTGACCAACCATGCCCGGGTGTTGTTGTGCATCGCTCACGACCCGGGGATGCGCCTGCGCGACATCGCGGCCCAGTTGGACATCACCGAGCGCACCGCCTATGGCATTGTCACCGATCTGGCCGAGGCCGGCTACGTCGTCAAGGAAAAGAACGGCCGCCGCAACCGCTACCAGGTCCAGGCGCACCTCCCGCTGCCGGAACGCACCAGCCCAGAACGCACTAGCCGAGAACGCACCGTCGGCGAAGTCCTGGCCCTGCTTGCCGGCACCGACACAACGGTGTGACCTGCCAGGCCGGGTCACCACCTGCCCACGCGAACGGCAGGCATATCCGCTCAGGCGATGGGGACGCTGCTGGCGTCGCGCGATGCCCGTAAACCGCCTGAGTCACCGCGAGCCATTTCCGGAAAACAGTTGCTAGTTTTTAGCTGCGAATATAGCCTTCGTACAGGTGCCGGCGAATCTCCGCTCAAACGGCCAGCTGATCCGGGGCCGTCGAAGGAGCCGACCATGGTCACGCTCGCGGTAATCCTTGGCGCCGCAATAGCTGTCTACCTTGGGCTGCGCCTGCGAAGGAAGCCGCAGCGGCCTGGTCAGGTCTCTGGCCGGCCCGGCGCACACTGAAACAGGAGAGCGGCGACACGATGAGCGTATTGACAGGTGCCGGCCCCAGCGCTGCGGGCCGTCAGCAGGTGGCCGGGCTCGCCGACGCTGGCGCCGCCCGGCGCCAGCGTCCTCACGTGGGCGTCAGGGCCGGCGACGAGACATACTTCCGGTGCGGCGGGTGTGCGGCGACGGCCATGTTCGCGCTGCGCGAGCCGCGCTACGGGTGGCTCGTTCACGGCTTCCTTGAGCTCCATGAGGCATGTGGCAATGCTGTGGAGATCGCGGGCGTACGAGGTGGCCTGCCAGAAACCCGGCCGGTGCCCGCCGACCCCGCGCAGGCTCCCCGGGTCGCGGTGGCCTAGCCGCCGCTGTCAGGCGGTTCGCGTCCGGCACCGGCGAGTGCCTGCCGGACGGCCGGTACGACCTGCTCGAAGCCGGAGTTGTAGGGGTGGTCCTGGACTCCGACGTACTCCAGGCCGTTGGTGTCCGCGACGGCGGTGATGCGTTCGGCGATAGGCAGGCCGCCGGAGTTGGGGTCGACATTGAGGCCGAACCTGACTGGCTGTGCCATGGCTGTGCCCCTGCGGGTCAGTCTTCTACGATGCGGGTCAGGGCGTCGGCGAGCAGGTCCTGCTCAGCGGGTGTGAGCCGGTCAAGCAGCGCTGAGCGGATGGTCTGGGCGTGCACGGGTATGGCTCTGCGCAGCACCTCCCGGCCGGCCGGGAGGAGCGTAACGAGCACGCCGCGGCGGTCGTCCGGGTCGCCGGCACGCGTCAGCCAGCCCTGCTGCTCCAGCCGGGCGATCATGCGGCTAAGCGAGGGCTGGGTCAGCCGTACGGCCGGGTTCAGGTCGCCGAGGCGCAGTCCGGGGCACGGCACCCGATCCAGCCGCAGCAGGACCTCGAATTCGTTGATGCTCAGGCCGCAGGCCCGCGACAACGCGCCGCTCAACCGCCCGGCCACCCGGGCGTGGGCCGTGCTGAGCGCGGCCCACGCCCGGGCGCAGGCGAATGCGTCGTTGTGGTCCGCGCTCGTGCTCATCGCGGTCAGCTTCCCATGTGCGGCCAGCGCGTCCAGGTGCGCAGTGTGGGGGAGATTTGCTCCTCCTCGTACTGGAGGTGGGCGAGCAGATCAACGGCGAGGCGCTGGAGCGCGCCGGCCAGCCGTTGCCGTGTCGGGGTGTCGTCCTGGCGGTTGAGCGCCCGTGCCGCGGCCGCGACCTCGTCGAGCAGGTCCGACACCATGGCGTGGTCGGCTTCGAGCTTGTCCACCACTGAGTTCAGCGATGGGCTGGCCCGCCGCACCCCGGGAAAGAGCAGCAGCGATTCGGCGTGGTGGTGGGAATGGACGAAGCGGCAGTACTGCAAGCAGTTGATCTTCAGTTGCCACAGCGGGCCGTTGGTGGCCAGCGAGGCTAGCTCCGCTCGCAGGTCCGCGGCGGGCAGGCCGGCGGTGACGTCCGCCGCCATCCGGCGGACCGTGGCGAGGTCTCGCCGGATCATGTTGTGGACCCACTTCAGTTCCCCGACCAGCGCCTCACCCAGCGGGCTGGGCGATCGGGCCTCGGTCATCGACATGGGCCTGCCTGCCGGGTTCGCCCGCGCCATGGTAGATACATACGCATGCATTAAAGTCTACGGGCTGGCTCCTGCCGTCTGTGTCGACGGGCGGAGCCCGGCCCGCGATCCGGCGGCAGCCAGGCCCGGGATGGCGTGCGCCAGCGCATTTCAGGGCCTCAGCCCAACCCCACCACGCAACGTCTCGGTAACTTCGCTGACGCCCTCGGATGGGCTGGGGCGCCACTGCGATATCCAGACCAGACCGGGCTCGACCAGCTCGAAACCGTCGAACAGGCTGCGTACCTCGTTGAGGGGGCGCAGCGCAAGCGGCGCCGACGCCTTGCTGTACACCTCGGTGGACAGCCGTGCCCGCGGGTCGTCCGGGCCGGTCTCGAGTGTGCCGTGGGAAATGACCAGGCAACTGCCGGGCGCCATGATCTAACCGAATCGCGCGATGACTCCGTGCGGGTCGTCGTCATCGGTTTCTGCCCTGCCACCGGTTCTCCTTCAGCTCAGCCCGGCCCGCGGCACGCGCCGCCATTCTTGCTGCAAGGTGCACGCTGTTCCCAAGGTTAGACCGCACGCCCGCTCCCGTCCTGTGTCTTTTGCGTGGAAGTACCCATTGCCTGCGAACTGGCAGCACAATGCCGTGAGCGTGGCAGTTGGCAGCGGTGCCGGGGGCGAGCCCGGTGCTTTGGCCTGGCTCGACCGGCACGCGGCTGGCCTCGTCGCGGGCAGGGGCCTCGCCGTGGCGGTCAGCCTGTTCCTCATCCAGCTGATCATCGCGGCTGCGGTGCTGGGCCGCTGGCACCGCAATACCTGGCTTGTCGCCGGCGTGGTGGTTGCGGTGTGCTTCTGGGTGTTCGGCCAGAACCTTGGCGAGATCTTCACCGGGCAGGCGACCGACCCGAACACCGGACCGCTCCTGATGCTGTTGGCGGTGGGCCTCATCGACAGGACGGGAACGGCCAACCGGGCCGCTGCAAGCCCCGCGGCCCCATTGACTCGAATCGGCAGCAGGCGGCAGGCTGGGAGTGGTCCGGGCCGAGGCGCCGGAAACAGCAGTGTCGCCGGTTTGGTGCTGGCAGCCGGTGGGCGCGCTGCCCGGTCAGGGTTGGAGGGACGGTGCCGCAGCAGCGTGCTCTAGGGCGTTTGGCGCAAGGCCCGCCGGCGGCGCCGGGCGCCGGGTCTCGCCACCAGCGCCTGCTGGGGGCTGCCTCAGCATGGCGGGAGCCTGTCCAGGGATGGTATGTCGCGGCCCTGCGGTGGTGGCGCTTGTCTCGGGTGGACATCATCTGGGTCGGGTTTGTCGCGCTCAACCTGGCCGCTATGCGGTTGCTGCCGGCGTGGCAGACCGTCCCGTTCCTGGCAATCTGGGTGAGCCTGACCGTGATCTATGGGTTCCGGTTGTGGCGTTTGCAGCCCACCATCTTGACGCTCGCAGCGGTGACGCTCGCGACCGGCGGCATCATCGGCGTGCAGGTCAACAACGGCCAGCAAGACGCCGACTACCTCGCGGAAGTCCCGCTGATCGCGCTGATGTTCCTGGTGATGGTCTGGCACGGCCGCAGGCGGCTGGCGGCGATGGAGGAACGGCTGGCGGCGATGGAGGAGGTGCAGCGGATCTCGGCGGAGAACCTGCAGCTGCTGACGCAGCAGCGCCGGTTCCTGCAAGACGCCTCCCATGAGCTTGGCACGCCGATCACTGTGGCGCTTGGCCACGCGGAGCTGATGGAGCGCGCGGTCACCAACCCGGTGGTGGCCGAGGACGCCCGGGTCATCGCCGACGAGCTGCGGCGGCTGCGCAGGCTGGCCACCCGGATGCTGCTGCTGGCCTCAGCGCGAAACCCTGACTTCTTGCACCAGGAGCCGGTGGTGGTCGAGTCCGTGGTGGTCGACGCGCTGGACCGGTGGCGGCACACTCCCCGCCGGTGGCTGCTGGGCGCGGTCGCTGAGGCGACGGTCCTTGGCGACGGCGACCGCCTCGCGCTGGCGCTCGATGCGCTGCTTGAGAACGCCATCGCACACACCACCGCCCATGACCAGATCGAGGTCAGCGCCCGGTGTGAGGACGGTCATGCCGTCTTGGCGGTAACGGACGCGGGCTGCGGCATCGCGCCCGCCGACCTCGAGCAGATCTTCCACCGGTTCGCCCGGGCCAGCCCTTACCGGAGCCGTGAGGCTGGCGGGTTCGGGCTGGGCCTGGCTATCGTGCAGGCGATCGCGGAGGCCCACCACGGCTCGGTCCGGGTCGACAGCACACTCGGCCAAGGCTCGTGCTTCGAGCTCCTCGTACCGCTGGCTCCGGAGCCGGCGTCCATGCGCCCGCCACGATCACACCAGCCCTGGGCGGGCCGATCATCTCCACCAGACGCGCAATCCCCGCCGGCGTCCCGGAGCTAGACGCGGCAACCAGCCGGGAGCCCGAGTAACGACCAGGGAAAGGCGAGGCACCGGTGGGCGTCGACGTACTACGCCCATCTCAATGGCAACGGTAGCCACTCATAGGCACAGGCCGTTCTGCCCGCGCTTTGCGCCTTTCGCTCGGGTGCACCCGACAACGCTCTGGTCGGCGGGACCTAGACCGGTATACCGTCCATTACATCGGTCAACCGATCTACCTTCCGTACATCAGCGGAAAGGAGAGGGGTTATGCCAGGAAGACTTTCGAGGTCGGCCCTAACCCCCGCCCTGCTGCTCGTGGCGGCAATCCCGGCTGTGGGCGGCGGTGCGGCCCTTGTATCGGGCACCGCCGCGGCGGCGTCGAGTTCGCCGCACACGCCGTTCAGCCTGTCTGGGCTCCCAGCCCTCAGCCGCGGGCCCAGCGTTGCGACTACACCCGTGACCAGCGGAACGACCTACCGCGGCGCGGCTCTGTCGGCAGCGAGTGCCACGGCCGGGTCGAACATCGACGTGATCGGCAGCAGTGACGTCACCCAGCAAGCCACGATCAATGGTGTCAGCGTCTATACCTGCAACCCGGGGAAGGACACCGCGCAAAACGAGACGACCATCGCTTCCAGCGGCTCGACGCTGGTCGCCGGCACGAACGATTACCGGCTCTATGAGCCGAGCGAGAACCGCTATGACTCCTCCGGCGGCTTCTACCGGTCGACTGACGGCGGCACCGGCTGGTCGGCGGGGTTCCTGCCCGGGCTGGTGCGGGCTGACACGGCCGCTCCCGGCCCGTATGAGTCGGCGGGCGACCCCGCGGTCGTGTCCGGGCCGGCGGGCACGTTCTGGTACGCCAATATCGCTTTCGACCGCACCGACGCGGCGAACTCGGTAGCCGTCAGCCGCTCGACCAACGGTGGCGCGAGCTGGTCCACCCACTTCGTCGTCCAGACCCCCGCCAACCAGGGCACCGCCATCTTCAACGACAAGGAATGGATCGGCGCCGACCCCAGCGACTCGACCGGGAATACCGCCTACGTCACCTGGACCCTGTACAAGGGCAGCAGCTCCGCGATCGTCATTTCCAAGACCACTGATGGTGGAGTGACGTGGTCGGCGCCGCACCGGATTTCGAATGTCTTCACCGACGACCAGGGCTCGACCGTGGTGGTCAGCAAGACGGGCACCGTGTACGTGACCTTCGAGACGTTCATCGGCGGTAGGGACTCAGTTGCCTTCGCCGTCTCCACGGACGGTGGCGCCACGTTCACCACCAGGCGCATCGCCCCGGTCAGTGACATTCCGAGCCCGTTGCCAGGGGCGACCTTCCGCGACGACAGCTTCCCGGCGCTGGCGCTGGACGGGTCGACGCTGCACGTGGTGTGGTCCAACTGGAACGGCACCGACGCTGACGTGGTCTACATGCGCTCGGCGAACGGAGGGGCCAGCTGGTCGAGCCCCGTCACCATCGGCGGTGGCGCTGGCGATCAGTTCTTCCCCTGGATCGCTGCCAGGAACGGCGTGGCATACGCGAGCTGGTTCAACCGCGCCAGCGGCGACACTTACAGCATCGCTGGGGTAGCGTCCACCAACGGCGGCGCGAGCTGGACGTCTCCGGTGACGCTGTCTACCGCCACGTCGGATGTGCAGGCAGGTAACGCGTTCGGGTTCCCGAAATGCGCGTTCAGCTTCATCGGCGACTACAGCGGCATCACGGTGGACTCCAGCGGGGTCGGGCACTCGCTGTGGACCGACATCCGGGTCGATCAATTCGACCCACCCAGCAACGCGGACCAGGATCCCTTCACCGCGACACTCAACGCCTCTGGCTGACGGCGCAGACACCCAAGCGGTCCCTATTCGAGGGGTCGGCCCGCATCCAGCAGCGCGATTCGGGTCGGCCCCCCATCATGTGGTCGTTCGCGGACTGGAGCGCGGAGGACCTCGCCCGCGCCCATGATGCCACCCTGATCCCTGTTCTTGCTTGGGTGCCGCCGGGCGGTGATTTTGCCGAGCGGTGCGCACCAAATGGCTACCTGCGCGGCATCTGGGCAGCTCTCCGGGGAGCTGCTCGCGGGCATCCGCGGGGTCGTGTACCGGCGGGCGCTGCCGCTGTCCACCCGGGAGCTGCGGATGGAGGTCAGCCAGCTGGGCGAGGGGGC
>Ga0137379_10003394_pt1 | contig 14883 bp, 14 predicted proteins | sample SagtaG_18_FD_104812 | JGI IMG/M metagenome (GOLD analysis project Ga0137379, IMG submission 104812) | Vadose zone soil microbial communities from Sagehorn Ranch, Mendocino, California, USA - Sage2_L_80_16 metaG | ecosystem: Environmental > Terrestrial > Soil > Vadose zone | place: USA...
CGGCGACGTCTGGCTGTCCAACCTGGTCGCGTGGGTGACCAGGCGGGCTTCGGCGGACGACGTGAGCAGCCACCTCGAACTCGCCGCGCGGCTGCTGCTGCACTGAGTCTTTCTCGGGCCGGGTCAGGGGACGGTGAACGTCACCTCGGCGCCCTGCCCCCTGTACTTCCTGAAGTTGGAGGGCACGACCCGGGCCACGTAGCGGCCGGGCGGCAGCCCGGTGAGGGTGGCGTGATCGCGGTACGTGGCGGTCATCGGGCTGCCGCCCGCTTGGCGCGGCCCTTGCAGGTAGATGAGGTAGTAGACGCCCAGGCCGGCCTCGGGCCAGCTCAGCTTGACCTGGCCGGAACCCGGGCTGGCGCGTACATGATCCGGAAGTCGTGCGCGTCGGTCAGCCCGATGGTCGGGTCCCGGTACAGCAGCCTGCCCGCGGTGAAGTCGAACGGGCCCCACGGCGCGGCGGCCGGGTAGGCGTCGATGTCCGGCGAGCCCGCCGCCCCGGCCTGGATCAGCCAGTAGCGGCCCCCGGCCCCGATCACGCTGAACCCGGACGCGACGTCGGCGCTGGCCGAGCCGGGGCCCAGCGGGACCGGCCGGGCGCTCTGCTGTCCGGTCGCCCAGGTCCCGGCCCCGGCGTAGAACCGCCAGGAGGAGAACGCGGTCAGCTGCGTTACCGGGACCCGGGCCAGGTAGAGGTGCCGGAGCGGGTCGGACACCTTCGGGCTCTGCGTGCCGTAGACGTAGACCGTGTCGCCGAGGCGCAGCACCGCGGCGCCCCACAGGATCGGGGACCCGCCGGCCGGCGGGGTGTAGGACGGCAGCGGGATCACGGCCGGGTGGGTCGTCGCGCCGTAGCGGGATCCGCGGCCGGCCGAGCCGAGCTGGCCGGGGTCGAAGGCGGCGATCACCGTTCCGAGCGGGACGAACGGGAAGGCCTCCGTCGCGTCGCGTAGTGGTAGAACTTGACGATCGTCCCGCCGGTGCTCAGGCCGTCCTCGTCCCAGTACCGGTCGGACGAGCCGCCGACGACAGGAGCCGCGTTGCCGGGGCGGCCCGGGCCGGTGCAGGCCCCGCCGCCGGTCACCGTGACGAACGCGCTGCCCTGCCTGGTGCCGGTCTGGACCACCACCGCGTTGTGCGCGAACCCGCTGAGGTTCGAGAAGCCGGTGGTGGGCCCGGCCGGGCCGATGAAGGTGTCGGAGAAGAACCAGGCGAGCTGGGTGGCGCTCAGCCGGATCGCGGAGGCCCCGTCGCCGCCGGCCCAGTCGGCGCAGCCGGAACGATCCGAGTAGACGGCCCACTCGGCGTCCAGTGCGGCGGGGTCCGCCGCCGTCGGTGAGGCGGGCGAGGCAGATGGGCCAGATGAGTCCTGGACCATCACGGGCGGGCTGTGCACCGGGGGCGGGCCGGACGCCGGGATGAGCCAGACGGCCGCGATGCCCACCCCGGCGGCTATCCCGAGGACCAGGCCGGCGATCTCGAGCCCGCGCCGGCGGGAGGCGGCGCGGCGATGCCGGGGCGGAACCTGGGCCTGGGCCGCCTCCGTGTCGGTGTCAGACACCCCGCTACGGTAGCGCAGCGCACGCCGCTGGCGGCGCGGAACTCGCTAGGTGTCCGGCGGGTGAACAGCCGGTGACCAGCGACGATGTGGCCGGGCCGACCGGGGTCAGCGGGAGCCGTAGTTGTACGTCGAGGAACTGGCGGGCGTGCCGTTGCCGTGGCCGGAAATCACGTTCACGACCAAGACGGTCCCGCCGATGGCGATCGCCAGGCCGACGGCGACGGCGATAATCAACCGGAGCACAACACGTTCCCTTCGGGGCTTGATTCACGGGAGGGTACCGGCAGCCTACCGGTGGTGAGTGCCGACGGGTCAGCGTACGGTGAACGTAACCTCGGCGGAGGTCCCGGTCACCTTCCTGAAGTTGACCGGCACCACCGTGGCCTGGTACTCGCCGGGCGCCAGCCCGATGATGGTGGCACCGTTATGGTACGCGATGGTCATCGGGACACGGCCCGGCCCTTGCAGGGAGACGTCATAGCGCATCCCGAGGCCGACGTCGGGCCAGCTCAGCGTGACCTGGCCGCGGCCCGGGCTGGCCTGCACCGACATCAGGCCCGGCATCGGCGGGCAGCCGCTCGGGAAGTCCCAGGAGTCGAACCACTGCGACGGGTGCCGCTGCACGATCTGCGGAATGTCCGGCGCCCCCGCCGTGGCCTGCGTGGGCTGCGCCGCCGGGGCGGCGCCGAACGCGGCCATCGGGACGGCGACGAACTGGGGCAGCGTCACCGTGTTGGTGTAGGCGGACATCGGCGTGCAGGCGGTGGTCACGCCCTCGGAGTTGACGTTGTAGCTGATCATCAGCGTGCCGCGGGAGGAAAGCGCGGGCTCGGCCCGGGCCTCGTACATGATGCGGTAGTTGTGCGCGGCGTCGAGCCCGATGGACGGGTCCCGGTACAGCACCCGCCCGGCGGCGGCGTCGAACGGGCCCCACGGCGCGCTGGCCGGGTAGGCGACGACGTCCGGTGACGCTATCGCCGTCCCGGCCTCGATCATCCAGTAGCGGCCCCCGGCCCCGATCACGCTGAAGCCGGACGTCACGGCGAGGCTGCTGCCCGGCGGCTGCACCGGCTGGGCGTCGCCCTGACCGGACGACCACGTGCCCCGGCCGGCCGCGAACTGCCAGGCGGAGAAGTCGGCCAGCCGCGACGCCGGGACCCGGGCCAGGTAGAGCTGGACGTGCGCGGCCGCGCCGTCCGGGGTCTGCGTGCCGTAGACGTAGACCGTGTTCCCGGTGCGCAGCAGGGCGGCGCCCCACAGGATCGGGGAGCCGCCGGCCGGCGGGGTGTAGGACGGCAGCGAGACCAGGTTCGGCCGGACCACCGCGCCGTACTGGTGCCCGCGCCCCTCCGCGCCGAGCTGGCTGACACCGAAGGTGGCGACCACCGTCCCGTCCGGCACGAACGGGACCGTGCCGCCCAGGTAGTGCTGGTAGAACTTCAGGACCGTCCCGCCGACCCTGATGCCGTCCTCCTCCCAGTACCGGTCGGCCGACACGCCGACTCCCGTCGGCGGCGCGCCGACCACCGGGGCGGCGTCGCCCCGGCCGCCCGGGCCTGCGCAGGCTCCGCCTCCGGTCAGGGTGACGAACGCGCTGCCGGCCCCGCTCGTGGTCTGGACCACCACCGAGTTGTGCAGGAACCCGCTCAGGTGCGAGAAACCGGTGGTGCGGCTGGCCGGGCCGAGGTACGTGTCGGAGAAGAACCAGGCAAGCTGCGAGGAGTTCAGCCGGATGGCGGAGACCCCGTCGCCGCCGGCCCAGTCGGCGCAGCTGGCGTGATCGGAGTAGGCGGCCCACTGCGCTTCCAGCGCGGCGGGGTCCGGTGAGGGCCGGGCCGGCCCGGCGGCCGAGGCTGCCGGGACCAGCACGGGCGGGTGGGTGCTGTACACGACCGGGGCGGGCGCGTGGCCCCGGGTCGAGATCGCCCAACCGAGCGCGATGCCCAGGCCGGCGGCAATCCCGATGGCCAGGCCCGCGATCTCGCGTCCGCGCCTGCGCCTGCGCGGGGCGGGGTCAGGGTTCGCCTCGGTTCTGGTGCCGGACGCCTGCGCCATCGGCGAATCATTCCTTTCGGGCGTGTACCAGCAGGATGGACGCGGCGGAAGGCCACCGGCAGAAGGCCCGGTCCAGCGGCCGCAGCGGCCGCGGCACGTCGTGGTACCGCGCTCCGGCTACGGTAACGCAGCGGAACCCGCTGGCGGCGAGGAACTCGGTAAGCGCCCGGCGGGTGAAAAGGCGCAGGTGGCCGGCCACCACGCGGCCCGGCCTGCCGAACACTCCGCGCAGGCTCACCTCGGAGAAAATCGGCTGGATCCCCAGGGCGAGCAGGCCCCGGTTGTACCAGGCGGCCAGGTTCGGCGTGGACAGCAGCAGCGAGCCGCCGGGCTTGAGCACCCGCCGGACCTCGGCGACCGCCCCATCCGGGTCCACCAGGTGCTCGATCAGCTCGCTCATGATCACCACGTCGGCGACGCCGTCGGCGACCGGGAGGGCCACGCCGGCCCGCACCACCGTGAGGCCGAGGGCCCGGGCCTGCCGCAGGGCGTCGGCGGACCAGTCGATCCCGGCGATCCTGTGCCCGGGGTTGTGCTCCGCCGCGACCGCGAGCGCGGAACCGTCGCCGCAGCCCAGGTCGACGATCACGGCCGGCCCGGCCACGGCGCCCCGCAGCATCTCGGCCAGCATCCTGGCCTGGCGCTGGGCCCGGTCAGGACCCGAGCGGAGCGGGACGCCCGGCGTCTCGTAGAACTCCTGCAGCGGGTTGGCGCTGCTGGCTCCGGGGGGGTCGACCCCCCCGAGCCCCCCCGGGGCAGGGGCGGTCACCGCCATGCTGGCTTCCTTCCGCGCTTGATCGCCTCGTCGGCCACCCCGGCGAAGCCCTCCACCGCTGCGGACCAGTGCAGCTGGAGCGCCCGGGTGCGCGCCGCCTGGCCGAGTTGCTCGCGCCGCCGCTGGTCGATCGCCAGCGACGCCCACTCCGAGGTGAACTGGCCTTCGGTCCGGACCAGCATCCCGGTCTGGCCGTGCAGCACCGAGTCGCGCAGGCCCGGCACGTCGAACGCCACCGAGGGGGTGCCGCGGATCGCCGCCTCGACGACCACGATCCCCCAGCCCTCGATCAGCGCCGGATGCAGGAACAGCCACGCCGCGCACATCAGCCGGTGCTTCTCGGCGTCCGACACCCGCCCGGTGAACTCGACGTCGGGCCCGGCCAGTGCCTCCAGCCTCGCCCGTTCCGGCCCGTCCCCGGCGATCACGAGCTTGCCGCCGGTTACGTGCCTGACCCGGTCCCACAGCTTCAGCAGCAGGTCGAGGCGCTTGTAGTCGGCGAGCCTGCCGAACGCGAGGAACATCGGGTCCGGGGACCGCGGCGTCGGCGGGTCGGGCTCCTCGACGCCGTTGCAGATCTGCCGGATCCGGTCCCGGCCGACCTTCATCCGCTCCAGGTTGTCCGCGGTGGAGTCGGACACGGTGAGGAACAGGTTCTCCCGGTGCACCCAGGGCATGACGACCTGCTCGACCTTCCGCCCCACCGTGGAGACCGGCGGGCGGAACCTGATCGACCACAGGTCGGTGTGCACGTGGTTCACCAGGCACAGCACCGGGCGCCTGGACCACAGCGGCGCCAGGAACGGCATCCCGTTGCAGACCTCCACGATCAGGTCGTAGTCCCCGAAGTGCCGCTGGTAGGCGAACGGCGCGCGGAGGAACTGAGTGTAGGTGCCGCCGTTGCGCGCCACGGCGTAGGGGCGCTCGCCGACGGGGCCGGCGCACAGCAGCGTCACGTCGTGGCCGCGGGCCTGCATGCCGGACGCCAGCCGGTCGACCAGGACCTCGGATCCCCCGGCCAGCCGGTTGGCGAGGTCACGCCACGCGACGAACAGGATGCGCCTGGGGCCGCCGCCAGGGTCGGCGAGCGCGGTGGTCTCGGCGAGCTCGGTGGTCTCGGTCTCGGTCGACAGAGCGCCCAGGTCATCATTCATGTCGCGGCTCCAGGCCACTGGCGGACGCATGAGAATCGCGTCACCAGCCGTCAGGTCGTGATCCCTCGCGTGGGATCGCAGCATGATCGTAAGGTTACTTGCTGGTAGTCAAGGCGCCGGAGCCAGCGCCCCGGGAGCGGGAAGAGTCAAGTGCATCAGCCTACTGCCTAGGTAACGGTTTCATCGCCCATCCTGGGGGACGCGCCGGAAATCCGCGCTTAACGTGCGCTCGCCGCGTACTGCGCAGTAGCATCGGTCGACAATCATTCACGAGGCTGAGGCTTTCCCGTCATGGTCACGGCGGGAGAGAGGTCAGGCTCGTGCTTCTACGCACGTACCGTGCACGACGCTCGAGGACCTGCATGAGCCTGCTGGCCCCGATTCGCCGACGCTCTGCCGATCAGGCGACCCGCTCCGCTGATCAGGAGACCAGTTCCGGCCTGCGCCGGTCGGTCAGGCTGTTCCGCCTGTTCCTGGCCGAACAGGCCGACCCGGAGAAGTTCTACGCGGGCCTCGCCGAGGATGCCGTGCGGCAGGTGGCCGAGCACGGTGAGCTCAACGGCCGGACGGTGGTGGACATCGGGGGCGGGGGCGGCTGGTTCACCGCCGCCTTCCGGGCCCGCGGCGCGCACTGCTACCTGTTCGAGCCCGACCCCGCCGAACTGTACTTCAGGACCGACGCCCCGGCCGGGGCGGTGGTCGCGGACGGCTACTGGCTGCCGGTGCGCGACGGCACGGCCGACGTGGTGTTCTCCTCCAACGTGCTCGAGCACGTCCCCGATCCGATCGGCCTGATCGAGGAGATGATCCGCGCGACCCGGCCGGGCGGCCTAGTGTACCTGTCCTACACCAACTGGTACTCCCCGTGGGGCGGGCACGAGATGTCGCCCTGGCACTACCTGGGCCCGCGCCGCGCCGCGCGCCGGTACGTCAAGCGCTACGGGCGCCAGCCGAAGCACGAGGTCGGCGTCAACCTGTACCGGGTGCACGTCGGCCCGGTGCTGCGCGCGCTGCGAGCCCGGCCCGACGTGGAGATCGTGGAAGCACGGCCCCGCTACTACCCGCGGTGGTGCCGCCTGCTGGTTCGCCTGCCCGGCGTGCGTGAGGTCGTCACCTGGAACCTCATGCTGATCATGCGACGCGCCGGATGACGACCCGCGCCGACCGCGAGCGGCTCGCCGGGCCGGCGGTGCCCGCCGGCGCGGGCGAGCAGGCCGGGCCGGCCGGCCGGAGCCCGCTCGCGCGGGTACTGGGCTGGTCCGCCCTGGTGTGGCTGGGGGCGTTCGCGGTGCTGCTGGCGAACGACCCGGGCCGGATGTTCTTCGAGACCAAGCTCAGCGTGGACCTGAATCCAGGCGGCTTCTACGCCAGCCTGTGGCATCTCATGGACCCGCTGAACACCTTCGGCGCGCTGAACAACCAGGCGATCGGCTACGCCCTGCCGATGGCGCCGTTCTACCTGCTCGGCCACCTCGCGCACGTGCCGGTCTGGCTCACCGAGCGGCTGTGGCTCTCGCTGATCATCGCGGTCGGGTTCGGCGGTCTGGTCAAGCTGGCGGGCGCGCTCGGCATCGGGTCGCCGGCCTCCCGCCTGCTGGCCGGCCTGGTGTTCGCGCTGTGGCCGACGTTCACCATCGTGATCGGATCCACCTCGTCGGCGGTGCTGCCCGGGATGCTCGCCCCGTGGGCGGTGCTGCCGCTGATCGCGGCGGTGCGCGGGCAGGGCGGCGTGGTCTGGCCCGCCGCCCGCTCCGGGGCCGTGGTGCTGTGCATGTCCGGCGTGAACGCCACCGTGACCATCGACGCGCTGCTGCTGCCCGGCCTGTTCATCCTCGCCTACGCCCGCGGGCGGCGGCTGGTCGCGCTGGCCGCCTGCTGGGGCGCCGCGGTGGCCATGGCCACCGCGTGGTGGGCGATGCCGCTGCTGCTGCAGGGCAGGTACGCGTTCAACTTCCTGCCCTACGTCGAGCAGGCGGTCACCACCACAGGCTCCATGTCGGCCGCCGCCACGCTGCGCGGGGCCGGCAACTGGACCGCCTACCTCAACCTCGGCACGCCGTGGCTGCCCGCGGGCTGGGCCATGGTGAGCACCCCCATGGCGATCATCGTCGGCGCCATCGCGGCCGCGTGCGGCCTGTACGGGCTGGCGTTGCGGAGCATGCCGGGCGCGCTCTGGCTCCGGCTGTCCGCGGGCCTGGCGGCGGTCACCGCGCTGGCCGGCTACAGCGGGACGCTCGGCGGCCCGCTCCACGGGCCGGTCGATCACCTGCTGGACGGCGCCCTCGCCCCGTTCCGCAACGTGTACAAGGTCGAACCGGTCATCGCGGCCGCCCTAGCGCTCGGGCTGGCGCACGCGGTCGCGACCTGGCTGGCGAAGACCCCCGCCCGGCAGGCGAACCCGCTTCACCGGGTGTTCACCCTGGAGGCCAGGGCCGTCGTCGGCGTGGTGCTGATCGGCCTCATGCTGCCGTACCTGTCCGGCCAGGTGCTGAACCCCGGCTCGTTCTCCGCGGTGCCGCGCTACTGGTACCAGGTCGCCTCGTTCCTGGCCGCCCGGTCGCCGCATAACACCGCGGTGGTGGTGCCCGCGGACACGCACGGCGACTACCTGTGGGGTGACCCGATCGACGACCCGCTGGTGGCGCTGGCCACGTCGCCGTGGGCCCAGCGCGGCCTGGTGCCCTACGGCGGCGCGGGATCGCAGATCCTGCTGGACACGGTGGAAAAGGCGGTCGAATCGGGCGAGCAGGCCAGCGGCCTGGCCGGCTACCTGCAGCGGGCCGGCGTCCGCTACCTCGTGGTACGGAACGACCTGGACCCGGGGCAGGTGGGCTACACGCCCACGGCGCTGGTGCACCGGACGCTGGCGCTGTCCGGGTTCGCCCGGGTCGCCGCGTTCGGGCCGGCCATCGGCGGCAAGCAGATCCAGCCGCGGGCGACCCGCCCGCAGCAGGCGGCGCTGCCGAGCTACCCGGCGGTCGAGGTCTACGCCCCGTCCGGGGCGCCCGCGGCCAGCCCGCCGAGCCCCGTGAGCACCCTGCCCGTCAGCCAGACCGTGCTGGTCAACGGGGGCCCGGACTCGCTGCTGCAGCTCACAGGGCAGAACCTGCTCGGTCCCGGCCAGCCCGCCATCATCGCCGGGGACCCGCTCCAGGGCACGCCCGCGCAGTGGGCGGTCACCGACGGGCAGCGCCGCGCCGACACGCTGTTCGGCCTGGTCAACGACAACGTGTCCTACACCTATACCGCGACAGAGGCCAACCCGGCCGACGCCGTCCAGCTCGGCCGGGCGAGCGGCCCGCCCCGGCAGCTGCTGCCGGTGCCTGCCGCCGGGCACCAGACGGTGGCCGTGCTGTCCGGGGCGGCCAGCGTGGCCGCATCGTCCTACGGCTCCTGGATCGCCGACACCCGGCAGGACGACCCGGCCAGCGCCTTCGACGGCAACCCGGCGACGGCCTGGGAGGAGGGCAACGAGTGGACGCCGGTGGGACAGTGGATCCAGATCGGCTTCGCCGGCCAGCTCAACCTGCCGGCCAGCGTCGGGATACGCCTGCTCGACGACAGCACGAGCCGGGAGATCGCCAGCGTGCTCCGGGTGTCCACCGCGGCGGGCAGCGTCACCACCCGGGTCGCCGCGACCGGCGCGGTCCAGCCGCTGACGGTGGTCCCCGGCCGCAGCAGCTGGCTGCGCATCACGATCGCCGCCGCCCGGAGGGTCACCGTGGGATACCCGGGGGCCGGGATATCGGACGTGCTGATCCCCGGCGTCCAGGTGACCCGGCTGCTCCAGCCCGCGCAGGATCCGGCGGGCCGCCAGGCGGCATCGACCGTCTTCTCCTTCCACCAGCAGGTGCCGGCCCCGCTCGCCGACGCCGACCCGACGGCCGTCCCGCCGATGGCCCGGACGTTCACCGTGGCCGGCCCGGTGACCCTGCGGCCGCAGGCGTCCGCGGTCGCCCTGCCCGGCGCCGGGCTGGACGCCCTCCTGGACCAGGTCAGCCGGCCCGGACCTGGCGTCCTGCAGGTCAGCGTCGCCTCGACCCCCGGCGGGCAGCCGGCCGGGTTCCCGGCCAGCCTGATCAGCGGATCGGCAGGCCTGCCGTGGACCGCCGAGGGCACCAGCCCGGTCATCCACCTGAGCTGGCACGGCCGGCGCAGCATCGGGTCGCTGATCGTGCGGCCGGCGGCCGGCCTGCCGTCCGCACCGAAGACCGTCAAGATCACCAGCCCGGACGGCAGCCGGCAGGCGAGCATCGGGCCGGGCGGCCTGGTGACGTTCCCGGCCCCGCTGACCACCGACCGGATCGACGTGTCCTTCCCCGGCGTGCGCGAGGCGACCATCGTCTCCGCGACCGGCCAGCTCGCCACCGTCCCGGTCCGGCTGTCGCAGCTTTCCGTGCCCGCCCTGGCGGGCCTGCGCGCGGTCACGCCGGACGAGCAGGCGAAGGTCGCCGTGGCGTGCGGCCAGGGCCCCGCCGTGACCGTCGACGGGCGGGTGTACCAGACCTCGGTCAGCGGCACGGTCGGCGAGCTGAGCCAGTACCTGCCACTGGGGGTCCGGCTGTGCGCCCCGGGCGGCACGCTGAGCCTGGCCGCGGGGCGGCACACGCTGACGGCGGCGGCGCCCGGCACGTTCGCGATCACCGACGTCAGCCTGGCCAGCACGGGCGCGGCTCCGGCTGCCGGTGACTCCCGCGCCGTGACCGTCGGCAGCTGGCAGCCGGACCAGCGCCGGCTCACCGTCGGCCCGGGAGCGGCCTCCTACCTGGAGGTCCACGAGAACTACGACCTCGGCTGGGCCGCCAGCCTGAACGGACAGCCGCTCACCCCGGTGCGCCTCGACGGGTGGCAGCAAGCCTTCGTCGTGCCCGCCGGACCCGGCGGCGCGATCACGCTGAGCTTCCGGCCCGCCGCGACCTACCACCTGGTGCTCGCCGTGTCGCTGCTCGCCGCCGCCGTCCTGCTCGCCCTCGCGGCGTGGTCCTTCACGGGCCGCCGTCGCGGCGCCGGGCGCGGGGCCGGGCCCGACGAGGGCTCCTGGCTGGCGGCGGCGGACGGCGGCGGACGCACCTGGGTGGGGGTGCTCGGCGTCACCGCGCGGCTGTTCGTGGCGGGCGGCCCGGTGGCGCTCGCCGTGCCGGTGCTGGCGTGGCTGGCCGGACGGGCCCCTCGTTCGCGGCGTTCGCCCTCCGGGGCGTGGCTGCCCTGGGTCGCCTTCGGCGGCATGGTGGTGTCCGGACTGCTGTCCGCGGCGCAACCGTTCGGATCCGCGCTGCTCGGTCCCTTCGGCGGCCCGGCGCAGGCGTGCGCGCTCATCGCGCTGGCTGCCGCGCTGACACCGGCGATCACCGTCCCCGCCTGGCGCCGCCCGGCGTCAGCGGCCACCGGGCCCGGTCCTGCCTGCGAGGGCCGACCGCCCAGCTCGACCGCAGGGGAGGCCGACAGGTGAGTGCGTCTTATACCGGAATCTTGCTGGCCCTGGTGGCCACGGGAGCCTACAACGTGGGCCTGATCCTGGAGAAGCGCGCCCTGGGGGCGATACCGGCGCTCGACATCCGCCGGGTGGCGCGGGTCATCGTCAGCCTGCTGACCAGCCGGGCCTGGCTGGCCGGCTTCGCGCTCATGCTCACCGGGCTGGCCTGCCAGACGATCGCGCTGACGTTCGAGCCGGTCAGCGTGGTGCAGCCGGTGCTCGCCTCCGGGGTCGTGCTGGTCCTCGTGCTCTCCAGGATCGTGCTGCGGGAGCGCCTGCAGGGCGGCGAGACCTGGTGCGTGGTGGCGATCGCCGTGGCCGTGGTCCTGCTGGCCCTGTCCGCGACCGGCGCGGCGGACAGCCACTACGCCAGCCCCGGGTGGATGGCGGCGGTCATGGTCCCGTCGGCCGCCCTCGGCCTGCTGGCCGCGGTGGGCGCGCTGCGCGGCCGCACCCGCCTGCGCGGGTCCGCGGTGACCGGGGTCTGGGCTGGCGTCGGCACCGGGCTGCTCTACGGGGTCGCGGCCCTCGCGATCAAGGCCCTGTCCGGCATCCTGGTCCGCCACCAGAGCGCGGCGGCCCTCCTGATCGGCGTCCTTGAGTCGCCGTACCTGTACGCGCTGGCCGGCTGCCTGGCCGTCGCGATGCTGCTCTTCCAGGCCGCGCTGCAGGCGGGACGGGCGTCCATCGTCGTCCCGGTGTCCAACGTCACCGGCAGCGTGTACTTCATCGTCGCGGGCACCTGGCTGTTCCATGAGCACCTGCCCGCCAGCCCGGGCAGGCTCGCGCTGCGCCTGGCCGGGATCGCGCTGGCCGCGCTGGTGCTGATCGCGCTGGGGCGGCAGGAGGGGGGCGCCGGCGTGGGCGTGCCCGACCCCGCGCTGGCAGGCGGCCAGCTGGCCGATCAGCTGGCCGAGGTGAGGAGATGACGATGGCCCTGGAACACGCGCTGCTCGACGTCCTGGTGTGTCCCATCGACAAACGCGGCCTGCTCTACTTCGCCGACGACGCGGTGCTGTACAACCCGCGGCTGCGCCGGCTGTACCGGATCGAGAACGGCATCCCGCTCATGCTGCCCAAGCTGGGCGAGCCGGTGCCCGACGAGGAGCACAGCCGGCTCATGAAGTGCGCCCGGCGCGGCGAGGTCACCACGATCACGGCCGGCGAGACCGACGCCCTGGCGGACGACCTGGGCTAGCCCGGCAGCCGGTACACGGTCAGCCCGGGCTGGTCCGCCACGACCACCGCGCCGGGCAGGCGGGCGCCGGCCTGCTGGCCGGGCCCGTCCGCGTCGTCCACGACGAACCTGACCCCGGCCGCGCTCAGCGTAGCGGTCAGCGGCCCGCCGCCGCGGATGACGCCGTCCAGCCGCCGGGCGCGCGGGTCGTCCGGCGCCAGCTCGACGGCCCCCACCCGGGTTCCGTCGTTCCAGATCACCGGGCGCGACAGCAGCCGGGACCAGGGATCGAACACCGTCTCGCCGTGGTTCCAGGACGGCGTGCGGTACGTCTCCCACGGCAGCAGCAGCACGTCGCCGCGGGCCGGGCTGGCGTCGATCACGCGCGCGGCGGCCAGCCACGCCGCCGGGTACCAGGCCGGCCGCAGGCGCCCGGCGGCCCCCCAGGCCAGGCCGGGCAGCAGCAGCACCGGCACCAGGAGAAGGAGGGCCCCGAGGGCCACCCCGGCAAGGTCATCGGCCCGTTTGGTTCCGAACGGTCTTGGTTTCATCACCCAGGCCACCACCACGCCGAGCCCGGCGGACTCGGCGAGCGCCAGCGGCGCCACGAACTGCTGGGCGTCGCGCAGCACGGCGGCGCCCGGCCAGCCGCTGGTCACGGACCTGAGCAGGTCGCGGCCGGCCGCGGTCACCCCGAGGCACGCGATGAGCAGCCCGGCGGCCGCGGCGAGGCCGAGCCCGGGCCAGCGCCGGAAACTGGCCAGGTAGCCGGCCAGGGCGACGATCACCACGGCGAGCCACAGCGCCGACCACGCCCCGCCGTAGCCCTTCGGGACCGTCTGCGCGTTCCACGCGCCGCCCAGCATCAGCAGGCTGCCGACGCTGCCGAACGGCGTGTCGGCCCGGGCGGCGAACGCGGCCACGCCCGCGGGATCGGCGTACACCGTGTGCTGCAGGGAGGGGATCAGCCACGGCAGGCTGCCCGCGGCCAGGGCGGCCAGCGCGATGGCCGCCTTCTGGGCGCTCCTGGTGCAGAGGGCGGCGGGGACCAGGACGAGGGCCGTGATGGCCATGGCGGCGAACCCGCCGATCACGGCGGGCACCAGCGACAGGCACAGTCGCCCCGCCCAGCGCCACGGCGCCCCGCCGGGACTCAGGATCGCCCGGAGCACCCAGGGCAGGCCGGCGTAGCCGAGCAGCAACGCCCACTGGCCGATGATGAGCCGCTCGCCCACGTACGGGTTCCAGGCGTAGCAGACGCCGCCGGCCAGGCGGGCGAGCAGGGGCTCGCGGTCGAGGAGGGCGGCCACTCCGGCGCAGCCGAGCGCGAAGATCGCGAGCAGGATCAGCTTCTGCGCGATGTCGGCGGGCACGATCCGCGACGCGATGGCGATGGCCAGGTCGCTGGGCACCGCCCGGGGCGGGTCGAGCCCGGGCAGCGCCGCGCCGAACGGCATGTGCGGCACGAAGACCATGTCGTAGCTGAGCAGGAACCCGCGCCGCAGCCCAGGGCCGAGCGCGAGCAGCCCCAGGCCCAGGCCGGTCACCAGGCCTGGGACCATCCGGCGCGCGGTCGAGCCCACGACACCGCAGAGTAACGCACGCTGCTGCAGGCAGATCTGCCCACAGCAGCGTGCGCGCCCGTCCGGGCCGGCCGTGCCGCAGGCTGGAGGCATGGCTCACGAAGACAAGACCCCACTGTTCAGCGAGCGCGTCCGGGAGCAGCTGCTGCTGCAGCGGATCGTCGTGCTCGACGGGGTGCTCGACGACGACAACGGCACGCTGCTCGCCACGCAGGTGCTCGCGCTCGCCGCCGAGGATCCCGTCGCCGACGTCGCGCTCTGGATCAACTCCCCCGGCGGTTCTGTGCCGTCCATGCTCGCCATCCGCGACGTCATGCGCCTGGTGCCGTGCGACGTCTCCACCCTGGCGCTCGGCTGGCGTGCAGCGCCGGGCAGTTCCTGCTGTCGGCGGGCACCACGGGCAAGCGGTTCGCGCTGCCGCACGCCCGCATCCTGATGCACCGCGGCTCGGCCGGCATCGGCGGCAGCGCGGCCGACATCGAGGTCCAGGCCGATGACCTGCGGCACATGGTGGACACCGTGCTCGGCCTCATCGCCGAGGACACCGGCCAGCCGGTCGAGCGCATCTTCGACGACTCCCTGCACGACCACTGGTACACCGCCGAGCAGGCCAGGGACTACGGCTTCATCGACGCGATCGTGGACTCGTTCGGCCAGGTCATGCCAGGCAGAAGGCATCGGTTTGGATTGAGCGCGCGGGAGGCGGCCTCGTGAGCTCGTACACCATTCCGAACGTCATCGCCCAGCATCCGCGCGGCGAGCGGATCATGGACGTGTACTCGCACCTGCTCACCGCGCGCATCGTCTACCTCGGCACCGCGATCGATCCCGGGGTCGCGAACACGCTCATCGCGCAGTTGCTGCACCTCGAGGCGGATAGCGCCGACCTGGAGATCAACCTGTACGTCAACTGCGAGGGCGGCGACCTGCCGTCCATGCTCGCGGTGTACGACACCATGCAGTTCATCCGCGCGCCGGTCGCGACCTTCTGCGTGGGCCAGGCGATCGGCGTCGGCGCCGTGCTGCTCGCGGCCGGCGCGCCCGGGGAGCGCTCGATGCTGCCGCACGCGCGGGTGGTGCTGCACCAGCCGGCCGCCCGCGGCCA
>Ga0137379_10003399_pt1 | contig 14871 bp, 14 predicted proteins | sample SagtaG_18_FD_104812 | JGI IMG/M metagenome (GOLD analysis project Ga0137379, IMG submission 104812) | Vadose zone soil microbial communities from Sagehorn Ranch, Mendocino, California, USA - Sage2_L_80_16 metaG | ecosystem: Environmental > Terrestrial > Soil > Vadose zone | place: USA...
CGCGCTGGCGATCGAAGAAGCGAATGTCGGCACCGTATTCCCGCGCCGCCTCGATTTTCATTTTCGGCGCGTCGGCAGGAATGCAGACCACAGCGCGAATGCCGGCTTCGCGCGCGGCGAGCGCGACGGCCTGAGCATGATTACCGGAAGAGACCGCAATGACACCGTGCCGCTTCTCTTCGTCAGTCAATGAAAGAATCTTGTTGGTAGCACCGCGAGCTTTGAAGGCGCCGGCGCGTTGGAGGTTTTCGCATTTGAAAAAGACTTGCTTGCCGGCTGCTTGGTTGAATGCGCGCGAAGTGACGACGGGCGTGCGATGAATGCGGCCGGCGATTCGTGAAGCGGCTTGTTTGATCAGATCGAGCGTCAGCATTAAGAGTTAGATTGGCCACAAAGAGGCACAAGAGGCGCAGAAGGAAAAAAGAATACGTCACCTCGAGCCGCCATACGCAACCTGCCGTTCACTTTCTTGCGCGTTTTGTGCTTTTTCGTGGCTATCAATTTTCATTTCGAACATTTCAGCGAAACGGTCAATGATCCGATCTTCGACAGCGCTAAACTCAATTTCGCGTCCAAGCAATTCTTTCATCGAAGTCACCGGCTCGCCTTCGCAGGCGACGATCAGATCGAAAAAGCTGAGATCCGTATTGACGTTCAAAGCAAAGCCGTGCGTCGTCACCCAGCGCGCGATGTGCACACCGATGGCTGCGACCTTTCCCTGCGCGGTGTGCACGCCGGTCAAGCCTTTAATCCGAAACGCCTCAATGTCGAAATCGCTCATCGCGCGAATCAACACTTCTTCGAGATCGCGAACGAAGCGATGCACATCCTCGCGATCAGGGCTCAAGTTGATGATCGGATAACCGACGATTTGTCCAAGCCCGTGATAAGTGATCTTGCCGCCACGGTTCGTTTCAAACACCGCCACGCCGCGGGCGTCGAGAACCTCTGCCGGCATGATCACTCCAGCACTATCGCCGCGACGACCAATCGTAATTACATGCGGATGCTCGAGCAGCAACAGAGTGTCCGATTGCTCGCCGGATTGCACCGCGCGCTCTGCTTCTTTTTGAAAAAAAAGCGCGGCGCCGTATTCCACTCGACCCAGTCGCTGCACCAATAGCTTTCGCTGTTTCATCGCACCTTCGATGCCATTGTAGCAGCATCGGCCACCTTCGGTCTTATGCTAACGCAGACCCTGCGCTGCTTGACTTGAATTACATTAGCAGGATAGTTTGGAGCACACACTCCCTGATAATTTTGCGGAACAGGAGAACTTGCCTTGAAGCGAACGATCATCGTTGCCATCGTCTGCATGATGTTATTGCCGACGGCGGCACTGGGACAAAGAAAGAAGCGCACTAGTACAGCACGCCGCCCGACGAGGACTCAAACGACTCCCGACGCGGTGCGTGGAGGCGCCACGCGCGTCGCCGACCAGATAAAGATTCTGACCAAGTTCATCTACCTGCTCGGAGGCGTCGCGAAAGGACTGGAACAGGCGGACGACACGATCCGGCGTAACGAAGCGTCGCCCGCCGTAATCGAGCAGACGCAGAAAAGCAAAGCCACGGTAAGAAGCAGCTTGCGCGATGTGCGCGTAGGACTAGACAAGCTGGAGCTGGACTTTCGCACGACGCCGGAATGGAACCCCTACTACATCAGACTCGCGGGAGCTGCGGCCGGCGCGGCGACCGCTGAGCAACAAGCCGCGGCCAATCAATTCGATCAGGCAGGAAGAACGCTGCTCGGCGTAGTTAATCGCCTAACCGATGTGCTGTTGGAGATGCGGTAAAGCCGACACTGGGAAGGGGCGAACGCGGAGACACGGTGAAAGACTAATTCCAGATATGACTAAACGGCAAGACTCGCCGAGTCGTCGTGTCCCCGCGTCTCCGCGTCGCCCCTTCGCCCTGTCGGTCTTTACTTGCTCTTCGGGTAATAACCCTGTCGCGCTCTTATGCGCAGCTCGGAGTGTGAAGGCACGCTGACAGCGATGGTACGAAACTGTCCGCCGGGTGATTGTGAATTCGAGTAATACTGCACCAGGTATTGTCCCCGAAGTTCCGCAGCAACCTCGCTGAATACTCGTTCAAGATCCTTATCCGAATCAGGCACGAATGCCGTGCCACCGGTAGCCTCGGCGATTGACTGCATCGCATTTTGCGCGCGTGTGCTGATCTGGTTAAGGTGAACCGACGGGCCGCCGGGATTGACCGAGTAGAAAGCGGCGTCAGCTTGCTGAACCGTTCGTTGCACTTCCAGCACGGCCTGACGACGTCGTTCCTGCAAACTCACGCGGGCTGCTGCCGGAGTCATCTCGCCCCTTTCGCTGGCGCGCGCTTCAGCAACCGTTAGGTCCTTAATCAGATTGCTAAAATTGTCATCACCATCAGAGATAACGACTATCACGCGACGATGGCGCTCGGGAGAGTTGGCAATGAGATATTTCGCCGCCGCCGTAACGGTGTCATAAAAGGCGGTCGGAACGGGTGTTGTCGCAGCGGGAATCGTTAGCAATTTTGCCGCGGCAGTTTCCGCAGACGCCAGCGGTTGTATCAGACGCGGCTGATCGGCGATCGTAAAAACGGCAGCTCGGTCCACTGGCTTCAAAACTTGCTTCAGGAAACTCGCTGCTGCCTCTTGTTGGAATAAGAAGAAACCTTTCTGGCTAACACTGCTGGAAACGTCAAACAAAAGAGCAATGTCCAGAGGTACCTGCTCCGGATTACCTATTTCAGCGATCTTTTGCGGGCGCCCTTGTTCGTCAAGGCGGAAATCCGTGACTTGTAGACCATGAACCGGTTGGCCATTCGCATCCACAACGGACACGGGAACCATCACGAGATTCGAATTGACGCGTATGACGTCGAAGTCTTCTTCCCGAGGAGGAACGGGTGTAGGCGTGGGTTTGGGTTTGAACCTGGGCGCAGGTGGTGGCGGCGGCAGATCTCTTAGTTTCTGCGCGGTCGCCACGCTTGAGAAAAACAAAGCCAGCGCTCCGAAGAGAAGCGCCGGCAAAAAATGTTTCTGCAAATTCTTGACGGGGTTCATCAGCCAAGTCCTCATGCCGCCAGCGCGCTGCCTTGCTGGCCACATTCTTTTCACTTCTTGTCGCGTGGCGGCATGATTGTCTGGCAAACAAACGTTAGTGGCCAGTATTAGATCAAGTAACCAGCCAGTTGAGTTGTCTCTCCCTGGTTATTCAGAACCGGAGCTCGATTTGGTAATCGTCGGCGCCGGTTGCGTCAGACCCTTGTTGACTAACAGCTTCACCTCAACGCGGCGATTCTGCGCGCGGCCTTCTCGCGTGGAATTGTCGGCTATCGGATTCAATTTGCCATAACCGTACGGAGTGATAATCCGGCGCAGCGGAATCTGGTGATTCTCGACCAGATATTGAATCACGGCATCGGCCCGATGCTGGCTCAATATCTTGTTCTTCTGAAGACCACCAGTTGAATCGGTGAAGCCGGCGACTTCAATGACATAACCCTTCGTGTTAAGGGCTCTGGTAGCTATGTCGTCCAGCTTCGTCTTTTCATCCGGCGAAAGCATGAAGCTGTTGACTTTGAAGTTTACGGAAGTGGTGGTTTGTGGCACATAGTCGTCAAGCGCTGAGATACGTTCGTTGGTCTCGTTGACGCCGGCGACTGCCGCATCCGCAGTCTCCTGCGCAGCCTTCGCGCCGCCCTTTGCAGTATTGGCAACGGCCGCGAGTTCGTCCAGCTGTCCGGAAAGCCGCTGCGCGTTCTGTTCGACCTGCGTTAGCTTGGTTTCCGTGTTAGTGGCGCGTTCCTCCAACGGCGTGGCCCGCGATTCCACCGCGCGCGCGGTCCTCATATCCGACTCGTTGAAGCGAATTTTGTCGGCAAGCAGTGTACCCGACGAATCGCCGTGTCCTTCAACTTCGAGGTTGAGACCGCGCAGAATGCTGGTCTGAGCGTAGTTCGCGCCGCCGCGCAAGAACCCGCCGTGCGTTTTGACACTGGTTCGATCAGTCAGGCGCACTACGGTGTCGACGTTGTTTGCGTCGCGAACCGTGAACGTGTCCGCATCGCGACGGGTAACGACCCCCTTGATTTTCATCTTTTGGCCGCTGGTGACTGTGCGTGCATTGCTTGAGCTCGTCGGGCTTTGCGAAAACGCCACTGAAGCTGAGATTAGCAGTACGCTAATAGCAAGCGCAGTCGAGGCCATTGTTCTGAATCTCGTTGATACCATAGATTTACTCTCCTTCTGGATGTAGATGGCACGCTTTCAGGGCGAGCCGCAATTGGTCTATCTTCTGACGACCTTCTCTCCTGTTGCGTTGTCTCTTCCGGCAACTTGAGTGCACACTTCTTAAATCTAAGCGCTTAAGAAGTCAATAGGCTTTTCCACCAAATCCGCATTCGTCATCCAATTGCTAACGGATCGCAACAACCGCCCGCGCTCGCGCAATTTACACAACAACGCGGTGACAACCTTAACACATTTTGGTTCGTCACCGCGTCGCTTTTTTCCGCCGGCCAGCCGCTGTTGCTAGATCGAAAACTCGCCGGCCTCTAACTGTTCTTTGACAAAAGCAAGAAAGCGCTCTGCGTCTGAGCCGTCGATGATGCGATGATCAAAACTTAGCGCGAAGTACGCCATCCAGCGAACGGCGACGTAGTCTTCACCTTCAGGAGTGGTCATCACTCTGGCGCGCTTCTCGATCTTACCGACGCCTAAGATAGCCACCTGCGGTTGATTGATGATCGGCGTGCCAAAGAGACCGCCAAAAACGCCGGGATTAGTGATGGTAAACGTGCCACCGGCAACTTCGTCCGGTTTCAACTGCTTCGTGCGCGCCCGATCGGCCAAATCGTTTGCGGCGCGTGCCAGGCCCGACAGCGACAGATCGTCAGCGCGCTTGATCACCGGCACGATTAAACCCCAGTCGAGCGCGACAGCCATACCAAGATTGACGTCGCGCTTGTAGACAATCTGATCGCCGCTCACCTGCGCGTTGAAGATGGGAAACTTGCGCAGCGCATTATTGACCGCCTGAAAGATGAACGGCATATACGTGAGCTTTGTGCCCGTCCGCTCCAGGAATGATTCCCGGTGCTCTTCACGCAGCCTGGCAATCTTCGTCATGTCGATCTCGTACACAGTCGTGACGTGCGCGGAAGTGCGCCGAGAGAGAATCATGTGCTCCGCGATCTTCTTGCGCATAATACTCATCTGTTCGACGCGATCGCCTTCGGCAGGTTTCACTGGCGGCGGCGCAGCGACACTAACAACTGGAGCCGCCGGCACGGTTTTAGGAGGCTGCGGCACGGCGACCGTGGGCGTACTACCTCCCGATTCGATGAAACTCAAAATGTCATTCTTGGTGACGCGGCCACTCATTCCCGTGCCTTCAAGCTTTGCGATATCGATGCCGTGCTCGCTGGCGATTTTGCGCACAAGCGGGCTCGACTTTGTGCGCCGTAGTTCTTCAACGCTTGCCGCGTGGCCACCATTGCCGGGCGGTTGGGCCACGGTTGCCGGAGGCCTTGACGCAGGACGCTGAGCCGGCGCGCTCTTTGGCGCGATCGCTGCTGGTTGCGCTGGTTTCGGCGCTGGAGGTGGTGTCGCCGGCGCGGGCGGCGCTGTTGGAGTTTCCACCTCTTCCGGCGGCGGAGCTTCTGCTTCATGCACTTCTTCCGCCTCAGCCGCGGGAGCGGCCTCGGCCACTGCCGGGGAGGCTTCGCTCTTTGCACCATCAGCCCCATCAAGCACTGCGACGACCGTGTTTACTTCGACCGTTTCACCTTCTTTGAATTTAATCTCCGTCAACACGCCGGCGGCCGGCGAAGGTATTTCAGCGTCGACCTTGTCGGTCGAGATCTAGAACAGCGGCTCGTCGCGCTCGACGCGTTCACCGACCTGCTTCAACCACTTTGTAATCGTTCCTTCCGCGATGGACTCGCCCATCTGCGGCATTACCACTTCTGTCGCCATAAGTTCTCCAAAAAAAGCTGTCCTGTTCTCAGCGTTCAGCCAATCAGACCTTCGCTGACAGCTGACTGACGATAGCGGATGGCTCAGCCGTTGTCGGATCGATAACTGACTTAATCTCGGCGACGCGGTTGGCCGGGAAGCCACCCTGCTGCGCGTGCGCGCGCACCATCTCTTCATTGGGCGCGATGTACACACAATAGATCTTGTCGCCCGTCACGTAGCTATGCACCCACTGAATCTGTGGCCCCATTTTTTGCAAGACGTTGCATGACGTTTGCGCGATCGCCTGCAACTCAGCTCCAGACAAATCTCCGGCTCCGAGAATCTCTCGCTCGATTAAGAATTTCGGCATAGCCTGGTCTCTCCATTTCTTGAAAATGTTACACGTCAATAAGCCGCCAGCTTGCGCGCCGCGTCCAGCACATCCTTCGTCTGCGGCAAATAATAATCTTCCAGAGGCGGCGAGTATGGAACCGGTGTATCAAGCGACGCCAGGCGCACTACCGGCGCATCGAGCCACTCAAAAGCCTCCTCTGCGATGATCGCCGCGACCTCGCCGCCGATGCCGCCAGTGCGCGATGCCTCGTGCAGCACCAACGCTTTGCCGGTCTGCTTCACGCTAGCGAGAATCGCGGGCTTGTCGAGTGGCGCCAGCGTGCGCAGGTCGATCACTTCGACGTCCAAACCTTCCTTCTCTAACTCTTCCGCCGCATCAAGCGCAGTCAGAACCATTGCGCCAAAGGTAATGATCGAAAGGTCGCGGCCTTCGCGCGCGGTTCGCGCTTTTCCGATCTCCACGACGTAATCGTCCGCCGGCAACTCTTCGCGCAGGCGCGGCAGACGATACAGCTTTTTATGCTCAAAGTAGAGCACCGGATCGGGATCGCGGATCGCTGCCTTGATCAAGCCTTTCGCATCGTAGGCGGTCGAAGGCTCGACAATCTTCAGCCCGGCTGTGTTCAGGAAAAACGATTCGGCGTTCAGCGAATGAAATGGACCGGCACGCACACCAGAGCCGCAGGGACCACGAAAGACCGCGGCAATGTTTGCGCCCCAGCGATAGCGGCACTTCGCCGCATAATTGGTCAGCATGTCGAAGCCCGCTGAGATGAAATCGATAAACTGAAACTCGGCAATCGGGCGCATGCCCATCAACGCCGCGCCGCACGCGGCGCCGACAATCGCCGCTTCCGAGATTGGGGTATCGATCACGCGCTCTTCGCCGAATCGATCGATCAATCCGTCGGTAACTTTGAAAGCGCCACCGTAGACGCCGACGTCTTCCCCGATCACAAAGACCGTGGGGTCGCGCTCCATCTCTTCCCAGATGCCCTGACGAATGGCTTCGACAAGTGTGGCCATCCCGCCGCGTGGTGGACGTTCGAGCTTGTGTTCTTTCTTGACTGCGGTTGCCATTGCCGTCAGTAATTTTCAGATCGTGATGAACTTAGCGTTATTCCACAGATCCTTCCACATCTGGCGCGTGTTACCATCCCTCGGAACGCCACAGTGTTCTGCTGCTTCCTTGGCGTCTACCTCAAGGAATACGTGATAGGAGCCCCCCGCAGTCCGAAACACCAGATAATTCTGTCCCGCATTCCCCTTAAACGTTCTCATTTCAAGACCAAGACCTTGACGCTTCTGTTTACTCCGCATCGTTCCTCCGCAAGCGAAAGGACCGGCACTCAATGAGCCGGCGCAGCCGGCGGCAGAGTTTAGCCCAGGGCCAGCGTAGCGAAACGAAGTGGAGCGAAGCGCCGCCCTGGGTACCGTCGCAAAAAGAATTCCTGAGCCCGCTTTAGCGGGCGACAGATTCTTTCGCCCGCTAAAGCGGGCTGAATTATTAAATGGAATCGCTAACCCAGGGTTCCGCTTCGCTACGCTTGCTCCACCCTGGGCTAAATTCTGCCGCCAGCTTTGCTGGCTCGTTGAACTTTGATCTCTAGTCATTCGACTGTCATCGGTAAGCAGTTAACTAGGGGGCCTGTTAACTCACAAAGTGCCCAGTTGGTTTATCTGTAGGTCTGTCCATCTCGGCATCGAAGAGTTCCCTAATCCGTCGAATCGAGTCTTCCGTTTCAATTCCTTTGTCCTCAGCTAAAGCGTTTGCAACGTGCCGCGCCACATCCGCAAGCAAAATCCCCCAGCTACCAACTTCGTCCCACGATTCAGGCCTGAGACTGCAGAAAAGCTGATCGTGCGCTACCCAAGCACGAAGAACTTCGGTTGGCCGCTCGTCTCCAAGAGCTTCGACGAGCGCTGTGAGTTCACCTCTACTCATCTCTCCAAAACCTTGGGCCGAAACGCCGGCGGCACGATCGAGTTGTCGAATACCTGATAAGCCGCCTGTTCTGCCTCGGGCATTGGCGACGACTCGGCCCAGGCGCAATCTTCGTCAATCTCGCGCTGAGCGTCCGCCGTAAGCTCTTCGAGTTTCTCTTTCGTCGCGACGCTGTGCTCGATCAGATATCGCTCGTAGCGATCGACGGGATCGTTGTGCTGCTCCCACCATTCGATCTCGCCGGCTGGAACGTAGCGCTGATCATCATGTTCGGCGTGGCCCTTGCGCCGATACGTTTTCGCTTCAATCAAGACTGCGCCACCGCCGCGCCGCGCATACTCAGCGGCGCGCCTGGTCACTTCGTAACAGGCGATGACGTCGTTGCCATCAACGATGTGCGCGGGAATGCCGTAGCCCGCGGCTTTCTCCGCCAAGTCACGTACGCCTGTCTGGAGCCTTGTCGGCGTCGAATACGCATAGTGATTGTATTCGGCGATGACGATCAGCGGCAGACGCTGCACGGCAGCGAAATTCAGTCCTTCGTAAAACGCGCCCGTGCTCATGCCGCCATCGCCAATGTACGCGAGCGCGACGATCTTTTTCTTCTGCATGCGCGCTGCCAACACGATGCCTGTCATCACCGGAATCATGTCCCCGAGATGCGAGATCGGGCCGATGAAACCCTTCTCCATAAAGCCAAAGTGAATGTTCAGATCGCGCCCGCCCGATGGTCCCCACGCTTTAGCCATGTACTGTGCGAAGATCTCGCGTGGGCGAATTCCTTTTACGAACACCGCGCCGAGATCGCGAATTATTGGCGTGATAAAGTCTTCCGGCCGCAACGCGTAAGCCGAGCCCACCGCCGTGGCTTCCTGCCCGAGTGACCGATAGACGCCGCCCACTACCTTGCTTTGGCGATACAAATTGACGATGCGCTCCTCGACCAGCCGTGTGAGTTTCAGATAACGATAAAGCTCGAGCATCTGCTCGGGCTTGAGTGTCGTATCGGTGGCGCAGGAAAGCGGCTGGCCATCCGCGGGCCGGCGCGGCGCATACTTCGTAAAGATGCGTATCTCGTGACCCGGCCCGCGTCGACGCTGATGCCGGCGGTGAGGGTCCTTTCCGGACGGCCGCTGATTTCCTTCTGTTGGTTTTGTTTCCGGTTCCATGAGCTAAATATGTATCGACATTCCATGCACGCCTTCGGCGGCTTCCATCACGGCTTCTGAAACCGTCGGGTGCGCGTGCATCGTACGGCCCAATTCTTCCGCTGTCGATTCAAGCTGCATAGCGACGCACGCTTCGGCAATCAATTCGGTTGCGTGCGGGCCTATAATATGCACGCCGAGAATCTCGTCATACTTCTTCTCGCTGACGATCTTAACAAACCCTTCCTCTTCGCCGAGAATGCGCGCTTTACCTGATGCCGAGAACGGGAATTTGCCAACCCTTACTTCATATCCTTCCTCGCGCGCTTTTGCTTCACTCAATCCCACCGACGCAACTTCCGGATCGCAGTAGGTGCAGTTCGGCACCAGACGTAGATTGATTGGCCGTACGTCTTTCTGCCCGGCCAAATGCTCAACGGCTACTACGCCTTCTTTCGACGCCAGGTGCGCGAGTAACGGAGTCGGCACTACGTCGCCAATTGCATACACTCCCTTCTCACCGGTCTGCTGGTATTCGTCGACCTTGATGAATCCCTTTTCGACTTTTATTTTAGTGCCTTCAAGCCCAAGGCCTTCCGTGTACGGCATACGCCCGACCGCAACCAATAACATTTCCGCTTCGAGTTTTACCTCCTGACCTTTGCCATCCTTGCCGGTTACGACAACGCCTTTGTCGCTCTGCTCCATCTTCTCGAGCCTGGTGCCGACCTGCGACTTGAGGCCCCGCTTGCGAAACGATCGTTCCAGCTCCTGCGAAACCTCTTCGTCTTCGAGCGGCACCAGCCGGGGCAACAACTCAACGATCGTAGTCTGCGCGCCGAAACGTGAATAGACTGAAGCAAACTCAACCCCAACTGCGCCTGCGCCCATCACGATGAGTGACTTGGGAGTTTCTTTCAGCTCGAGAATGTGATCGCTGTTGACCACGCGCGCGCCGTCTGTCTCGAATCCAGGGATCGGACGCACCACTGAGCCTGTCGCGATGATAATATTCTTTGTATTGATCGTTTGTTTCTTGCCATCCTCGCCGGTAATTTCCACCTTGCCCGGCAGTGCCAGCCGGCCCGTGCCGTTGAAGCGTGTGATCGAATTCTTCTTCATCAAGTATTCGATCCCCTTCGAGTTTTTCATCACAACCTTGTCTTTACGCTTCTGCACGTCGGCAAAAGCCAGTTGAATCTCTGACGCCTGCACGCCAAAGTCGGCCGCATGCTGCATCTGCTCGTAAACGTGCGCCGACATCAATAGCTGTTTCGTCGGAATGCAACCGCGCAGCGTGCACGTGCCACCCAGGCGCTTGTCCTTTTCGACGATGGCCGCTTTCAAACCCAATTGCGCCGCGCGAATCGCGGCCACGTACCCACCCGGCCCACTGCCGATAACCGTCACATCAAACTGTTCATTAGCCAATGTATCGAGGTCCTCTCTTATCCGTACGGGCGGACCGATGTGTCCGCCCCTACCATTAACTCAAATTAATTGTGCGTTTCCGAAAGCAGGGCATTATAGTCCGTCAGACACGCTTCGGCCAATTTGCGATGCAGTGGAGTAGTGTCCTAATTTGAAATTCTCTCTGCGCCACCTCTGCGTTCTCTGCGTCTCCGCGGTGAGTGTATTTGAACACATTATTCACCGCAGAGACGCGGAGGTCGCGGAGACCGCGCAGAGAAAAAATGAAATTAGGACACTATTCGCTGTGGGACTAAAACCTGCAACACGGCTGACTACTCGGTAGCATCAACGTACCGGCAGCACCACAATTTCCCACGGCTGACTCGCGGCGCTCTTAGAGTCTGAACAAATCCAGATAGTCTTTGGTGAGCTTCTCCAGTTTGGCTTTGAACGCAGGGTCACGCATCGACGCGCCGACGTACTTCATCTGAAGACCAGCCACGCGCTTCGCATCGTCAACCAAACTCCTGGTCATTTTGTTCTTTGTGTCTTCGCTGACCTGGTAGCCGCGAATGCCTTTCAGCGTGGTCATCTTCGCCGTCAGATCGGCCTTCCTTGAATCGAAGAACTTTTGCGCGTCATCAACTCCGGCGGATGGGTTGGGCGCCGACTCGACCTTTTTAACTAACTCCGTGGTAAAGGAGTCTAGATCGGTAACGATCGAATTAATCTCCGCATCCTTCTTGCAACCGCAGAGCGGCAGGCAGGCAAGCAGCAGCACGAGAATTGTGAACCGCTTAAGCATTGGGGGGCCTCCATAGTTGGATTGTAAAGCGGTATCATCTAAGTTGTAGGCGCAAAGAAAGTCAAGGTAAATTGCTGGTTGGTACCGCTTCAGTTTCAAGTGAGACGCTTTCTCATTCACAACTGGCTTCAGCCAGGTGATCCGAAAGCCCTCCCTTATCCCATAACCGTTTCCAACGGTTTGGATCGGAAGCCGTTTAAACGGCGAAGGAAGTTTTGCTGGCCGCCAGGTCACCTGGCTGAAGCCAGGTGTGAATGAGACCGTCAAAGTGAAAACCAGTACCTGTTGGTTAACTCATCACGATTGCGCTACCTTTATCCCGAGGTCCAAACCATTAAGCATTCCGAATAATGGGGCAGAAGCCCGACTCGCGTTCCCCGGCCGAGCAGCTCGGCCGGGGTGAGGGCGGTAAGGGAGGGCTCATTCCAAAAGGAAGAAAGACTACAAGATGAAGCATTCCGAAGGCTTTCTGAAACTGGTAAACGACGCCAAGAGCCGCATCCGCGAAGTCACCGTCGCCGAAACCCGCGCGCGGATCCAAGCAAATGCTGAAGTCCGATTGATAGATATCCGCGAGGACCACGAGTGGGAAACTGCGCACGCCGCGGGCGCGGAGCATCTCGGCAAAGGCATCATCGAACGCGACATTGAAACCACGGTGCCGGACAAATCAACTGAACTGATTCTTTACTGCGGCGGCGGCTATCGCTCCGCGCTCGCTGCCGACGTGCTGCAACAGATGGGCTACACGAAGGTCTTCTCAATGGCCGGTGGTTGGAAGGCCTGGAAGGAATCCGGCGCGCCGATTGAGGGCGATTGAGGAGAAGCGCTCAATATTTTCGAGAAGCTTCGCTCGCGGCGCCTCTTGGCCCCCGCCAGGGGCCGAATGTTAATAGCTCCCACCGATTCCAAAATCAATAAGCTCCTTTAGGAGCGGAATGTGATGTCCTCATTTCGCTCCTAAAGGAGCGTTAGGTTTGATCGAAGACGACGCATGCTATGAACATCTCGCTCCTGACGGAGCGAAGTCAGGCGCAGTCCAGCACCCGAACAGGGCTGCTCCGCTCGAGACCCCGGCCTTTCGGCATATCGGGCGGCAGAACCACAACTAAAAAAGGGGCAAATACACGAACGACCAACCCGGGACGGGTTGCGCCCTCCGATGGCGTTCAGCGCCGGGCCGCAACCCCGTCGGGGTTGATTGTTCAATTCCCGCTTTTCCCCAGAGTAGCCGCGCTGGCGGCAACTCTGGGCTGTGATACAGAACCGCGTTGCGGTTCGTGCCTTGAAAGGCCGGCCCTAAACTCATTTAGCCGCTAACGACGCCCAGAACCTTAATCCAGAACCGCGAGATGTTATTATTAGGCTAGTCCTGCCGCTACGGCGGCTTGCAGAAGGCGAATCAGCAATGTCGCAAAAAGCCACTGAACAGAAACAACAGACGCGCGTCGAAACCGATTCGATGGGTGCAGTCGAGGTCGCGGCGGATAAGTACTGGGGAGCGCAGACTGAGCGGAGCTTGCTTCATTTCAACATCGGCGACGATGTGATGCCGCGCGAGATGATTCGCGCGCTGGGGATACTCAAGAAAGCTGCGGCGCTGGTTAACGGAGATCTCGGTAAACTACCGGTCGACAAGCTAAAGCTTATCGGACAAGCGTGCGACGAGGTGATCGCGGGCAAGCTGGATGAGCATTTTCCTTTGCGCGTCTGGCAAACCGGCAGCGGCACGCAAACGAACATGAACGCCAACGAAGTGATCTCGAATCGCGCGATTGAGATTGCCGGCGGCGTAATGGGCAGCAAGAGCCCGATCCATCCGAACGACGATGTCAACATGTCACAGTCGTCGAACGATACGTTCCCAACAGCGATGCACATCGCTGCGGCCGAGCAGATGAACAAGCTGATTCCCGAAGTCCAGAAAGTTCACGACGCCATCGACGCCAAAGCGAAAGAGTTCAAAGACGTAGTCAAAATTGGCCGCACGCATCTTCAGGACGCAACTCCTTTGACCGTTGGCCAGGAGATGTCCGGCTGGGCCTGCCTCCTGTCGCGCGACGTTGATCGAATGAAAGAGACTCTGTCGGGACTCTACGATCTGGCGATTGGCGGCACGGCGGTCGGCACGGGTTTGAACGCGCATCCGGAATTCGGCGAACGCGCCGCGAAAAAGATTGCCGAACTAACCGGGCTCCCATTCAAATCACATCCGAACAAATTCGCTGCCCTTTCCGCTCACGATGAAATTGTTTTCTGCAGCGGTGCGTTGAAGACTCTGGCTGCGTCGCTGATGAAGATCGCCAACGACATTCGCTGGCTGGCCTCTGGTCCGCGTTGTGGTCTGGGCGAATTGATAATCCCTGAAAACGAACCCGGCTCGTCGATCATGCCCGGCAAAGTCAATCCCACCCAGAGCGAAGCGATGACGATGGTGGCGGTGCAAGTGTTTGGCAACGATGCGGCAATTACGTTCGCCGGTTCGCAGGGAAATTTCGAATTGAACGTTTTCAAGCCGGTGATGATTCACAATCTGCTGCATTCGATCCGGCTGATTCACGATGCTTGTCACGGATTTGTCGAGTACTGCATCGCCGGTATCGAACTCAATCGCGAGCAGATTGACGAGCATTTGCATCACTCGCTGATGTTGGTTACGGCGCTGAATCCGCACATCGGTTACGACAAAGCCGCGCTAGTCGCGAAGAATGCGCACAAGAAGGGGATCAGCTTGCGCGAGTCGGCGATTGAGCTGGGGTTCTTGACCGGCGAGGAGTTTGACCGGTACGTAAAGCCGGAAGAGCTGACGCACCCATAATCATTTTCGATTTTTGATTGTGGATTTCTAATTTTGGGAACCCTTCACTGCGCACTCACAACCATGACCGAACCCAAAAGACCAATCGCAAATCAGAAATCTAAAATCTAAAATTGGTTATGCCTGATCGAAACGACAAGGTGAAAGAGAACGTGCCCGGCGCTTACTACGTCGACTCCTCCTGTATCGACTGCGACGTGTGCCGCGACACGGCGCCCGACAATTTCAAACGCTCGGATGAAAACAGTTACTCGTTTGTTTACAAGCAGCCCGAGACGGAAGAGGAACGAGCGGCGTGCGAAGAGGCCGTGCTCTGCTGTCCGGTCGAGGCGATCGGGAACGATGGGGAGGCCTGAGAGACCAACGGAGCAAGAATTGCGGAGTCGGCGCGTTCTTTGGGTCGGGCGCTCGGAATTTAGTTCTTGTAGGGGCAGAC
>Ga0137379_10003401_pt1 | contig 14868 bp, 11 predicted proteins | sample SagtaG_18_FD_104812 | JGI IMG/M metagenome (GOLD analysis project Ga0137379, IMG submission 104812) | Vadose zone soil microbial communities from Sagehorn Ranch, Mendocino, California, USA - Sage2_L_80_16 metaG | ecosystem: Environmental > Terrestrial > Soil > Vadose zone | place: USA...
AAACCGCAAGGAACGGCTTCCACGCGGCCCGCCGCCGCACGCCTGGTCACCGGGCACCTCCGATGATGGTCACTCCGGCGAGGAGTTTTGCGTTGCGCCGTTCGAGCACGAACAGCACCGAGCGGAGCACGGTCCCGTAGCCATCGGGGAAATCCGGCCCGAGGTCAGCGACGAGCTGCTCGTAGGTGCCGTCCGGATGCTGCTCGCGCCAAGCCGCCACGGCTGTGCGTGCCCGCTCCAGGGTCTCCGGCTTGTCGTCGCGGTATCTCACCGGTCACCGCCTGACCGCGCGCCCGTGTCGGCTCCAGGTCCTTCCACCCGTTCCATGGCGGACGCCTCCTTAACCATCGCGTACCAACGTGGTTACCAGCAGCCAAGCGGAGGAAAGGCGTAACCTGGAAGACGTTTCGCGTTGAAGGCCCGACGCGAAACGTTGAACGTCCAAAAAGGCAACACGAAACACCTTTCGCGATTGGTACGCGCGATGACCCAGTCCAACGCGGCTTTTGCCGCCGAATTGCGCCGCCTGCTCGACGAAAGCGGCTTGTCGCTCCGGAAAGCCGCCATCAAAGTGCCTTGCAGCCCGGGAACTTTGTCGAAGCTGTGCGCGGGGCTGCATAACCCGACAAGGCAGATGGCTGAAGCGCTCGACCGCGTGTTCGGAGCGGAAGGCAGGCTCGCCGCACTCGCCCGTCAGCCGCAGCGCCGCAGATCAGCAGGCAAGCAACCCACACTGAACAGCCCGGCCGCTCCCGTTGACGAACTGACGGGATATGCCGTTAGTCTTGCGGTGGCCAGGGGACGGCAGGACGCGGGACAGGACAGCCTGATTTCGGGCTGGCCGGCCTGGTTCGGGCTGAAGCTCGCTCAGCTGATCACGCTGACCGATACCTGGCCCACCCCGTCCGACCTCGGAACGTTGCAATTGCTGCTGGACCAGGAGATATCTATGTCGGATGCTGCAGTCCCCCGCGACGTGCATCAGCTTGACGTGCTGCACGCCGTATCGCGACGTCAGGCACTGGTGACCCTGGGCGCCCTGCCGATGGCGACTACTGGAGCATGGCCAGCTGGGAAGGTCTCCCTCACCGGAGCGGACGATGCGTTCCTGGCGCGGTGCGCTGCCAGCCTCACCGCCTGCTGGCACCTGCTCAAGGGAATCGACCTGGGCACCGTCGAGCAGCTGCTGGCCGGTTATCTGCTGCCGCTTGAGGCTATCGCACAGCAGAGCTCCAGGAAGCGCCAGGCCGCCGCGATGCTCACGGCCCAGGCGCACCGGGTCTGCGGGATCATCGCCCTGCACCGCAATCAGCTCCGCGTCCGCGAGCATCATTGCAGAAGGGCACTGCATTTCGCGGAGCTGGCAGCCGATGCCAGCAGCCACGCCTCTGCCTTGATCTCACTGGCGTCGACGTACTTCTACGCAGCCGATCCTGAGGCAGCGGCGGCCGTGTACGAGCAGGCATTCAGCCACGGAAACGCGCTGCCCGTGCTCCAGCGTTCACGCGTGCATGCTGAGCTGGCGGTCGTTTACGGACAGCTCGGCCGCGAACAAGACGCGATCCGCGCCGCCGGGCAAGCCGAGGAACTGTACCCGGATCGCCCCGAAGACGACCCCAGCTTCCTGTACGCCGAGTTCACCCCGGCGTCGCTGGTCCTAGAACGGGGCCTTGCGTTCATCGCCCTCGCCGAGCAGTTCCCCGGCCGCGGCTACCAGCACAAGGCAGCGGACATATTCAGCAGGGCCGGGCAACCCGCCGCGGACATCCCGGATCGCATCCGGTTCGAGATCGTCAACCACCAGGCGAACGCTGCGGTTCTGCTCGGTGACCTCGACGCGTTCGAGGCTTTCATGAGCGACGGCCTGGACGGCGTCGCCCTGCTCGGCAGCAGGCAGCGCCTCAGGGAGATGCGAGCCACATGGCATCGCGCAGCGGAGCGATGGCCCAGAGAGCAACGGCTCAAGGCCCTAGGCGATGGGCTCCAGCACGCGATCAGCGCGAGAGACGTGACCTGAGTGACAGGCTCTGAGCGTGCCGCCCTGGTCACCGGCAGCACGAGCGGCATCGGGCTCGCCATCGCGCTGCGCCTCGCCCGTTCCGGTTACAAGGTGACGCTGAGCTACTCGGGAGACGATCACCGGGCGGAGCGTGCCCTGAGCCAAGTCCGCGAAGCTAGTTCCGACACTGTGCTGGTGAAAACCGATATCGGCACAGCTGCCGGTGCTGAGGCGGCGACCCGGCAGGCAATCGATGCGTTCGGACGGCTTGATGTCTTGGTTAACAACGCGGCACGGGTGATCGACAAGCCGGCACTGGAGATGACCGAAGCCGACTGGGACGGCGTGCTCGACGTGAACCTCAAGGGGGCGTTCCTCTGCTCGCAGCACGCGGCCAGGCAGATGCTCGGGCAGGACGACGGCGGGGTAATCCTGAACATCGGCGCATCGACAGGTATCCGGGGACGCCGCAACGGCGTCAACACTTGCGCGTCGAAGGCTGGGCTCATGATCATGACCCAGTGCCTGGCACTGGAGCTCGCACCCAAGATCCGGGTAAACACCATCGTCCCTGGCCTGGTTGTCACCAGAGAGACAACCGTGCGGTTCCACCTCGACGATCCTGCCGTCCGTAAGGGACGCGAACAGGCCATCCCATTGCACCGCCTAGGGCGTACCGAAGATGTGGCGGACGCGGTCATGCTCTTGCTCAGCCCGGAGGCGCAGTTCGTCACCGGTCAGAAACTCGTGGTCGACGGCGGCCAGAACATGTGGTGACCGCGTCCGGCAGAGCGCTACCCTATCCGTGCGCGTACCAGCGTGCGATGTTGACGCCGCAATGGAGCCCGCCGTTGAAAGGCGGGAGAACCCCGGGCTGACCCCGGCTCGCCGGTTGACCTTCTCGCCGCAATGGAGCCCGCCGTTGAAAGGCGGGAGCACTGCTCATCAGGGTCGTCAGCGCCGCGTCGGCCTCCCCGCCGCAATGGAGCCCGCCGTTGAAAGGCGGGAGCACTTGAATGCACCACGCACGTTCCCCGCAAAGGCTTCTGGCCGCAATGGAGCCCGCCGTTGAAAGGCGGGAGCACCCGTTTTGAAGATAACACCGCAGGCAAGCGGCCCGGGCCGCAATGGAGCCCGCCGTTGAAAGGCGGGAGCACGGCTCGCGGTTTTGGAGCCGTCTGACCAGCGTAAACGGGTGGGCGTGCGAGCGGTGCCTGAAACCGGGCTCGCCGGGGGTGTCGAATGGACTTGTCAAGGTGCGAAAACAGCCGCTGAGCTGCGTGCGAGCGCTCGCCGGGGTTGGACTCACCACCTCAGCGCTCGCGCTCACACGATTACAGTACTCGTCGAAGGGAGCCTTTGATGGTGGCCCAGGAACAGGAAGCGCGAGGAGTCGCCGGCCAGCCCCAGGTCGATCACCATCACGCTGTCCTCGGATGCCTTCATCAAGGCCTCCAGGTCAGTGCGCATGATGACCCTTTCATGGTCGGACAGGTCGCACACGAACACCGAGTACTGGATCCGCGTTCCGTACCCTTCCATGCACCCGGCGATGACGCGGAGCCTGCGGTCGTCGCGGATGTCGTAGGCCACCAGATACCGCCGGCGTGCCATGGCCGGGTCCTACCTGGTCACCAGGGGCTCGTAGGACGACAGCTCACCGGTCAGCCGGGCGGCCAGGATCCGGGCTTGCAGCTCGGCCGCACGACGGTAGCTGACCGCGTACCCGAACATCGGGTGCTTCACCTCGGTGGTCATACGCCGCTCCCATGCCCTGATCACCGACTTGCGCCCGTCAGCGGTCAACGTCACCGCCCCAGCGCGGACGGTGAAATCCGAAGCGGAGATCTCCCGGTTGTTGACCAGGGTCAGCACCGTGGAATCGGCGAGCAGCGGCCGGAACTCCTCGGCCAGGTCCAGGGCCAGCGCCGGACGGCCGAACCGGGGCCGGTGGAACAGCCCGACGTACGGGTCGAAGCCGACCGCGAGGCACGCGGCCAGCATCTCCTTGGTCAGCAGCCCATAGCAGAAGGACAGCAGGCAGTTCACCGCATCGGCAGGCGGGCGGCGGTTGCGCAGGCCGCTGAACGGCGGGCCGGGCAGGCTGTCCGCCCCGGTCAGCAGGGCCGGGAACGCCTCGAAGTACAGCCGCGCCGCGGTCCCCTCGACACCGAGCAGCGAGGCGGCGTCCTCGGTCCGTTCGGCCTGGCTGGCCAAAGCCGCGAGCTGAGCGACCCGGCGGGCCATCACCTCTCCCCCGTTCCGCCGCAGCAGGACGCGGCAGTTCCTGATCTTGCCGGCGATCATCTGCCGCGCCTCATCGAGCTGCCCGCGCGACGCGGCGGTGACCTGCCGGATGCGGAGCATCACGTTCTTGCTCGGCAGGCCGGTGGTCAGGCCGAGCAGCCAGCCGCCGTAGGAGAAGTGGAAGATATCGGCGTCACGCTCGAACAGGGCTCTCATCGCCTGCGCCGTGACCTGCACGTTGCCGTAGGCGCAGACGTGCAGCACGTCGATCAGCCGCACGCTGGCCAGCAGCTCGCGGTACTTCGAGACGGTCAGCCGGCCGCCGTCGATCCCCACCACCGCGCCCGGCTCGGTCACGTACAGCGGTACGGCGTCCGGGTCGGCCGCGATCAGCCGCCGCGGGCGGCTGTCCTGCCGGGCCGCGAGCACGTTCACCTCGTCGGGCAGGCAGATCCCGGCCAGCGAGCAGCGCGGGCACTTCGAGCTGGACCGCAGCGGCGGGGGCGGCGCCAACCTGGCGGCCGTCGTGCGCGCCTCGGCGGCGATCTGCATCGTGCGGGTGACCAGGTCCGGCGTCATCGGCACCGTCACCCGCTGCCTGGTCTCCGCGTAGAAGATCTCGCCGCGCTCCGCGGTGTACCCGTGCTCGCGCAGCAGCAGGACCTGGGCGCAGATCTGGACCGCGTCCGCTTCCCACGGCCCGCCGTCCCTGGCTGGCCGTCCCTTCTTCGTGTCGACCGGCACCACCGAGCCGCCCGAACCCTCCAGCAGGTCGAGCTTGGCGGTGATGCCAAGCCGCTCGCTGGACAGCTCGACCGAGCGCGCCGCCTTCACCGGGCCTTCGTCAGGCAGCGGGGCGGCGCCACCCCCGGCGTCCACCCGCCGATGCCGGCGGTCGCCCTCGGCCGTGTCGCTGCTCGGCGCCCACAGGGAGTCAACCCACTCCAGGAAGAACAGCCGGGGACAGTAGGCGTACTCGTTGAGCATCCGCGCCGGGACGAGCTCCGGCACCTCGGTGAGCACTACGCCCCGCCCCTGGCCAGGACGCCGCAGGCGAGGCCCCGTATCTGGCCATTTGCTCGCCGGGGCGGTAGATCACGCAGGATGACGCCGACAAGTTCATTCATGGTCTGCACTCTAGCATATGCCAAGCTTTTCCACTAATTTCCATTAATTACTTAAGGTAGTCGGCCCTGACGGTCTTCGCTGCGTGCTGGCGAGTCAGCGAGAGCCGACCCGGCGACTGATCGGGCCATGTCAAGGGGCACCCTGCTCAGTTGCCGAGCACTTCCGGGCCGCTGAAACTTCCGTACCCGCCCTGATCGTTACGCCTGATCGGAGCCTCAAGGACCGAGATGATACCGCGTGCAGCCAGCACGTCCGGCCGCAACCGCGTCCGGCGCGAGGCAGAAACCAGGGTCTCGTCGGCGACCAGCGACCTCGCTACGTCGCGGCTGCACGGCGCGGACCAGATCGGCCAGCGGAAGGCGCTCCGTTTCCAGTCAGCATCACACGCGGTGGTGTACAGCGTCCCGCGGGAGGTCCTGGCGACTGGGTAGAAGACCAGGCCGCGGAACGCCAGCCAGTCGGCTCCGGGGATGCCACGACGTTTCTCCGGAGACGGGTCCCTTGCCCGGAGGGCGTAGATACGCTCACCGCGGACGTCCCAGGACAACGACGGCAGGGTACTGTCGTAGGCCCACGGACCGAACAGCGCCTCGCGCAGGCGCTCCCGGTCGACATCGCGAAGCAGCGTCCGGACCATGCCGAGAAACTGCTGCTGCCCGGCCGTGAAGTGCAGGTGGGTCGGCTTGGCCTTACCACCGTTGCCGTCGAATGCGCCTTCCGCGACCAGGGCGCACAGGTGATCAGAGGCGGCGCGGCCGGTTTCGGTCCGGGCGACGGTTTCGAACCACCGACGGAGCAGCGACCCGTCGGGCTTGGCGTCGAGAAGGGGCGAACCTTCCGGGAAGCTGAGCAGGACGCTGCCGTCCCAGCTCTCCCGGTCGGCGTCCAGGACATCCAGGACCGCGTCGGGATCACCGATGCCGCCGAGAATCGCGTGCGGCACCACGTCGTCGGTCCACCGGAGCGTCGCACCGGGAACGGCCGCCGCCACCGCGTCGAGCGTGCCGAGCGCGGCCAGGAACCCGAGCGGGTTCGTGCCGGCCAGGGCGGACAGCGCGACCTCGTTCATCGGGCCTCCTCTGCGCACACTGCGCGTTGCGTAGCCTGCTCGGCGGCGCTGACCCGGTGGTCGGCCAGGCGCAGCAGGCATTCGAGCCAGGCCAGGCCGAACCACCCGTAGCGCCGGACCATGAGCCAGAAACGATCCGCCACCCCGGAGTCGATGCGCTCCATGCCCGCGGCGGTGCCGTGTTGCAGGCGCACGTCGAGATAACTGAACGAGGCAATGGCCGGATGATCGTCCCGGATGGCCGGCGCGAACGGCCGGCAGTAGCCGTGATGGCTGGCGACCAGGTGCAAGACCAGGTCCCAGTCGGCGGCCCGGGCCGCGAGCTCGCGCGAGCGCTGGATCATGGCCACGCTCAGTGCCTCGTGCCGGGCACCTTTCGGATAGCCGGCCTCGCGGCGGGCCCGCTCGCGCTGGGCCCGGGAGCTGGCGATGACGCCCGACTTGGCTAGCACCTCGTCACCCGTGACCTGCCCGTCGCGCAGCATCGTCTGGAACCGCGGATCGGCCTTGCCGAGATCATGCAGGCGGCCGGCCAGGGCCAGATCTGCGGCCAGCCCGGCGGGCAAGCCGCAGCTCACGGCGATGCGACCGGCCCACTCCCCCACGCCGTCCAGATGGCCGCGGAGCGGGATTGGGACTCCGGTGAACGAGCTCGTCTCCGGCTCGGATTCGACGCGGTCGCCGGCTGGTTCCTCCGAGGTTTCCAGGCGCGGCAGCCGCCGTTTGCCGGTGACGACGAAGATCGTCGGGCTGGGCAGCGCATCGGTGCGCTCGACTGGCACCCGGGTGACGACCCGCCCTCCGTCCTCGTTCAGGACCCGGATGAGGCGGGCGGTGAGATCGTCGCTATCGTCGAGGACGGCGTTAGCCCGCGCCAGCCAGTCGCTGACGACCACCTCGTCGTCCTCGTCCAGGTCGGCGTCGACCTCGCTGGGCAGCGGGAGCGGGGGCAGGTGGTCGGCCAGGTGCGAAAGCACGGCCGGGTGCAGGCGCAGGATGGCGCGCCAGCGCTGCTCGGCCTGGACCCGGTGGCCCAGGTCGGTCACCTGAGCGGTGCTTCCCGGGGCCCAGTTGCGGCTCTCGATCCCGCCGTAAGACGCCGGCACCACCAAGGTGTCGCCCGGAACGATGTCCTGCCCGCTGCGGGCGATCGTGCTGTTGTCGCCGGACCAGCGCAGAACAGGCTTGATCATCGCACCGCGGGGTCGGGTGCGGCCCGCGTCGGCCTCGTCCGTGACCGCCCCCTCGACGTCGGCGACGTCCAGGTCGTGCCCGGCCGCATCACCGCCGGCGAGGCGGGCCAGCCAGCGGCGTACGGCCGGCAGGGGCACTGGCATCGCCTCGCCTGAACCCGGAGGGCAGTCAGGATGGCGGATTCCGACGGTGATCCGGCGGCGCTGAGGATGCCGTCCCGGTCGACCCGGCCGAACCGCTGCTTCAGCGCGTCCAGGCTGGCGCACTCTGTGACCAGGCTATCGAAGTCGAAATCGGCCCCTGCCTCGATCGACTGGGTCGCGCAGATCACGAGCGGGCGATCGCCAGGCCGACGTTCCCGGCCGGTTCGGATACGCGACGTGATCTGGCTCATCAGGTCGTCGCGGTCGAACGGGCGCATGCGGCCGGTGATCAGGTGACAGTCGAGGCCCGGGTCCTGGGCCAGCTCCTCGTGGGCGAGCCGGGCCGTCTCGACCCGGTTGACGACGACGCCGATGACCTGGCCGGCCTCGGCGAATCCCCGCGCGTGCTTGGCCGCCTCGCGCGCCATGGCCGCACGATGGCTCGGGCCGTCCTTGCCGCGGCTCTTGACCACATGCTTCGTGGCCAGCTTGCGGGCCGAGAGGCGCCGGGCCAGCACCGGGGTGACCGCCGGGTCGCGGTCCCGGTCGCCGAGCCGGCGCACGATCTGGCCGGCCGCGATCTCCCCGGGCGTGGCCGACAGCTGGACGCACTGCCAGCGATCCGGCAGCCCGGCCTCCGCCGGAGGCCGGTACCGGCGGGCAATCACATCGAGGGTGCCGGCAAACGGCCTGGCCAGATGCACCTCGTCAAGCAGGAACAGGACGTCGTTGGCCAGCAGGCCGGCGTGGACCGGGCGCATGCTTGAGCTGATCCCGTAGCCGCGGAACAGTAGCCGGGACCCGACCTGGTCCACCGTCGAGACCAGGACCGCGGGCGCATCCGGCCGGAGCGCCCAGGATTCGTCCGACACGATGCCGCCGCGGAGCTCGGCGCACTGCAAGGGGACGCGGCCGGGTTCGCCCAGCGGCGCAGCTAGGTCACGGAGCTTGGCGGCGACGGCAGCCACCACCGGATCGTTGTTGTCTCGCAGTTGACGGGCCAGGTGACGGGCCCGCGCGGCGGCCTGCTGGACCACGACCCGCCGGTCGATGACGAACACGACCCGGCGCGGCATGTCGTTCCGCAAAGCCATCAAGAACACGGCGATGTCGATGACAGCAGTCTTTCCCGCCGCGGTGGGCAGGTCTAGCAGATCAGGCCACCGTCCGGTCGACGCGACTTGCGCGAGCAGGTCCTCTTGCCAGGGAAACGGGGCCAGTGGTTTGCCGGAGCCTTCGTCCCGGTTGACGGCGCCGAAGAACGCCGGGAAGTGGTGTGTGCCGAGGCCGCCGATCACCGGGTGTCCTCCTTCGACCTGCGCGGCAGGCACAGCCCGTAGCCGAGGTAGCGGCCGGCGCCGATAAGGACCGGGCCGGCGACCGGTTCGGCGAACTCAATCTCGGCGTGCACGCAAGCACGAGGCGTCCCCCGGCCGGTCTGGTAGCCGGGGAAGTACGCCCGGCCGCCATCACGCCTGCCGACCGGGCTTGCTGGGATGCCGGCCAGCGGCGCGTCGAGCCGGATCGTGACGCGGACGTCCCCGGGCTGGCCGACGAGCCCAGCAAGGACACAGGCCCGGGCGACCGAAGCGGCGGCCTCCGCTTCGGCGCGATCACGGGCCCGGGCCTGGCGGCTGCGGAGATTGCCGGGGAACCGGTCAAGCGCGACCGGGGTCACGGTGAGCCACCGACGAGTTGGGCGGCACCAGTAGTCCCGCGTGGTGGTCCTGCGCCGCGGCGCCAGCGCGGTGTCGAGCCAGCCCGGCTCGGCGGCCGCCCGGTCCACGCCGAAGTCCTCGAGGATCAGCCGGGTCACCTGCCCGCCACCGCGAGCCGGCAGGAAGAGCTCGAAGCCAGCGGCCGCCCAGGACCGGAGCGCACGTTCGACCGCTTCCCGCTCGTGCTCGGGGCAGTCGGCGGGCAGGATCAGTGCGACCCCGAAGACGGCGCCGTCGCTGTGCGTGCTGCCGGCGTTGACCAGCGGCACCACGGCTAGGTGGGGCCGCTCCGACGGCGGCGTCCGGCCGCCGTCGGAGGCTGATCGCTGATGACCGGAAAGAATCTCCGGGGACGGCTGATCGCCGTGAGAGAGCAGCGCGTTCCGGCAGGCCCGGGCGATGGCCAGGGCCTGCACCGAGGACGGCCGCCTCCGCGCGGTGACGCCCAGAACGTACCAGTCACCACCCAGAAGCGGGACGCGCGGACCCGGCCGGCTCGGGCCCGGACGGTGGTACTCGGTCATCCCGGCGGGCAGCATCCGCGGCTCTTCGCCGTGGTGGGTGGCGAACGCCTGCTCTAGCTGGTCGGCCAGCCCCGCGCGTGGCACGCGGAGCCGGATGCTCCCGGGCCCGCGGCCGGGCGCCCAGGTGTGTTCCGGGCCGTGGTCTTCGCACCGGCACGCGACCAGGGTCGAGGAGTGGCCGATGCGGCCGACGCGGCCGAGCAGCGCGTCGAGCGCGGCACGCTGTCCGGCGGTGGGCCGGGCGGCGGGCCAGAGGAACCAGACCGTCGGCTCGTCGGGGATGACCGTGGGATAGGTCCGACCCTGCTTGCCACGGAACTCGGGCAGGACCTGGAGAGTTGCTGTAGTCTCCCGGCCGGTGGCCATCCCGGCCCGCGCCGCGTCGGTGGCGGCCTTCGCGTCGAACTTGGCCACGGCGGCCTGGGCGCGGCGGACGGCGCGTCCGTCCCTTGATTGCTCGGCCTCCCGCAGGCCGCGGCAGGCTTCGGCCATCTTTACGTAGGTCCCGGAGAGGTCGCGCGCCAGCGCGCGCGGGTCGTTCACCGGCACGTAGTGCGTCACCACGTTGCGCTGGTGTCCTTCGCCGCAGTGGATGAGCGGCGGGTCCTGCTCCTCAAGCCACCGCAGGGCGCTTCGCTCATCCGGGTCGGGGATGTCCTGATCGGCCCACGCGGCCACCATGGCCGAGAACAGGCGAGCGGGGTGCGGCGGCCACTCATGCTGGTTGCGGTCGTTGAACCTTGTAGCGGTGTACCGGCCGGCCAGCAGCTCGACCGCGATGGCAAACACTACTCCTTCCCTGATTCGCCGGTTTCGGTCAGCTTCCGGCTGCGGCGGATCAGCTCGACCAGCCGCTCGGCCGGGCGCAGGAGCAGCTCACCGTCCCGCCAGGGCAGGCCGGCCGCAGCCGCTCGGTCGGCGGCTTCCGCGGTCAGCTTGAGCGCGTCGGCGCTGCTGAGGCCGAACTCCAGCGCGGTCCCGTCCCGGCCCACCATGGCGAAGGTGATCATGCCGTCAGCGACAAGGACGCACCGGGACCGCAGGTCGAAACCCGCCTCGAAGGCCAGGGCGGCGGCGGTCAGCCCGAGTGCCGCCAGCGCCGTGCGCGCGGCCCGTTCGGCCTCCCTGTGCTGGCCTTCTTCGAAGGCCGAGCCGTCCGGCCGGGTGGGGAAGCGGAGCCGCCGCAGCTGGATGAACGAAAGCACGGTGGTGGCGACGATCTCACTGGCCGTCACGCCGCCCGCCCGGTAGTCGATCGAGGGCGTGACATTGCCCAGGTTGGCCTGGGACGGTCGCCCCGCCTCGCCCCTCTGGCCGCTTTCCTTGGCGCCGAACAGCTTGGGTTTGCCGGCTTCAGTGACCGCCAGGGCGGGATCCAGGGTCCAGGTTCCGTCGGCGGCTTCGTAGAGCTGGCCAGCCTGGCGCTCGATGCCTATGGGGTCAATCCGGGAGGCCGTCTTAGCGCCCCGCTCGATGCCCAGGGCGACAATTTCGGACGTGATCGCACGCTCGTACTTGGCCCCGAGACCGCCCCGGGGACCGGTGGAGTCCCAGCCGCCGAACACCAGTGTGTGCGGGCTGTGGTAGTACAGGCCGGCTGCGTCCTGCGGGCGTGCCTCGGTGATGGCACGGCCCGCGGGACCGTTGCGGAAGAGCTGGTCCCCGTCGTAGCTGTCCCGCAGGAGCGCGTCGAAGATCCGGTGTGACGCCTCGTAGTCGCTGATGCGGTCTAGTCCCGGCAGGCCAGAGGAACCGAAGTCGACCGACGTTACCGGGGCTGCGAGCTGGCCGTCGCGGATGGCGTCAAGGAGGGCCAGCTCGAGCCGGTTAGCCTGGGAGGCGACGGAATCGAGCACGACCGCCTCGGTAACCGGCCCCGCGACACCGTCCGCCGACGGGACGCGCCGCTTCTCGGTCGCGTACTTGGTCTCGGCGTTGTCCGCGACGGAATACGTCGGGGGGAACACCTTGTCGGCGGCACCGCCGAGCGGCTGGAGCACCGTACGGCACCGTACTCCGACGGCGTCTCCGTCGACGCCCTTCCGGAGTTCGTCGTAGGTCAGTGACATGGGATTCCTTTCGCTTGGTCTGCGAGTCCGCCCTAAACCCACCCGGCTAGGGCAGGAGACGGGGGGATGCCCCGGCTGCGGGCTCGGTGTCGACCTGCGGTTCGCACCGCAGCACCTCTTGGTCTGGTCAGCCCAACCCGGGCTGGCCCGATCTCCATCTCTGGCAAACTCATAGAGCCCTCACCTTCCTGGGCTGGAGGCGGGCCATGACGGCCTGGTTGGCCTCCCAGCCGTCCGGGAACTTGACCGGGACGTTGAGGTGCACCGGCTCGACGGACGGGTGCGCGTCGAGCAGTTCGGGGATGCCGGCTCGGGCCACCACGATGCAGGCGTGCCGGTGCCTGCTGGTGAGCACGCACAGTCGGCCCGCCTCCAGGTGGAACGCGGTCGCGTCGCGGCGCCCGGACAGCGGGTGCAGCACGATCACCACGTCGAACTCCCGGCCCTGCAAGCTGTTGGCGGTGTCGACGGTGACCCCGGCCAGGCCGCCGGCCCGCAGCCGCGCGCGGATGGCCTGGGCCTGATCCCGGTGAGCGGTCCCCACCGCGACGCGATCAGCCGTGACCGGGGCGCCGGCCACGGCCCGTTCGGAATAAATTACCGGCCCCCGCTGCAGGAGACGGGCGGCTAGCGCGGCGCACGCCGTGACCGCTCCCTCGTCGGTCCGCACCGCATGCCGGGCGGGCAGTTCGTGCAGGGCCCACCCGGTCCTGGCGGCCATCTCCAGGGTCAGGTCACAGGCATTTTTACGGAACGAAGCGGCAGTGAACGCCATCCGGCGCTGCTCCGCCCGGCTGCCTGAGCGGAACCCGGTGAACGGGTAGAAAGCCTCAGACACCAGCTCGGCGGCGGGTTCCGGGAGCCGCCACGACACGGGCAGCCTGCGCACGCCGATGCCCGGGTTGTGGCGGAGCAGGACCGCGACCGCGCTCTGCATCGGGTCCCAGGTCAGGCCGGTCCATCGTTCGGTCTGCACGGCCGAGAACGGGTCGAGCTGGCCGGGGTCGCCGACGAACAGGGCCCGGCCGAACCGGCCCGCCACCCGCAGCAGCAGGTCTGAGCGCATCTGATAGGCCTCGTCCACGATCGCCCACGGCCGCAAGGCGTCCCGGACCAGCGCCCACTTGTGCGCCGTGCCGGTCACTACCGGGCATCCGGCCAGGTCCGCGGCGCTGACGGCGACGGTCACGTTCGGGTGCCGGGCGACGCGGGGCGAGGGGACGTAGTCGCTGGCGGCCAGGCGGCCGATCTGCAGCTGTGGTCGCGCGCCGGCCAGCCGGCTGGTCAGGTCGTCGACCTGCTCGTTGGTCTGGGCGACGACCATGACCGGCTCGCCCGCGCCGGCGAGCCGGGACGCGGCGGCCACGACCAGGGTCGACTTGCCGGCGCCGGGCGGGGAGTCGACCACCACGCCACGTTCCGCCGTTTCCAGCCCGGCCAGGATCTCCTCGGTGGCCCGGGCGGCGAGCTCGGCCGGGTTCGTCATGACCACGCCTCCCCCGCGTCGTCGTCGGACGGGACGTACGGCTGGGGTGGGCCGCCGTGCGTCCACGGGGTGTCCTCCGGCGCCGGGAAGTCGGGCAGCCGCTGGAAGCGGTCGCCGAAGGCCGCGTAGCAGACCGCCTCGCCGGTTCCGGGCACGCTACCCGGCTCGGGGGTCAGGGCGCGGCCCATGCCGCCCTTGAGCTCGAGCAGGACCGCGGTGCGATTCCCGGCCGGGGTGACCGAGACGACGCGGGCCTGCTGGGAGGGGTGCGCGGGTGAAGTGAGCACCGCGCCGGGCGCGGCGAGCACCACGTCGTCCGTCTCGACGGTAACCCGGGGACGCAGCACCCGCCGCCGGCCCGTGGCGTCGACCCGGTCCGGTTCTGCTGCGGTGACGGTGCCGGTGAACGCCTCGCCGGTCATCCGGTGCTCGGCCATCACCAGCGGGTCGTCGAAGGCTCGCTGCACGGCGTACTCGGCCTGGGCTTTCTCCAGCCCGGCGAGCCTGCGGGCCGCGCTGACCGCGGAGTCACGCCGCGGCTGCGGCGGTCCGCCGTCGCGGATGTGACCGGCGTGCCAGGTGAACGCGTCCTTGTCCGCGTCCCACCGGGAGCCCACGTGCGCGCCGGGCGGCAGCGTGCGCAGCAGCTCCACCGCCCGCCACATCAGCGTCCAGGCGGGCGTGAGCTGGGTGGCCAGCGCCTGGGCGAGCGCGTCCTTCGCGCGCCGCATGGCCCGGCCGTCGCCGGTGGCCCGGGCGGTGCGGATGGCCAGCAGCCGCGGCTCGAGGACCTCGTTGTCGAACGTAGGGTCGGTCGCCGGGCCGGCCGGGGGGCAGCGCACGGGGTCCTCGGCCTGGGCCGCGGCCTGCGCGCCGGTCAGGCCGGGCGGCGGGTCGATCCAGCCGAGCAGCGCGCCCAGGTTGAGGTCCTCGAGCGGGCTCTGCCCGGTCGCCCAGTGCAGCGCCAGCGCCTGGGTCATGGGCAGGGTCAAGCTGGAGGGCGGAACCTCGGCTCGTTCGGCGAAGAAGGTGAGCCAGCGGCCGAGCAGCGGCACGTTCTCCGGGACGGCGTACGGCCCTTCGGTCCGGCGGAACCTGGTGGACCGGCCGAGCAGGCGGGTGAAGGCGAGGCCGGCTGGGTTCGGCAGCAGCAGCTGGGGGGCGTCGGCGAAGCGGACCCGGGGTTCCCGGGCGTTCACCGTCTCCTCGCGGGTGAGGTAGCACCCGATGTAGTCCAGGATGATGGCCGCCAGCTCGGCGGCGAAGGCGAACCGCTGGTCGCGGTCGCGCG
>Ga0137379_10003405_pt1 | contig 14860 bp, 17 predicted proteins | sample SagtaG_18_FD_104812 | JGI IMG/M metagenome (GOLD analysis project Ga0137379, IMG submission 104812) | Vadose zone soil microbial communities from Sagehorn Ranch, Mendocino, California, USA - Sage2_L_80_16 metaG | ecosystem: Environmental > Terrestrial > Soil > Vadose zone | place: USA...
CGGCCTGATCGCCGACGGACACCTCGAGGTGCCGATCGCGAACGTCTACCCGCTGGCGCAGGTCCGCCAGGCCTACACCGAGCTCGAACGCCGCCACACCCGCGGCAAGATCGTCCTCAGGCCATAGCAGTAGACCTAACGGATCGAGGCTAGCTTCAATACCAGTGACTTAAGGTTGGCTTGGTCGTGTCTTGGTTGGTGGGTTGATCGGGATGGTGCGCCAGTGCGGGCGACGGTCACGGTGTCGGCGGGGTCGCGGGTGGGCTGGGGCCGGTTGCGGTGCTCGTCGCGTTTGACGCCGAAATTGGACATCTTGCGTTTGACGACGCGGGGGTTGGAGCGCCTGCGGGGTGGGGGTAACAGGCGGGCGGTGATTTCGCGGAGCGCCCCGGCCACTGCCGTGGCCAGGTGGTCACGTGATAGCTGCGAGGCCGGCAAGCTGATGGAGCTGCGTAACGCGGAGCGATAAGTGACGGAATGATCTGGGCACGCCGGGCCCCGCCCAATCCGGACATGAGTAACGCCCTGGCCGAAGGTATTTCTCCCCGACCAGGGCGTGTGTCCTGAGCTGTAATGGGTGGACCGGAGGTTACAGCATACGAACCGGTACGCTACAGTCCTGGCCTGCAGTTTCTTGCTCCCGCTGATCCGCGAGCGCCGCGCGAGCTCGTGCACGTCATCCACCACCAGCCAGGCTCGGTCGCCCAGTCCATCATGAGCGGCTAAGCGACCGGGTTTCTTGGCTGAACCGAGAATTGCAGGTAACCGTTTTCCTGTCCTCGGATATGCAGGGTCCATAACTGGGTGCTCTGCGCTCGACGCGCGGTCGAACTAGCACGATTACGAGCCACGCAAAATCGGCAGGGAGGATAGAGCAGAGCTTCCGACACGGCCTGGCTTCCGTACGTGGTGCCGTGCTCCAGGTACCGACCGTACATCCAGGTTGGCCGGGACTACGAGGGCGGGCTGTTGGCGGGCCGCCCGGCTTTCGCGCAGTTCAGCGCGACGCTAGGGAAGCTGTACCCCGGATGGTTCGATGCGGCACCAGGTCAATCTCCTCGCTGGTATCCGGACAATCTCACGTTCCGCTTTGTCGATGCATGCATCGCTGAGGTGTCGCTCAGGGGCGAGACGGGCGAGGTTCCCAGCGACGCTGTCGAGGCAACGGTCCTGGATCTGGTCGACTACCTCGACGCGCGTGAGTCTCGTGTCGCGTGCGCTCATCGCGTCTCCCACCTGATGACCGAGGACAGGCAGGAAATGGCGCTTGCTCGCGTCACCATCCTCGCCCATCGCCGGTGGCAAGAAACCCAGCAGATCGCCGAGGTGATACCGACCGCGCGCTCGGCGTTCAACGGCGAACCTCCGCACACGTTCGCGAACCCCGAAGCCACGCTGATCAGCTACGCGACGGGACCAGACCCGTTCAAGCTCCGAACAGAGGCCGAGCGCCGCATTAACCGCCTCCTGCTCGCCCTCCACCTGCTGTATGGCGCAACAACCGCGAGCATGTATGAAGTCATCGGAGAAACGACGTCCGTGTGCAGGTACACGGCACAGCTTGACGTTCTCCAGCACGACCCGCATCCAGTGCCGGCGCGGCCTGCGGTCGTTTCTCAGGCGATGGTGACGCCGGTCGAGCGCCTCCTCGCCTTGTATGACAGAACGGAGCACCGGACACCGAAGGAAGTTGTCCATGGGCTGGAGATGGCGGTACTCAAGTTCACGGATTCGTTCTCTCCGAAACCGTGGTTCGAAAAGATCGTCGACCTTGCCACCGCCCTCGAGGCCACTCTCTTCGGCAAGGACAAGGTCGATGTCACGCTGAGGATCTGCTCCCGCGCTGCGCACATCCTGTCGACGGACGCTGACCCCCCGACGACCATTTACGCGGATGTCAAGGCGTTCTACGACATGCGGTCGAGCCTTGTGCACGGCTCGGTAATCACACAGAGGGAACTCGACAAGTGGACCGCGGCCGTCTCCGTCGTGTCGGAGGAACGGTCGCCCCGAATGCGCATCGAGTTCGTCGTTGATCGTCTGCGGGATCTCGTTCGCCGGTCGATCTTGGCGCGGCTGGTGCTCAACACCGAGGGGCGATGGCCTCTACGAGGGGACCCACCCCCTCTCGACCAATTGCTGACCGACGCCCGTAACGCCGAGGAGTGGCGAAGCGCATGGCACCAGGGCATGACAGACCTCGGTGCTGCCGAGGCGGTCCAGCCGGCGTCGCCGCTCGTTGACAGCGTCTTTGACGACTATCCCGGCAAGACTGACGAATGAGTCACCGATAACGCCCGCGGCGGGTATCAGTGGCCGGGGAGTGGTGACGGACGTCGCCGATGGTGACCGACGAGCGCCGATAACGGGCGGACCCACTGCATCCAGGGTCGCCGCGCCGGCGGACTGGCGAGAGCCTCACGCACACGTTGCGCCAGATCGGACGGTTTGACCGTGGCGACAGCGGGGGAGAGGCGCTCGCAGGCAGCTGGCAGCTGCCAGCCCTGAGACGCTGGCGCATGCGCGCCAGCGCAATCAGGCTAAAGCGCGGCGGAGGCTGCGGGCGCGATCGTTACCGCGTGCGCGGCGGCGGCTCTGCTGCTATGAAGGCGCCGTCGGGCCTTTTCGAAGACCAGCATTCATGGGCGGCAACGGGATTCGGGCAGTGTCTGCCCGAGTTGGCGCCGCGGCAGCAGTAGTGCGCCGATGAGGGCGACGAGCCAGCCGATTCCGGTCGGCAATAGGTTGATCACCACGATCCAGCCGAGGTTCTCGACGCCCCGGACGGCCGCGATCACGCTGGGCAGGATGTACAGGGCGACCAGCAGCCAGATCAGCGCGACCCAGAAGATGAAGCTATGCGCTGACGCGTTCATGTGGTGCCTCCCGCTTTCGAGAATGTCACGTCGGCGAGCCAGATCGCCGCGCAACGCCGGGCTTGTGGATAACGGGCTGTGGCCGGGCAGCGAGGCTGGTGCGCGTTGCGGCGCGTACTGCCTCGGCGGCGCTATGCGGGAAGCTGTCCGCTGCGAGCCGTGCTGGTGAACTGGTGATGCTTGGCGTGCTGGACCGCTCAGCGCCTGCGATCTGGCGGGCGATGCTGGCGATCGTCGGCTCGGGCAGGTTGGTGACGGCCTCCAGGACCATGGCAAGCTCGTCTGGCCCGAGCGGGGATCGCCCGGCCGCGCGGGCTCGGGCCTGTAGCCGTTCGGCGATGCGCTCGCCGCGCGATTGTGCCTGTTCTTCTTCGCTGGCGCCGGGACCTGGCGCGGCGAGGTCGCCGGGGGCGTGTTCGGCCAGCGGGTAGCTGTCATCTTCGCCGGCGGAGGTCAGGGCGGGCCGGGTGGCGGCGGGGTCGCCGACGCGCGGGTCGGGGGAGTGGACGAACAGTGGCGCTGCCTGGCGCATCGCGTCCAGCGGGCTGATGCCGTCAGCCCGGAGCCTGTCGTAGCGTGCCATGCCGTAGGCGTGGAGTGCGTGCAGTCGGTCCTCGCATTTGCGCATCGCGGCTGCGGCGGCAGGTCCGGCGTCGGCATCGTATGCCGCGCCGGCCCAGGCGCGTCCGGCTTGGGCCAGGTCGGCGTGGGCGAGCCAGCGCTGATCGTGGGCCGGCGCCCAGCTCGCTCTGGCGTGCTGGGCGAGCAGCCATTCTTGTTCCCTGAGGACGCGGGTGGCGTGCTCATCGTCGCGGGCGGCGGTTCTGGCGTCGTGCAACGCCTTGCGGTGGATGGCGACCTGGGCCATCGCGGCGGCGAGGGAGGCGAGCTGGGCGACGCGCTGCGAGCCGTGGCTCAGTGCTTCCTCCAGCGGGTCAGCGTGGCGGCTAGGATCCATCTGGCTGGCTCCTTGTTCTCAGGGTCCGTCGGCGCGGTGCGGTCACCGGGCGGGGCCGGGTGGCCGGCGCGGTGTCGGCCCGTGAGGTGGTTGTCGGCTAGCCCGGCGTCCTCGGTGGCCGCCGGCGGCGGCATCGGACGGCCGGGCCGGATGCAGTGTCGCGGGGAACGCTGCTGGCGTGAGCGTGGTCGCCGCTGTCGCCTGGTCGCGATTTGCGGGGTGCTGCCGGACGGCCTGGCGGGCGGCTGTGTGCAGGTCCTCGGCGGCTTGGCGGGCGGCGGCGGCCTGGGCGGCGTGCCGCTGAGCTTGCCGCAGCGCGGTGACGGCGTCGGCGAGCGCGGCGAGGCGCATGATCAGGCCCACCTGGGCCAGGCCGGGGTCGTGGGTGGTGAACGCGGCGGCGGACAGCAGCCTGGCGGCCCGCCGGAGGCCGTGCCCGGCCGGGGTGGGGCGGGGGATCCGGCCGTACGGGATGCGCGCGGCGCGGCCGTACGCGCAGGCGGCCTGCCGGATGACCCGGCTGCCGAGCACTGACGCCGCGACGTGCAGCACGTCCGCCGTGGCCCAGGCCGCGTCGGCTGCAGCCGACGGGTCGGTGGCGGCGAGGGACCGGATCTGCTCGGCGCCGTTGGCGCAGGTCTTCCCGGCGTTATCCCAGATCGCGGCGCGTTCCTGCGGTGTCAGCCGGTCCGGTGCTGGGCGGGCGGCGTCTGGGCTGGTCCAGCGGCGGCGGAGCTTGGGCAGGGTCAGGTCGGCGGCGAGCTTCCCGCCGCCGTACCAGACTGGCTCGCCCGCGCGGGTGGTGTCGGCGGGCAGGGCGACGGCGTACCCGGTGACCTCGCCGGGGTTGCGGTGCTGAACCGCTGGCGGACTAGCACCCCCGCCTCGCGCAGGCCGGCGAGGAACTCAGCTTCGCCGGCTGCAGCTGCGGCGGCCGTGCTGACCTCGCGCAGCAGCACGACCCGTGGCGCCTGCGCCCAGCCGCGCCGGCTGGCCTTCTCGGATTCGGCCCGGCTCGGGCGCGACGCGGCGGTGCGGTCGGCCGGCGCGGTGCGCTGCAGCCCGAACCGGGCCTCGGCGGCCAGGCACGCCTCGCGGACCTTGTAATAGTCGTTCGACAGCCGGGGCCGGCCGCCGTCCTGGCGGGCGAGGGTGGCCACGATATGGATGTGATCACCGGCGTGCCGGACGGCGACCCAGCGAACCGCGTCGTCTTCCTCGCCCCGTCGGGCCAGGCCGGTGCGGTGCATGATCTCGGTGGCCGCGTGCGCCCATTCCTCGTCGCTGAGCATCCGGTCACCCGGAGCTGCCCGGGCCACGCAATGCCACACCGGACGATCGGGAGCGCGTGCGCTCAGGGCCGCGATCGGTTGCTGCAGCAAGCCGTTGAGCCGGCGGAAGTCCCTGGATCCTCCTGGTCGCAGCGGTGGTTCGAGCTCAGCGGGGTGCCGCCATCCGGCGACGATATGCGGGTCGGTGTGCTCCTCACGCCGGCCGGGCCCGTATAGGTACCAGATCAGGCCGGCGGGCCGGTGGCCGCGGAGCACCTTCCCGATCACGGCAGCCGCTTCCGCAGCTCGTCCGCGGCGGCGTCCAGGTGCCGCGCCCGGCGGATGCTCTCCGCCGCGTACGGAAGCAGATCCGCGGAACGCTGCCCGGTAGCGTTCAGCTTCGCCACCGCCTGGTTCAGGTTCACTCCGGCCCGGCGGATCAGCCCGGCTGAGCGGATCAGCTCCGCTAGCGCGTCGCGGAGTGGGCCGTTCACCGCGCCGCTCTCGTTCCGCGCGATCGCGAGCGCCGCCTGCGCCGCGTAGGCTCCCCGGGCTAAGCCGGCGCGCGTGGCGGCGGCGTCCAGGTCGCTGAACTCCTGGTCGGTGAGCGTGAACTCCACCCTGCGCGATCGGGTGGCCTGCTGGCGAGACCGCCGTCCCGCAGGCCTGCCCCATCGGTGACTGTCGCTGCCGGCTTCCTGAGCCATTTCCGTCGTCCCCTCGTGCCGCCGCGGCCGCCTTGGCGGTCGGCCCCCTGGCCGTCTGGCAGTGGCTTTGGTTCTTTCTTGTCGTGTGGCTGAGTGTCACTATGCGTCTGTGGACCGCGCCCGGTCCAGCGTTAATCCGGGTTTATGCATATCTTGCTTCGCTGTGCTTTCTCGAAGGTGCCCGGCTGCGATGGAAGGGGCTTATATTGCCGTCGATCCGATGTTAAGATCACACACAACTAATCACATCACACCAGGTCAGAGTGCTGATTAGAATGAGCGGAGAACTTCTACGACGCTCGCGCAACGCGAGCAGATGGCGCGTTGAGAAGAATCGAATACGCTGGAGTTCACCAGCGTTCAGTACAGTTCACGGGCTATCTCTGGCAACACGAGAGCCTTTTATCTGTGTTAATTCTGCGCTGTTCCCGGGTCTTGTCTTTGGTGATCACGGGCTCCGGGCCGGCAGTGGGTCGGAACCGTCAGGCGGATCTTGGGCGACCCGTGACGGCATCCCGATGCCGGTGAGGCCCGACAGGCTCGCCGTGCGGGCGGGTCACCACCAGGCTCCGCGTTCCGCTTCATGGTTTGGCTTGCCTCCTGCAGATCGTTCCGCCGTTCCGTGCTGCGCTCCGTCCTGGGTGCCCGCTGCGGTCCGTTCCTCCTCCGCCCGGCACCCGGCGGTGACCGTGGCGGTGTGGTCGGCGAATCGGGGGCGGAGCGGGGAGCTGGCGATGATCCGGTGCTCTGTCCACAGATCCGGGCGGCGGCGTCGGCCTTACCGCTGCCCGGTGGTCAAGGTAGCGACGCGGGCGCGGGAACTGAGGTGAGGGTCATGGGAGAGATCGATCGCAGGCGCAGGTGCCTGGAGCAGGCTTGCGGGCTGGCCGCGGCGCTGACCGCGAGCTGGGACGCGTTCGACCTGCTGAGGGCCATCTGCCAGCAGAGCGGACACGGCTCGCACGAGCTGTTCGCCGCATACGCGTTCGCGGCGCAGGCAGCGGCACAGGGCCGGACCATCATCAGGGCGGCTCCGTCGCTGCCGGCTGGCCATGGCGCGGAGACCGGGGCGGGTGAGTGCGTTCCGGATGACCTGGACGAGCTCGCCGATGAGCTGGCTGGCCTGGCGCGGGTGCTGCACGGCTGCCTGGCGTCGGCGGCGCGCGAGGCGCCCGATCCCGTCGATGGGGCGGCCTGCGCGGATGCCGCGATCCAGGCTGCGCTGGTCTGCGAGTTGCTGGCGGGGGATCGCTGATGGGGGCGGCCACCTTCGGGGAGCTGCTCGGGGCGGCCAGCGGGCATCTCCAGGCCGCAGCTCAGGTTCCGGACGCCGGGCTGGAGCGCGAGCCTGTCGTCGCGGCGATCCGGCAGGCGCGTCGCCTGGTGGGCGCCTTATCGCGGTACCTCGATGACGTCATCGCCGATGAGCAGGTCGAGGTGATCATGATCCGGGACGCGGGTACCCAGGCGCATGCCGCCGTCCAGGCCCGTGAGGCGCTGGCGATGGCGGGATCGAGCCTGCGGGCCGCTGGGCACGGCATCGGGCACGAGATGCTCCGGGCGGACCCGCTGGCCGCCCGCCTGGCCGAGGCGGTCATGTGCCTGCGGGCCGGCCGCGACCTGCTGCGTACTCACGCCGTCACCAACTCTGACGGGATCCGGTCACCGGCCTCGCGCTGGACTGCGGTCCTGACCACGCCGGCATTCACTGCGGCGCTGCTGGATCAGATCGCGCGGCAGTCGCGGCAGGTCGCTGCCTGGGCTTCCGCGCTGTCCGACGCGACCGCGGGGCAGGCGGGGATCCCGTACCAGGTGCGCGGCTCACTGGCCAGCGCGCATCACTGGCTGCTGCTCGCAGCCGCGGCCGCCGACGCGTCACAGCGGCGCAGTCCGGTGACCCCCGCCGGTGAGCTGCTGTTGCACGCGATCCCTGCCAATGCCGTTCCGGACCCGCAGCCGCTCTCCGGCGCCGAGCCGACGGCCGTGCTGTGCGAGGGAATCGCGGCGAGCGCGATGCGGTTGCGGGCTGCGGTCCGCTGGCCGGCCGAGCAGGCGGCATCGTCCCCGGCGCTGACGGCCGAGTCATGGCGATGGACGGCCACTGCCACAGCGGTGGCCGCGGATATGAGCGTCGCCCTGCTCCGCTCGCTAGCCGAGCGCACCGGCCAGGCCGGCGGGCCGCCGGCCACTGCGAGGCAGTTGCTCGCCGATACCGCTGCGGCCGCCGAGGAGGCGTGCGGCAGCTGGCGGCTAGTCGCGGCGGCGTGGAAGAAGATGACCACCGAGACCAGGGGACTGACGGCACCGGGAGTGCCTGACACCGGCGATCTAGTCCTGCGGCTCGGTCGGCTTGCGTTCGCTGACCCGCTGTGGGCTCCCGCACGGTCCCGGCACGCCCCGGTCCGTGACCCGCCGACCTCGCGCCGGGCGCAGGCGAGGCACGGGCGGTCCTGGCTGCCGTGCACTACGCGGCTGACGCGCTGGCCGTGACGTCGGCGGTGGACCTGCGTGCCGTTGCCCTCGCCGTACGGGCGGGGCGGTTGCCTGCGCCGGCGCGGTCGCTGCCGGCACGCCGTGACAAGGTGGTCCGCCGGTTCGGGTCCGCGCTGGCGACCGACACCACGGCTCTGCGGGGAGCGTACGCGTCCGCTGCGGCGGACAGCGCTGCGCTGGTCGACGCGCTGGATGCCGCCGCTGTTGCGCTGAATGCCCCGACCAAGGTGCTGGCAGTGGCCAGGGCGGCGGTCCGCGCGTCACGGGACGGCGCAGGTACGGGTGTCGGGCAGGCCGAGAGCCTGGGCAGGGTGCTGCCTGCGGTGGATGAGGGGGTGCTGCCGATGAGGATCTCGGTCGAGGAACAAGTGCGCGGGCTGGGTGTCGGGGATCCGATGTTGCTGCTGCGCGCGCGGGCGATCGACCGGGCCTGGCAGCAGCTGGTCGCTCAGGCACAGGCCGTCGCGGGTCAGCCGGGTGCGCCTGGTGAGGTGGAAGCATGCCGGCGGCGCGGGCTTGCGGATAGCACGGCTCTGGGCGTTGCCGCGCAGAGCTTTCCGCACGGTTCCTCGGCGGCGGCAGCGAGCGGTCAGGGGATCGGGCCGGAGGCACAGCGCAACGGAACGGCAGCTGGCCGTGGTCCTCGAGCATGGCCGCCGCAGGCGAGCGCGCGATAGTCGGCACTGCCTGGTGCTGAGGGCGACTGCTTGGCGTTTTCCGTCAAGCCGATTCTTCGAAGGCGATGGCGGGTTGGGACTTGCGCTCAGGTAGACCCGCATGACCATGGACCATGATCCTGATGCCGGACAGTCGCCTACGACGTGAGCGTCGCCCCAGCAGCCTCAACCGCGGACTCCAGCGTGAGGCATGGGATCCTGTCCCGTCTCCGATAAGTCGGCCCTGTCTCAGTGATTCCGGTCCATTGCTGTCCGGGTCTCGCTCGTGTCGGCCCGATCCGTGCCCGCCTGATTTCGGCGATGGCGGTCATGCCGTTGCGCGGGCGGAGCGGGTCAGCGTCCCAGGTGGGAGGAACGCGGTGACGTCGGCGTGTAGCGGTCCGCCGGTCTGGCCCTATGTCCCTTTGCCCGATAGGCCGAACCCAAGCGGACGCGTCTTGACACTGACATCGGCGGGCGTTGCTGAGCGATGATGTGCCGGTCGGGCAGGCCTTCTCGGGAGAGGAGAATGCGGCATGCGGATATTGGCCGGTATGGAAGGCGGCTTAGAAACGGGCCGGTGGCAACACCGGAACCGGGCCGGGCCGGGAACTCAAGGGCGCAGCACGGCGATTTGCCCATGCTGATCCCCGAGTTGCGGGTGAACTCGGAGCGGCGGCGTGAGCCGGCCCACCCTGGAAGCGTTGTCGCTGGGCGCAGGCGTGCAGTCGACCACGGTGTTGCTGCTGGCCGTTGAGGGCCGCATCCCTGCCTTCGACGTGGCCATGGCCGCCGATACCGGGCGGGACGCCCGCCGCACTTGCACCCACCTCGCAAGAGCCCGCACCGGCTCAGCGGCGCAGGAGCCGCAGCCCGTTAGCGATGATCACCACGGCGCTGCCCTCGTTGAGGAGCAGGCCCGCGGCCAGCGACAGGTGCCCGGTCAGGGCCGCTGCGTCAAGCATGGCGATGGCGGCCAGAGACAGGGTGATGTTCTGCCGGATGAGGCGGGCGGCGTTGCGGGCCAGGCCGATCGCGGCGGGGAGCTTGGCGAGCTGGTCAGACATCAGGGCGATGTCGGCGGTCTCCAGCGCGATGTCGGTGCCCGCGGCGCCCATGGCGATGCCGACGTCGGCGGTGGCCAGGGCGGGTGCGTCGTTGATGCCGTCACCGACCATGGCTACCAGGCCGGCCTGGCCGCGCAGCCCGGCGACGGCGGTGGCCTTGTCCTCGGGCAGCAGGCCCGCCTCCCACTCGCCGATTCCCGCCGCCTGGGCGATGGCGGCGGCGATGGCGGGATTGTCGCCGGTGAGCATGACGACGCGGCCGATGCCGAGCCCGCCCAGGGCCGTCACCGCGGCTGCCGCCTCTGGGCGCAGCTGATCGGCGATGCCGAGCAGCCCGGCAGGCAGGCCATCAATGGTGACCAGCACCACGGTCTTCCCGCAGTCCTGCAGCGCGGCGAGCTCTGCGGCGGCCTGGCCAGGCAGGCTGCCGGAGCCGGGTGGCCGCCCGACCAGCACCTGATGGCCGCCGGAGGTCCCGCGGACGCCTATGCCGGGCCGGGCCTGCGCGTCCGCAGCGGGGGTGCCGGTCAGGCCGCGGCTGGTGGCGGCGGCCACGATGGCGGCCGCCAGCGGGTGCTCGCTGGCGGCCTCGACGGCGCCGGCCAGGCCCAGCACCGTCTCGGGCTGGTAGCTATCGAGAGGGATCAGGTCGGTCAGGACCGGCTGCCCGGCGGTGAGCGTGCCAGTCTTGTCGAAGGCGACGGTGCGCACCCTGGCGAGGGTTTCCAGGTGGATGCCGCCCTTGATGAGGATGCCGTCGCGGGCGCCTCGGGAGATCGCGGCGATCACCGCCGTGGGCACCGAGATCACCAGCGCGCACGAACAGGACACGACCAGGATCACCAGGCCCCGGTAGATCGCCTCGCGGGCGGTGAGCCCGGCGGACGGCCCGGCGACCGTGGCAGCAACGGCGAGGGTGAACATGATCGGTGTGTAGATGGCGCCGAACCGGTCGGCGAAGCGCTGCGCGGTGCCGCGGCGGGTCTGGGCCTGCTCGACCTGCTCGATGACCCGGGCCAGCACCGTGTCCCGCCACGGCTTGGTGACCTGGATGGTCAGCGTCCCAGGGCCGTTGAGGGTCCCGCCGAACACCTCGGTGCCCTCAGCGGCGTCGGCGGGGACGGATTCGCCGGTGACTGGGCTCCGGTCAATCCACGAGGACCCGGCAGTGACCTGCCCGTCGGTGGGCAGCCGCTCGCCGGGGCGTACCAGCACCAGCTCACCAGGCTTCAGTTCCTCGACCGGGATCAGGATTGTGGTGCCATCTGCCTGCAGGCGGGCGGCGGCCGGCGGGGTCAGCGACATCAGGGCGCGGATCGAGCTGCGGGCCTTGTCGGCGACGTAGTCCTCCATCAGCCCGCCGGCGGAGAACACCACCACAAGCATGGCCGCCTCGGCGAACACGCCCAGCGCGAGCGCGCCGATGGTCCCGGCGACCAGCAGCGTGCCGATCGACAGCCTCCGGCGGGACAGCACCTGCCAGGCGGACCAGGTAGAACCCGGTCGCGACCGCGTGCCGGCCGGCCAGGTGACCGGCGGTCAGCCCGGCATCCAGCAGCAGTCCGGCCGCGGCGAGCAGCAGCACCCGCGGGGAGCGCCACCAGCTGGTGCGTTTCCCGCCGGGCTGGGCAGGCTGCCCGGCCGGGGACAGTTCGAGGCCGAGCTGGGCGGCCTGGCGGGCGACCAGGCCGGGTGTGACGGCGCCGTCGTGTCCGATCACCACCACCCCGGCGGCGCCCAGCACCTCGACCTGGCGGGTGCCGGGCAGCGCACCCAGCAGTCCGGCCACATCCCCGCGCAGTCCAGGCACCCTTGCGCCACCCGGTACCGGTCCCGGACCAGGCCGTCTGCCGGCGAGCCAGCAGTGGCGGTCACCGCACGCCCGCCGGCTGGGTCTCGGTCAGGCACCACGCCAGGTCGAGCAGCTCGGTCACGCATGGGTCGGTGATCCGGTACCAGATCCGGTTGCCGTCCCGCCGGGCTGCCACGATGCCTCGGTCGACCAGACGCTGCAACTGGTTGGATACCGCCTGCGGGCGCAGCCCCACCGCATGGGCGAGGTCAGTCACGCACAGCTGCCCTGCCCGCACCAGCGCGTGCAGCAGCCGTAGCCGGGTGTCATTGGCCAGCATCTTGAACACGCCTTCCAGTCGCGCCGCCTGCGCCTGGCTGATCAGCTCACGCCCGGCCAGCTCTGGCCGGCCGGGAGCGCATGTCGCTGCAGTCATGAACACAACTATTACACGAACTAGTGGAACAGGTCTACGCCAGGACAGGCAGCACGCACCGGCACCGCGACCAGGAGACACCGGTGCATGAGATCAGGCTGTCCGGCGGGTGCGGCCATGACAGCCGCAATGCCAGGCCGGGCGGGCCGTGAGAGCATGGACGCCGCCGCGCAGGCACCGGGTACCGGCACCTCCCGGCCCGTCCCGGGCTGCGGGATACCACATGACCGCACCGGGACCGGGTCGCGGCGGGCCCGGAGCCGCTGCCAGGCCAGCAGCACCGCGGGGAAAGCCCACGATGGCCAGCACCAGCGGAGCCGCGCGGCCTCGAAGTCACCGCTGCCGGGAAGATCCTGGCCACCTTCTCGGCCCGGTGGCAGTCTCGCTCCTGCCGGCCTGCTACCAGGGATGACATGGCCGGCGGGCGCGCGCATCAGCCTGATCCCCGCACCGCAACGGTGACGCGGGGTCGGCCATGCGCCACGACGTCGCAAAGCTGAGCGCAGGCCGAATCCGTGCCGCCGGGCCCTGCACGGCAAACGGGTTCTTCGGAGGTGTGCGCAGAAGAGGGCCGAGGCCTTGCCCGGTTGACCTTCCCCTCAGCTGGAAGGCGGAGGATGGGGGCCATGGAGGTCGAACTGCTGTACTTCGAGGACTGCCCGAACTGGCAGCTGGCCGGCGCCCGCCGCCGGGAGGCCCTCCGCGCCGCTGGGCAAGTCCCGGTGATCCTGGCCGGCGGCCGGGACCGCTTTGCCGGTCCCGGCGACCGGGTCGGGCTGGCCCTCCGCCTCTGGCCCCGCGTCGGCGGCGATCATTCCCGCACCGTCAGACAGTTCCAGGCCGGGCTGGCCGATGCTGCCTGATCGCGAGCCAGCCGCGCAGGCGCCGGCATCGGTCACCCGGGACGAGGTTCGCCGTCTGGTCGGGGCCGGCGCGCAGCTCGTCGAGGTGCTGCCCCGGGACGAGTTCGACGACGAGCACCTGCCGGGCGCCATCAGCCTGCCGCTCAAAACCCTGACGGCCGAGACATCAGCCGGACTCGACAGGTCCCGGCCCGTGATCGTCTACTGCTGGGACGGCCTTTGAGACATGAGCCCCCGAGCCGCGTGCCGGCTCATCCAACTCGGGTTCGCGCCCGTCTGCGACTACACCCTCGGCAAGGCCGACTGGATCGCTGCCGGCCTGCTCACAGTCAGGGCCGGGCCGCCCGGCCGGAGGGTTCTGGACGCCGTCCGGCGTGACGTGCCCACCTGCGCTCCCGGTACCCCGGCCGGGCCCGCGATGCGGCAGGCACGCTCCCAGGGGTGGGACCGCTGTGTGGTGATCGCCGGGCAGGGCACCGTGGTGGGGATCCTGCGAGCCAGCCGGATCAGCGCCGGCGAGCAGGCCCCGGCTGCCGAGGTGATGCAGCCCGGCCCGGCGACCGTGCGAGCGCACGAGGACCTCGGCGCCACCCTGCAGCGGATGCACGAGCGCCACGTCGCGCACCTGCTGGTCACCACCCCAGAAGGCACCCTCATCGGCCTCCTGGACGCTGCAGACAGCTGACGCTGGCTGCTTCGTCGCGGCCCGCCGGTTCCTGAGTCAGGCGCCTCAACTCACCCGCCACCGACTCCCCGTCGGCAGCCCTCCGTAATCCGGCGGTTCCCCGGTTCGGTACCTAACGCCGACCCTGACGGGCCCGATGACCCAGGCGGCCAGGCGCCACCGTAACGCCGGATCCGCCCATGGGTAGAGCCTGCAGGGCGCGGAACGCCGAGGACTGGACCTCGCCTGACGGTGCTGTTGCGCTATCCGGCCTGGCGCAGGCGTTCTCCGGCCGCGAGGCGTAGCAGGTCAGGGCTGGAGCCCAGCGCGGTAAGGACCGCGGTGAGCCCGCCGCTATCTGCGTCGAGCAGCGACAGGAGCGCGTGCCCACTGGTGGCGAAGCCAGCACGGCCGTCGGTTCCGAACAGTGCTTTCTTCAGCCCGGGCGCCATCCGCGGCCCGCACAGCGGCCCCCAGGCCAGGCGGCGGCCCACGGGGCTGCTGTACAGCTCGTCGATGGCGTGCGGGCCGTAGTCGGCGCGCATCTGACGCTGGATCGCCGGCAGGTCCACGCCGACGGTAGCGAGGAGGTCGGCGGAGTTCCAGCGCGGCCCGTCACCGTCGCCTGAGGAGATGACGTCGGCGACCGCGGCCCGCGCCGCTGGCAGGCTGATCTTGTGATCGGCCAGGATGTCCCGCGCTGTGGCGTCCTTGTCGGCGAGCAGCGCGAGCAGCAGATGCTCGCAGCCGACGTAACCGTGGCGGGCTCGCTCAGCCTCCCGGCCGGCGGCAGCCATCAGCCGGGAGGTGATCGGGTCGCGGGCGGGCCCGGTCCTGCGCGTCATGTCCGCCTCCGGCCTGCGAAGAGCCGGCTGGAGTACTTGCGGTGCACGGACTGCCGGGTGATGCCCAGCGCGTGGGCGATCCGTTCCCAGGTCCAGCCTTCTTCCCGGGCGGCCTTGACCTGCAGTGCCTCGAGCTGGTCCACCATCTGGCGCAGCGCGGCGACGGCCGCCAGCCCGACCTGCGGGTCGCGATGGCTCGCGGCCTCGGCGAGCGAGATTGCCTCAGACATGC